>ENA-UAIQ01000194-UAIQ01000194.1-human-gut-metagenome-genome-assembly--contig:-NODE-194-length-10879-cov-4.630913_pt1 | contig 10879 bp, 9 predicted proteins | sample MGYA00244420_ERZ654391 | MGnify/ENA primary metagenome ERZ654391 (study PRJEB26926, sample SAMN06165002) | human gut metagenome | biome: ENVO:00009003; feature: ENVO:2100002; material: ENVO:00002003... | reverse complement strand
GATATTAAAATACTATTTGTGCTGGACTATTTAAAAATTAGCCCGGTCCTGAATCTGCACGTAGTTAGCACTTTCCCTCCGAATATCTTCGATTGTAGCAATCACTCTCACCTGGCCAAATGCTTTCCGAATCGCTCTCTCCATGTCAAGCCGATTCATAGGTTCCGACGCCTCAGCGAATGATCGGATAGCATATCCCCCGTCCGATCCAACTTTAGTGAACGGTACTCCGCCACCGAGTTCGTTTATGGCTGACAGAAGAGGCAGGAACATGCGGCTCGACTTCTTGTTAATGATGGTCTCGCCTCCTTCCGCCTCAATGTGCACTCCTCCAGCGGCATGACTGGGTCCCTCAATGTATTTACCTCTTGCGGCTTTCGGCAGAGGAGCTGCCCAAAGAGCTGCCATCTGAACTGCTCCCAAAGCCGCAGCTGCTGCAATGAACGGGATAGCCAAAGGGAATCCCATTTTAGCCGATGACATGATGGAGATGGCAGTATTGATGCCAATCTCGAAGGATCCCATTGCCCTCTCCCGGATAGCTTGTTCCCGTTCGATTTTGGCCAACTCCTTCTCCTTCTGTTTCTCCATCTTGATTTTCTCCTCGTTGTACTGGGCCTCCGTGATTTGGCCATTAGCGTACATGTTTGCCAATGCCTGCTCCTCCCGGCTGTATTGTTCTTCTACCTCCTGAGCCCGGCGCTCCCCGAGAGCACTGGCCAAGTCATTGAAAGCATTAGCAAAGCCGGATGCTATTTCAGCATACTCCTTGAGCTTCTCAATTCGCTCCTCCCATAAAGCCTCTTCATTCTCGGCCATCTCAAGTTGGATCTGAGCAATGGCGTCCTCGTTTCCTTGAGCTGCTGCCAACTCTGCCTCCAGATACCTTTTCCTGATCTCATACTTGGACTTGTGATTTAACTCGGCTTGAGCGAGCTCCTTGTCGAGGTCCATTTGCTGGAGACGAAGATTGTTGGCTCGGAGCTGGGCCTCCTGCTCATAGGTTTTCTCCCCGGCAGCTTTCCTGGCTTCGATTTGCTTCTGGAGCATCTCATTCTCGAGCTCCAGCTTCTTCCTTTCGTTGTCCTCTGCCTTCGAGAGGTCCTCGGCATACTGTTCGTTTAGAGTTTGGTTGAACCGGTCAAGTTGCTGTTTGGTAGCATCCTCGCGGATCTTTTTGATTTCGTCCTGGAGGTTTTGTTGGATCTGTTTCTCGAGTTCGGCTCTGTTGACCAGGAACTGCTCATAAGCGGCATACTCTTTCTGGTATTCCTCCTCGCTCATACCTCTCACGAACTGGGGAGACTGAATGTTGGCCAGCTCCTTCATGGCGTCCTGGTACTTCTGAGTAACCTGAGCAATCTGCATATCGACTGTGCCTCCGGAAGCTACAGCCAATATGTTTGCTCTCACCCCAGCAAGGTAGTCATTGAGCTGTTTGGCTTGGTTCTCGTAGAACTGCTTGTCAGACCGAGCCATGGCATTCAGAGCCGTCTGATACTCCTTATTAGTAATTTTGCCGTGAGCTTTCTGGAGAGCCAGACGTTCCCGGGCTCCATCCTGAGCTGCCTTGTAGAGCTTTTTCTCATACTCCATCCGGATGGCAATGTTCGTAGACTGGAATGTTGTTTGGAACCTGAGATCGTCTTCCCGGATCTTCTGCATGTCTTCCGAGTTCTTCAAAGCAACCTCCAGAGCCTTATCGGCAATGGCCTGCTGAGCCTCCCGGTTGGCTATTGCAGTCTCAAGAGCCGAGTTAGCAATTGCGGCTCCTTCATTCTCGATTGTCCGGAACAGTTCTTGGTATCGGCCTTTCAAATCGTCGAGTTCCTTTTTGGCCTCCTTGTATTTGGCCAAGCTTCCTGACCATGTGTTGAGCTCCTCCTCCTTGGCTGCAATCACCTTCTTCAAGGAGTCGAACTCATCCATTGCAGCCATCTGTCTTTGACGAGCTGCACTCATCTCAATCTCGCGGAGCTTGTTAGCTGTTTTAAGCTGAGCTTCGGCGATCTGTTCCGACGTGGCATGATTGGCTTTGAGATTTTCTATTTCTCTCTTGCCCCGGATCTCCTCGGCTTTGGACAGAGTGTTCTGCTTGGTCTCGATCTGATCCAGTACATACGTGGAGGCTTCGGCAGCTCGATTGTATGCCTCCATTGCCCGGGATGCTCTCTCTTGTGCTTCCGTGTTACTGTTAAATGCGTTCGTAAGAGCAACCACTCCAGCCACCAATCCGCCCACTGCTGCTGCCACCAATACAACGGGGTTGGCAGCCAAAGCCGCGTTCCAAAGCCATGTGGCAGCTGCTGCTGCTTTGGTGAGGATGTTGCTAGCTCCCTGTACGGCATTTTTAGCAGCTATCGCTTTCGTCTCGGCGAGAGTCTGGTTGATGCCAACCAGCTGAACCAAGTTAGATGCAGCTCGATAAGTGGCTTCGGTCTTGGAGAGAGCTGCTTGGAGAGAAGACAAAGAGGAAAGAGCCGTGATGATGGTTATCATCTTCGTCATGGTAGCATTGAGCTCCTCGTTCTCGCTCCCCAGTACCTGAGTGGCTGTGGTCCAAAGGCCCCATACGGAAGTCAAAGCTGACGTGGCGCTGGTAACTGCCTGTATGGTTTCAGTTCCTTTACCAACGTTGGATATAGCTGTATTGACCAGGTCCTCAGCTCCTTTCAGTTCACCGGCTCGATTAATCATCTCCTTGAACGTCTCAGAACTCGTATCCCCGGACTGAGCCATCTGGATGAGTGTCTGGGTAAGGTCGGAGAGTTCCTGCTTGAGGTTATCCGTTGCCTTCTCGTAGTTACCAACTGACCGGCGATAGTCCCCGAGTGCCTCCTCCTGAGCTTTGATCTCCTTGGTGGTTTCTGCAATGCGCTTGCCGAGCTCGGCTTTACGATCCGCGTCCTGCATTGAGTTGCCCAGCTCTGCAAACTCGGCATTGTCCAAAGCCAGCTGGGTTCTAAGTTTTGCTAAACTTGCCTCCTGTTGGTTCTGGAGCTTAATGTTGTTCTGGATTTGCTTCTGGTACTTGTTCGCCTCGCTGTTGATTGCCTTGATCTGGCTGTCAAGCGCATAGTATTCTTGAGCATTCTCCTCAGTTACTTGGCCGAGAGCCTTCTGCTGGTCTCTCAACTCCTGGGACCGGAGTTTCAATTCGGCTAACGTCTTGAGGGCATCCTCAGCTGTTACACGGACGTTGTAAATTGTATTTTTCTGTTCTTCGGCCATATCACATTCGTATTAGGTCTACTTTGGATATCTTTCCAGCTTGGAAGTTGTTTATTTTCGAAACGTAGAACCAGAACCCATGCTCTTCCAGCCATATCGGGTTGAACAAGTCCAGACTTTGAATGTCGAGCGAGTCCAAAAGAATTTGGACCTGCAGGATCTTTGGTCTTTTGAGTATATTGTTGATGAGCTTGCCGTAGTACTTAGGAACGTAGTATTTCAAATTTTTGAAATACGCCGGGTATAGTATTACCTTGGTAAGGGTGTAGCCTACCTTCACCGTGGGCTGCATATAGTCAGACTCATTTATGTGGACGACCATCGGCTTACTTAGAACATTGTACTCCCAAGTCGTCTCGGTCATTTCCCCGTTCTCCATCCGACCTCTATTGATGGTCCAGATAGGGTAGTTAGCAAGTGTATGAGTCTTTTTTGTAGAGTCCGTATCATAGAGTCTTTGGTTGAGCCCTGCCAAGAACCCAATTTGGAACAGGAGTTTGGTGGGCTGGAGGTTGACGTCCGAGATGCTGAACTTGTACGAGTCAGTAACGTTGTTGTCCTTATTATCCTCTAACTTTATCTCGTTGGACTGGGCATAGCTGGACAATTGGAACGTAAGTTTGGTGTCCTTTCCTTTTATCAGCTTGTCAGACCAATTCTTCCCGGACGAACTTCGTCTGTTGTAAAACTCCTGAATAGAGTATGCTCTTGCTACCTTTGTGACGGGATTAACGTCGACGGTTAGACCAAACAGCTGGACAAATGCTTTGACTATGTCCCCCAAGCTTTTGAATCCAGTAGAGGCCAGGAGGTCATAGGTTAGTCCGGGTTGGGGCTTATCCCCTGGTGAAGTTTCAGGCACAGGAGGAGCAGTAATGCTGACCGGAAATCTCATGTCAAACGAACTGGTAGGGTGAGTGATTATGGCGAGAGTTCCAGACACCAGTATGTGCTCCCCTGCCTCCATCTGGATGTCGACCGAAGCGCTGCCAGAAGACCCCGATGACCAAGACCTTGTCAACACTACAGCACTGGTTCCGTCGTTCTTGTAGTGGGTAACTTTGACTGCCACACTACTCTTTTGGATGACAGAAACATTGATCCACGAGAATTTAAACGTGATGGTCGTGTCCCATAGAGTCATCCAGTTGAATGTTCCGGCTCCGGGGCCTATAGTCAAACGTCCGGCGACCGGGTCCTTGAGAGTTACCCCGGGGGAGCCTCTCCATATCACCCCGGTCGGGGTGCCAACCGAGGGATTCTGGATCCAGCCAGTTCCGGATGCTACCGGAGCCTTGGGGTTGTCTGCCAAAACGGGGTAAGTGCAAGGCAAAAACATTCCGGCTCGGTCGACGGGGTCCACGTCGGTCTCGAGACTGTAGCCTGCTTGATCGAAGATCCATGTCACCAAGTCATACCAGTTGAGGTGGGGGTAGAACTTGTCCAACTCACAGACTTGCCTGATTGCCTCCATGGCGAAAGGGGGGAAGTTCGGGTTCTTTTGTAGAGTTGCATACAGCCAAAAGTACAGGACTTTAACCCCTTTGGGGCCGGAGAGGCGTCGCTCAGTCCGTCCCATTGTGTCCGTGTACCACTTGAGGAGGAACATACCATCCCCAGGGTCCTTCGCGTCAGTGTTGTTTAGTGTGTCGAACAGGTCAACGGTTGCCCCGAGGATCTGGACCCCGATCGATGTATCTGATACGTCTACGATGTTCAATACTGCTCCAACCGGGGATATGAGTGCTCCCTCATAGAATAGTTGGCAAGGAAACTTCATGTATGGCACACACGAACCTGAGCCAACTACAAAACTGAATTGGAATGCTTGCTCGTTATGGGTCGTCCTGGGCAGACTGATCCGCTGGGAGTACGAGGCATTCCTGTCTTTCAGCTCCGCCAGATTGTTGATCTGGTAATTCATCGCAGGAGCATCCAGCGGGAGGTCCAGGGACCAGACCTCGCCGTCAATGCCTTTCATGAGTAGTTCGTAGTTCATATTACCACTGAGTTTGTTCGTCAATAAGCTGGAACTCGTAGCTAACAGTGTTCCTGGGAGTCTTGGTGTCCCAAGTTAAGTCCGTGTCATTTACTAGGACTCGTTGCCATGCCTTGACTGAGTAGTTGTACCTTTGAACAAGAGGCGAGAGAGCAATTCCTTTGAGCAAGTTGAAGTCGTTCTCATCAAGCTGTTCTGCTCCTGCTCGGACTATGTTCTTAAACTCCGGAGCTAACTCGCCTCTCGTCTGTGAGGCATAGGGGTCTCTGGAATTCGCTAATACGTATTGGTCTCCCCGGTCAACCTCCTGCGTATACTTCTTGTGTTGCTCAAACATGTAAGTGTCCCATCCGCCTTTCTGGTTTATCCAGCGAATGTAGAATGGGTTGCAAGGTATCTCCGTATCGACGAATATGATGTTCCATGCTTGAGAAGAGTATGCTCCTCCAGAAAATCCGAGTTTTACGTAGTCTGTTTTATCTTGAGCTCCATCCTTAAATTCGTACACAAGGGGGATGTTGAGTTGGGTAGAAATATCAAATTGTTTTTCGACATCATCATGAAGTTTAACCCGAACGTCGACCAATGGAGCGACACGTGGTGACACCAAAAACCCTCCCGGGAATAGGGTGACGTAATACGGATACCCGTAGTATTTTTTTACATACAGATTCCTGTCGTTGTCAGGAACCCGGTCAGTCAGTACGAGTCCTAAGTATGACTCGGTGAAATTAGCGTTGTAGCCTCGAGCCCTAACTCCCCGGGAGGCATATCGAACATTGAAGTTTAGTTCGCCGATGCCTCTGTAAGCATATGCCGATATGAGACTGTAGTCAATGGCAAAGCCGATGAGTGGGTTTGTGTACGGAAATGTTCTCAATCTGTCGTCCCGGAATCCGGCTTTTGCCAAGAAACTGAGGTCGTATTTCTTCGTCGTCCCGAATCCCGAGTCTCTGTAGATGTCGATGCTTTCAGTTAGTGAGTTCGCTGCTTTAACTGGACTGGGTCTATAGTCGACAAAGTTATTCCCGTAGGCCAAACTCATACCTGAGAGAGTAACCTTCACTCCAGCTGTTGCTCCTTCAATACCTGCAAAAATGACAAGTGAATCGACGGGGGATCCTGCTGTAACAATGTCCGGTACCTGAACCTTCCACGTCATGTTGGCACCAATTGGTATATTTGTTTTAGCAATCACAGTGGTAGTATTCACAGTGGTAGGATCATTCAAACCGGATACTCGGGACAAAGCAACGGTGAGTGAAGTGGCACCCACTCCAGCCCCGCTAGAAACCCTAAAAGCATACCATTCCCCGGGTATCACATTTCTACGGAGAGGAAACCTCACAAAATAGTTGTTACTACTACCTCCCCTGTTATCAATTACTTCGATCGCCTCATTGTCTATAATGTTCAACGAGACCATATTGCCCTCGTCAAAGTTCTGAGGCTTGATCTCAAGCCCAGGTGTTAAGTTGTCGGTCTCAACTGGTATTTGCGAATATGCTGAGTATAAAGAACTCTCAGCCGGTTGATTGGTAATTGCCATATCGCGTTATATTATATATCCGTGGTCCATACTGTTGCCAGGAGTGAATGCCTCTTCAATGAGGACCTCCATTGTCTTGTCCAAATGCTGAGCCAGGTACTCCTCGAAGATATCAGCGGGAGTGTCGACCAAGTCAACGTAAATGTGATTGCGGTAAAGCTCTGAGCCTTCTCGTTTTATCTTCCATGCAGTGGCATTTCCGAATCGGACCAGGTCCTTGGGATCCGAGAATGTGATGCCTTTGAGCTTTGCCCACTCCATGATGATCTGTCCCAAATTGGCGGGGATCTTTCCAGGACCTCGTCCCCGGATGAGAGTGTAGAAGTAGTTTGGAGCTTCGATCGTTCCCCAAACTGTTTCCCCTTCTCGTCCCGTCTGGACTGTTATCTGAGCATAGGTTCTGCCGGAGGCTTCCTGCCCGGCGTCCTGTGATGCCCGGATGATCTCGTCCCTCATCTGGGTGAGACCCTCAGCCAATATCTGTTCCAGTCCTACCGCCATTTGTTTCTGGGTTTGCGAGCATTGGCTTTCTGCTGAGCCTTACGCTCCAGTTCCTTGTTCAGCCGCTCCCGGAAGAGGTGACTCTGCAAGTTGGTGAAAAGGAGGTTGTACACCTTCCCGTATTTCCATTTCAGAATCTCATCCGGGTCTTTCGAGTAGTCCTTGGCCAGTGCAGTGATGGTGGACATCTCGCCAACCGCCAAAGAGAATTGAGCAATGCCGGCTGCCTTTTCCTCGGCACTGGGCTCGTACTTGAGCTCAGTCTGTTCTCGCTCGATCCAATATTTAATGCCCAGAAGAACCTCATACCAGTACTCGACAATTTCGGAGGTGTTCCTGAGACTCCATTTGACGCCGAGACATTGCATGCCTTCCTTCATCTTGTCAATGTCGGTCATCTCCTTGTCAGTGATGATCCGGCCAAGCTCTATGCGTTGGCCGAACGTCATCTGACCGCCTTGTATGTCGATTCGCTGTATCATACCATTGTATAAATATCACGGAAGGTCCAGACGTCGGGGAACTCGCCCTCAGGTTTTACCTTGATTTCAGTTACAATTAAGTCTTCTGTGTCCGGGAATGTATACTCTTTGAGCTTCCATTTTCCCTCTGCATATGCTGGGGTTAGGGGTCTTCCGCATAATATGGCTCCATACGGGTACAATGCCGTGACCAGGATCTTCGGATCAGTGTTAGCGCATATATATTCGGAGCCTACAGACTTGTCAACGGGTTTTGATTCAGTATTTTCAAAGGTTATCGTAATTCCCCGCATACTAAATCCTTCGTGGATGATGTCTACCAGCCTGACAGGTTTAGGCTCGGGTGGAGCAGGAGGAATGGGCTTATACGCATCGAGACACCATTCTTGCGTTACAGTTAGCTCCAGTCCTACGCTGACCTCGTTGGCATCGAACCGAGGAGACGGATACATAATTCTAATGGTGTTGAATATTTCTGGATGTCTGAGACCTAATTCCGAAGTCTTCAAGAAATACAGGAAAGGCCGGACCATCTGCTCCTCGATTTGGTTCTTTAACTCCAGTCGTCCGATGGTGGGCGAGTTCTGGCTGAACTTCGTGTCGCCTTTGTAGGCATCGTTGGCCATCGGCTCGAACTTGCAGAAGTATATCTGCATGATGGTCCTTTGCTTCTGGTGCCCTCTGTAAGGAATATCATAGTAGCCAGTGGTGGGCTCCTCAACATATACAAAGTCAGACGATACCCGATTGCCGTCCGAGTCTGTTACGAATCTTTCCATCATGTCCACTTTGACGTTCAGCATCCGAGCCTGGTCACACTCAAAGACGGCCAGAGGATTGACCATCTTGACCATGTCGCGGATGAGGGTTATGATGTTCAGTATCATCGTTTTGCGGGGATTATGATTTTGGCGGACTTCATGCCAGTCGCCTTCGGCTTTATCTCAAATATCATTCGCATGATGAGCATGTCCAGGAAGTCCGGTGACCTTCCGAGGAGCTGCTTCATGGTGTCCTTGGAGATGAGCTCTCGCTTCTGCTCAGCGGAGTTCGTGTTCTTGGACTTGAGCACCGTCATCTCCTGCTTGATTTTCTCCTGAACTTCGGGAGAGCAGATGATGTGGATCTGGCGCTTGTTGATGAGCTCCGCCAGCTTGAATGCGCACTCCGACTTGATGTTGTTGTACGTCTTGGAGTCAATGGCTGACTGTCCTCCATGAAACTCCCGGATACCTTTCAGGTAGCTCTCCAAGTAGAACCCAAGTCCGTCAGCGTCAGAGACAATGCTGGACCGGGGGACTTTCAGACCGGTGGCCAATTTGGCGATCTTCTCCTCCATCTCCTTGCCTTCCGAGAAGCCTTTGGCGATGGGGATCCGACAGACCATGCCGTCCCAGGTTCCAACCACCCAACTGTCTCTACCTTTCCCGGCAAGGTCAGTGCTAATGAACCGTTTGCCCGTCGGGAGTACGAACTCATTGCTGAACATGTCGCACACTGCATCATAGTCGACCAGCCAATTCGGGTCATCGTCATACTCCCAGTTGCCAAAGACCAGTCGCTCGATCTGCGACTGGGTCAGGTTCCGGAGAAGCTCCTCAATGTACGTGTCTGGGAGAGTCTTGTTGTCCTGGGGCAGAGCTTTGACGAACCGACGCCAAGGAGGCAGCTTGTTCTCCTTCCATGGCTTGTAGTAGTCCGTGTAGAGGAAATTGTTGGACGGGTTGCAGGTGATGAGGAGTTTGGGAGCCAGCTTGTAGACGTCATTCTTCCATCGACCGATAGAAGCCTGGAGGTTGGTCTTCGCCTCGCGGATAAACTCGCCACCCTCTTCGATCCATCCCCGAGTCATCTGCATGGAACCGAACCTCTCATACATGGGGTCACTGGGGTTATACTTGGCATCGATGAGGTAGATGCGGCTTTTGTTGTACAACTCGAAGAAGTTGTATTGGCCATTAAAGTGGTAGTAGTTCTTCGTGATGTCCCAGTGGGTAAATACCTCGTAGATGGAGGGAATAGTGTACCGGATCAGGTCGGCAGCCGTCTTACGCGCAATAAAATAAAATGTCTCTGGGTAGGTGAGGGCATCGCCGGCTATCAAGGAACACCCGAGGTAGGATTTGCCAGCACCTTTCGTGCCGGCATACAGAATGTCAGTGACCGAGTCATCAAGCCATAACCGAGCCACTTCCTTCTGCTTCTCGTTGCCTTTGGTGTCAAATTGAAGCCGGCGTCCCATTTTATTTTACCTCCATTCCGGTTATCTGTTCGAGAGTGATTCCTCCCGTCAGGTTGACATTGGTCTTGCGTCCTTGAAGTACCTGGATAAGGCTGGCAGCGTACTTACCAACCAGTGCTCCCTCAATCTGCTGGGAATTGATGGCGTCCTCGATGGTGCCACCAATTGCAGCTGCTACCGGATCCCCCGTGAGTTCCCCGTACTCAACAGGATTGATCCCAGCGAACAGCCTGAATGCCTCGATGGTCATCGGGCGGGAAATGTAGACGCTGCAGTCGTCGCCATTCTTATTCTTGTGAGCCTGGGAGAAATAGTTATCCTTCATGAATTTGCAATACTCGATGAATGCAAAATAAAGCTCCTCCGCATCGGTGGGCTTTACAAATTCCCCGGCGTCTCGCCTTTTCTGTCCCTCCTCCATATAGGCGAGCGGACTCATTTTATATGTACTTCGTGCCATACCTCAAATATAATCAAACCTTATACAAATTAAAAATTTATTTCTGCACAACAATCCCCGGAGCGTTTGGCCCCGGGGATCTTTAATTTATTCGCTTACGCGAATGAGGGTCACACCGAACCACAGGAACTTGACCGAAATGCCGTTCGGCCAAATCATGCCTTCGTGGACCGTGGCGATGGAGAGGGTCCAATTACAGTACTTGGTATTAATCTCCGAGTATAAAGCCCAGTTCTTCCCGAGCTGCTTAAAGTGTTTTGCTTTCATTTTTAAAAATTTTTAATTTCGCGCAGGCGAGTACCATCCAGTATTTGTGGGTCGAGAGAAGTCCCAATTTGGCACCAGTTCTACTGACTCTGTCAGTTCTACTGACTCTGTCAGTTCTACTGACTCTGTCAGTTCTACTGACTCTGTC
>ENA-UAIQ01000182-UAIQ01000182.1-human-gut-metagenome-genome-assembly--contig:-NODE-182-length-11702-cov-3.432472_pt1 | contig 11702 bp, 10 predicted proteins | sample MGYA00244420_ERZ654391 | MGnify/ENA primary metagenome ERZ654391 (study PRJEB26926, sample SAMN06165002) | human gut metagenome | biome: ENVO:00009003; feature: ENVO:2100002; material: ENVO:00002003... | reverse complement strand
AAATTCTGAAAAATCCGACGTTTATTTCCGTTTTCGTTGTAAAGAGTGTATGCCTGTGTCTCCCCAACCGCAATATCGGAAAAGCTCCAAATTTTAGGATTTGCGTTAAGCCACCAGTAGTTACACTCCTCATCATCGTGAAGAGGGAGATTGGCTTCTTCCACGCTTGGTACCGCATAATTGAGAGACGGCCGAGTAGGTGCATCAATATTTTTTTGCAAGAAAACTCTGCTGATATAAAATCCCACATCGATTGTCAGTGTTTTTAATTCAGGATCTGGATAGCAGTCATCCGTCAAATGGGAGTGCAGAAGATTTACAAGCTCCGCATCCTCCTTGAGAGCGGCACTGATCTCATCATAGAGATTCAAAAAATTACGAATGTTTTCCGCATAAGCGCCTTTTCTGAACTGATAATCAGATTCAAGCTCGCTCGCGACGGTTTTAACTTCGCTGAATTTATAGATATAGTACTTGTCCGGATAGCGTAACCACAGGTATACACTAATCGCATTTTCGTATTGATAATGCTGTGCAGCTCCATTCCCATATTTTTCGAGTAAGATGGATGATTTCATTTTGAAGCTGTTGATGCGCTCATAAACGTCCTTGCTTTCATCAAATAACTCGATATACATCGCCCGGACTTCTTCCGGTGCAGTCTTGGCAAAGCCGATGATCATTCGTGCCGGGAAGTTATTCATCGAGGTCAGCAGGTTGTATGTCTTGGAAAGAGAACGGCTGAGCATATCCGCGAAATCCTCCGCTTTGACATCCCAGTTATCCTGAAAGCATTTAACAGCTTCCCATTTGTATTTTTCGTCTTTCCAGTGCTTTGGAAGGAAGTCCTTCTTGTACTGGATGAGTACTTCTTTCAAACGAAACTTATCAAACATTCTTGCATCCTCCGCAACACGTTATTAACAGAATAATAAGCTCACCATTCCTTAACCGTTAGGAACCCTTTCTCGATTGCATCCGGGAACAAGAATGTCTTATTTGCCACGTCAAAAGAGACCATGACTTTGCCGGATTTGATTCCGGTTACTTTTCCTTCGCCATACTTCTTGTGTGTCACAATAGTTCCGACGCGGAACTTAGACAGGTCGACTTCCTTAAACTTCGGCTCTGCCTTATACGGCGTCGAACCCTCGGCCACATGAGAGCCTCTCTGCAGTTCCGGAACAGGATATCCCTGGTTGATTGGCACCACCTTCGGCTTAGCTGGCTCTGGCTTCGGCCTTAATATCGGTTGCTCAATGATAACGGTCTTCTTGAACGGATTCTCCTGCATGGACGCTGTCTGAGCTGATGCCATGTCCTTGTATTCGTCCTTGGAAATAACAGTACTGAACAAGCCGACATCCTCGTCCTCAGCATGTTTACTGATTCCGGTGTATTCCAGCGAAGCGTCTTCATATCGTTTGAAGTTGTAAACTGCACTGTTCATGAGCGAGTCATTGAATATCCCAAGTGATACGAGCAGCTCAAAATCCTCGACAGTTAGACCAGTGACCTTCTTGAACAAGCCCGGCTCAAACTGAGTGATGACATCCTTCAGGCTGTATTCACGGAAATCGGTCAGGTACATGAAGATCGGGATTCTCGTCGCAAACTTGATGAGTTTTTCCTGTATCTCTTTACGCTTGCTCTTGTATTCTTTCTCCTCCTGCGACAGCTCCTTCTTTTCCTTTGGAGTCATGTCGTCACCTTTTTCGGCTTTAGTCTTCTTGACTGCGTTCGACTTGTTTATGATCGTCTCAATGTCCTTATTCAGGCTTCGGAAGCCTTCAATGTTCATGATTGCTTTCATAGCATCATCGTTATCGAGAAGACGCTGCAGTGTCTCGTTATCCACATTGACAAGCAGAGCAGATTCCCAGCGCCTTGCGAGAAGCGTCGCGGAGGTACCGGCCATAGTGATATCCAGAATGTCAGAAGCCGAAACCGCCGTCATTGTGCTGCCATCGAAAGCAAGGACTGGCAGAAAGTGAATGAAGTCTGCGACCTTTTTCTCCGGATTTGACTCTGAAATATTCAGTCGGCAGCTGTAATCAGAAATCTGGCGCAGAGCACGATCGAGCGCAAAGTCGAAGATGTAGCAGTTTTCCTTCATGATTTCTTCGGTACCGTCTTCCTTCTTTACCGTCCAAGGAGACTGAACACGGAAAGCTGCCTGAAAATATGTCTCGGGAGATGACAGATTGCGAAGCATGAAAATTCCCGTCCACGGCTTAATCGTCACACCTGTTGTCAGCTTTCCGCAGGAAAGCGTGATGGTTTTTGTCTCAAGCGGCGGGTCCATAGATTCACGGACGGGTTTGAGAGCAGCAAGACCCACGCCTGCTGCCGTTCCGGCGCAAACATTGACGGTATAGTCGTGATAGAAAACATTCTGCTTCTCCGCAAGCAGGTTTGCCATTGCGTAGCAGGAGGCGACGTTCGGCAGAAACCACAGCGTGTGATTCAGAACGGAAAGCATTCTGGCATCAGAATATGGCATAACCGGCTTGGCATTCTGACCAAGCTTCAAGTCGTCAACCGAGGAAGGTAAATAAGCTCCACGAATAAGGGAGAGCCACTTCTGGACATAGTCCTTGTAGACGAACTGCGCCGTCTCCGGGTGTCCTTCTACCTCCGGTTTCGCTGCGAAGAATACATTCAAGTCAAATTCGTTAAAGTCCTCGTTATAGGCAATGCGGCGAATTTCATCCGGGATACGATATGTCATCAGGACGATCTGCGGCATGGACGCATAGGGATTCGGACCTTTGCTGTCATCCCATTCTTCCTTCGCCTTCTGCTCATCGGAATATGTCCACGAGAAGATCTGATCCTCCATGAACTCACCGGTGTTCAGAGCGCGGAACGGTGTGCCGGACAGGAAGAGATAATACTTCGTCGTGATCGGTAAGAAGTCTTCGTTGATGGCGTTATCTGCCTCGTTCTTCTTATACTTATCGATGTCCAGCTCGTCGTAGCTGTCCTCGTCCTCTTTTTCAAACAGGTGCTTTGCATTTTCACGCCAGGCGCCAAAGTGGTACTCATCGAAGATGACCAGATCCCAGTTCGTCGTATGCACCCATTCGTTCTTGGCCTTGATGCCACCAGCGGCATTCGTGCCGAGGAAGTCTTGGAATGAGCCAAAGCAGACAATCGGCTTCGACTGATCCAGATCCTGTGGTCGAATTCCTGTTTCCTGAGAGACCTCACGGGAATAGAACTGCCAGCCCTCGAAATCCATGTGTGAGAGCAGATCGGTTTCCCACGATTCCTCAACAGCGGGTTTAAAGGTCAGAATCAGCACCCGCTTCATGTCCATCGCCTTGGCAAGTTCATAGGACGTGAACGTCTTACCAAAACGCATCTTCGCGTTCCAAAGGAACTTCGCCGTATGATTCGGATTCCGCTTTGTCTCGGATTCAAAGTAAGCCTTTGTCATCCGGACAGCGCGGGCCTGTTCCGGGCGCATACGAAAATTCTGCGTGCGGTTCTCAAGGTTGAGAGATGATGTCTTGACGGCAAGGATAGCGGCTTTCACATCATCAACCGAGCACTTGTACCATTCGCTCTTTTTGCCGTCCGGCGATTTCTGAGCGTGAAAGCCGTGCGCCTCAAGCATCCGATGCACATCGTGATCCATGAAGATCGCGCCGTCAGCATTAAGTGCGGATTCGACGTACTCGACCTTGTAAGACTGGCCCGGCGTCAACGTCGGATAGTGCTCATGCATGCGTACTTCGATAGGTCGATCTGTATAACCGACTTTCAGGCATCCCGGAAATCGGGTGTCGGAATAGGCGTAGATGATCGGCTTAACTTCTGTTTTCGGGTGAACATATTGATCGAAAATATCAGCCATCAGTCTTCACCTCTTTCCAAAAAAGATCTTAGCCTCCGTGACGCCCTCGCTGGGATCTGCACTTGGCCTAAATCATTTTCTTTCAGTAATTCATATGTATATCGGCCTTCGTCAAAAGTTTGGTCGAGCTCCAACTCAACATAGTGTAACTTCCCATCAGCATTTTTAGGAATAGCATATGAGTTTTCCTGAACCACATCTTCAGGGACTTCATCTGCAATAACATGGCATTTAAATCTTATTTCCTTATAAGGAGCACCAATGTAAATGTAAACCTCATCGCCAGTATGTACAGAACCCCTTTTCTTCCATACTACCGTGTTACTTTTCGCAAAATGTTCAAATATATCAAAGAAACGAACATTACAAGGGAATACCCAAGTCTCTTGGTATGCAGCCATAATCATTCACCTCCAACAGCGCTAATGCGGGCATCTATCATTTCCCATTCATCCTCAGCGATATTCCATTTCTTACAGAGCATTTGATCGTTGTAGACGCCCTGATAATGTCCGAGATCTGGAATGAAGCAAAAATTCTTCTTAGTAACGTCCTGAGAGACAACAGTCTGGAGAAGGAGAAACCTGACGGTTTTAGTGTAAATATATGTCCTATAAGCCAAAACCTCATCTTCTGAATCAAAAGCGCCCAATATTATGAATGATTCAGTACAGCATTCTCCTGGTGCCGCGATTCTGGTGTTTCCGTCATAATAAAACCCTACAGGCTTTGAGAAATCTGTTTGCCCAGCAATTGGAGCCTTAGGTGCTAAAAGCTTCCATTTGCTTAAGTATCCTTTTGAATCATCAATATCTTTCGGATCAGCATATTTTTTTCCAATTCGCTGAATGAAATAGCAAGGAACACCGTTATCCTTTGGCTCATAATTTGTTGGCAATCCGAATGGCTTTCTGGCTGATACGACATCCGACAAAACGCGATTATGTTTATTCCATGATAAAACCTTTCTAACAACTGAAAGTGCCTTATTCTGGCGAATAAACACATCGTATTCGTCAAGATCTCTGATCATTCGTCCTTGCACAGTATCGGTCATATTAGTAACTTCGCATGATCCTGTATTATCTCGATCCCATAAGAAATAACAAGCTCCTCCTGCTAAGTCCACGCCCGGAAATACGTCCTTAAAGTTCTCGTAGTCAACGAGCTTCCGAATTCTTTTGTCATGCAGCATGGTTTTCCTGAAATCATCAAGCCCTTTGCCTCCGGTGAACCACCGAGAAGGGATAATCATCGTTAGATAACGAGGGTTAAGTTTCTTAGCCTGTTCAACAAATAGCTGGTATATAGGTTTTGCGCTTTTTCCATTGCCACCATCATTTAATTGGTACGGCGGATTTGAAATTATCACATCAAACTTCATCTTAAAAATATCCTCCGGATGTAATGTATGTATAAACTCATAGGCATGAGACTCCATTCCTTCACGGGCGATGTCATTCAGATCACCGTTCTCAGCCGTGCCACAATAAATACACTTCTTGTTCTGCCACGTGTGCTTGATCTTGTGAAAGATAATATTCCCCTGCACGTTATCGAATTGCGTAATCGAAAACGGACTGTTCGGATACTTCGAGCAGTAAACCGAACGGCGGGACAGAAGGGAAGTCAGCTCCGTGATGGCAATGCCGTAGAGCTGGTTCTTGAAAATCCAGTCGCAGCGTTCCTGCAGGTTTGGAATTTTGTCCGCAAGACCAGCAATAAGCCGCTTCGCAATTTCGCGGAGGAACACTCCGGATTTGCATGCCGGATCGAGGAACTTCGTCTCCGGATCGCGGAAAAGCTCCTGCGGCAGCATGTCGAGCATTCTGTTCGCGACGTCCGGCGGTGTGAAGACCTCGTCGTTCGACAGGTCTGCAAGGCAAGACAGGACGTCCGGTTTGTATACGCTTGTAAATAAATCAGGATTCAGTGACATATTGAACCTCCCAGTAATCTACGGACGAAAACTCTCTGATCGGTGCCGGAGTCCATCCGTGTGTCTCGGCGTCGTAATCCCATCCCTGCTTCTTTTTCTCGGTCAGCATATCCATAAAGTTCATCTGACCTGTATCTTCAACCTTTTCAGGCTCTTCATCGCGCATCAACGCGTCGAGTGTGAAATCCCTGCGGCGCATCCGGTACCCGACGGTGAAGTCCCATTGTGAAAAAATGATCGGCGTATTGTCGTTTTGCATCAACGTCAGCGCATCACCGCACAGGATATTCTTCTGGAGAATATAGCGTGCCGCGCTTCGGATCTCATCGCTGGATTCCTTCTTACACTGTTTTGTGTAAGCTTCATCCCATATTTGAAAGAGCCGCTCCCGGCATTCCTTCACGTTATCTTCCTGAATGTCGATTCCGTAGATGCTGGTAAGCGCAAGAAACGCATTCTTCGTATACTCTGAATTATTTCTCTTATATTGCCGCTTAACCCTCGCGAGCTTCCGTCGCAGAATTTCCGCGAGGAAGTTTCCATCGCCGCAGGCGGGCTCCAGAAACCGGCTTTCAATCCGGTCGGTTTCGCTTTTCACGAGATCGAGCATGGCATTGACTTCACGCTCGTTCGTGAACACTTCGCCGTGCTCCGCGACACGTTCCTTTGATTTTATTTGTCTTGGCATAAGCTATCTTACCTACTTTTCATTCTTTTTTCTTGACCGCTGCCGTCATCATGTCATAATGCTGATTCTGGTGCATGACATAGAAGATTTGTTTGAACACTCGCTTGTACATGTCCACATCGTCATAATCCTCGACAACAAGATTCAGTCCGTCTGTAATGCCATTAGGATTGTTGATATAAGCAAGCATAGTCGATGCAAGCTCGTAGTCGGTCATATCCGGCTGTCCACCTGGAACTTCTTTAATAAAGTTCTTCCGGTTCTCCGGATCTTCGAGCAGTTGTTCCCTGAGACTCGTGCCTTCGTATCCACAAAGCTGTAGGAAATACGACTCGAGAATTCTGCGCATCACGTTCCGCGCCGGAATGACAGAATCCGCATCACGCAGTTCTTCCCACAGTGCTGCATATGAGCTCTGTACCGGGTTGTAATTCTCAAACTCGGTCTTTGCTTTATCCTTTGGCCTTTCGCAAATATGGACATGCGAAACATTGGCAGTCTTGCGGATCATATAGAAAGTGGTGCAATCGTAATAGCCGACCTGCTGGTAGGTTATCTCTCTATGGAAGTACACATTATGCGTCAGGATAAAGATCTGCTCGATGTACCTTCCAGCGAATATCGGATTCTCGTTTTCAACCGGATCAGCAACATTTGCACATATTCCTATCATTTCCCTGACCAGCGAACCTACGATGAAGAGGGCGCTGCTGTCCATACTTGAAACCGGATCATCGATTACGACGATCTTGTTTTTGCCAGAGTCTGTTTCTGACCGCATGCCGTGAACTACATGATAGAAGTAGAGGAACGCGATGAAGTTGCGCTCGCCCTCACTTAGATTCACGGCCACTTTACCGTCATCGCGTATGACTTCATATCCGCCTTTGACGCCTTCTTTTTCGTGCAGGCTGAATCCTTCGAATCCGGAGTCTTTCAGGTAGCCATTCATGCTTCGTACCGTATCAGCCGTGTTGATAATCCCGGCATTCAGGTCGTTTATCTCCTGTGTCAGAGAGCGATATTGTGTCTGGAGATCCTTGACCTTTTCCTGCAGCACCGCTTCTTCATCCTCGATCTTCTTTTTCGAAGCGATATAGTCGGCAACATAGTCCTTCAGGATGAAGGCGATCTTTTCCCAGACCATGCGGTTGCACTCACTTTGCTTGCTGGATTTTGCAGCGACAATGTCATTATTATTCTGAATCTGTCTGTTGATTTGTAAGACCAACGCATCCAGTTCTGAAATAATCGCATCGGCATCCTTCAGCTCTATTACCTTTACCGGTGAAGAAATCTTATCGGCAATCAGCTGATTGTTTTCGAGAATGCGGGATTGAAGCTCTGCCAATTTTGTTCCGTAAACGGCCAGTTCCTCTGCCTTGGGATAGGCGTCGTCAAGATTGCCTTGGGATAGGCGTCGTCAAGATTGCCTTGGTACAGCGCAACAAGAGCTTTCATTTTCGTGTCATAGTTAGACTGCAGAGTACGCAGTGCGTTTAGCGACTCCTGATAGCTTTCATCAAATGCGCTTGCCATAGATGTCTCAAAATCGTCTGGGGAGCTTCTGCTGACAGAACGGGCATTTTCCGTCAGCTTTATGAACATAGGCATCGTGGCCACGGCGAACCCACTCTGAAGCGTTCAGTACTTTCATGAATCTAGCAAATTCCGTCCCGCCGCTGCTCGTAATTGCTTCGGCAAGCAGCGAAAGCCCGGACAAATCATAGCTGCTGGAAATCTCAGAAGACGACTTGAACAGATCGTATCTTCTGGCATCCGGATCGAAAGCTACGTCATAGAGCTCCTTTATGGCTGTGTCGTTATGGTCGACTGGAGAATAGTCTCCAGACAGCACCTCGTCGGTAAACCGCTCGCGGGACTTCTTCTTAGTCTGGTCATAGTCCTTGCGATATTCGCGTGCGCCTTCCCAGCAGACGTTTCTGAAATTCTCCAGCAGCGGAGCTAATTCTCCATGCTTTTTGTCTCTGGCTTCAGCAGCTTTCTTACCATCCTGTGCGACCTGCGTCCGTTCCTGCGCTGCAGCCTCCGCTTTCTGCCTTGCTTCGACATTCTCCTGGCTCAGCGTAAAAACACCTTTCAGATTGCCATAGTCTGCAAAATTCTGGCTGACGAAGGTCTTATCGTAAATCAGGACAGAATAGTTTGCCGGACTGATGCCGGTTTTCCATTCAAGGCACTCTGGGTGCCTGAATGCATCCGCTATACTGCTTTTCCCGGCTCCGTTCTTTCCGAAGAAGAAATTGATGTAGGTCGGACAGACTTCCTCATCATGAAAAGTATAGGCTTCCGTAGAGGCATCAAGTTTTATCTTTGTGATCAGCGAAGTCATCTTATCCTGCATACCCGGTTCCTCCTCCCTTTACTATGTTCTATCATTCGGTGATTTTTCCTTTGCGAAGCCACTCGTCCACTTCCGAAATCTTGAATTTGTAACGCTTGCCCGCCTTGTAATAAGGAAGCTTCCCGTCTTTAATCCAGTTTCTTATCGTGTCGTTGCTGACGCTCAGATAGTCCGCTATATCTTCGAGGTTCACCCATTTTTCAGGCATTTCGTCTGCCGTCATTGTTCTCTGAACTTCGTCTTTCATACTGTTCCTCCGTGTCTCAATTCGATGTTCCATATGTAAATACCGGAATCTCGATGCCTGCTTCTTGAAGTTCTTGTATCAGGTCGCATCTCTTTATTGCCCAATGCGTCCGATTCATCTCGTTGAACCGGTTGTCTCCGATAAGCTGCAGCTCTTCCAGAAGCTCATTCAGCCGTATCTGAGGAATGTCCAGTCTGTACCCGCACCAGAAGACCTTCACATCATTTTCGTAGATCTTGTAATCCGACACGAAACCGTATATGACCTTCTGGCCATCATCGGCATTACCGTACTGATGATTCTCCGCCATGAAAAGAGACGGCATCATAATGATTTGCTGCTTGTCCTCTTTCGTCATGCCAGAGAATTTTTCTTTTGTCTCCTTAGACATGCACTCGGACAAAGCTCGATCCCGCGGGACTTTGAAATAAGGCTTGTCGTACTCCTCAGTGCCGATGACAAAGATGTTGTAATACTCGCGGTTTATCCGCGGTGGCACATAAAACTGTCCTCCAAGCTGTGGCATTCCACAAAACTGCTGGTTGACCTGCATTTGAACTGTGCCGTAGTTTGCAATGGCCACATTCTCATTGCCGGTCTGTGTCACATCTGGCTTCCTGTCGTCCGGAAGATTGGAAGCTGATATTACTTCAAGTTTGTCACTCATCCGCGGCTCCTTTCTTTTCGCCGATTGTCAAATTTACTGTGCCGTAGTTTGACAGAATCGTATTGTTATCCCCGTTTTGCTGAATAAACAGAGGATTATTGATTACCTGCTGCGAAAATGCGGCAGACTGATTGTCGTCCTCTTGCTCATCTTCATTTGACTCATTATCAGGCTGGGCATCATCCGCCGGTTCCGCATCCGTGGGCTCCGGCATATATGTCCTGATGTCAGCTGTAATGCCTTTGCCCATATTGCCTGAGTAGTTTCTCGGGCCACCGCCATTCTCTGGGCACCATTCATCATATGTAGGTTTTCCGATGCTATTGTCCTTCCGATTCACAACTACATAGTGCCAGATTCCAAGCAAAAATGCTGGATAGCACACTTTTGTCAGGTCGCTAAGTGCGGCCTTTTTTATTTGCCCTCCATCGTCGCGGATGAAGAATCCTTCATCCGATGCAATGCTGTAGTCACACTGGACAAGTTCAATCAGTGCTTTTACCAATCTGACATCCTTATGCACGGTTTCTCCGAGGTCGAGAAACTCATTCACGAAATCCGTCATAGGAATCAGCGCAGACCCGTATTCCGTTCTGATTCTTTCGTCAAACACTTCTACTTCCGGTGTGTTTCCAAAGGGAAGATACTCACCCTTCGACAGCTTGCATGCCTTGAAATCATTTGTCTTTGTCTTTATCCGCTCGAGCCTTGGCGGCTCGTAATCAGGATTAATTACCTTGATAAGCCCGATGAGCACTTCCGGGTCAGAGAGGCCATCACGATCTCCTTTGTAATGCTCTCGGGCGCTTTTCCTATTCTTTAATGCCTGCAGCAGGAGTACGAAGAACGTTCCGCCGCATAGCCTTGGTATTCCATCTGTTGTCACTATTTTCCTCTGCTTTTTCAAAACCCGAACCTTAAGAACCTTACGAACTATGGCAGCCGACCTTGCGAACGATTTGGTGAGTCCTGTGAAGTGATCACGGGAGAAATCGCTCAGCTGGCGGATTTCGCATGGGATACATGGTTCGGAGCATTTCTGAACGTTTCCTACCAATTCCTATTATATCGAAATCCGTGCTCGGTTTCAATGATCTTGCGTGACTCTGGGATCAACAGTCTGTGAATTCCCCCTGTGACTGCTTCGCAAAAGCAAATCACAGGAGGAAAAATTCATGACAAAAGAATCCAAGAAGTATCGCATCTACGACAAGACCACCAAGCAGTGGTACGAGATCCCGGAGGACCAGTATCGCGAGTACGACCGCTGGCGCACGGCGCTGAGGAAACGCATGCAGTATCGCGGCGAATGCTTCTGCCCGCGCAGCAAATGGTGGCTGTGCGACGTCAACTGCCTCGACTGCGAATTCCGCAACAACACGACCGTCTCTCTTGACGATCCGCTGCCGGGCGGCGATGGAACGCTCGCCGATTACGTTCCGGACGGCGCTCCTCCTATTGAAGAGGTGCTTTCCGAGAAGGCGGAGCTGGATCAGCTCTTCGAGCGTCTGCAGGAGCTCATGCCGGAGGCCAAGCGTATCGGAGAGCTCCGCGAGGAAGGCCTCTCCGACGAGGCCATCGCCGACATCGTCGGCATCAAGCGCACGACGTTCCTGTCCCGCCTGAAGAAGGCCGAGGGGAAGCTGTCTCAGGAGTTCCCCGACTGGTTCTGATTCATCTGCTCCGGCTGCCCATCGTGGTGCCGGAGCTTTTTTCTGAAATTCTTCTTTCCCCTTCGTCAAAACGGCCCGCCCACCTCCAGTGGGAAGTGTAAGGAGCACGAAAACAGATGCTCCGGATTGGAGGAAACGTGATGGACAAGACACGCAACAGAAGTCCCGCGGACACCGAGGTTATCGCCGTTCTTATCGCGATAAGCCATGTATCCGCAAGACTGGCAAGGAACCTCTCGATCCTTGCCGCAGACAGACGAC
>ENA-UAIQ01000143-UAIQ01000143.1-human-gut-metagenome-genome-assembly--contig:-NODE-143-length-15696-cov-11.181766_pt1 | contig 15696 bp, 14 predicted proteins | sample MGYA00244420_ERZ654391 | MGnify/ENA primary metagenome ERZ654391 (study PRJEB26926, sample SAMN06165002) | human gut metagenome | biome: ENVO:00009003; feature: ENVO:2100002; material: ENVO:00002003... | reverse complement strand
CTATTAAGTCGTCGGCAGCGTCAGATGTGTATAAGAGACAGTTCTATACCTTATTATATATAAGAAAAGAGAAAAAGAAAAACAATCAAACTATAGTTATAATTAAAAAGATAAAAGTATGAGTAAATTTTTGAATGAATTCAAGGAATTCGCCATGCGTGGCAATGTGCTCGACATGGCTGTCGGTGTCATCATCGGTGGTGCCTTTGGCAAAATCGTAAGCTCTGTTGTTGATGACGTCATCATGCCTCCTATAGGATGGCTGATTGGCGGCGTGAATTTCGCCGACCTCAAATTCACCCTCCCTACCGTCAATGTAGGAGGTGAGGAACTGAAGGCGGCTACCATCAACTACGGTAACTTCCTCCAGACCTGTTTCGACTTCCTCATCGTTGCCTTCTGTATCTTCATGCTCATCAAGGTGGTGAACAAGATTTCCAAGAAGAAGGAAGAGGAAAAACAGGCAGAAGCTCCTAAGGATCCGGAGCCAAGCAATGAAGAAAAACTTCTCATGGAAATACGTGATCTCCTGAAGAACCAGAAATAAGAATAAAAAAAAGTCGCCCTCTTTGAAGGCGACTTTTTTATTCTGTTTATTCCCACTCAATTGTCGAAGGTGGTTTTGAAGAGATGTCATAACATACACGGTTTACACCCTTCACCTTATTAATAATCTCATTACTTACCTTAGCCATGAAATCATAAGGAAGATGTGCCCAGTCAGCAGTCATCGCATCAGTACTGGTTACAGCACGCAAGGCAACCGGGTGCTCGTATGTACGCTCATCCCCCATCACACCTACTGAACGGACAGTAGAAAGCAATACGGTACCAGCCTGCCAGATCTGATCGTAGAGAGAAACCTCGATCTCGCCATTCTGCATGTCAGCAGGAACACCGGCAGCCAGGATGCGACGAGCTTCCTCACCACTCAACTTCACTTTATACTCACGCAAGCCACGGATATAGATATCGTCAGCATCCTGAAGGATACGTACCTTCTCAGGAGTGATATCGCCCAAGATACGGACAGCCAAACCAGGACCTGGGAATGGGTGACGAGTAATCAGGTGCTCTGGCATACCCATAGAGCGACCTACACGGCGAACCTCATCCTTGAACAGCCACTTCAAAGGCTCACACAACTGAAGGTTCATCTCCTTAGGAAGACCACCTACGTTGTGATGACTCTTGATCACCTTACCGGTGATATTCAAGCTCTCGATACGGTCAGGATAGATGGTACCCTGAGCCAACCACTTGGCACCAGTCTGCTTTTTAGCCTCAGCATTGAAAACCTCCACGAAGTCGCGGCCGATAATCTTACGTTTCTTCTCAGGGTCAGTAACACCAGCCAGGTCAGCAAAGAACTTCTCTGATGCATCCACGCCGATTACGTTCAAGCCCAAGCACTTGTAATCTTCCATCACGTCACGGAACTCATTCTTGCGCAACATACCATGATCTACGAAGATACAGGTAAGGTTCTTACCGATAGCCTTGTTCAGGAGAACGGCAGCCACACTGGAGTCAACACCGCCAGAAAGACCGAGGATAACCTTATCGTCGCCCAACTGTTCCTTCAACTCAGCAACTGTTGTCTCAACAAAAGAGTCAGCACTCCAGTCCTGCTTACTTCCGCAGATATCAACCACGAAGTTCTTCAAGAGCTGTGTACCCTGCAAAGAGTGGAACACCTCTGGGTGGAACTGTACTGCCCATACAGGCTGTTTGGTAGAAGCATAAGCAGCATACTTCACATTAGCAGTAGAAGCGATGCACTTGTAATCATCAGGGATAGCAGTGATGGTATCACCATGGCTCATCCAAACCTGAGAGTTCTCGATGAATCCCTTGAACAAAGGATTCTCCTTATCGAAATGCTCCAAGTTGGCACGACCATACTCACGGCTGTCAGCAGCCTCCACCTTACCGCCCTGGGCGTAAGAGAGGAACTGAGCACCGTAGCAGATGCCGAGTACAGGAATGCGGCCGATAAACTGGCTCAGATCTACCTTGAAAGCTTCCGGATCATGAACGGAATAAGGGCTACCGCTCAAGATGACACCAATGACTGATGGGTCATCCTTTGGAAACTTGTTGTAAGGCATGATCTCGCAGAAGGTATCGAGTTCACGGACACGACGGCCGATGAGCTGTGTGGTCTGTGAACCGAAATCCAAAATAATAATCTTCTGTTGCATAATATCTAATTTTAATTTACAGTTTACAATTTATAGTTTATAGTAATCTTGCTATACGGCATAGCCGCTATTAACTATAAACTACTAACTAACGATTTCAGGAATGCTTCCGCCTCTTTCAGCGTCTCCTGCTTTCCCACATCCATCAGCTTGAGGCCGTTCTTTACATATCCCTCTATGCGCACCTTGTCGCAATGCTTCAGATAGAAGTCCATGATAGGGAACTTGTCCGGTTCCTCCTCCATCAATGGAAAGAGCGATGGAGCAACCATGTGGATGCCCGAGAAAGCATACATCTTATAATCTTTGGGATTGAGATCAGGATAAGGACTCTTCACCTCGCCCGTTTCTATATTCGTCCATCCCACCAGTCGCATACTGTCATCAAAGAGCAAATAGCGCTTGGTCTTGCGTTCGCTCACCATCAGGCGGGCAGCAATCATATCCCTACTCTCCATCTGGTAGAATTTCTTCAGATCTACATTACTCAGAATATCCACGTTGTGGATAAGAATAGGCTCTGACTGGTTGAAGAGCGGCCATGCCTTCCGGATACCTCCACCCGTTTCGAGCAGCTTTTTACTCTCATCACTGATACGGATGTCCATACCGAAGTTGTCATGTGCTCTGAGATAATCGATAATTTGTTGGGAGAAATGATGCACGTTCACTACAATGCGAGTGAAACCGGCATCCTTCAACTGAAAGATGACACGTTTGAGCAAAGGTTCTCCCCCGACACTTACCAGAGCCTTCGGAATGCGGTCGGTAAGTGGCTTAAGGCGAGTGCCCAAACCTGCTGCGAATATCATTGCTTGCATCATTGCTAAATAGCTATTTTAAAATGTGCGTGCAAATTTACTAACTTTTTGCGAGATAGCCAAATTTGCACGCTATTTTCTATTGTTTTGCCGGCAAAACCTGTTCAATATGCTGTTCACGATGACAAATCTGCACTTCTACACCAAACTTCCTGTGAATATGTTCGGCAAGATGCTGCGCAGAATATACACTGCGATGCTGACCGCCTGTACATCCGAAACAGAACATCAGAGAGGTGAAACCACGCTGCATGTAGCGGTTTACATGATGGTCGGCAAGTGCATAAACATGATCCAGGAACTTCAATATCTCACCATCATCCTCCAGGAATCGGATAACAGGCTCATCCAGACCCGTCAACTTCTTATAAGGCTCGTATCTGCCAGGGTTATGGGTACTTCTGCAGTCGAAGACATAACCTCCACCATTGCCCGACGGATCCTCTGGAATGCCCTTACGGAAAGAAAAACTATACACTCTTACCACCAGCGGTCCCTTACCATCATATTTAGAATAGGTGGCAGGTCCGTCCTGCGGATGCGCGCGATAGATATTATTGTCGGTAGTCTTATAGCCGTCTGCACGACTCAGCGCCACACTCTCTATCACCTTGAACTGTGGCAATTCGGTCAGCCTTCTCAACATATCCATCATATAAGGATAAGGGAAGACCTTGTCACCCATCTTCAGAAGATCTCGCAGATTCTGGATAGCTGGCGGAATACTATCGATGAAATGCTTCTTGCGTTCGAAATAGCCACGGAATCCGTAGGCGCCCAAAACCTGTAAGGTACGGAAGAGCACAAAAAGACTCAACCGGTTTACAAAATGGCGCACCGATGGTACCTCGGTATAATGCTTCAATGACTGGTAGTATTCCCAAACCAGTTCTCTGCGCAGTTTGAACGGATACTTAGCAGATGCCTGCCAGAGGAATGAGGCGAGGTCATAATAGAACGGTCCTTTTCTACCGCCCTGAAAATCAATAAAGTATGGATTCCCCTTATCATCCAGCATGATGTTGCGCGCCTGAAAATCGCGATAAAGGAAACAATCCATCGGTTCTGATGTCAGATCCTTGGCAAAAAGCCGGAAGTTGGCTTCGAGCTTCAGTTCGTGAAAATCCAAATCGGTAGGCTTCAGAAAACAATACTTGAAGTAGTTGAGGTCGAAGAGCACACTGTCTACATCGAATTCTGGCTGCGGATAGCAGTTCTGCCATTCCAATCCTCTTGCACCGCGAATCTGGATATTCGGAAGTTCACGAATGGTTTTCTTAAGGAGTTCCTTCTCTTTCTGATTGTAACGTCCGCCCGCATCTCGTCCGCCCTTGATGGCATCAAAAAGCGAAGTACCGCCAAGGTCTGTCTGAAGATAGCAGAGTTCATCATCGCTCACCGCCAGAATCTGGGGAACAGGCAACTGTCTGAGCTGGAAATGCTGAGCCAGATATACAAAGGCATGATCCTCATCACGACTGGTTCCTATCACACCAATTACCGTATCACCATCATGCCCAATGATACGGAAATACTGCCGGTTACTCCCCTGCCCTGCCAATTTTATGACATCAGCCGGTTCTTCACCCGCCCATTTCTTATATAGATCAATCAGCTTTTCCATCATTATTCAGTTTACGTCGTTTCCGATCATCATCAATCTTCTGTGCGAAGTTATCTCCGATAAAGAGAAGCAATAAGATACCCAGCGTAGTAAGGAACGAGTTTGTAGTAGTCATTCCCAACTCTGCCTTTGTAATATAAATGAGTCCTCCGATAACAATCAGAAAGACCACTGCTTTTTTCCAATCAATATTGTTCATGCTATGAATTTTCTATTATGCTGCAAAATTACACAATTAAATTGAGAAAACAAAATAAAAACAAAAAAAAATCGGATGTCTCACGACAACCGATTTCCAAAAACAAACTACTTAAAAACTAATCTACTAAAACAAATCAAAAAAATATCTTTGCCATCCCTTCGGATGATACTTTCTTTTATTTACGATGCAAAGTTACAAAAAAAGATTATTCGAACCAAATAATTTTGCTATTTTTTGCATCTTTATGACTAAAAAAACAAAAAAATAGGGATAATTCTCTGAGAATCACCCCTATTTGATATTTTCGCTTTGCAAACTCGCAGTCTTACGATGTGCTTTATTTGCGCAAATTATTCATCTAATTACATCATACCACCCATACCAGGTGCTGCAGCTGGTGCAACTGGTGCAGGCTCTGGTTTGTCAACCAACACACACTCTGTTGTCAGGAACAAGCCTGCAATAGAAGCAGCATTCTCCAAAGCTACACGCTCTACCTTGGCAGGATCTACGATACCAGCCTGACGCATATCTTCGTAAACGTCCTTGCGGGCATTGTAACCGAAGTCACCCTCGCCCTCGCGTACCTTATTTACTACTACAGAACCCTCGCCACCGGCATTGGCAACAATCTGACGGAGAGGCTCCTCAATAGCACGCTCTACGATACGGATACCTGTTGTCTCGTCAGCGTTATCACCCTTCATATCCTTCAATGCTTCGAGAGCACGGATATAAGTAGTTCCACCACCAGCAACGATACCTTCCTCGATAGCGGCACGGGTAGCGCAGAGTGCATCATCAACACGATCCTTCTTCTCCTTCATCTCAACCTCAGAGTTGGCACCTACATAAAGGACAGCTACACCACCGGCGAGCTTAGCCAGACGCTCCTGAAGTTTCTCCTTATCATATGAAGACTTGGTATTCTCTATTTCGTTCTTGATCTGAGCTACGCGATCCTGGATATTAGCCTTCTCGCCATGACCATTAACGATAGTTGTATTGTCCTTGTTGACGGTAACCTTGTCTGCTGAACCCAGCATATCCAAAGTTGCCTGCTCCAACTTCAAGCCCTTCTCCTCAGAGATAACAACACCGCCTGTCAATACTGCGATATCCTCCAACATGGCCTTGCGACGGTCACCGAAGCCTGGAGCCTTCACAGCGCAAATTTTCAAACCGCCACGCAAACGGTTAACTACCAAAGTAGTCAAAGCCTCAGAATCAACATCCTCAGCGATAACCAACAAAGGACGACCACTCTCAGCAGCAGGCTGGAGAATTGGCAAGAACTCCTTCAAGTTAGAAATCTTCTTATCATAAAGAAGGATGTATGGGTTATCCATTACACACTCCATCTTGTCTGCATCAGTCATGAAGTAACCGCTCAAATAACCACGGTCAAACTGCATACCCTCAACAACACCGATGTTGGTATCACGGCTCTTGCTCTCCTCGATAGTGATGACACCATCCTTAGAAACCTTGCGCATTGCGTCAGCCAAGAGCTTACCAATCTCTGCATCGTTGTTGGCAGAAACTGTAGCCACCTGCTCAATCTTATCGTAGTTGTCGTCTACCTGCTCAGCATGTTCCTTGATAAAGGCAACAACAGCAGCTACAGCCTTGTCGATACCACGCTTCAAGTCCATTGGGTTTGCACCTGCAGTAACGTTCTTCAAGCCCTCTGTTACGATAGCCTGAGTCAGGATAGTAGCAGTTGTTGTACCATCACCGGCATCATCACCAGTCTTGCTGGCAACGCTCTTAACAAGCTGAGCACCAGTATTTTCGAATTTATTCTCCAACTCTACTTCCTTAGCCACGGTAACACCATCCTTAGTAATCTGAGGAGCACCAAACTTCTTTTCGATTACCACGTTGCGGCCCTTAGGACCGAGAGTTACCTTTACTGCATTTGCCAACTGATCAACACCCTTCTTCAAGAGGTCGCGGGCATCCATATTATATTTAATATCTTTAGCCATAATATATTCTTTCTAATAATGTTTAAATAAATATCAGCAAAAAGTTTTTACCTTTTTACTTTTTTACCTTTAAGAATTACTCTTCTACTACAGCGAGTACATCGCTCTGACGCATCATGATATATTTAGTACCATCGAATTCGAGTTCTGTACCAGCATACTTACCATAGAGTACGGTATCACCTTCTTTGAGAATCATCTCTTCGTCTTTCGTACCCTTACCTGTAGCAACGACCTTACCACGCTGTGGTTTCTCTTTTGCTGTATCAGGGATAATAATTCCACCTACTTTTTCTTCAGCTGGTGCAGGAAGTACCAGCACTCTGTCTGCTAATGGTTTAATGTTCATGATTCTATAATATTTTAATTGTTATACATTTATTTTGCCAACAGGTATTGCTACCCGTCACCCCGCCAGTATACGAAAAACGTGCCAAAGCATCCATACTGACACTTTGACACGTTTAAATACTGACATTATATCACAAAAGCTTGTGTTTTATTTCATTTTCCATTGATAATCGAATCTTTCAATATCCTCCTCAACCAGTGGATTACCATTCTGAACTTCGATGAAAGTCAGCTGTGTAATCGCCTTGATGGCATGATAATGCTCCAGAGGAATCACCACGGTATCACCAGCCTTCACATGTTTCTCCTCACCATCAAGTACAAAGATGCCCTCACCTTCTACGAATGTCCACACCTCTGAACGATGGTGATGAAGCTGATAACTGATATTCTTACCTGGCTTCAAGGTAATACTCTTGGTGAGCGAATGATTGCCGTCAGCATACTCAGAATCGTCAATCACCCGATAAGTACCCCACCTTCTTTCCTCATACATCGGACGCGGAGTAAGATGTTCTACCGCCTTCTTGATGTCCTCGGAATATTTCTTTGCACAGACGAAGATGCCATCAGGACTCGCTGCAACAACTGCATCCTTCAAGCCATCCACATACAGAGGCAACTGGAGTTCGTTGATGACATGCGTATTCTCGCAATGACTTCCCATCACCGCATTACCGATGCTGGCATGGTGCAGCTCATCAGTGAGTGTATTCCAGGTACCCAGGTCCTTCCATTCACCATTAAACGGTACTACCGCTACCGATTCAGCCTTCTCCGCCACCTCGTAGTCGAAAGAGATTTTTGGAAATTCGCTATATCTTGCACGAGTATCTTCAAAGTTCTCACTCTGCATATACTTACGTACAATCTGCATCATATAGCCCAAACGGAAAGCGAAGACACCACCATTCCAGTAAGCACCCTCCTCCAGGAGTTTCTCTGCTGTAGGCACATCCGGTTTCTCGGTAAATCTCTTCACTATCTGATACTTCTCTCCTTCAGCAAAAGGAACCACATAACCATATTTTGCACTTGGATAAGTAGGTTTGATACCCATCAGCACGAGGTCGGCGACGTTTTTCTCCACACATTCCACCATACGGGCTATGGTATGGAAATATTCCAACTCGGTATAAGGATCACAAGGCATAATAACCACAACCTCATCATCCTCACATTTCTTCTTCAGTTTCAGATAACTTGCAGCTAAAGCGATAGCAGGGAAAGTATCACGCCTCTCCGGTTCGGTAACCACAGAAACCCGCTCTCCCAGCTGGTTCTGGATGATATCCAGCTGACTGGCGTTTGTAGCAAGCGTAATATCGTTGGTCAGATTTGCTTCCTGAGCTTGACGTACCACGCGCTGAACCATACTTTCCATCTCCCCGTTCTCCTTTTCGAGCAATGGCAAGAACTGTTTGCTTCTAGCATTATTGCTAAGTGGCCATAGCCTTTTACCCGAGCCACCCGATAATAAAATTAATTGCATATTATTACTATTTAAATCGTTTATTGTTCATACTTAAGATTTCACAAATTAACAATGAGAGACAGCATCACATCAGGAGTTTACCCCCAGTACCAACAGGTCTCAAAGAAGAATCATCCGTGATAATCCGGCTGCAAAAGTACGTTTTTCTTTTGAGACCACCAAGCAATTTCTAAAAAAACTACCTATTCATATAAAAATATCTAGATATGCGCAAGAAAGTAAAAAGGAAGAAAAAACATCATTTAAACAGATAAAAAACAAGAAAAGCTGGTTCAAGTTGGTTCAAGTTGGTTTATTTCGATATTTTTTTGCTGATTTATTTCCGATTTTCAACAATTATTATTACCTTTGCGACCAAATATCATTTAAGCATACCTCAAATAACTTAAAAAGATATATTAATAACTAGGAGTATAAAAAACATAAGCAAATGACGAACAAGCATTATAAAGGAAATGAAATGATAAGGAGACTGGTGATAGGTGCCGATTTCGTTATTCTCAACATCGTACTGTTGTTCTATACCCAATATGGTCAAGAACTCATACCTGCGTATTTCGACAAAGCAACAAAGATTACCTTTTTTGTTGCCAATGCAGCCTTGTTCCTAGGCGAATACTTCTATTCCACCATCATTCATGTCAGAAAGATCGGGTTCCTGCAGGTTACAAAGCGTACTTTATATCTGGCTGCAGCAACAACATTCTGTTTCTTTACCTTCTCAAGACTACTCGGTCACGGGGGAAAGATGTTCTCCTTCAGCATTATCTTCGGCATAACATTCTATCTGTCTCTCATCATAAGCCGACTCTGCGAGCTCAAATTACTAAAGTATTTCCGCTCTAAGGGCCGCAACTCACGCACCGTCGTCTTTGTAGGTAACGATTCTGCCGTGAGCGAGATGTACAAGACGATGACAGAAGATCCCTCGGCAGGTTATATAGTAAAAGGATATTATGCAGATGAAGACATCACAGATAATCCGGAAGGGTTGAAAAGAATAGGAAGCATGAAACAGCTCAAAGAGATTATCTCTTCTACCATGAATGATACCATCAATGGTGAACCTTCCAATATTGACGAGGTTTTCTGCTGCCTGTCGCATAAAGATCCTGAGATCATCAATATCATACACTTCTGTGATAAGAATGTGATACACTTCTACTACCTGCCACGTGTGTTTGGTGAGTACAAATTGCATCTTGATGCCCAGAATTTCATGGGAAGGACGGTATATTCAAACCGCATAGAACCCCTAACAAGCACGTCAAACCGCATTATCAAGCGTAGCTTCGACATCGTGGTGAGCGGGCTTGCATGTTTGTGCGTTCTACCATTCATTCCATTCATAGCTCTCATCATCAAGATTCAGAGTCCTGGTCCAATTTTCTTCAAACAGGCAAGAACGGGTCTGAATGGTGATACCTTCTACTGTCTTAAATTCCGTTCCATGCATGTGAACAAGGATGCAGACAAGGCACAGGCAACAAAGAACGACCCACGTAAATTTGCTTTCGGCAACTTTATGAGAAAGACGAACATAGATGAGTTTCCTCAATTCTTCAATGTTCTTAAGGGAGACATGAGTATTGTGGGTCCGCGCCCTCACATGCTGTATCATACAGAGGTGTATGGAAGCCTGATAGATAAGTATATGGTTCGCCACTTCTCCAAGCCTGGTATCACAGGTTGGGCTCAGGTTACCGGGTTCCGTGGTGAGACCAAGGAGCTCTGGCAGATGGAGGAACGTATCCGCCGTGATATCTGGTATATAGAGAACTGGTCGTTCTGGCTTGATATCAAGATTATCTTCATGACAGCCAAGAGCATTATCTGCCCTGACAAGAATGCTTATTAGGAGTCTATAAAAAGAAAAAGAGGATGTGCCATAAGTTTGGAAAACAGTTGGCGCACAACAGCTGGTCACCGCATGCACATCAGCTGTTGTGCATGCGCATATCAGCTGTTATGCAAGCGCACAACAGCTGTTGTGCGACCGGAGATACTAACTGTCTCAACAACATATTCTATCTCTTCCAACAACATATACTATCTCTTCCAACAACATAACCTAGCTCTTCCAACAGCATAACCTAGCTCTTCCAACAACAAGAAGAGGGTGTATCATTAACTTATGACACACCCTCTTTTTAGGTATTCTCTTTACTTATTACTTAGATTACTTTTAGACGGAAGCCTGTTGAGCCAACAGGTTAGGTCATTCAACATTTGGTCGTGATACGGGAAGCCATGAGCGGCATCGCGGAACCCCCATCCATGTCCGGCAGTCGGATAGATATGCATGGTACACTCGTTGCCCGCCTTGCTCATGGCAGAATAATAGGCTACGCCATTGGTTACAGGAGGAACAACCTTATCATCAAAAGACATCAGTATGATGGCACGAGGGGTAAGATTAGGACGAACAGCCTTGTCATTAGACCACTCTTCTACCAGTTTCTTATTGGTATTACGCTCTTCACCCAAGAAATTCACACATGATCCCTTATGAGAGATACGCTCATCCATTGAAATCACCGGATAGAAAAGAATCGAGAAATCAGGTCGCACAGCCGCCTCAGCATGAGTACTGACGGAAGAAGCTAAATGTCCACCGGCAGAAAAGCCCATAATTCCGACATCTTCCTTGTTTATTTTCCATACAGCAGAACTGTCACGAACGGTACGCATCGCCTGATAGGCATCACTCAACGGAATATTGCGGTTTCCATAAGGCATTCTGTACTTCAGAACAAAGAAAGCGATACCCTGTTTGTTGAAATAGTCTGCCCACTGATGTCCCTCATGGTCCATTGCAAGATGAGAATACCCACCTCCAGGACAATCTACTACAGCTCTTCCTGAAGGATTCTTAGGAAGATAACAGGTAAGTTCACTCTGTCCGTCGCTACTGTTCTTCAATACGAACTTGCGAGCGGTAGATTGAGCTGATGCTGTAATTGCTGTCAGCATCAGAAGAAAAAAAATCATTGTCTTTTTCATTTTTCTTTTTTGTTATGTTGTTTATATCTTTATTCTGTTTTGCTAAGATAATGCAAAGATGGTGTAGTAGTTTTTGTATGACATATCCGATGACCATAACTAATGGAATCAAACTCATTCGTATTCCAAGCATATTGCATACTTGAAACGCTACCATCGAAGCTAATAGCACCATAGTAACCTCGATTATCAGAGAGTGAAGTATATCTTGTTTTTGCTTCATACCTATTATTGTTTATTTTCCCTATGCAAAGGTACAATAGATTTTCATAAAAAACGATAGACAAATCGTAGGTGTATTTTTGCAATCACATAGTAATCAGTGATTTTTGAAAGCAAAACCATAACAAGAGAAAATATCCAAGACTATTTGAAAACAAGAGAAAACAGAAATCACACAAAATAGCATAGTTAAACTAAGTTAAAGTTATCCTGTGGCGGTTTTTCTGCTTTTTCTAAGGCTTAAATATGTAGTAACTGGAGCAAAGTAATCATATCTGTACCAAGCAATATATAATGTATTGATATTCAGTAATGATTATCTTTGAGGAAGTGAAGAAAGGCAGCGAGAAGCCGAACGGCAACCTGCCTTTAATGTGCCGTATCACGGTGGACGGCGAGATTAAACAGTTCAGTTGCAAGATGGACGTTCCCCCACGGTTGTGGGACGTGAAGAACAGCCGTGCTTCGGGCAAGAGCGTCGAAGCGCAGAGAATCAACCTTGCGGTGGATAAAATCCGAGTGGAGGTAAACCACCACTACCAAGAACTGATGCAAACGGACGGGTATGTTACCGCCGCCAAGTTGAAAGACGCCTATCTCGGTATCGGCGTCAAGCAGGAAACCTTACTGAAACTCTTCGAGCAGCACAACGCCGAGTTCGCCAAGAAAGTCGGGCACAGCAGGGGCAGGGGACATTCCGATGCTATCAGACGGTTTGCAGCCATATTCGGGAATTTCTGCCCCATACCTACAAGCGTGAGGATATTCCGCTAAAGGAACTCAACCTCACATTCATCAACGACTTCGAGTATTTCCTGCGCACGAAGAAGAAATGCCGCACCAATACCGTGTGGGGCTACATGATCGTGCTGAAACACATCGTTTCCATAGCGAGGAACGACGGGCGTCTGCCGTTCAATCCTTTGCAGGGTACATCAACTCGCCCGAAAGCGTCAATAGAGGCTACCTTACCCAAAAGGAGATACAGACGCTCATGGACGCACTGATGAAGAACACCTACCATGAACTTGTACGGGACTTGTTCGTCTTTTCTGTTTTCACGGGTTTGGCGTATTCGGACGTGAAGAACCTCACCGTCGACCGCCTGCAAACATTCTTCGACGGCAACCTGTGGATAATCACCCGAAGAAAGAAGACCAACACCGAATCAAACATCCGCCTTTTGGACGTTCCCAAGCGTATCATCGAAAAGTACAAGGGGCTGGCAAGGGACGGTCATGTTTTCCCCGTTCCGAGTAACGGAAGCTGCAACAAGATACTCAAAGAGATAGGCAGACAATGCGGCTTCAAGGTACGTTTGACCTACCATGTGGCACGCCACACGAACGCCACGACCGTACTTCTGTCGCACGGCGTACCCATCGAAACCGTGAGCCGCCTATTGGGGCACACGAACATCAAAACCACCCCAATTTACGCCAAAATCACCGTCCAGAAGATAAGCCAAGACATGGAAACCTTATCGTACAAGCTGGAGGAGATGGAGAAGAACATCTGCCGAGCCATTTAGTCACCTTAAAACAGCATACCGATGAAAGAAGAAAGGAACAGAATACGGCAATATCTCCCTGCCGACCGACATAGGCGCAACCGCCATGACCGAGTGGGAAATCTGCGAACTGTTCGGGATTGTCGCCCCGACGGTTCGGGCAAGTATAAAGGCACTCTGCAAGAGCGGAGTTTTGAGATAGGAGCAGCATAGAGGTTTACGACCTCGAAACGATAGCCGTCCTCGCTTTCCGTATCGAATCGTTCGGGGCGACGAAAGTCCGCAAAGTGTTGTTGGAGAGAATAACGCACCAGCGAAAAGAGAAAACGACGGTTATCGTATCTGTCGTTGCCGACACCGAGCCGAGCCGCCGATGGATGGCGTAACGGTCTGTCGGTCGGGGTATCAGTCCGTCATACATTCATACGGTCATACCGTCGCACGGACGGAAAGGGGCTGTTTCCCGACCGAAAGGGGGAAATAATAAGGTGGGGTTATACGGGTAAGCAGGCGGCAGGGAGAGCTACCGCCGAAAGACCGCCGACACGCCGCAGGGTATTTACGGAGAAAATACCGTAGCTTATTAGGGAATTTTCCGAGCCGCAATACTCCGTATCGCTGAAAATTCCCCAATAAGGCAAGGGGCAAGCCCCTCTGCACACCCCATCGGGGACGGCTATTTGCCGCCCCCGAAGATACGAAGAATCATTGTTTCACAAGCTAAAAAAGAAAGGAATATATATGGGTTTCGTAGTATTGCACATGGAAAAGGCGCACGGTTCCGACAGCGGAACGACCGCCCACATCGAGCGTTTTATCATCCCGAAGAACGCAGACCCGACACGGACGCACCTGAACCGAAAACTCGTTGCGTACCCCGACGGGATTAAAGACCGTTCGGCAGCTATACAGAGAAGATTGGAAGAAACGGGACTGACACGCAAAATCGGAAACAACCAAGTACGGGCAATCCGCATTACCGTGTCGGGAACGCACGAGGACATGGAACGCATCGAAAGGGAGGGGCGTTTGGACGAGTGGTGCGCCGACAATCTGAAATACTTCGCCGACACGTTCGGAAAGGAGAACATCGTGGCGGCGCACCTGCATAGGGACGAGGAAACGCCCCACATACACGTCACGCTCGTTCCCATCGTCAAGGGAGAGCGCAAGCGCAGGAAACGGGAGGAGCAGACGAAGAAGCGATACCGCAAGAAGCCGACCGACACCGTAAGACTGTGCGCAGACGATATTATGACACGACTGAAATTAAAGTCCTACCAAGATACCTATGCCGAAGCGATGGCGAAATACGGGCTGCAAAGAGGCATAGACGGCTCGAAGGCACGGCACAAGTCCACGCAGCAGTATTACAATGAAACGAAGAAACTCGCCGACAGCCTCAAAGCGGAGGTCGTGGATTTGCAGCGTCAGAAAGAAACGGCGCAGGAGGAACTCAAACGGGCGAAAAAAGAGATACAGACCGAGAAGCTGAAAGAGGCAGAGACCACCGCAGCCGCCAACATCGCCGAGAGTGTCGGTTCTCTTTTCGGCAGTAACAAGGTCAGGACGTTGGAGAGGGAGAACACCGCCCTGCATAGGGAGGTGGCCACGCACGGGGAAGCCATCGAAGCCCTGCAAACCCGAATACAGACCATGCAGGCAGACCACAACCGACAAATGGCGGAAGTAGAGCGGAAGCACCGCAGGGAGATAGCGGACAAGGAAGCGAGGCACAAGCAGGAAATATCGTTTCTGAAAACGGTAATCGCAAGGGCGGCGGCATGGTTTCCCTATTTCCGTGAAATGCTCCGTATTGAAAACCTATGCCGCCTTGTCGGGTTCAGCGACGGGCAGATCGCAACGCTCGTCAAGGGAAAACCGTTGGAGTATGCAGGGGAACTCTACTCGGAGGAACACAAACGGAAATTCACGACCGAAAAGGCAGGGTTTCAAGTGCTGAAAGCCCCCACGGACGGGACGAAACTGGTTCTTGCCATCGACCGAAAGCCCATAACCGAATGATTTAAAAAGCAATTCGACAAGCTAAGGCAGAATATACATCGCCCCATGCAGCCGCAAAGGAAAGGAAAGGGGATAAAACTGTAATTCCTTCATTACATTAAAGTACAATAAAAAGTGCTGTTCATAAACGGCTAATGTGCGGTATTTTTGCTAATTTTACATCGAATATGAAGAATGAAAAGCAAAAGAGATATAAACACTATATGAAAACAAAGTGATTAATCTTACAGAATTAAATAATTGAAAAT
>ENA-UAIQ01000138-UAIQ01000138.1-human-gut-metagenome-genome-assembly--contig:-NODE-138-length-16212-cov-3.710837_pt1 | contig 16212 bp, 9 predicted proteins | sample MGYA00244420_ERZ654391 | MGnify/ENA primary metagenome ERZ654391 (study PRJEB26926, sample SAMN06165002) | human gut metagenome | biome: ENVO:00009003; feature: ENVO:2100002; material: ENVO:00002003... | reverse complement strand
ATACGAGATGACGTCGAGTCTCGTGGGCTCGGAGATGTGTATAAGAGACAGTCGTTGCTCTTATCCTTTGCTTTCTCATATTCCGAGATAATCTCATTATAGAGTTTTTCCCTGAAATCCTTTGTGACCGGATAGCAGACATCCTGATAGATTGGCTTGCCCTGCTCATCCACCTGCTTTGTCTTATAAGAAGGCATTGATACAAAGATTTTCTCTTTGCCCTGCACGATATTGATGTTATTTACGATGAAACTGTTTTCAAAATAAATGCGTGCAAGTCCCTTGATGTTACTGCCTTCCCTCTCATAAGGTGTCACAGTTACGGAAAACTCAGGCATTTCAAAGGAACCTTTGGTTCCTTGTGTTCTGTCCTGCTTCTGTGTCTCCTCTTTCTCCGGTTCCTTGATTCTTGCATAGGCATCAAGGATATTGGTATAGAGTTCCTCACGAAACTCTGCTGTGATAGGATTGCACACATCCTTATAGATCACACCATTGCTTTCATCACGCTCATTGGAGCGGTATCTAGGCATTGATACAAAAAGCTCTCCCTTGTCCTTATTCTCAAGGATTGCAATATTGGTAATCTTAAATGAATCACCAAATACTACTGTTGCAAATCCCTTGATGTTGCTGCCCTCTTTTGCCCTTACTTCGTTTACTTTAATTGAATACTTCATATGCTATTCCTCGCTTTCTTTTTGTTCTTTGTTTTGCTCCGGTATGATAAGCTCACACCAAAGCTGTTCTATCTGTTCACAAGACAATCTGCCATTTAACCAGTTGCCAAGTGTAACAACCATTCCGTCCTGCTCATAGTAGAGCCATTCCTGTGTTTCGATGTTTCCCTCATACACGATAGTCACATCAAAATCAGGCATAAATAATCCTGCCTCCGTATCCCAGATACAGGCAACTCCCTGTCTGAGTGTCAGATTCAGGCTTTCGACATACACAGACCAGCCGCTTACGATTATCTGAAAGTCATCATCTATCTCTGCAATATCATCCTCGATGTCGATTAGCTCTTCCATTTCTGATACTGCCTCTTCTATCTCACCTAACCGGTATCTCTTATTCATCCATCACCGCCTCCTTATAAATGCACCTGACCACAAAACGCATGGTTCCTTTCTGGGAACAGGTAAAAAGAGTTAGTTCTTTTTCATCTCCCTGTGTCTTGATGCTGTTATCACATGGATTTACTACCTCTGTCTCTGTTACCTCATAGATATGCTTCAGTCCATTTTTGTCGGTTATCATCACTTCATCGTCTATGGATATCTGACTTAGTGGTGTAAAAAATGTGCCATATCTGCTGCCATTGTGACCGCATAACACACAGTTGCCACTTTCTCCGATTCCTGCAGTTTCTTCTATATGACCAATCCCGGCATTAAGCACTTTACTTGTGGTTCCTTCCATTACCGGATACCTGATATCTAAGCCCGGTATCTCAATGATGCCGATAACACCGCCTTCTTTAAGAATGGCTTCATCCTCTTTACTAATGGAGGTTTGCTCTTCCTCCACATCTGTTTCTTCATCGTAATCATCCTCCAATGTCTGCTCAAATTCACTTATGAGCTGTTCTGTCTGTTTTTCTCCGGTTGCCCGCCAGAAAAAAGGGACTGCCATAATGGCAATCCCTGCTGTAATCAGTAGTCCTGCGACCACTTTTCTTATGCTCATATTATTCACTCTCCTATCGTGTTCTGCCCTCTCTGTCGGATGGATAAGCACCTTTATCCTCTGCTACAATTGCTGCAGCTTCCATCCTGTCATCTGCTTCTCTTTCTTCCTCCGGTCCGCTTAAATCTGCATCCACAGCCTTTGCATTTTCAAGGTCTAGCTGGGCATTCAGTTCACACTGTCTTGCCAGCTTCTCATTCAGTTCCTCACTGTACGCAAATGGCTTGTCATACTCAGACTTTGATGCTTCAAGGTCATTCTGGTACTGCTCAATCTTCTTTTCTAAGAAATCAATGTTCTCATGGAGTCCATTGAACAGGTTTTCCAGCTTCACCATACTGCCGACAGGACTTGTGGAAAGCTCTGCCTTGTACTCAGTCTTTCCACGAAGCACCATATAATTGATGCCAAGGAAGTTCTTTTCCACAAGCAGCTCAAATCCATGGAATTTACCGATTGCAGTTGTCTCTCCGGTCTTACACTTGCTGATTGCTTCAAGCATCATGGTTCCACCATCCACACGCTCTGTGTAGGTTGCTTTGCCTATGGTAATGGCAAATTCCGGATTATCAATCAGCTCCTTATCCCTTGCCTTTACATCCTCACGGACATTGGCAAGCTTTTCAGTTGCTGTCTTAATCAGCTTCGGGTACTTAATCATAAAGTTGTCCTGAAGTCCATATCTCTGATTGTCATAGGATGCCTTCAAAAGCTTTAATCTCTGGACATCATTGTCAATCTCCATCTTCTCACGAATAAGCGGATTGCCTGTAGCAACCGCCTTAATCTCAGCATAGGAAAGTGTTGCCTCGTCGATATCCTCACAGCTTCGGCTTACAGCCTTGCTTGTCATGACCTGACTGATGAATCGCTGCTTATTTTCGACGAGCGACCAGTTGTATGCATCAAAGGTTCCTTTGGTGACATATCTGTAGATTGCAACCTCTTCATTTTCGTTGCCCTGCCTGATGCCTCGTCCTTCCCTCTGTTCAATGGAGCTTGGCTTCCAAGGGCAGTCCACATGATGCATTGCAACAAGGTGTGTCTGCACATTTACACCTGTTCCACACTTATCCGTTGAACCAATAAGAACCTTCTTTTTACCTGTCCTCATCTCCTTAAAAAGTGCGTCCCTCTGTGCATCGGTCTTGGCATCATGGATAAAAGCTATCTCATCTGCCGGAATACCATACTGGATAAGTGTTTCTTTCAGATAATCATAGATGGTAAAGTCCTTATCCGGTCCCGGTGTGCCGATATCCGAAAAAATAAGCTGGCAGCCTATATGACCGTTGGCATTTCCTTTCTCATATTCTTTCCAGACATTTTCTGCTACCTTATTGAGCTTTCCATCAGAATTATTTGGTGCATCCTTATCAATCAGTCTGGCATCCGTTCCAAGAAGTCTTGCCTCATGGGTAATCTTTAGGAAGTTATCCACGCTTGGATCAACTCCACCGCCTCTGATACGCTCTGCCCTCACAACAAAATCCTCCATGACCTGCCTTACATACCAGTCAGGCTCCGACTCCACTATGATAGGCTTGCCGCCACGGAGAGCTGGCACATCAAGGTCAAGCATGTCTGCGGTCTGCACATCAGCTACTTCACGGAAGATATTCATAAGCTCCGGCAGATTCGTAAACTTATTAAATCTGCTCTTAAAACGGAATCCGCTTCCCTCTACAGTAAGCTCCAGTGCTGTTGTCACTTCACCAAAGTTTGCTGCCCATGAATCAAAGTGATAAATCCCCATCTCTTCAAGTGCCGCTTTCTGTAAGTAAAGCTGCATGACATACATCTCACACATGGTATTGGATATCGGTGTACCTGTCGCAAATACAATGCCTCTGCCATCATTTATCTCAGACAAATACTGGCATTTAAGCTGCATATCCGTTGACTTCTTCGCTCCACTGCTGCTGATACCTGACACATTATTCATCTTGGAAAAAATCGCAAGGTTCTTAAAATTGTGCGCTTCGTCAACCATGATAGAGTCCACACCAAGTTCCTCAAAGGTTATAAGGTCATCCTTCCTACTCTCATCTGATAAGGATTTCAGCTGCTCCTCCAGCTTTTTCTTCTGGCTTTCCATCTGCTTTACAGTCCATCTCTCTCCGTTACGCTCCTTCATCTCATCAATCGCATAGCTGATTTCATCAATCTGCTCGTTAAGCATTCTTTCCTTTCTCTCTTCGGAGATTGGGATTTTCTCAAACTGCGAGTGAGACATGATAATGCAGTCATAGTCACCTGTCGCAATCCTTGATACGAACTGTTTCCTGCGGCTCTTCTCAAAATCACGCTCTGTAGCAACTAAGATATTTGCTGACGGATAAAGCCTTAAAAACTCTGATGCAGTCTGCCCGATAAGCGGCTTTGGAACAACCATGATCGTCTTATTGGCAAGTCCGAGTCTCTTCTGCTCCATGCAGGCAGCCATCATCTCAAAGGACTTTCCGGCACCGACACAGTGTGCCAGCAGGGTATTCCCTCCAAGAAGGATTCTTGCCACTGCATTCTTCTGGTGTGGCTTTAGCTCAATCGCCGGATTCATTCCCGGAAACTGCAGATGGCTTCCGTCATACTCACGCAGACGGATGTTATTGAATGTCTCGTTGTAATACTCCACATATTTCTGTCTTCGCTCCGGTTCTGCAAACAGCCACTCCTTGAACTTCTCCTTGATCATGTTCTGCTTTTCCCTTGCAAGCATTGTCTCATTCTTATTGACTTCATAATGATATTTGCCATCTCCGTCATCAATCCTGTCCCTGACTGTTACAGTTTTAAGATTCAGCGTATCCTCAAAAATAGAATAAGCATCCATGCGGCTTGTACCATAAGTCTTAGTAGCTGCCACTGAATGCTTATCCATGCTTTTATTCTCGATGAACCATTCCATGCTCATCTTATTTAAGTGTACCTGAATGCCTGTATTGTAAAACTGGCTTCTGACTGCTCTTGCACGCCTTGGCGTATTGAGAAGTTCATAGATAAACTGCTCATAATCAAGCGGTTCAATCCATGTCGTACCAATCTTTACATCAATATCCGAGGCTTCAATCCATTCCGGCTGCACCTTTTCAAGTGCTGCCACATTTCCTGCAAATCTTTCTGCCTGCGGATTGTCTGTATCAGCCGCCATAGCCTTTGCTACACGAAGTTTGTCTCTCACATTTCCCGAAAGATACTCGTCTGCTGTCTCCCAGCCGATGTCGGGATTGTTCTCATTGTAGCGATCTGGATTTAGGAAAACCAGTCCGTCCAGCTCTTCCACAAGAACTGCCCTTCTAAGTTCTGCCAAAGCATCATCACTTAGCGTTATCTCATCCACTGTCTGTCCAGACTTTTCTGCAAGTTCTTCCTTTGCATTTGTAATATCCGGCTCATAGATAGAAAGCATATAGGCAAGATTTACATATCCAAATTCATTGACGGATACATTTAATGCTTCCACAGCGGTCTCCACTCTGTCTATGACTGTCTTTGCCTTAATCGTCTGCTTATAAAACATATCCGCTTTTTTCACCTCCCCATCTTCGTTTACTTCCTCAAGACTGCAAAGAAGTGGATAATCGCTGTCATCCCTGAATGCTATTCTGTTTGCTTTTGAAGTAATGGCTCCATACTGCTTTACGAAGGCATCATATTTTACATTAAGAAGTCTCTGCTTATCAGAAAGCTCCTCCTCGCTGCAGCCATCCATCTGGATATCAATCAGCTCTCTTGTTATCTGTCTGATTTCATCAAGGCTTCGGATTCGCTCCTCGGCAGTCTGTGATACTTCTTTTCTTACCATCTCGGAATTTTCCCTGTAATAGAGTTTTCCTTCAAAAAACGTGTAAGTGTAGTTTCTCACATCTGGATCAGCCGGGATAACTTCCTCTGTCTGCTCCGCCTCATCTGCCACTCTCTCAAAATCTGTCATCTGTGCTTTGATATTACCGATAGCCTTATTGAGAGTCTCATACATATTGAAGTTCTCATCATTATTCACACAGACTGTATATCTGCTGTCCTGTCCGTAAATCCTTGTGTCATATTCCATAGATCCAAGCATCATCTCCGGATGCTCTGCAAAATAAGAGTTGACTGCAATGCCATTCTCAGTTACACCAAGGTGTACCCAGTCAGGTTCAATATCAATCTTTCTCTCCCTCTTCTGCAAAAACAGGATATCTGCTGTCACTTCGGTTCCTGCATTATCTTTAAATGCAGTATTCGGAAGTCTTACTGCTCCCACAAGCTCTGCTCTTTCAGCCAGATACTTTCGGATAGTAGGATTTGCCTTATCAAGTGTTCCCTTTGTGGTGATTACTGCAACCATGCCTCCCGGTCTTACCTGATCAAGTGCTTTTGCCAGAAAATAATCGTGGATACGGAAGTTATACTTGTTGTACTTTGGATCAAATACCTTATAATCACCAAATGGCACATTTCCGACAACCACATCAAAGAAGTTATCCGGATATGTGGTATTCTCAAATCCTGTGATGCTGATATTGGCATTCTGATAAAGCTGCTTTGCAATTCTTCCTGAAATGCTGTCAAGCTCCACCCCATACAGCTTGCTTCTCTGCATTGGTGCCGGCATACTTCCAAAGAAGTTACCGATACCCATGGATGGCTCTAATACATTGCCGCCTCTGAAACCAAACTGGACAAGTGCCGAATTCATGCACATGGCAATCTCCGGTGAAGTGTAAAAGGCGTTATTTACTGTTGCCCTGGCAGCACTGTATTCCTCATCAGATAAAAGGTCTTTCAGCTCTGCATATTCTTTGCTCCAGCCTGCGTTATTCTCATCAAATGCCTGTGACAGTCCGCCCCATCCGACAAACTTCGACAGAGTTTTCTGTTCCTCAGGTGTGGCAAGCCTGTTCTCTGATTCAATCTGCTTTAAAGTGCGGATTGCATCCATATTCCACTGGTATCTGGTCTTGGCACCACCTTTTTCCATTTCCCAGAGATTATAGTGGAAGTTGTATTTTTTCTGTGCTGCATCATCTGAAACCACATGTCCATTCTCATCAATCTTGGTTTCCCAGCCATTCGCTATTGCTCTTTCCCTGGTTTCAAGACGATTGGCTTTTACACTATCCTCGATATCAAAGAATCTCTTATAGACCGGATTCATCTTATCCCTGTCAGCCTTCTGCTTTGTCTCCTGATAATACTTCTTCTGGTCTTCTCCGCAGTAAAATGGCTGTTTTACCATATAGGATAAAATCTCGTATAACTCACGCCAGTCGAGAGCACCTTCCTTTCGCACACCATTCCTGTTCTTATAGCTGATCTTCACATATCCGCTTCTGATTGAGTACTCCACAAGACCATACTTATTGTTGGAATATGCCTTTCTTTCTGCATTATCTGTCCCTAATGCAATATCCCTGATAAGGTCAAGTTTATTGGGCATAAATGCAAAATCAGACTGCACCACATCCATAAGGAATGCCCTAAACGGAGTGTAGCAGCTGCAATCTGTTACAAGAATCTCCGCCGCATCACGCAGGTCTTCATCAAGCTCTGCAATACGCTTGGCATAATCAATCGGTGTAATATACTGAAGCTCTGATGGATCTTTTTCAGTTGTTTCAGCTTCTATCTCTGCACCATATTCTGCCTGTGTTACCATGCGGTCTTCATCGGCAGTTTCCTGTGGTGTCATGCCTTTTGCACTTACATAATCTCTGTTAGAAGCATAGCTCTCCGGCTCATCCGGTATTGCATAATCATCAATCTCTGATTCTGCCTCTTCCGGTTCCACTTCCCGGTATTCGGCATCAATGACCTCATCATCCTCACGGAGTCCGTCCATCGCAAGCTCATCAATACGAGGTGTCTCAGGCTGGTATTCCCCTGTAAGAATAAGGACACCAAGCTCTTTTTCGATATCTTTCCACGAAACATATCCTTCAACCTCTCCATCCTCATCTCGCCACTGAAAACGCAGTCCATTCCCATGAAATGTGTCATATCCGTGCAGCCCTAGTCCGTCAACCGGCCAGCCTGCACCTCCCTGACCATACTCTGCTTTGATACGCTTTGCCCTGGTTCCTGCATCAATCTCTGTTTCAAAAATCTTGCATACCCTGCCCTTGCCACCGACAAAGCCTGTACCTCTCATAAGCACCTGTTTGATATACTCACCTGGTACTGTTGCAGACTTTTTGGGATTCAGATAATTGTATTTACCTGCTAATGCAGCTTTTCTGTCCTGCTCGAACTGACGCATAAACTGATTATTGTTTTCGTCCTCAGTATGAATGGTGCCAATGCTTGCCTGCCCGTTCTGGTCGAAAAAAAAGGAAGCCTGTGTATATTCGGCTTCCTTACTAACACCCAATGAATTGATTTCATCAAGTTCCCTATTCAGTTCTGTATCATCAGATTCTAGTGGAATCGCATCACTATCTGATGGAGTACCACTTCCTCTGCCTGCATCTTCGCCTGCTCTCTTATCTTCCACATCTCCATTGTCGATGACGGATTCTGTGGCTTGTGCTTCGCCAGATACTGCATCTCCAGCTGGTCGTACAGCTGGTTCGCTTCCTCCTCTACCGCTGACATCTTCTCGTACATCTTCCCGAATCTCATCAGCGTCTTGTATCTTGCCGGCTCGTTCTCTTTGAGATAGTTCATCGCCATCCTTCCGTATTTGCCCAGCTTCGTGAGATCCTCCGTCTCGTCCGGCATCTCTATCTTCGGATAAAGCAGTCCGTCCACTTCCTTGTAAGTCATTTCTTCTAACATATCCAATTCTCCTTTCGCTCTCGATTGCCTTTAAGTTACGACTAAATTCTCTAAGAACACTACAGGAGACATCGCATACAATGGAACCAAGACGGTAAATGATCTCTTCGTCTTTGATATTTACGATCTGACTAAAATCCTGTTCTTGCACAGATAAGTCAAATCCGCATCTCGTCCCTACAGCATACATGACACTTGCATATACAAGCTGCTCCATGTCCATTTCCTGCTGTAAGCCATTGCGTTTCTTACTTTCTTCCTTTATCACACTACCTGATAGCTGCATAAGCTCGGTCATTCGGTCTCCGAACTTTTCTTTTATTATAAGCCAAACATCTGTTCCTGTAAACTGTTTTAATATATTTTTTAGAGACTCCCTGTCGCCGTTATCGTACTGCTCAATCTGACCTTCTGACACAAGAAAATCCACATAATCCTTAAGATTTTCTCCCTCAAGGTCCCATGTCAGCTTAACATTCTTTCCTCCGGTATCACTGATATCAAAGATATACCTCATGCGTGGATTCAGTGCCCTTGATGGGAAGATAGCGCAGCCTTTCGCACCACGCTTTACATATCTTCCCACCTTTTTCCAGGTATCATAATCTGCCATGAGTGTGCTTTTTTCCGGAGGTCTCTGCGCTGTTACCATAACGATATTGTCAAATTCATAGCGGTATAACTGACCTGCGACCTTTAACACATCCTTCCAGTTCTTTTCTGATCTGGTGATGTTACCAATCTCAGAATCGTATATCGCTTTGACCTTCATATCAACGCCCATACCTTTGTCCTCCTCTACTTAAACATCTCTGCAAACAATCCCTTAAATAGCTTTAACTCATCCTTATCCAGCTCGATTGCAAATTCATTGTCGATTGCCTGTTTTTCGCATTTATCCTTTTTCTTTGCAATCTTACGCACCACACGAAGAAGCACATAGCACTCCTTGGACTTTGCAATGCTCTGTTTAAAGGTCAGCTCATCCTCATCGACTGACTTCTGTGTCTGATAGATAATCTCTTTTAACTTATCATTGATACCATCTACTTCCTCAAGGGAAATAATAACGGATGCCTTAGAATCACCCGATCTGTCCCACTCCTTATGAAGTTCCTTTACTAAAAACTCCATGTTCTTAATTACTGTTGTTGAATCACTTTTCATCTTGCTCTTCCTCCGTTTTCTTTTAATGAAGAAGGGAGCTGACCTTCGCTGATAGGCGTAAAATCAACTCCCTTCATGTCCTCTGCTCCAAGGACTATCTGCTCTGCATAATACATATCCATTGCCTTATTGATGGCATCGTCAAGCGACTCTGCCTTTACTCTCTGTACTCTTGAGAGCACTTCTTTTATCTCAACATCAAATTCCTGTTCCATATGATATCGCCTCCTATAAAAATCTCATCACCGGCACTTTTCTTCCTTTACCTGTCTTTCCTTAAAGCCTCCATCGTACTTTCCATCTTCCAGCCTGTCGTAAAAACAGTCCTCTTCAATCGTTCCGAAATCCTCATACATCTGGTGAAGGAAATCATTCTGCAGCTTCTTTGGTACATCATCATCCTTTGACATATCCTGATAAAAATAGAACTTCTGCTTGAGCTTTGCCCGGTAATCATAGATATCCTCTATCTTTTCCGGTGTGCCATACTCTCTTTTGTATGCCTTGAAATTCGTGGTTGAGAGTGTGGAACCAAGATAAATGCCATGCTCCCACGATACCCCGATTGTGGTATTGTCCTTTGTAGGCTTCTCATCCTTCGGATAACGCTTATACTCTGTCGCACCAAGGGCGATTGTAAGAGAACCTGACTTCATATCCATCACCACAAGATTTCTTGGTGATAATGCTTCAAGCACCATGTAATCATGGTCATTGAAATTATGAAATGTCTGTCCCCTTTCAAATGAGCGGTTCTCCATTTCATAATGCAGGTTAAAATCATCCACCCAGCCCTTATCGGTCATTCCAATCTCCTTAAGCTTTGCAACACATTCAGAAGAACTGGCTTCTTTATCAAACCGAAATTCTTTGGAATCGTTATAAAACCCCTGAAGAAAATGTCCCAGCTGAATATCATCCAGACAGAATCTCGCAGATAAAGTTACATTTGCTGCCCTGTAATACTCTGTGAAGTTATCTGCTTCACCAAGTGTCCTTCCAAGCTGCAACAAATTTTCTGCAAGCTCTGACATGTCATCAACTGCTATAAAACTCTTATAATCATCCAGAGTCATCAGCATATTTGTCTCTGTTCCCCTGTCGTTTTCTGTTACCAGTATCATATCTTTTAAATCCATTCTTACCTCCAGTCTCAGAGAGGGACTATGCCCTCTCTGCAAATTTCCTGTTATGGTCTTCCTATCACAACAATCTTTCCTGTGCTTGCCACATCTCTGTAGACCACACCAAGACTTTCATTAAGTGCCTCTACCACCTTGCCATTTCCGACATATACTGCCACATGGCTGATGTTCTTATATCTTCCGTTGCTTGTAAAACTGTAGAAAATAAGGTCTCCCGGCTGTAACTCATCAAAGGAGACTGTCTTTCCGGCTTCATCCAGTCCCTGTGCCTCCGCTGCCGCTGTGGTTGCACCGCCGTAACTAATATCCACACCTGCATCTTTCCATGAATAATAGGCTAAGGAGCTGCAGTCATAATAGTTACCGCTATCTCTTAAATCTTGACTATAAGGAAAGCCAACTCTGTGAAGTGCATAGGAGCAGACTGTTTTCTGCCTGCTGTCTGTAATTCCACTAAGGATGGCATTGATTTCATCCTCAGTCATGGAGCTTACTCCCGGACTTCCGCCTCCGCCGCCACTTCCGCTTCCGGCATATCCAAGCTGTCCCATAAACTCCGGACTCATGATCTGCTCAAGCATTTCCACCTGATCAGAATTAAATCCATAGACCGAAATCATATCTCTGTACGATTTCAGTGTGACATTCACATACAGAACCGACTTCGTGACAGTAGTTACATTACCGTCTGCATCTGTTTCTTCCACATCCTTTGTTCCGGTGCTTGTGGTGTATGAACACATATCATTTACTACTGCCTGCAGCCAGCCTTTTGAAATGTCATTCATGACTGTTGCAGTATCTCCGACACCATGCTTGACCATATAGACTGCCATGATGTCATAGTAATTGCTTGGATTTTCTTCCATACCTTCATAATCCACATAGACAAGCTCTCCAAGGTCATATCCGGTATGCTCATTCACTTTCGTATTCACATCCCGGTTAAACTCCTGCACATAAGCACTCGTTACTGTCTGCACGGTATCTCCTGATTCAAGTGGTGGCAGGAATAAAGCAAATGGAGAATTGTAAAGGATTGCTATCACCGCTATAACCGGAACCGCAATCATGGCAACTACAAGAACAAGTAATAAAAGCACCAATCCGATAATCGGTGCAGCTGCCTTTACCCAGGTAATCGCTTTTCGCACAATCAGATCCTTTACCAGCTTTGCCACACTATCCGTCTGATTCTCCTGTGCTTTCATCTTATCCAGAAAGAACTTTATCTTCCTGCTCCGGTTGGTCATCTTTTCATCCTTGACCTCTATGGACACACCTGCAGCATATCCGGCTGCCATGCCGATTGCCGTGCCTACTCCCGGTGCAACCGCTGTTCCTGCCGCCGTAGCAGCTGCCTTTGTAGCAGTTTTCGTTGCAACCTTGGCAGTAGTCTTTGCTGTTTCTTTTGCCGTCTCTTTAGCTACAGTCTTGGCTGTATCTTTGGCAGCTTTCTTTGCTGTCTTTTTTGCCAGCTTCTTTCCTGCCTCTACCTTCTTGATACGCTTCTTTGCCTCGGCTGCCGCCTTTTTCCTGAAAAGTGCTGCGCCCTTAGAAGCAGTTCCGGTAACAGGGCGGCTTGCTTCATATGCAAGATATGCTGCCTGCGATACCTCCTGACCGCCTTCCACCTGATCTGTTACTGCCCCGGCTACAAGTGCTCCAGTTCTTCCTGCAATGTGAAGATTCGTGTTCTTGGTCTTGATGGAAGTGTTTGATTCCTTAAGGTTTTGCTTGAATCTTGATAATCCCTTATTCTTCGGCTCCGACTGATGAATGGTACTCTTGCGATAGGACTTCTTTCTATCCGTATCAGTTACCTTTGCACCAGCTGTCTTAGGACCTCTCTCTACTGTATAGATGTTACTCCCCTTAATCTTGGCTCCCTTCGGTTCGTGGGCATGAATCTTGGCTTTCTCCTTGGTGTGAATGACCATCGGTTTGTCATCAACCTTTCTAATTTTCAATTTTCTCACCTCCTACTTTGAAAAATAAAATAAGCCGCTAGGGAGCAAAAATTACTCCTTAACGGCTATGTAAAATCATTCAATATTCAATTATTAAAAGCAACATGAAACTGAAATTTCACGCAGACTATTCCTATACCGTAATGTCTATTCTGACCGATGATTTCTTCTCACCAAAATGCTTTATTTCGATATCCTTCATTTCCTCTATAACATCTTTTTCAATTTGGTGAACATCACTTAATTGTAAATCTCGCTTCGAATCATTTACTATTTTTGCTGCCTCATCTACTGAAACAGTTGTATCTGATGTTAACTGTTCAGACATTTCAGTATCGTTTGAATCCTCTGCAACCTGCCCCTTTTCTATAGATGTCTCTACAATTTCCTCTTCTGTTGGCAAATCCCTATATTCTGTACTTTTTACAAATCTTGTGAATGACTCTACAGCTCTAAAAGTATTTCCCATGATACGTTGAGCTTCCTTAAGCTTTTCACTCTTTGGAATATTTGGATTATTCACGATACTTTTTAGTTCTGCCAAATTTCCATTCATCTCATTTACTTGAAGCCTTTGAGCCTCTTCTTTTGTCTTACATCTCTCCAACCTACGCTCATAAGCTTCTTGTTCCATTCTTGCCGCTTTATATTCCATATAGGCTTTAGGGTCTTTCTGACGAATAGCATCTTCTTCTGAAGCTGTTAATTCTTGACCGCTTGCAATCTTGTTATAAATCTGACTATATGCAGAACTTTCTTTGTCTCGCTCAAGTTGCTCTCGGAAATGCTGAATCATGCTTTCTTCCTGACTTGTTACAGTCATACCCTCTTGCTTCTTTACAACATCCCCGGTAGCCTTCTTTTGCTCCCAATCATTTACTAACTGCATCTGATTCACAGCGTTTCGTATTGTACCTGCAATCATAGCACACCTCCAATTCCCGGTTAATGCTACGATTAAATAGTGATATCAAACTTCATACCCTGTGTTGCCTTTTCTTCTGTTATCTTACTCCAATCCAGTTCAGAAATCTTTTCAAGTAATTCTTCTTTTGAATTTGCCTGAATTGTAGTCCGCTTAACAGTTACATCCTTCTTTTCCTGCTTTTTCTCCTCTGCACGTTTTTCCTTTAATTCTTCAAGCCGTTCTTTCTGCTTTTCTGTAATCTTCTCCAAATCAGCAAAAAGTGTCATCTTTCCATCATCATCAAAGGACATAGTTAACTTATTTAATACAGTTCCACTATTGTCTGTCGTTCCCCAAGCACGTTCAAACCCAAACTGTTCATTGATTTTATCTGACATCTCAACTGCAGTTTTTACCGTAGACAATTTTTCCCGTGCATATTTCTCATCGGATGCCATTCTTTCAAGTTCAGCACTTGAAAAAACAACTGTAAATTCCTTATCGCTTTGGTCTACTAATCCTCTGAAATCATCGCCTTTATCAGCAATAATAAAATCGAAATCCGCATTATCCTTACGCAATGTTTCCAGATATTTCTGTGCCTTAGAAGATAACTTATCTTCGCTGGATTTTATTTTCTGTGCATTGGGCTGCACATCTTTTGCTTTCTCTGTGTTATTTTGCTTACTAACAGTATTGCTCTTATAATAATCTGTTACCTGTGTTAAATTAGCTGCTCTAATCATGGTATCATCCTCCTTGAAAATTGATACAGAAATCCGTTTCTATATCTGTAATATCGGCACTTTATATCCAAAAGTTAATAGTGCGTAAAATTCAAATTTTCTTTTCCCTAATAATTACAAATATTCCTTGGAAATTGCTTCCACACCATACATTTCCATAAATGCATCCAGGTCCGCTGCATCCCCAATCAACATATTCTCGTCAAAGTGTACGATAAGCATATCTTAAAATCCAGCCACATGTTCTCCGGTACAAATGATACATTTTAGAACTGCTTCCTTATTTATTTTTCATATCGAATCTTATATGCTTTCTTCTTAAAAATAGGGAATATCTAATTTATTATCATCAAGGTCGGACATTCATCCGACCTCTTGATTATACTATAGATTCTATAAAAATTCATCTGTTATCACTGCAGCATTGCTTCTTTTTTCTTCTGTTCCGCAATCTTCTCATGAATGTTGGTATTATACAGCCTGTACAAATCCGTATCCTTGCTGATCTGATTATCAAAGGGAATTACTACCGAACCACACTTAATAAGTCCCATTCCAGAGGCGGTATTAGTTACGAACCGAAGCTGTGCCTCTGATACCCCGATAACCTCCGCCATCTTTGAACTGTCTGTATTTGCCTGCTTCAAGAGTGCCACAAACTCAGAGTTTGCAAGCATTGTGGTTGCTGTGTAATTCTGCAACAGATCGACAACATTCTGCGTGATACCGGTACAAAGACCTCCCTGCTTTCTTACCTTCTTCCAGAGCTGCTGCAGATATTTTGCAGAATACTCCGAATTAAGCAGGACATGGAACTCATCAATATAGAGCCATGTTGCCTTGCCTCGCTTACCATTCTCAACAATCCTGTTCTGAATGGACTCCATCATAACAAGCATTGTGATAGGACTAAGCTCTGTACCTAAGTCCCTGATGCCATAGACTGTAAATCTGTTATCCACATCCACATTTGTCTGGTGGTTGAAGATGTTAAGCGAACCATTTACAAAAAGTTCCAAAGACAATGCAATGTCTTTTGCCTCGTCCTCCGGCTGTGCCATGAGAATATCGTAAAAATCACTCATTACCGGGATATACTTCTCTTTGCTCCTTGCAATGTCGATATACAGCTTTCTCACACAACGATCAATGATTGACTTCTGCCTTGAATTTAAGCTGTCCCCGATACACTGCTCACAAAGTCCAAGCATAAACTCGCCTTTTTCTCTTACCATTCCCTTTGAATCATTCGGGTCAAGGCTCCACACATCCATCTCCAGCGGATTCACATAGTTATCCGTGTAAGTGGACATATTTACCACTGTTCCACCATAAGTCTCAGCAATATCAAAGTATTCGTTCATTGGATCTATGACGATTATTTCATCATCTCCCGACAAGAATACGCTGCCCATTTCCATCTTGCAGAAGAAGGATTTACCGGAACCCGGCACTCCGAAAACGAATCCATTTCCGTTTATCAGCTTCTTTCTATTGCCGATATTCACATTCTTGCTGATCTGGTTGATACCATAGTAATTGCCCGTGCTATCATTAAGCTCCTGCACATTAAATGGCATAAGTACAGCAAGTGACTGGGTAAGAAGGGTACGCATTGTCTCCACCTGTCTTACACCAATCGGAAGTGCTGTGTTGAGAGCTTCCCTCTGCTTTAAGTAGTGTGTATCAATCGTGCAGCTGTTACGCTTTCCGATAGTCTCCACTGTCTCACATACACTCTCAAGCTCCTTCTTGCTCTCTGCCATAAGAATAATGGTTACTCCCACGAAGAAAAGGCACTGGTCATTCTCACGGACATCATC
>ENA-UAIQ01000124-UAIQ01000124.1-human-gut-metagenome-genome-assembly--contig:-NODE-124-length-18386-cov-5.494790_pt1 | contig 18386 bp, 20 predicted proteins | sample MGYA00244420_ERZ654391 | MGnify/ENA primary metagenome ERZ654391 (study PRJEB26926, sample SAMN06165002) | human gut metagenome | biome: ENVO:00009003; feature: ENVO:2100002; material: ENVO:00002003... | reverse complement strand
GACGTCGAGTCTCGTGGGCTCGGAGATGTGTATAAGAGACAGAGGAACATCTGACTGTGACCCAGTTCAAGGTGCAGGCAGAACAGCAGCGGCTGGAAGCTGTGACCGGGCAGGTGGCACAGGCAGAACAGAATTTGGAGGATGCCAAAGCTGCCACAGCAAAACAGAAAAAGAAACTGGAATCTTTGCAAAAGGAAACCAAGGCGGCAAAGACCATTGCGCTGACAGTGCAGGACATTGAAGTAATGGGCAAAAAAGCCACATTCGGAAACAATATCACGCTGACACCGGATGAATGCGACACACTCAAACGCTATGCGGTCAATGGCATTATCGCCAATGCTGACAACAAGCGTCTGAAAGAAAAACTGGCTTCCGCAGAAAAGACGGTTTCCATCTGGAAGCAGCGGTATGAAGCGGTAAACGAAAAATATATGGAACTCAAACAGAAAGCCCAACCCTTTCTGGATGCACTGGAAATCGCATCCGAAAAGGTTCGGGCTTTTATCAATTCTATCCTCATCAGAGGAAAGCAAACACAGGAACACGAACACCCTGCCCGGAAGCGTGGACAGGATATGGAACTTTGATGGAGGAATCGCCTATTGAAGAAATATTATGAGGAAGCGAAATATAATGCGGCATTTGACCGCTGTGTGGATGTTATGAGCCAGATGCTCCAGAAATATGGACATCAGGTTTTGGATAAATTGGAACAGGACGCACCGCAGGGAGTGGAGCATTCCGAGGAAAGTAATCAAGCGCAGCTTCTGACGGATAAGGCTGCATAAAATTTGCAATTTACACGTTGCGTATTCGCTATGGCTATGCTATAATGATTACGCAACGTGTATTTTTTTGCTTTTGTGGAGAAAAGACGGATGGATTGTAAAAACAGAATTATAAAGTTGCGTGAAAGCACAGGACTGAATCGGAAAGATTTTTGCAAGCTCGTCCATATTCCTTACCGGACTATGACTGAATGGGAATTGGACAACCGCCATGCACCGGATTATGTGCTGTGGCTTTTGGAGTATTATATCCGCAACGAGGGACTTATGGTAAAAGGAAGGAATGAGGGAGGTGGAGATTCTGAAAAAGAAACAACTTAAATGCTATCTTTATACAAGAGTGTCCACCTCGATGCAGGTTGACGGATACAGCTTGGATGCCCAGCGTGACAAGCTGCGGAAGTATGCGGCATACGAGGATATGATCGTTGCCGGGGAGTATTCTGACGAGGGCTTTTCCGGAAAGAACATTCAAGGGCGGCAGGAGTTTCAACGGATGCTGAATGACATCCAGGACGGCAAAGATGATGTTTCTTATGTGTTGGTCTTTAAGCTGTCCCGATTTGGCAGAAATGCAGCGGACGTTCTGAATTCTTTGCAACTCATGCAGGATTTCGGTGTTAATCTGATCTGCGTGGAGGATGGCATTGACAGCTCCAAGGATGCAGGAAAGCTGATGATCTCTGTGCTGTCTGCGGTGGCAGAGATTGAGCGAGAAAATATCCGCACACAGACAATGGCAGGACGGGAGCAAAAGGCTCGTGAGGGCAAATGGAACGGCGGTTTCGCTCCCTATGGATACAAACTGGAAAACGGAAACCTTGTCATTGCAGAGGATGAAGTGGAAGTAATTCGTGTCATTTATGACCGCTACATTCACACTAATGAGGGTGTTGCAGGAGTTGCAAAATATCTGAACCGCAATGGTTATGTAAAGAAACTAAGACAGAATAATACCATTCCGGGATTTTCAAGAGATTTTGTGAAAAATGTATTGTACAATCCTGTTTATATGGGAAAGATTGCTTACGGCAGACGAAGAACAGAAAAGAAACAGGGTACAAGAAACGAGATGCACGTGGTTGAGCAGTCGGAGTTCCCGGTTTATGAAGGACAACACGAAGCTATCATTTCCGAAGAGGATTGGTATCTGGCACAGGAAAAGCGCAAGATCAATTCCTTTAAGCGGGAAAAGGTCAACAATCCAGACCACGCACACATCCTATCCGGTATTTTGAAATGCCCGTGTTGCGGAAAGAGTATGTACGGCAATATTGCCAAGGCTCATAGCAAGGACAAGAAAACACGGTATTATTACTACTGCAAAAATACGGTTACGCCGACGGGACATGAGTGCAGCTTCCGGCTGAATATCGAGCAGACGGAAATCAACAAATTTGTGGCGAAGGTTATCTCCGCTATGGTCAACAATCCACGGTTTGTAGAAGCGATTCAAGCGAAAATCGGAACGGCGGTTGATACAGAGGATATGGAAAAGCAGATCGCCGTTCTGCAAGGACAGCTAAAGCAAGCCTTTGGAACGAAAAGCCGCTTGGAGCGTCAGATGGATACTTTGGACATCAACGATGCCCACTATGACAGAAAAATTTTGGATTTGCAGCGCCGATATGATGAACAGTATGATACGATAGAGGAAATCGAAGTTCAGATTGGCGAATTGCAAAGTCAGATACGCAGCATCCAGCAGGAGAAAATCTCCGGCGATAACATTTATCGGCTCTTACTGGCATTTGATGAAGTCTACCATTCCGCAACGGAAGCAGAACAGAAAGAGTTTATGAAAGCCTTTATCGAGCGAATTGAGATGTTCCCGGAAAAGAGAAAAGACGGAAGCTGGATAAAGAAGATTGTATTCAATTTCCCTGTGCCTATTGATGGCGAGGAAGTGAAAGAACTTCCCTTGGAAACTGAAACAACAGTCGAGACGGTATGTTTATTGTCCAAACTTAATGCAAAGCAACATATCGAGGTAGACATCCACATGGACGAACTTGATCTCACCGATGCAGAGAAGAAAGCCACCTATTCGGAAATCAAGGAATATGTGCTGGAGCATACCGGACTCAAGGTCAGCAGCTTGTATATCGCTCAGGTGAAGCAGAAATGCGGTATCATCGAGCGAGAAAATTACAACAAACCGAAGTCCGATGATGCAAAACAGCCCCAATGCCCGCCCGATAAGGAAAAAGCAATCAAGGAGGCGCTCAAGCACTTCGGCATGATCTAAGGAGGGCAAAATGAAGCGTTTACTTTCTTGTGAGTTCAATATGGATACTGCCTGTGTGGAGCTGAAATTTGCAAATGGCAGCATGATTGCCATTGATACGATTGCGGTAGAGAATGAGGTTGCCGATAATATATATCAGCGGTCAGAGCTGGACTGGCTGATTTACAACGATCCGGCAGCCTATGCAGATTTAGTTCTCAACGGCGACCCGGAAACATACCTGAAAACTGTTACAGAATATAAACCTTTGGACTGATTACCAGAGATAAAGCAAGCCGCCTGTGCGGGCATATCAAATGCTCATACAGGCGGCTTTTCCTTTTTGTACTGTGACTTTATCAGTTCTCCGAAATGGACCGCTTAAACAATATCCATGTACTTATGAAGTAGCATATCAGCAGTAAGAAAAGAATACCAATGATAATCCCTACTTGTACCATCAAGGCTCCGCAGCCAATATAAGCTGAGATTTCAGCAGAAACACTTTGAAGAAAATAGCCAATCACAATAATTGCTACAACGATTGCCGCTGTGATCGGCATCCCAAACCAAACACCAAGCTGTTTTAGAACCAAAGTATGCAGGTCCTTCTCTTCCACTCCCATTTTTCGCAGAACCGAAAATCTGTAGTTGTTTTTTTCTGCATCCAGGAGCTGCTGAAGAGCCAGCACGGTAAGACACATCACCATCAGAACAATTGCACCATAGATCAAGGACGCTTTTAGGATAAAGTTAAGGGCGATTATACGGTTCACTTCCGTAGTATGGACAGTTGTACTGTATCCTGCCAGATTGTCTTTATCAGGATCTTCTGGATAAGAACGCCCAAGAAGCTGTTCCAGCATTTCTGCCGTTTTGAAGGGAAGCGGATATTGGGTCATCACAAATCGGTTGCGCTGTACCGGAAGCAAGACTTGCGCTATTTCGTCAGGTATGATATACACCACATCTGTATAAAGATTATAGATGGATTCCCCCACAGGCTCCTGAAACACGGCGTTCTCACTGAGTTTCAGGGTGCCTGCGTCAGTTTCCAATAAGGTATGCTCAGCAATGTAGTTTTCAATATCCTTGTCCTCTGCTGCACGATGCCAGTGGGTAGCAAATTCATCCGTTTTTAAAATAATAGGTTCATATCCCAACATTTTCCTAACAGCGTTATAATCCTTCAGTGCGATCGCCAAGGGAGGAAAATTGTACTTTACTCGCTGGTGAAAGTCGCTTTGCTTGGGAAGATATTCCGAAAAATCCATTACAAGTATACTTTTACCGATATAGAATGTACATAATATAGCAAAAGAAGCTGCAATGCACAGCGATACTGATAAATCCATAAAATCACCTCTGATTTATTCCTTGCTGACCACTTCATTTTCGCTCTGCTTTTTCCGTTTGTCTTTTACAATGTCACATATCATTATAACAACAAGGAACAAGCCAAAAGGGATTGCCGCGCAATAGAGAAGGAAATCAACGGGATTCCCCTCCGGGGAAAGCTTGTAATTTCCTTTTGTAGTTTTATAGACCTCTACTTTTATTGTATCGCCTTTTCTCAATTTATCGTATGTGTATCCTTTTGCGATATCTCTTGGCCAAACGCGTTCTTCGCACTTTCCTTTATAGGTCTTTCCGTCAATTTCATATGAAATTCTGAATTTATATGTTGTATAATCTACATCGCCATTGTCATCCTTACTATCGTAGGTTGAAAAGTCAACAATAACAGCGGAAACTTTCCGTATATCAGTTGAGGCTGCATATTCTTTCTTTTCAATTCTGCTTGTGACAATTCCGAATACACCCAAAACCATCGATGCTATGCCGGCGACCATAATAAATATGGTCATTTTGATGTGCTCTTTTCTTTTACTCATAACAAGTTCTCCTTTCGCAATCAGGACTGTGCCCGAAAGAGTTCAGGCACAGTTCCCAATTTTAAGCCATATTTGTCTAAAGGCTGTCAAGAAGTCCTGTCTATTTTTTTTGAATAGGATTTCCGTCTTTGTCAGTGAATTTGCCGGTAATGATCTTTATCAGATCAACAAGTACACCGATTCCAAAAACGCCGGCGGTAAAAAGATAGAGAATGCCTGATCCTACTTTGCCCACATAGAAACGGTGGCCACCAACTCCGCCGAGGAAAAGGCAGAGAAGAAGAGCTACAAGCCAATCTTTTTCGGCCTGTCCGCCATTGGCACCAACGGGTGCTACATAATCTTCAACCTGCTCGCCGTTGAGTATCTTTTTAACCTTTTCGGTCACTTCGTCAAGATACTCGCCTCTTTCAATAGGAAGATTAGCTACACCTTTTATGCCTTTTTGCATTACGCTGTTTTTGTCAACGCGCATACCGTTGACGGTCGTTTTGTTCTCCTGAATGTTTGCCATGACCTTGATTTTGTTGCCGTCCTTGACAAAGACCCAAATCGTAACATCGAGGTTCGGTTCTTTCTCAAAAGAAATGCGCTTTCCGGGGATTCCTTCTTTGATTTTGAAGGGCATTTTAAAAGCCGAAGCACGTGCGCTGAGCTTTTCGTATACCTCTTCAACGGTGGTTGAATAAGAGAGTTCAAACTCTCTCGGGGCTGTTGCCGTTGCAATTGATTTAATGTCTGCCATAGTTTTTTCCTCCAATATATTATTCCGTGCTTTAGTTTACACGGTAGGTTATGATTCTCGGCACTTTTCTGCCAAAATGTGTAATTCATTTACCAAATCTTCGTTATATATTTCCGCATTGATTTCTTTGCCGTCGTTCATCTTAAAATAAAGATAGTATCCGCCGCCGTCGAGAACAAAGGCTTTAATTCGCGGAGGTTTATACTTCTGAGCCTGTAAAATAAGGTCCTGCTCTTTCACAACGTCAAGTATTGTCGCGGCATCCTGTGCGCTTACTTTTTTATTCTCAAATTCGACCCTTGGATTTTCATAGTCGTAGGAATAGTTTGCATCAAAAAACCATTCTTCGTTTTCTTTTTTGAGAGAATAAACATAAGAATCCGTGTAGCTCATTGACGAACAGGAAAAACTTATTACGCTCACATCTGCCGCAGTGTATTTTTTCTTTGCTCCGCAGCCGAAAAGACCTATAGGTAATAACAGCATAAGCAAAAATAAGCTCGCTTTTTTAATGCAGTCTGCTCGCTTCAAATTACAAGCGTGCTCCGCATTCGGGGCAGAATTTCGGCATAGGCTGACCGTTTGCCGAGGTCCATCCGCAGCTCGGGCAGCGTGAAGGCATTGCGGCAGGCTTTGCACAGCCGCAGCCTTGGCAGAATTTGCCTTCGTTGCGTGTGCCGCAGGATGAGCAAATCCAGGAAGCGTCAACTGTTTGCGGTGTAACGGGTGCAGCATTATTATAGGCGTTGCTTTGAACCTGAGCGGAAGCAGCGGCGTAGGCGGCATTTTGAACCGGGCTTCCTGTAAATCCGCCCATGTTTTGCTGCGGCTGACCGTAGCCCTGATTCATTTGATTGAAGCCTTGGTTAACGGGAGCTCCGCCTTGTTTGATTTGCTGGCAAAGCTGCATGACCTGGACAGCAGTCTCATAAGCATTCATAAGCTCCATTTGATTTCCTGAGGAAATTTCCGACGTTACATCAAAACCGATCGGGTTCGTTATAAACTGATCTGTAACGCGGAAGTATACTCCCACATTGCACACCTCGCGTATTTCGTTTGGCGAAGAGTATGAGCTTGAATTACGTACAAACGGCTGAGCGGCAAGCGGAATATTGAGCATTGATGAATTCATCATGTTATTCATTCTGTTCATATTTCCGCCGAAGCTGTTAGAATTGTTAAGCTGTCTGTTGTCAAAATTATCCCTGTTGTCGGGGATACCATCGTTGTCCGAATCGTCAAGCGTTCTGTATTCCGGTTCGATCCAGAAATCCTGAAGCTGAGAAAACTCAAACACCTGAGGATTGCCGCTTTTAAAATCTCTGTTATCAATAGCAAAGATAAACCAGCGGTGATTGAAATCGACTTGAAGCGAACTGTATCTTCCGCCTGCTGTTGCAGTGCAGTTAAACTGCTGATACTTCTGCTTGTTCTGCTCTCTTTGTTCAAGGTGATTTTTAACGTCCTGGACGGTTCTCTGCTTCCAGCCGCTTGTGAACGAGCCTAACTTGTGCTTACAGTCGGAGCAAAGCTGACCGTCGGAAAGCTTTTTTTGAGTAAGCATGTTAACTTTTTCACCGCAAATGTCGCAGAATTTTTTATCAAACAATCCCATAAAATGTTCCTCCCTTTAAATGCGCTTAATTACTTTTTTCTACCTTAATGCTCTTTAATATAGCTTCTTCGATTGTTTTCATTTCGGAAACGTCGTCGTCATATAATTTTTCAAGTCTGAAGTTAACGACATATGTTTCATCGCCGCAAGGAACATCAAGGAAATATATATGCTGCGTTTTTGAATTTCCGGAATATGTATTGACCTTTAAAATACCCTTAAAACCGGCAATTTCGCAAGCTTTATACTTTTTATCATCATCTTCTTCACCTTTATTCAACTTTTCGGCAACCTCAAGGCTTGTTTTACCCATGATAGAACCGTCTTTGATGGTGATATTGAATTTTCTGTCATTTCCTTCGACGGTAATTGTCGAGTTGAAGGAATCGTATTTTCCGTCAGGAACAACGGAGCTTTCAAATTTTGCGTTATCAATTTTGACGGTATTTTCAAGCTTGGGAATTGTAATTTTTACGCTCTTGCCGGTAGTGATAAACTCGTCGGCTGCTGCCGCCGCTGTTGTTGTAGCCGTATCGGTAGGAGCAACGGTTGTTGCCGAAGTTGTCGGGGCATCGGAAGGGGAATTTCCTCCGTCTTTGCCGCAGGCACAAAGCCCGAATGTCATAATCACAGCAAGAATTGCCGACATTATTTTTAGTTTTTTCATAATAAATCACCTTTTATTCTTTTTTGTATTTATCATCAACGGATAATCGCACTCGGGGAACAGAGCTTTTTAAAAGCTCATCCGAATGCTGCCGCGTATGACTCGGTAAGTCACATTATAGAGAGGTTCGAAAGAATTATCCTCTTCCGAGAACTTCCCATTTGTCATTCAACGTATCATAAAAATATATAAGGTTGTCACAAACTCCGTAATAACGTTCTCTGACGAATTGGTCGTCTCTGTCTGTGCCGAGTGCAAAAATCCAGCACGGACGGCCGTCAATTTCACGGATCTGTCCTGTATATTGCACACTCATGCCTTTATTTATATAGTATTGAACCTCTTGAGACTCCGAAAGAATCTCACGGGCAATTTCAACGTTTCTATCCTCGGGTTCGCTGTTGTTGACGTAATTTGTGTATACGGAAAAATCATAGAATTTTTCCGCGACAAGATGTCCGTCCATTCCGGACAGCATCGGGAATACCGAAAAAGAGTCGTTTCCTTTTTTAAAATACAGCGATACATTTGAGTGTATTTCACTTTCATTGCAGCGCAGTAAAAAATAATCAATTCCGTTTCCGCTGTAATTATAGAGCGCATCGTCGGTCTTTACGGAATATTCACCGTTATCTGTTATTTCCGCCCGGTAAACGGATGCACTGTATTTAACGTCGGCAATTACTACCGCATAAAGCTCCGCACCGCCCGCGTTGACAAGGGGAGATTCGCAGAGGAAATCGTATTTATCCGCATACTGACTGTTTTTTACAAAATTGAGAACTTCTTTTTCGTTCGCCTCATGGCCGACGTAACCGATATAGGCAATTCCGACGGCTTCTTTGTTATCGAGAATTGTTTTTTGAAGCTTTGATAAATCGGTGTCGTTTTGCACGGTCGTCGCAGGGGAGGTACCGGTTGTTTGGTTTTCGGTCAAATCAGGATTATCTGTCGGTTTTGCTCTGCATCCGGAAGCCGAGGCAAGCATAATTAAAGCAATAAGTAAGGTTATAATATATTTATTTATTTTCATTATGTCATCCGCCTTTCTTTAAGCCTACAGTTTTTATCGGTTCGTTTATATACTGTCGATAACCGAAGCGAAGTAGTTTTCGGAAACCGAACCAAACAGAAAAGCGTCGATAAAGCCGTCACGCTTTGCTTGCCGAACATTTTCCGAAAGCTCTATGTCGTTCTCGTCGTTTACGAAAAAAATAATGCGACATTCCGGAGTGCTTTTCCTGACTTTTTTTGTTATTTTCATTCGTTCCGGAAACATCCAGGGTGAGTAAGCTTTAACCTCCATTAAAAGCACATCGGCATTATGAAGCTTGCACCATTCGGCAGTTGAATCGGGAGATTCGGAAACAATGACCTGGCAATCTTCCAATTCCTGCATAAGCATTCTTTCCATATTGTGTGCATGAAGAGCACTTTGAATATCCAATACAATTTTTCTCATTCCCACCACCGCCTTATTATTCATTTTCTTTTTCACTTATAATTGTACTTGTTTTTTCCTGTTTGTCACTGGCATTTGTGCCAGTAAACGTACAAAAAATAATTGTTTTTCAAAAATATCTGTCAAACAGCACAAAAAAATCCTCGGTTTTTGAAACCGAGGATATATGTTTTTATATTATTCATCTTTTAATGTTGTGACCATCAGCTTGTTTTCAATTGCAGTGGCAACCAGCGCTTCACGGCTTTCAAATTCACCTTTTTCCACCATGTCGTCCAGATTCCATCGCACACCGTTTTTCGATATTCCGATTTTATCGGCGATTTCCTGATATGTAAGTCCGCGAATATACAAACGCAAAATGTCAAGCTGACGTGGCGAAAAGTCTTTTGACATGGCTTTTTCCATTTCGACCGACGGAGATGAGGAAGGGAAAACTTTTTCTCCGTCAAGGGTTCTTTTTATTACATTCAGAAGCTCCTCCGTTCCGTGGTCCTTATACCACAGGCTGTCGGCGGCACCGTTTTTCGCCTTGGAAAGGACTTCCGGATCGACCAAGGACGTGACTGCCACTATTTTTATGTCAGGAAAAACCTTCTTAATTCGCTCTGCGGCGGCGAGGCCGGAGTGCTTGTGCTGAGTTTGTACATCCATAAGTATAAGCTGTACCGATCCGTTGCAGTTTTTCTCCGCCTCAAAAGCGTCACGATATACGCCGACAAGGCGAAAAACTTCGTTTGATTTCAGCCGCTCGGCAAAATGCTTTTGAATATATAAATCATCTTCAACCAGTATTGTATTTATCATATGTTGTTCTCCTTTTCCGGAAGAGTAAGCAGTAATGCGAAGCGTGGCTTGTATGCCGTGTGCATTTCGCCGCCGGAGGATTCTATGCTGCGGCGAAGCGAAGAAAGTCCGCTGCCCTCCTTAATGGGCTCCGACGGGGCAACGCCGTTGTTCGTTATCGTAATATCAAACAAGTCGTTTCGCTCGAATATGCAGATATATACTTCATTGCCGTCGGCATGTCTGATACAGTTTGTTACACATTCTTTCGCCGCGGCAACGGTAAGCTCTTCGGCAAGAGAATCGGCGGGAAGGTATCCGTTCACAGTTACCGTTACGCCGAGAATTTTCGACGTCTGAATAACCTCGTCCATTGTTCCGCCGGCTGTTACACGGTCGCTTGTCAGCACTGCGGTGGCTTCTTGTAAAGCTTCAAGCTTTTTATCGGTGTTTTCATCGCTTTCGATTATGTCACGAATCGTCAGCAAACTTCTTCCGATCGTGTCATGTATATGTATTTTCAGGTCAAGGCTTTCTTTTTCTTTTATATCGTCAGCCATTCGTTCATACATTTTTTGAAGCTTGCGGTTGACCTCCTTCAGCTCGTCGTTGATAACGGCTTGACGAACGTTGCCGTTATAAAGCTCAGTGACGTTATGTGCTGTCATTTGAAGCCAGTTGCCGTCATTGTCAACGGTGATGTTCTGCTTTCGGAATTGCCAAACTGTTTTATCGGGCAGAATGTAACAGTCGCCGTTAACGGTAATGCTTTTGTCGGGTTGCTCCAGCGCTTTTTCAAGATCTTCGGTGATTTGAAGCTCATGGCCGCTCAGCGCAAACGACAGACGGCGCATACGGTCATTGCAAAGAATAATACGTCCGTTCGGGTCGGCATAGCATAAACCCATGGGCAGCTTGTCGGTGGCGTCTTTAACGGAAAACGGGGAGAGCATATTTTTTCGGCGGTGGTACTCTCTCGGCAGGGCAAAGGCGAAATGAACAATAACAAGTAAAATTACCGTAATGAAAATCTGCCAAGGAGCATCTAATAAGAACGCATCCTTGCCTTTAAACGGGTCTCCCTGAGTCACCGAGAGTAAAAGTGTAAGCAAAAATGCAAAAATAACGAGACTCGGTAAATTGCCGAGCGATTTGGAGCGGTGAGAGAATTGATAAATAAAAAGTCCCAATTCAAGCACGGCTTCCAAGAAAAGCAGAAGCGGTATTAAGGTCTGCAAAAAGTCCGGGAGCGAAGAAAAGGCACTCATACGGCGACACCTCCTTCGAGAAGGAATACAAGATGCTGATATCCTTCGTCACCGTCCGTTTCATACCGTACGTTACCCTTGCACGCAAGTGAGGACAGATCGGTCTTGCAGCAAATATTTATTGATAAACGCAGCCCTTCAACATCAGAAAGACTTACTTGTATGCCGGATATGTTTTCAAGGTCCGATTCAATCACCTGTTCGTAAAAATCAAATATCGCCGCAGCCGATTTTCCCGGGAGCATGGAAAGCTCGCTGTCGGCAAAGAATGTGCTGCGCACGTTTAGCAGCTTCAGCGTTTGAAGCGACTCGGTGAAGGCTCTTACCAGTTCGGTTATCGCAACCTTATAGTCACGGTCGGTCAACAACGTTAAATGTTTACGACGCTTGATATAGCTGCAAAGAACGGCAATTTCGGCAAGTAAAGCTTTTGCCCTTTCCGGATCTGTTTTGTTTATTTTTTGATATTCCTTTGTAAGCACCGAGATCTTGTTGATTTGAGTTTGAGTTGCACTGCGAAGTAAATCATACAATCGGTTTTGTTCCTCAATCTTTTGCCTTTTTGCCTCACGTTTATATTCATAACGCAGCAGATTGTTACGTTCGTTCAATTCCTCGGCAAGGCTTTCGGATTGCTCTTTGATTTTGAGCAGGGCAGACATATCCTCTGTCCAAACGGCATATCCTCCGTTCACGGGAATGGAATGAACCGTCAAGCCGTTTTCAACCGTCAGGGGGCTGTGCTCCGCCTTTATCATATCTATTCTCGGAATCCGACGTGCGTTCAGTGCGGCATACCGAACATTGAAATCCTTATCGGTTATCACCGCAGATGTGCCGATCGAGGACGAGAACAAGTCAAAATAACGGCTGTTTGAGTGGATAAAGCCGCAGGTGATGCAGCCTTCAAAACAGAGCATATACATAAGGCTTTGGAAGGCGGTTATATCACCGAAAAACAATTTAAACCATTGCACATCCATATAATTAAGGCCAAGATAGACAAGTGACACAACCATAGGTATTACCGTCCACAGTTGACGTCTGCCGTTTTTCAGTCTGCATTTTATAATCATAACAACGAGTGCCGATATCATGCAAAAGATCTGCCAGCCGATCACAATAAAGCTGCCGATGCCGTATCCGTTGGATTTGTCGGACCACACTTCCACATCATCGGGGAAAGTGAAAACAAGCTGATGCAGGTCATTCGTTAGCACCAGGAGAAGCAATGCTCCGGAGATTATCCACAGTGCGCAAGCCGCTTTCGGCAGACGGTAATCATCAGGCTTTCCGAGAGACAGTGCAACGAGCAGAGCAAGTATCGGAATAAAAAGCATTGGTAAATAGTAAAGATACCATAGATATCTTATAGCGGTCGGCTGCCAAAAAATAAAATATTTTGCGCAGCGGAAAGTGAACCACAGAATAAGAAGTACGGATATGCCCGTCAAATATTGCGCAACCTGTTTTTGAACAATACGGCGGCGTATGGAAATACCCCACGCGATAAAAAGACCGATATAAATAAAGCTGCGCAGATAGGGGAACAGAACAAAATAATAATTGCCGTTTCCGATGAGACGAAAAGTATATGCAACTGCAACCGCAAGCACGACAGTTCCGACTATCGTCAAAGTTTTCTTCTTCCTTTCAGTCATACGGCATACCTCATTTTTCACGGAGCATTTTCAAAATCATTATATCATAATGCACGGCTGATTTCAACAGGTACGAACGAACGGGCGTTTAAGGATATATTTATAAAAAATCATTATTTTGACTTGTTATTTTCAGCAAAAAATGATATTATATTCTAAGTGATTCCTTTTACACAGTTTATAATCAATATATCGGATTTAATAAAACCCCGGCTTATTACAAGCTCTTTTGTTTGAAGCCGAGTAAAAGGTCAATAAAAAATAAGGACTGATGAATAATGTCGTTATCGGCTGAGCAGATAGCGGAAAAATATTATCATGACGTTTATAAATTCTGTTGTTCAAGGTGCAGAAATGCAGACGCCGCACAGGATATAACGCAGGAGACATTCCTGTTTCTTATAAACAAAATCGACGGGCTGACGGAGAACAATATCCGTTCATGGCTTTTCTCTGTTGCAAACAACAAGCTTTATGAATATTTCAGAACAATCAACATTGAAAATAGTTATGTTTGCGCAGACGATGTTGATGTTCCCGTAGACAACGGGTTTGATGTTGACGAAAAAGACATAGATGTTGACGAGATATTTGATGATGTTCAGAAAAAAATATTGAATATATTAAACGATAAAGAAAAAGCGCTTTTTATAAAGCTTTATATAGAAAAGAAAGAAGTTAATTTGATAACCAAAGAGATGGATATTACATATGATAATTTCCGAAAAAGAAAAAGTCGGCTCAAAAGAAAGGTGACAAAGTCGGTTAGATATCTGTATTTCTTTGCGCTTGTGTTTTCTTTCAAAATTTTTCACTGAGTTTGACAAAGAAACAGGTGCCTGCGGAGGTTAAAAATGAAAGAAAATATCGAATCCTTGGAGAAAGAATTAAACAGAATAATTGACGTTGAACTCGCAAAAGATGTGTCATGTATTGATGACCGACTGGTTATGGCTTGCTGCGACGGCCTTTTGAGAATGGAGAAAACTGACCGTTATATGATTACGGAGTCGGAAATGAAGGAATCAATCGACTCATTATTCCGTAAAAAACAAAAATCCGTTACAAAGCTGACAAAGAAAATAAAGATACTTCTGATTGCGGCAATAATAGCAATACTTCTTGCGATAGGCTCACTTGGATATTCGCAGTATAAGTATAATATTTTTAATTTTTCCGATCATTCAACCGTATTGTTTGACAATTCTCGTAATAAGAGGGTAGGCGATTTCACTTTAAGTTATATTCCCGACGGGTTCACGTTGAATTATGAGAGCGATAACAAATATGAACACTCAAGGGAATATACAAGCGAAAGCGGATTCTTTACAGTTACTAAACAGTCTAACATAAACGAAATTGATATAAACACGGAATACAAAGGTGCCAAGGTTCAAACGGTAGGCGGTATAGACTATATCGAATTCGGCGAATCCGAACACGGTCAGGGTGTTGTTTGGGAAGATGACGGATATAAGTATATTGTAAGCGGCAATGTTTCAAGTCAGCTTTTGTTGAAAATAGCAACTTCGGTTAGTAATGATTAACAAAAACGCAGCTTCTTATTTGTACAAATCGGAGAAGCGAAAAAAATCTAAGATTTTTTTGTCACAAAGCGGTAAAATGTTCATATATATATGGCTGTAGTTTATGGCAATAAAGATCGGATTCGGCTCTTTATCTTTAATTGATTGAACCTTTTTAATGCACGTCTTGTCATCAAAGGTCTTTGAAGATGAAATATATTTTGTTGCTTAATCACAGTATAAATGATAACTATGTCTTATGTTCCCACGCGGACATAGTGTCAAAACCGTACACGGTTACGTAAATCGACTTTATCCGACCGCGAATTTCGCAGCCGTGTGCGGCATAAAAATTGTACGTATTATCTCTTTTCGAGGGATAATACGTTCTTTTTTTAAAACAGACTTTAATAATTTAATCTTTTTAATTTTCGACAAAAGTTATTGAATTTTATATAAGGCTGTATTATAATATTTCTCTACAAAAATGTAAGGAGATATCATAATTGGCAAAGAATAAATTTGAAATTGATATGATCAACGGTACGATCATGAACAAAATGATTTCGTTTGCCATTCCGCTCATGCTGTCCGGAATCTTGCAGTTGTTGTTCAACGCCGTTGATATTATAGTTGTCGGCCGCTTCAGCGGAAGTCAGTCGCTTGCCGCAGTAGGCTCAACGTCGTCACTCATAAATATGTTGACAAATCTTTTTATCGGAATTTCGCTCGGTGCCAATGTCCTTGCCGCACGCTTCTATGCCGCCGGTAAGCATAAAGAGATGTCGGAGACCGTGCACACCTCAATCTTGACTGCATTTATCAGCGGAGTTTTAATGATCTTTGTCGGCATTTTCTTTTCGCGTCCGGCACTTGAGCTTATGGATACGCCATCCGATGTTATTGAGCTTGCGACGCTTTATATGCGAATTTATTTTGTCGGCATGCCGTTTTTTATGCTCTATAACTACGGAGCGGCGATACTTCGTGCGGTCGGCGATACCAAAAGGCCGCTTATTTTTCTCATTGTATCGGGCGTTGTTAATGCCTGTCTCAATCTTCTGCTTGTTATTAAATTTAATATGGACGTTGCGGGAGTTGCGATTGCAACGGTTATTTCGCAGATGATTTCCTGCGTGCTTGTAATTATATGCCTTTACAAAACCGATGCGGTTTATCAGCTTCGATTTAAAAAGCTGAGAATAAAGTGGGTTTACCTCGGTCAGATTTTCAGAATAGGTATCCCTGCCGGAATTCAAAGCACACTTATCAGCTTTTCAAACGTTCTTTTGCAGTCCTCGGTCAATTCCTTCGGCTCAATTGCAATGGCAGGCTACACGGCGGCGAACAACATTCTCAGCTTTCTTTACATGGGCGCAAACTCAATCACACAGGCGTGCATGAGCTTTACCAGTCAGAATTACGGAGCGAGAAAGCCGAAGCGAATGGATAGGGTTCTGCTTGACGGCCTGATACTTCAGGTTGTTATTTGTCTGTCGCTCGGCGTTTTGGCTTATGTTTTCGGTAATCAGGTATCGAGCATTTACACCGACAATGCGAACGTAATAAAATGCTCTGTCGAAATACTGGCGCTGACGACCGTGCCGTATTTTCTCTGCGGATTTATGGATACATTCCCCGGAGTGCTCAGAGGTATGGGACGTTCAACCGTGCCGATGATTCTTTGCCTGCTTGGAACGGTCGGAGTGAGAATAATATGGATATACTGCTTCTTCCCTCATAACAGAACACTTGGTTATTTATTCATTTCCTACCCCGTTTCATGGATAGCAACGATCCTGATGCAGCTTGTTTATTATATTTTTGTCAGAAAAACAGTTTACAAAGAGCTGAATTCAACGGCTGAATTCGTTTAACAATAATTTTTGCAGCACCGTGATATAATGCTCTGATTTCCTCGATGCTCAACCGGCGAGATTAAGTCCGCCGATACGTTATTATTTCATTAAATTTGTGTTTTTTAACGCTTTTATTCATTGACTATTAAACGACGAGCATAGGAAATCTAATAAAATAACAAAAAAATTCCGACCCTTGAAATTCAAAGGTCGGATATTTTTATTGAATTAAAACAATCAATATTTGTATGTATTCTGCTGAGTCCATGCACCGTGGCAGGTTGCTTCGGGCTTGTAAACCTTGATGTCGGCTGTTCCTGCGCCTTTAAGCGGCTGGTCGATCGAGCTGTTTACGAGCATTCCGTTTGCACCGACTGTAGCCTTGAGTGTAATACCCGGATATTCGATATCGGCTCTTGTGATAGCGATAGGTCCGAGGTCAACATTGCCGATGTCAAGGGGAGCGGCGCACTGTGAAGCGTACTTCGGCTTCGGATTCTGGAGCGTAGCCTTTTCGGCAACTGTTACGATAGTAACAACATAATTTGAACCACTCTTAGTAATGCTTGCCGACTTAGCTCCTGCCGCCTGAAGCTGTGACTTCGGGAGATAGTCGCTTGCCTTTGTTTTGTCTGAGGAAACGCCGTTAACAAAGGACTTGCTTTCGGTTGACGGCTTTGCATACTTCTCAAGAACATATTTGTTTACGAAGTTCATAATTATATCGCTGTCCGGCTTCATTGTGTCAACCTTGATTGTAATGTTTTCCTTCTTCGTAACAGTAAGCTTCGGAGCCTTGGCTGTGGCCTTGATAGAATTGTTGTAGTAAGCAACTATCTGCGCCTTGGAATACTTCGTCGGGTCTGTTGACTTTGCTGAGCTGCCGCCCGATGAGGCATTGCCGCCGGTTGATGTACCTGCCGAAGAGCCCGAACTCGGTGTACTTGCGTCAGGTGTTGCCGCGTCCGTTGTGCCGGCACCCGGTGCTGTTGCGTCGGGTGTTGCCGACGGGTCGACCGTTGAACCGCCCGAGGTGCCGCCGGTCGCTGAGCTTCCGCCGCCGGATGTGCTTGCGGATGCAGGTGTGTGTTTTGCCGTTTCAACCATAGCGTCACCGTATTTGCCGATGGCAAGCACGGAAGAAACACAGACTGCAATAACGCAGATAACGGCTGTCACCGATTTGATGATGGTTTCTTTCATGTTTTTGTAACCCCCATTTTTTATTTTTAGCTTACGCTAAAAAGCTGCATTACATATTCATAACTATGACCGCACAGATGATGCACAGAACAAACATTATGAAATTGAGATTTCCGGAAATGTAGTTTTCTTTCTTTTTGTGGATTCCGTCAAGCAACACCACGGAGGCGATTGCAAGAATAAAAACTCCGAAAAAGATTGAAGTGAATTTTCCGAAAAACATTGAGATAAGAAAAGCGAGAAAGGAAATCATTGAAAAGATTGTGACTATAAGCCACGGAACGGTTATCTTTTCAGTGAAAAATCCAGAGTCCGGTTTCTTCTTGTTGTTATCGCTCAACATTTATCACTCCTGTCTATAAAATGATATCAAAAATTCCGCTTTTCGTCAAGGTTCTTTTACAATTGACAAGGTGTACAAATTGCACAAATTTTAGCTTTAAATTATGTTTAACTTTAAGAATTAAATCTGTGACTTTTTTATAAAACTGTGTTATAATACTAAAGGACTGAATAAATTTTATTTACTTTCAATAAAATATCAGTCGGAAGTCGGAGGTAATCGGTTGTTTGAGCAGATTATAAATTTTGAAAGAATGGAACAGGCTGTCAGTCTTTTCGGCAGCTTCGACGAAAATATTAAATCTGTCTCTTATACACATCTCCGAGCCCACGAGA
>ENA-UAIQ01000121-UAIQ01000121.1-human-gut-metagenome-genome-assembly--contig:-NODE-121-length-18694-cov-16.420194_pt1 | contig 18694 bp, 14 predicted proteins | sample MGYA00244420_ERZ654391 | MGnify/ENA primary metagenome ERZ654391 (study PRJEB26926, sample SAMN06165002) | human gut metagenome | biome: ENVO:00009003; feature: ENVO:2100002; material: ENVO:00002003... | reverse complement strand
CGAGTCTCGTGGGCTCGGAGATGCGTATAAGAGACAGCTATAAACTATAAACTGAAAAACATCCATTTCTCCCTCTCCGTTCTTACAGAAAAGGAAAAATGGATGTTATCTTGAAAACTATCTGATACTTACCTGCTACCAGGCTTTTACTTCAACAAGATGCCTGTATAGATTCTGCCACTCTCGATACCCAGCTTTCTGGCAGAGAAGTACTCATCGCTATGGGCAAAGGTACAGATGCCACAATCCTGGATATTCTCTTCGGCCACTCCACAATGCAGAAGAATCTGTCTGTTGCAGAGCGGAAGATTGAGATGCCATTTCAGCGGCTGCACAATATTACCCTCAGCAGCCAGACGCTCACGCTCAGCAGGATCAACCGAGAAGGCGGCATTAGGACGCTGTTCGGCAATCTCTTCCATAGGGAAAGCTGCCTGCTCGAACGCCTCGTAAACCTCATCGCCCACCTCGAAATGGTCGAACGAAATGCCCGGACCTATCACCGCCTTCAACTTCTTCGGTTCGGTATGATAGGTAAACGCCATCTCCTGAATGGTTTTATGCACGATGCGAGCCAGCGTACCACGCCAGCCGGCATGGATGGCAGCCACAGCATGATGCTCCTCATCATAAAGAAGCACAGGGATGCAATCGGCAGTAGAAACACCGATACATACACCTTTCTGGTCAGTCATCACGGCATCTACACCTTCGAGCACCATCTTGCGGATATTCTCAGGCATGGTGAGAAACTCGCCGGCAATATTGCGCACCTCTACTCCATGCACCTGATGGGGCATGATGATATGGGCTGTATCAATACCCAACTCTGTGGCAAGACGCTTGCGGTTCTCGGCAACATGCTCGGCAAAATCGCCGCAATATTCGTTGATATTAAATTCGCCATAGTTGCCCTGGCTTACTCCTCCCTTGCGGGTAGTAGAGAAAGCCATGACACCAGCGGCTACCTGATATTCTTTGATCATAACATTTACTCGTATTCGAAATCATCGAGGTCGTCAACATCCTCGATTTCATCCTCATCAATATATTCTACTACATCCTCGCCCTCTGCAGCCAGTTCCTGCTGGAAGCGAGACATATCCTTGTCACGGTGAACAAGCGTATCTTCGGCAGTAATCTCCTGAAGCTTGTTGCTCTCAGAATTGAGTTCCTTCCAGAGCACGTCCTTCAGTTCCTGAATACCCTGTCCGGTAACAGAGGAGATGAAGACCACCGGAAGATCGGTAGGCAAAGTTTCCTTGAGCATTTCAATCAGTTCTTCGTCGAGCAGATCGCACTTGGTGATAGCCAGCACGCGATGCTTGTCGAGCATCTCTGGATTGAAGTTCTTCAGTTCACCCAGCAATACTTCATATTCTTTCTTGATGTCGTCAGTATCGCCCGGAACCATGAAGAGCAGCAGAGAGTTGCGCTCAATATGGCGGAGGAATCGCAAGCCCAAACCTTTTCCTTCGCTCGCGCCCTCGATGATGCCAGGAATATCAGCCATGACAAAACTCTGGTGATCGCGATAATCTACGATACCCAGTGATGGTTCGAGCGTAGTAAACGGATAGTTTGCAATCTTAGGACGGGCACTTGATACGGCACTCAGCAAAGTTGACTTACCGGCATTAGGGAAACCTACCAGACCTACATCGGCAAGGAGCTTGAGCTCCATGATGATGGTCATCTCCTGCATAGGTTCGCCCGGCTGTGCATAGCGAGGAGCCTGGTTGGTAGAGGTACGGAACTGGAAGTTGCCCAATCCGCCACGACCGCCCTTGAGGAGCAGAACTTCCTGCCCGTCATAAGCCACATCGCATACAAACTTGCCTGTTTCGGCATTATATACCACGGTACCACAAGGCACATCGATATAAATATCCTTGCCATCGGTTCCATGACACTTATCACGGCCACCATTTCCACCATGCTCGGCAAAGAAGTGGCGCTGATACTTGAGGTGCAGCAACGTCCAGTAGTTATGGTTGCCGCGGAGATAGATGCTTCCTCCACGTCCGCCGTCGCCACCGTCAGGACCGCCGTTAGGCTGGTACTTTACGTGGCGCAGGTGCATGGAGCCCTTGCCACCCTTACCAGAGCGGCATTGTATCTTTACGTAGTCTACGAAATTGGATTCAGCCATTTTTATATTATAATGTTATTCAAGTTTCGCAAGCTCAGAAATTAAAGGAGTTAAAGGAGTTATCGCTCCCTACGGTCGCTGAGGAGTTAGCTCCTTTAACTTCCTGATATGCGAAAGTTCACTAATTAGAGATTGTCGATTACATTGCAAACACGAGCGAAGATCTCATCCACAGTACCGAGACCCTCAATGTGATGATGAATGCCTTCCTTCTCATACCAGTCGATGAGCGGAGCAGTCTGTGTATGATAAACATTAAGACGCTTCTTGATAGTCTCCTCGTTATCATCAGAACGGCCGCTTTCCTTACCGCGGTTAATCAGGCGAGCCATCAGCTCATCCTCAGGAACAGCCAACTCAATCATCGCAGCAATCTTATGACCACGCTCAGAAAGCATCTTCTTCAGAGCCTCAGCCTGTGGAGTGGTACGTGGGAAACCATCGAAGATTACACCAGCGTGATCCTTACCGAAGCTATCGTATACACTTGCGAGGATGTCAATCATCAACTCGTCTGGAATCAACTGACCATTGTCGATATAACCCTTAGCTGTCTTACCAAGTTCTGTACCGTTCTTGATTTCGTTACGAAGTACATCACCTGTAGAAATGTGACCGAGACCATACTTCTCGATCATCTTGTCGCTCTGTGTGCCTTTACCTGCACCTGGAGCGCCGAAAATTACGATATTTTTCATTTTTACCTTAATATATATATAAAATATTTATGTTGTGTCAGAAACTTAACTATATTTATTAACCCACTTCTGCCCCTTTGGAGACAATAGAACTGCAAAAACAATTCCAAAGAGAACTGTTACAACACCTAAGAAAAATAATGCATCCATTTTATGCCCTCCTATTCTTCTACAATGGTGTAGATGTCGCGGAGGTTTCTGCCTTCTTGGTCATAATCCAATCCATATCCCACGATGAAATCGTTAGGGATTTCCATAACAGCATAGTTGATATCAAGATCAACCTTCAAGTTGCCTGGTTTCACGAGGAGGGAACAAATTTCGATGCTGGCTGGGTTCATCTTCTTCAGGTCTTCAATCATGTGAGCCATGGTGAAACCGGAATCTACGATGTCCTCTACGATAACCACGTGGCGGCCTGCCAAATCCTGGTTCAAACCCATCAGGGTCTTCATGCTGCCCGTAGAGGAGGTACCCTCGTAAGAAGCATACTTCACGAATGAAATCTCGCTTGGCACGGTAATCATTCGCATCAAGTCGGCTGCAAAGATAAATGCGCCGTTCAATACTGCCAAGAACACGGGGGTCTTGCCTTCATAGTCCTTGTTCAGACGGTCTGCTACGACCTGTACTTTCTTCAGAATCTCAGCCTCAGGAATCGATGTTTTGAAGCTCTTATCCTTAATCTTTACTATGCTCATAGTCTGTTCTATAATAATATTTTCTGCAAAATTACGAAAAAAACATGAAACTTCGTGCTTTCATCAACTATTTTTTGTACTTTTGCATGAAAATAACCGTTTATCTGCATGAGTTGACAAATTATCACGACAGTTCGCGCAGATAATACTAAGATTATCAGATAATATGAAGATTTTCACAAGCGCTCAGATTCATGAGTTGGATAAATACACCATTGAGCACGAACCTATCAGTTCGCTCAACCTGATGGAACGTGCAGCCAAAGCGCTGACACGCGCCATAGAAGAGGAATGGTCTAACCGCACTCCAGTGGTTGTTTTCGCCGGTCCGGGAAATAACGGCGGCGATGCGCTTGCTGTGGCGAGAATGCTCAGCGAGGATGGATATGATGTAAGTGTATACCTCTTTAATGTACAGAACAAACTGTCGGCAGACTGTCTTGCCAACAAGAAGCGTCTGCTGGATGCAAAGAGAGTGAAATTTACTGAGATTATCACTAACCTGGACCCTCCTAAGCTCAATGCAGAAACGCTGGTGGTAGACGGACTCTTTGGTAGCGGACTCAACAAACCATTGGCTGGCGGATTCGCCGCGATGGTGAAATATATCAACCAGAGTCCTGCCAAGGTAGTAAGCATCGATATCCCTTCGGGACTGATGACCGAGGACAATTCCTATAATATCCATGCCAACATCATCCGTGCCAGTCTGACCCTTACCCTGCAGCAGAAGAAACTGTCGATGCTGATGGCGGATAACCAGCAGTACCTGGGCAGACTGCGCGTTCTCGACATCCGACTTTCCCAGGAATTCATCCAGAATACGGAGTGCCAGTGCCGCATACTCGAAGAGAACGACATCCGTCCGCTCCTGAAATCGCGCAGCGACTTTGCTCATAAAGGCAGCATGGGTAATGCGCTGCTCATAGCGGGAAGTTACGGCATGAGCGGCGCTTCGGTATTAGCCACCAAGGCTTGTCTGAGAACCGGTGCGGGCAAGGTAACAGCCCATACCCCAAAGCGGAATTATGAAATCATGCAGATTTCGGTACCTGAAGCGGTAGTGCAGATGGATGCAGAAGAAACCATATTCAGCGAACCGGTAGATACAGAGATGTTCGATGCGCTGGGCGTAGGTCCCGGATTGGGACAGAACGAGACAACAGCCATCGCCCTCATCGCCCAACTGCGCCGTGCTACCTGTCCGCTCGTCATTGATGCCGATGCGCTCAATATTCTTTCCAGCCACAGGGCGTGGATGCAGCAGTTGCCAAAGAATATCATCATGACACCTCATCCGAAGGAGTTCGACCGGCTTGCCGGCAATGCGAGCAGCAGCTGTACCGAAAGACTGATGAAGGCAAGCGAACTGGCTGAACGACTCCAGGCATACATTATATTAAAAGGACATTATTCTGCACTCTGCCACCCTGACGGAAAGATTGACTTCTGCAGTACGGGCAACAGCGGTATGGCTACAGCAGGCAGCGGTGATGTGCTGACAGGTATCATCACCGGCCTTCTGGCTAGAGGATACAAACAGGAAGATGCCTGTCGCCTGGGTATGCATCTTCATGGTCTGGCTGGCGATCTTGCTGCCAAAGATCTGGGCAAAGAGAGCCTCATCGCCAGCGACATTATCCAGTATCTTCCGAAAGCATTTCTCAGATTGGAAGAATAATTATCAAGAAATAAGAATATCCATAAAAGTCAGGAGTTCTCGGCTTCTGACTTTTTTACTTGTTTCTGCGCATCATAGAACCTTACTTCCAAGGTTCTCCTCAAATCATCGCGACGGTCCATATTCAACTTTTTGCGGATATGGCAACGCTGGCTGGTGATATTTGATTCACTCTTATTGAGTTCTGCACAAATTTCCTTTAAAGTATGCCCCTGAAGAATCAGCTTGCATATTTCCTTTTCGCTGAACGTAAGCCCATCACAAACCTGATCCCACGCCACTCTATCCAATTCTTCATTAAACAGATGTTTAGAAGCATGGGTTATAATCTTCTCCCGGACATCAGGAGTCAGACGCTTCATCAGGTTTTCTGCTGCTTCCGGTTCATTATCCTTCAAATCGGCAAGCATATTCAACGCCTTGTTTTCAACCCGAGCCATCCGTTTCGGCTGGCGCAACCCCTTGGTTACAATACTCATATTATATACTGCCACATAAAGCAGCATCATGAAACCCAGAAAAATCGTCTTCATACTGAACAGAGCTGGCATAAGCGGAGTGCTGAACAGGTATATCAGCAACATCGGTATCATACCCACCGTGATGATGATACAAGTCTTATACAAGGTTTGGCTCAACGCTGTAATAGCCAGGATAAAGACGACAAACAGGTTGCAGATAACGCTCAAATTATCATTAGCAAAACCGAAATTGATGCAAAATACGCTATCAAGAGCCAGTTTGGCGAACATCAGAAAGTAAAGAGAAGAAATACCTTTCACGAAAGCAATCTTCCGTTTCCAGACCAGGAACTGCAGGATGCAGAACACGAATGTATGCAAGCCACAGAGGCTTAAACCATAAGGTTCTTTCACAAGCAGAAAGAGCATAATATGATAAGGTATGATAATCAGCTCGCTTATCGTCAGAAGTAGAAAGGCGATAACGCGTCGGCGATCTACCACACCACAATATTGAGGGCATAAATGATGCTCTACCCTCACTATCAGGTTTACAATGTCATTCTTCAGTTTCATTTCGTTTTGGTTATTTTCTTAAATCTTGCTTATGCTTTCGTAAGTCAAACGGCTCTTTTTCTTGGAAATTGCCATTTTTTTAGGGATTTATTGATTCCGGCTGCAAAATTACAAATAATATAAGAAATCCTTGTTCAATTATCAGAAAATCGTACAACTTTAACGATTTTAAGCATAAATCAGTGTACTATTTTGTTAAAAAGGGCATTTTTCAGTATTTTTCAGTGCTTAAAAATTTGGTTGTATCCAATATTCGTTCTAATTTTGCGCCAGAAAACCAACGATATGAGATACAGACGAACTAAAAAGTAAGTTGAAAGTAAACTGAAAGGAGAAAAAGAACAGTTGAAAGTAAACTTCAGGAAACAAGAGTTCTCAGTAGATTCAGGTATTGGTGATTATTATAAAAGAGTAGTAAGAAAGTAAAAGGTGATTCTAAATCACTCAATGTGTTTTAAAAAAAAGAAAAGATTAATTGAGGTATGAAGAAAAGGATTTTTATTGCGTTAGTAGCACTCGGCAGCCTAATCTGTCCTGCTCTAGCGCAGGAAGCTGCGGTAAAGACCAACTTGCTGTATGATGCAACGACAACCATGAACTTGGGTGTTGAATTCGGTCTTTCTCCAAAATGGACACTTGACGTATCCGGAAACTACAATCCTTGGACGTTTTCAAAGAACAAGAAATGGAAACACTGGCTCGTTCAGCCAGAGGCCAGATACTGGTTCTGCAACAAAATGATGGGTTCATTCATCGGCTTCCATGCCTTGGGTGGATCGCACAACATCGGTGGCATGGATCTTGACTTCAAGTTCCTGGGCACTGATTTCTCTAAGCTGAAAGACTATCGATATGAAGGATGGTTTATAGGTGCAGGTGTAGCTTACGGCTACGCTTGGGCTCTCTCGAAACATTGGAATCTGGAAGCTGAACTTGGTGTAGGCTATATCTACTCTAAGGCAGATAAGTTTAACTGTGCTCAATGCGGAGATAAACTTGAAGATGACAAGGCACACAACTATGTGGGCCCGACGAAAGCAGCCCTCAACTTAGTGTATGTTTTTTAAAAAGAATCAGTGATGAATACATATAACATAATAGGTAGTATGTTCGGAGCCTTGCTTATCGCTCTTCCTATAGCAGCCGATAATACCCAGCAGGCTTACAAGAATCTGAAAATCCAGAATAAGGCAATCAGAAAGGTTGGCAACCAGGTGAAAGTGGCTATGGACTTGAACCTCGACCAAATTCAGCTTGCCAGCAACAAAGGTCTCATCTATACCCCAATGATCCTCAACGAAAAGGATACGCTCTTCATGCCGAGTGTTGAGGTGATGGGTAAAAAGAGATATATTTATTATCAGCGTAACCAGAAAACGGCTACGGCAAACCCACTCATCGTGGCACTCCGTAAGAACAAGACAGCACAGACGCTTCATTATGAATACGCCGCTCCGTTCAGCGACTGGATGAAGAACTCAAACTTCGCCATCAGCAATGATGCCTGCGGTTGCAACCAGCAACTTCTCGACGAAGGTATCCTGAATCCGGAAGGACGTGCATTCTCTACTCCGAAGAATCTCTTCAACGCTTATGTCCAGCCTAAGGCAGAAGCCGTAAAGGCAAGAAAGGAGAATGGTTCTGCCCGTTTGAACTTCAAGGTGAACAAGTGGGATATCCTGTACGATATGGGCAACAATGCCAACGAACTGGATAATATCCGCAAGACTCTCGACCTTGTGAAGAACGATTCGGATGTTACTATCACCAAGATAACCCTCCACGGCTATGCATCACCAGATGGCGGATATGCCAACAACAACAAGTTGTCGCATAACCGTACACAGGCGCTTTTGAAGCACATCCTGAAGATCTATCCTATTTCTTCAAAATTGTTTGCGGCCACAGCTACAGCAGAGGACTGGGCGGGAACCATCAAGTATGTAAATGAGAATGATATTCCTCAGAAGGAAGCTGCACTTGAGATTATCAACAGCAACATGCAGCCAGATGCCAAAGAGAAAGCATTGCTCAAGAAGGCTCCTCAGGCTTATCACTATCTCCTGCAGAATGTATGGCCATCACTTCGCCGTACCGACTATACGATAGAATATGATGTTCAGGCATTCAATGTAGAAAAGGCTAGAGAGGTTATCAAGACCCGTCCTCAGAAACTCTCTCTCCAGGAGATGTATCTGGTAGCCCAGACTTATCCTAAGGGTAGCGCCGAATTCAACAATGTTTTCGACATAGCTGTAAGAATGTTCCCTGAAGATAAGCTTGCCAATCTCAATGCAGCCTCAGCAGCCATCGAACGTGGCGACAAGGTGAGTGCAGAGAAATATCTCCTGAAAGCAGGCGACAGCGCCGAGGCAAACAATGCCCGCGGTTGTCTGGCTGCCATGAAGGAAGACTATCAGACAGCCAAGCAATACTTTGAGAAAGCTGTTGCCGGTGGTTTGAAGGAGGCGCAGGAAAACCTGGATAAGGTAAACCAGGCGCTTTAAAGTAAGTATGTACTTTCTAATTATATAAGTATAAGTTAAAAGATGATATTAAATACGATCTGTTTTCAGCGGATTGTGCCAATATGTGCGAAACTTAATTTTGAGAATAAGAATTAATTAAATATATTGTATAACTTTTTTTGTATTAAGTAAAAAGATTATGAAAAAAATGAATTTGCTCGTAATGAGCTTGGTTTCAGCCGCAGCTTTGTCTTTCACTAGCTGCAGCAGTAATGATGATTTGAATGATGACAACGCAGGTCAGGCTAAGGTAGATGGTTTCTACATGACTTTGAACGTACAGACTCCAAAGTCAGATGGTACCAGAACTATAGTTAACACGCCTACAGTGGATGCAACTGCAGCAGAATCAGATGTAACAAGCGGTACAATCTACTTGGTAGATGCTGCTGGTAATGTTGTTTTCAAAAAGCCAATCACAGAATCAGACTGGAAAGCAGGTAAGCCAACTCAGGGTAAAGAAGGTTCTACACAGCTTAAGATTGCTGTTGAGGATGTTGTTGCAGGTGCTACCTATAAGGTATATTTCTTGGCTAACGCTACAGATGAAAAGCCATGGGAGAATATCTTCACTGCAACAAATAAGTTTGCTAAGCCATTCGATACAAACAATAATTTCGCAATGTTCAACCAGAACGATAAAGCTGTTAATGGCAATGGCTATACTGTAGTATTTACCGATGACAACAAGAAGGAGGCTAATGCTGCACAGATTAAATACGACAACGCTGTAAGCCCTATCAAGATTGAGCGTTTGACAGCTCGTATTGATGAGCCAACTTCTAATGCTACTCAGATTGTAGCATACACAAAGGATGATGCAACACCTGCAGAGAAAAAGGCTATGAAAGATGCTGTTGATAAAGTAGAGTCTATTAAGATGACTAGCTACGCAATCTCTAACTTGTCAAACAAGAGCTATATTATGCAGAAATGGACTGGAACAACTCTGAACATTCCTTCAGACATCACATATTATCAGCCAACAAAAGAGTTCGGTACAGCTACTTTGCTTGAGAACGGAAACTACTTCACTGAAGCAACTGCTCCTAATACTCATAAGGATTACGTATTTGAGAACAACAATGAGAATGCAGCAACTTCAATGTACTTCGAATATACTGTAAAGCTCAAGGATATGACTAACGCAGACTTCTCAGATGGTACATTCTACCGTTACAACAACGTTATCTACAAGAGCTTCGCTGACATCTATAAAGCTTACAATGATGTAAAGGGCCTCTTCGGTGGTAAGACTGCAGAAGAGATGACGAAAGAGGTGAAAGCAGCTAAGGCTGCACCTGCTGAGGGTGAAGCAACTGTAGAAAGCAAATTGGATGAATTCCGTAAGGCATATCAGATCGAGGTATTCAACTGCGGTAAGACATACTACAAGAAGGCTATCAAGGATCAGTACCTCACTTACGAGAATGCTATCCAGCGTAACAGCATCTATCGCTTGACAGTAAACAATATCTTCAACGTTGGTGCACAGGTTCCTAACGGCACACCAGACAAGGAAGGTTTGTTCTATCTTGATGTTACTGTTTCTGTTAACCCTTGGGTTCTCAATACACAGGACGTTGACTTTAAGTAATATTCCGTCATACCAGAAAGATAAAATATAAATACTTATATATATACCAATACTCTCGGGGGAGCAATCCTCCTCCGAGAGTTTATCAATCAAACGTTCGTTCTGAAAAAAAACGAAAACATTCTTAAAAGATAACTAACATTGCCGCCCATCTATAAAAGGTGGGAGATACAAAGACGTGCCGTCATACCCTCAACCCGAAAGACTGGCACTTTTCATCCTTAGATAATAATGATGCCGAAGGCAACGAAACAGAGAGCTGATGAAGCAAAGATATTCGCTACCTACGGCACTCTCTATATAAAATAAGTAAAAGTAAAAGATTATAAAAGATAAAGAATATGGCACATTTCCTCAACAACAAATGTTGCAAACTAGTTTGCATCTCAGCCATCGCACTCACTTCTCTTTCATCATGCATGAAAGATGATATCACGGGCTGCCCTACAGCTAAGTTGTCGCTCAAATTCGACTATACTTATAATGTGAAAGAGGCTGATGCTTTCTCTGCTGAGGTGAAGAACCTCAACGTTTATGTATTCGACAAGAACGGTAAGTTCGTAGATAACTATACCGAGTCGGCTGACAAGTTTGAAACAGGTCATAAGATGGAAATCACAGACCTGCAAGCAGGCAAGTATACCTTCGTCTGCCTGGCTCGTGACAAGCAGCCTGCTGCAATGGGAACAAGAGCCGAAGGTGATGATGAGACCGAGTTTAGGTTTACTAAACTTACCCCAGGTATCTCTACCATCAACGACCTGCAAGAGGAAATGGGCAAAAAAAACGAAGAAGAATCCGTAAACGACAAGCACTTCACCGCACTCTATACCGCACAGGACTCCCTCAACTTTGATGGAGAAAACGATGTGCAGGGAAAATTGAGTCTGATGAAGTGTACCAAGACATACCGAGTGGTGATGCTCCCATTCGAACCCGACCAGGAAGGATTCACAGCCGAAAACTTCGATGTAGAAATCAAAGGTTCCGCTGCCCTACTCGACTATAAGGGCGACAAGGTAAAGCCAAAGGCAATCACCTATCTTCCTTATGAGAAGAAACTGGTAGAAAACCACAGCGGCCAGACCGAGGTAGAAGGCGAAGACGTAGAAAAGGCGCTGGTTTACGACCTGTCATCATCACGTATGTTCGAAACCAAAGATGACAACAAGAGTCGCGCTGCCGACGGATCCAGCCAATATGATGACAAGCGCATCGTCATCACAGACAAGCGCATCAACAAAGTCATCTTCAACCACTCCCTGCCTTGGTTCCTCTCACTCTGTGCCAGCGACCGCTACGGCAAAGACTGGAGCGACCAGCAGTATCTGGACCGTCAGGACCATTACACTCTGGTATTCTACGTGCCAGCTCCAAGTTCTACCTACAGCATGGATGCAAGAATCAAGGTAAACAACTGGGTTCTGAATCTTCAGAATGCCGACCTGGGAAAATAAGAAAAGAAAGAAGTATAAGTAAAAGAAAGAAAACATGAAACGCTATCAATCTACTCTGACCAAGATGACACGCCCAGTGTGTATGGCACTCGCTGCTTTGCTCATGGTAGGCGCAATGGCATCCTGTTCAGAGAACGAAAATACAGAAACAGCTCAAAGCGACAATGCCTATCTGAGCCTCAGTTTCTCTACCGGCACAGGAAACAGTACTAGAGCCGGAGAAACTAGCGGAAAGGCTCTTGCCGACAATGATACTCAGGAGAACGACATCCATAATATCAAGGTATGGGTGTTCAAATCAAATACCGGCGATGAAGCCACTCCTATCTCTTATAAAGCAGAGACGCTGAGCGAAGTGAAGAACGGTAACTATACCCTGAACCTCCGATTCCTGAGAAAGATTGGCGGAGAAGAAGTAAAGAACATCGACCTTTACATCCTGGCAAACTCTGAGAGCATCAACATGCCGGACCAGATAAAAGGCAAAGACCTCAGTTCTGTAACCCGCAAAGATCTGAAAGAAGTCTGCTTTACCTCACCTTTCGGTATCAATAGCGACGGAAATGCAGAAACAAAAGAAGTGCCAGCCGGAAAGGGACTCCCTATCTCCCGTGCCATCACCAAGATTTCTGTAGACAGTCATGTGGCTGATACAGAAGAAGGAGCCAAAGCCAAAGGTATTAGGATTCCTTTGGTGCGCGCCGTTTCGAAACTCCATTTTTACTTTGCCCGCAAATCGGGTTCTGATGCCAATACCAGTCAGGTAAAGGTAACAAAAATAGAGGTAGAAGGAAACACCATTCCTACTGCCAGCTATGTTTTTCCCGATGAAGCGACATATAACGAGAATGGTTACAACCAGAACGTAACCAGCCAGAAATACGACAACGCAGGTACAGATTACGTATCAAACGCTCTGAAACTGGCAGGTGTAGAGAACAAGGATATCAAGGAAGTGGATAATCCTGAGAGTTTCATCAAAAAGAGTAATCAGTCTGCCCAGGAATATCTGGATGCTTTTAAACAGGCAGGCATTGGTTCTCACAATCTCTGTTATCTCCGTGAGACCAACAAAGCCATCCGAGGCACCATCTACTATTCATTAGATGGAGGAAAAACCGAGAAGCACGAGACCTTCAATATTCCTTCTGAAGGAAATGCCATCAGAAACAGAGAACTGGTAGTTTATGGTTATTTCCTCAACGGACAGATGGGCAAGCTCACCGTTACTCCTACCATTCAGGAATGGAAGGATGGAGGAACGTATGATTACAACGATGCATCTACAGAAGTGATATTTCCTGATGCCGACAAGACTAATTGGGGCTACAAGGTATATTATGGTCAGCCACAACGCGGTCCGATGATTACACTGAAGGACATCGACACCAAAGGAGCACCATGGATTCTCCAAACAGACAACCCACTTTTCGGATTCGTAGAGTGTAATGAGGATGGAAGTTTCAAAGCAGGACAGTCGGCCGACAGCTACAAGATAGGAAGCTACATCATCAACAAGGAAGGTGCAAAGAAAACCCTCTACTTCTATGTAGTGCCCAAGAACCGACTGGATATGGCTCAGCCACACAACGTAAGAGCACATGTGTTCCTGACCAAGAATCCAAACGAAAGGTTTGTTCTCAATCCTGATTTCAAACTGAAGGGATGTATCACCGGAGAGGATGCGGGCAAAGACATTCACTTCGAACAAGTATTATAAAGACATAAGAAAACAATATTCATCATGAAGAAGTTATATAAAGACATAAGATTCACGAAAGGCATCTTGACCCTGACGGCAGGTTTACTCATAGCTGGATGTTCGGCTGAAGACGAGCTGGGAAACAACTCGTCAGCACAACAGCTGAACATGATTCCTATGGTCAACGACCTGCAGAAGTCAAGAGCAAATGATGAGGACGCGCTTCATGAGAAGACCTTGTCAAAGCTTGACTTCAAGATGTTCGAGCCGGAATCCGGCGAGTGCTGTGTCAATCACCATAGTTCAAGTCCTGCAGAAAATCAGGCAGAAGTATTGGGCAAAGACAACTGGAAGAAGAATCTCAACCTGCAGGAAGATCATTCCTACAACTACTATGCCGTAGCCAATGCCCAAGCCGATCTCAGCAAGAAGACTCTTGAAGAGTTGAAGACAGCCACCCAGCAGGACAAAGACATCTGGCTTCCCTATCCTCAGGCAAAAGACAAGAAGTTTCTGATGAGTGCCAAGGAGCAGTATATCATCAGCAAAGACCCTATACAGGATATTCCTGTAGAATTGGTGAGAGCGGCTGCCAAGATTAAGCTGAATCTCTCTTCATCAGTAAACGGCTACAACATGACAAGCGTAAAGTGGAAGTTTCTCAACTACAACACCAATACTTCTGTATTTGCAGGCCAGACAGCTAAGCCAAACATCGAGAGCAACAACGAAGATAACACGGTGGATAAAATAGAAGCCAACAAGTGTTCTGTAACTACATACAGTTATTCCACCACCTGGACCAGCCAGGAGGATGCTCCGAAAATTGCCGTAAAGGTTGCTTTCCAAAACAAAGATAACAAGAATGATACAAGGGAAAAAGAGCTGACCATCCCCGTTCGTGACCCAAAGGGAGAAAAGAAGCTGGAACGCAACTACATCTATACGGTAAATGCAGACATCAAGCGTCTCAAGGATAGTATAAACATTGATTACAATGAAGAATTGGGCTATCTGAAATGGGCTATCACCAAATGGACTACGGGAGAAGACACTGAAGTAGATGCTGATAAGGCAAGCTATCTGGCGGTATATCCTACGAAGCTGGATATAAAGGGAGTAGAGGATGACAACCAGGCAGATAAAACCATCCAATGGTTTGCTTCAAAGACTTGCCAAATCAAGGATGCCAAAGCATACTATTACGACAGACATGGTAAAGAAAACGGATATGACTACGGACAAATCCTGGTAGGATCTGACGGTAGCTATACTGACAAGAAGAGAGGCTGGATAGACCTTCATGCAGGACGACCTATAAACAACACTATCGTATATGGCTCGTTTAAGGTTTGTGTCTCTGAGTCAGATAAGGAACAGGAAGTCTTTTTCAGAAAGTATCCTGCCATCTATTCGATGAATTTAAAAAGCAGCGGAACCACTGATGCTGAATGGCAATATGACAATCGTCTTTATACCATACAATTTGCCAACAACAAGAAGGCAAATGACTATATCATAGCCAAGCCGATGGTTGATGAAAATCATAAATCCACAGACAACACGGTTTCACCAGCGTTTATCATTGCTTCAACCACAAAGAGTAATAGCAATAAGGTAGCCCGTTATCAAGACGCTATAGATTACTGCAGTAAGTATAGCGAAAGTGCAACAACCCAGAACAACAAGACGCTTCAACTTAATGGTTGGCGACTTCCTACCAGAGAAGAAGTGAAGAGAATATACGAGTTGGCAACTGCTGACAAGGCGATGGGAAAACAAGTATTGAAGGGTGCGTACTATTGGACGTTAGACGGAAATCAGTCTGATTACAACACCAACAAGCAGTATGATGGCACCTACGTGCGCTGTGTCCACGATTTGACTCTAGATGAAATTGAAGATATTGAGAATCAACAATAAAGAAGGTTAGTAACATGAAAGAAATAAAATTATATATCGGAATCATAGCAGTGCTGTTAACAACCATGTTGACAGCCTGTTCCGATTCTATGGTTGACAACGACCCTTCTACGACCAGTGAAACAGAAGAAGGTTACTATAAAGCCAGTTTCAGAATAGCCATTCCCAGTTTCGAAGAGAACGCTACCCGAAGCACCGTGTTCCTCAATGAAGGTATCCGAAACAAAGAAGCCATGAAGCTGTTCTGCTTCGACAACAAGGGACAGTTTGTGGGCTTAGGTAAAATACAGGATTTTACTGCGGTTCTTGGATTCAGAAGAGATAACGACGGAAACTATCATGAAGTTGACGAGAATGGCAATTACACTGGAAGCATTACCCATAACCCGGCAGAAGGAGTGAACGGCGGAGGAATCAATACCAACGGAAGCACAGAGCCAAAAGAATTTTCGGCAATGATTCCGAACAACACCTCCCGTATCCATCTGGTGGCAAATACCGACAATGTCTACCAAACCATCAATGAAAGCGATCAGTGGAAATGGGCAGGCATGCATGAGAACCTGCTCATGACTACTTTCGAGACCAATCACACGGAAGACCAGTCTGTCATCATGCGCTACTGGGGATATATCAAAAAAGATAATCCTAAACAGCTGAAAGAATATCTGAGAAAAGATACACAAAAGAATGATTATATCATTCATCTCATAAGAGACAGGGCTAAGATTTCGGCAGAATGGAGTGCAGATGCAAAAGCAAAAAATCCCAATCTCGTAAACGACTTCAAATTGACCGTTGTCAACGGACTCTCCTACGGCACCCTGGCTCCATTCGACAGAAATCATCTGGCATTTACACCCACAACGGGTAATTTATCCTGGATATGGGATGTAGATTATGTAACGCCACCACTTGACGGAAGCAGACTGAAGGGTGATAACACCCAGATGTTTAACCCTACAGGCGTATTCGAAGATGCCAACCTGCCATCAGCACCTTCAAAGGTTCTGTTGTTGCATAACAGAAAGTATTATCTGATATACCTGCAGGATGCAAGCAACAAGCCATACCATATCAAGCGAAACTATGAATATAAAATCATCATAAACAAGCTGGATGAAAGCTGGGGATATGGCAACCATGAAGATGCCTTGAAAAGTGCTCCTGTCAACAACCCTTGGATTACCATACAGCAAATCGTGCCTGGTGTTACCAATGGCGATGACGAGCTGAAAATTGAAGATGGAAACTATCAGTTTGTACATTCGGGCGAAGGCACAAAGCAGAAAATCAGCTTTACCTATAAAGGTAATGACGCTGCCAGCAAGCAGGCGTCAGCTTTCAAGGCAATATGGACAGAAAATCTGGCATACGCAGCGGATGCCCAGCCTGTGGTTGAAAGCTATAAATACGATAGTAAAACCCAAACGGGTACTGGTACCATCACATACAACCTGGGAATCGTTGATGACAACTGGCGAGAAGGAACCATCCACCTCTATGATACGAAAAAGCATGGATTGAGCATCAATATCCATCTCTACAGCATCAACGAGGTGCAGTATCAGGTAAATGCTCCTGCCAACATCGGAACAAATGCAAATGCCGAGGCGGAATTTACCTTTACCGTTCCTGCCAACTACCCGAAGGAGCTGTTGCCAGTAACCGTGAAGTTTGCATCGGGCGATGTAGTTCCAGAGGACTGTGACATAGAGTACAGTTCTACAAATGAAATTGGCAAGACTTGGAACAGCTGGTATGTATTCAAGGCTGATAAAGCCGGAACGACATACACCGTGAAGCTGAAAAACGTTCATCAAAACGCTACTGGCAATGCTACCTACTACGTGAAGATGGACAATGCCTATCAAGGACAAGCAAAGGAGTATGAAATCACCTATCAGTAGTAAGTTTAAGAAAAGTTTAGTTCATATATCTATATCGGGGCGCATATCGTTTTAAAATTTAAATGCCCCCAAATATCAATGAAATAGGTAATAAAATAATTATCATTTACTATACAAATAGAATGCGGGAACCAATAAATTAAACTAGACTGGTCGTTGGAACTGTAGTTGCCGAGGTGATCTCACCTTCTATAGTTCCGCGGCTTTTTTTATATAAAAAACCTTGCCACTTTCAATTTTATTTTGTAATTTTGCACCCGTTAGTAATATCATTAATTCCAATATAAAGATGATGGCAAGATTCATATTCCTCAGTTTCTTCATGCTGGTTGGAGCCTTAGCCCCAACCAAGGATCAAAACAGTTTCCCATACCCTGCTCTGCCAGACAGTCTGCGCAGCGTAGAGCAACGCGCAACATACCTGAGTGAGCACTATTGGGACAACTTCAACTTTTCCGATACCCTGGAACTGGCAAACAAGGAGATGGCAGAACAGGGCTTTGTCAACTTCATCGATATTCTGGCCCGTTTCGACCAGGAAATAGCCCAGAAGGGTATTGCTGCCTTTACAGCCAAAGCTTACCAGCAGAAGCCATCTAAAGAGAAGTTTGAAAGCCTCATCGAGCATTATTATGAGAACCCAGAGTCGCCCATGCGCAACGACAGGGTATATGCCCTATTTCTGGAAGACATGGCTAAATCGCCATACTTCGATGAAACCGAGAAAGAAAGAATAGGATTTAAACTGAAACAGGCAAGAAAGAACTTGCCTGGCACACAGGCTACCAATATCAGTTTTATGCAGGAAGACGGCAAGCCTCATCAGTTGAGCGATTACCGGGAAAAGAAGGTTATCTTATATTTCTACGATCCTGACTGCGAGAACTGCCACAAGATATCTGCATGGCTCGACAAACAGACAATACCAGCCGGCTTCAGTCTGCTCCGCATCGTAGCAGATAACCGCTTGAGCACGATTTACGGGCTCAAAGCCATGCCAACCATTTACCTGTTGGATAAAGAGAATAAGGTGATATTAAAAGACTGTACACCTGAACAGCTCATGGAAGCATTACGGGGAAATGAAAACAGAAAGTAAAACTAGACTGGTCGAAAGAAGCGACATCTGTTATTGAATAAACATATCATTTACTATCATTTGTCTTAACTTCGTATATTATATATCAACATACCATTCATTATAATTGTAACTTCATATCATTTATTATATATCTGAATTGCATTTTACTATTCGCGAATTCAACAAGCAAGTGCAAAATTACGAAATGTTTTTGTAAAAGCACTCCT
>ENA-UAIQ01000110-UAIQ01000110.1-human-gut-metagenome-genome-assembly--contig:-NODE-110-length-20620-cov-25.577097_pt1 | contig 20620 bp, 20 predicted proteins | sample MGYA00244420_ERZ654391 | MGnify/ENA primary metagenome ERZ654391 (study PRJEB26926, sample SAMN06165002) | human gut metagenome | biome: ENVO:00009003; feature: ENVO:2100002; material: ENVO:00002003... | reverse complement strand
GCGTGTGAAGATTACCCTTGTGAACCCCCAAAATTAAGTGCAAATATTAAGTGCACAATATTTTCTATTTTATGAATTTTTCACAAAAATAATTTTGAAAATAAAATTATTCATTTTCTCAAAAATTTTTCTTGAAAATGTTTGTAGATTAAAATAAAGTTCGTATCTTTGCAATGTGAGAAAAACAAAGCGATATTTGAATGAATTTTTAATTAAAACTTTTTAAGAAAATAATTCTCTAAAAATTTTGTAGATTAAAAAATAGTTCTTATATTTGTATCAGAAATGAAATAAATACTACCTTATTAGAATAGTTTAAAAAGTCTTGAGGGTCTATTTGAAAAGGTAATAAAAATAATTAATAATAAAACTTTCAAGCATTTTATTATGAAAAAGCAAATTAATAACGTGAATGTAGAAAAAGCAAGTGCAAACGCAAAAGCAAATAGTTTAATTGCTTTAGACGTATTGAAAAGCGTAAAAGAAAAAAACGCAGGACTTTTCAAAACTTCTTTAGGGACAAAAACAGAAGTTTACAAAAAAGAACTTTTTGAGGGTGCAAACGAAAAGCAAATCAAATCGTTACGCAAAAAGTTCAGAAACGTAACTTTCAATTTTCTTTCAACGATTGCAACAAATGCAGATAAAAAACTAATTGAGGGCTTTATAGACTTTTATAAACAAGTCTACGTAACAAACGATTTTTCTTTTTCTTCTATTGCAAGTGAAAATACTAAAGAAGAAAAGAAAGAGATATTAATAAAAGGTCTCGAAATTGTGAAAAACTCCTTGAAGTAAAAACAAATCAGAGTAGAGAAATATTTCCCTACTCACTTAAAAAATTAAATTCTATGTTATTAAATATATTTTTATTTGTTGGTGTAACTTATTTAACAATTCAATGCTATAAAGATTTAAAAGAAATTTTGAAAGACGATAAAGAAACATTTAAAGATTGAAAGAAAGCAAAGGGACAAACATTTTTATTTGTCCCTTACTTTTTATTTTCAAATGTTAAATTTAACGTAACCGTACTCCCCTTTTAGTACCACAACTTTCGAAGCTTTCGCATTAAGGGGTACCTTGAAGGCAAATTACATATTTTACTACCCCACAAAAATCACTCTTCGTATTAAGGGCATACCTAGATATCCCACAACCACACATGCTCACATAACACACAAAGAAGCCAGAGACCCAATATCCCACAAATACCTACCCTTCACTTATCCCTTTGGTATTGGCGATATCAAAGTTCTTTCTATAAACCAAAACTTATATATAAAGATATGGAAGAAACATTATTCAAACTAGCACGTGCAATTACAGATATTGTATCTTCAGAGGGTGGTACTATAACCTACCGTATCACTTCCCTCAAAAGGAAACTGGTAAATGGCAAAGTAGTTTCAACCTCTACACCCTCTTGTACTTTGGGCTCAGCCTCCGTAAGTTGGGCTACTTGGGGAGGAGTTACCGTTGGAGATGGTTACTTAGATGTAAAAATTAACTATTCAAAAAATACTGGGTCCTCAAGGTCTACTACTCTGACATTTGACCAGGATGGATCTGGTAACAAAATCAATCTCACAGTAACTCAGAAGCCCCCTGTGGCTTCTACATTCACTCTCTCTGGATTGCCCACAGATACAGGCTACTATCTCTTTGGCAAGGGAGCTAGGCCACAGAATACATCATCTTCAGGTCAGGTGTATATACAAGGTCTCTCAGCAACTGGTACTACTACTATGAAGATTCCATTCTATGCCAATGACTCAGAACCTGGTTCTCGAATAGAATGTACTACTGGAGATAAAGTAGCTGTATATACTAAACCAGGTGCTACCTGGATATCAGAGGGGTCATTTATAGTACCAAGTGCAGGAGGAACAGTATCAATCTAAAAACATTATACATTATGGAAAATAAAGTTCTTAAATTAGGGGGGGAGATCTACCCAAGATGTATATGCAGAAATAAGACAGGGAAACTCTGAGAGATGGACAATACAATCTCAAAAGAGTAAGTATGTAAATGGCAAATTGTCCGGAGTTATTGGTGTTGGATATACTGCTAGCATCAATACCCCGGACTATGTTCTGGAGGAAGACAAGAGTAACAATCAGATTCAGATTACTGCACGAAATGACGGTACTTCTGGGCTTTGTATACTTACACAAAATGAATCTGGTAATAAAATAAATTTACACCTTACTACTCCTGAAGAAAAAGAATATTGGGAAATACGTTTTAATCCTATAACCCTCAATGGAGTAGACACAAGTGCTTTTTTTGCTGTAGATACCAATATTAGTGGTAAATATGGATCAATGGCCGATGGTACCAGATATAAGAATTGGATAGTAGATCAAAATAGAAATATGATTAATGTCTATATTTCTCCTATGTACCCAGGAAATTACGACATGCTGTCTTGGTCCTGCCTTGATAAAGATGGTAATGCTTTTGCCCCTAATTACAATATACCCGATAACCAATACTTTACAACAAAAACAACTGGATTGGGTTCCTATACTCTTACAAAAGTTTCAACTCCCTCTGTTAGTAGTGGTACTCTTATACTCTCCAGTAGTTTTAACCCCACTAAAAAATATCCATTAGATTTGAACTTTTATTGGGGAGCTCCAACCTAAGACCTATATTGAGATCAAGATAATATCCCAATTATAAAAGCCATTACCCAGAATATAAGAGCCAGTGTATATGCAACAGAATACCTATGCCAGGGATACCAGCAGGTAATATAAGAATCTACTTTTAGTATTTCTGGATGTTCTTCCTCGTATTTTTTATCCTCTTCTCTAGAACTGTATTTATGAAATATATAGAAAGGTAAGAATACGAGGAAGATTATTAGAGCAACTGGGAACAAGAGTAGGAGAAGAATCTCCCACCCTTGCATTGATGACCCAGCATAATTACCATCTCTGTCAAAAAAGTATCTCATAGTAATTTGTATTTTATGTATCTGATTAATAGATAAATCGGAAATAAAGGTAATACTATCCATACCGAGATGAATAAAACGAGAGAGTGTATCTTGTGAGTATAGGGTAAATAATCCAAGCAAGCCCTTACAAAAAATACAGTGAATGGCAAACATACCAAGTAAATTATCGCTAATACTGTAGTCATTGTTCTTTGAGGTATTTGTTAATAATCTTGGTAAGCTTCTTATCGAAATCAATCATCATATCAAAAGCATCGGTATCTTTCATACTTTTCATTTCCTTGTCAAGGAACTCTATGTTTCTCTTAATCGAGAAATAAGCCTTATATGCAAGGTAGGCTTTCTCATGTTCTTCTGTGAGAGGAAGAACATCTCCTTTTTGCCCATCCAACCTTGGATATGTATTATCAGGACCGAGAGTTCTTGCAACTTTTACCCGGTTACTGAGCATTGCAAATCCACCTTTCTTATCGATGGATTCTACTGTTACTTTCTCTGTGATGGGTCTTCCTGATAATACGAAGATAACTTCATCACCTTCTTTGAGCTTTTTAGCTTCTTTCTTTTCTTTTTTCATATCTATTTTATTTAGAAATTTTCTTTATGCAAATATACGAAATTATTCTTTATTTATTGCATTATCTATTTTATTTTTTATAAATTCATAGGCATTGCCCCGGTAATCCTCTAGCATTTTGTATTCCTGTGGAGATAGAAATATTCCGTTTACTTTAAAAGCATCTCTTAGATGCTCCGGTATAGTGCCCTGGTGAGTGATGTTATTATAACGGATGATGAAAAGTTTCTCTTTATCTTCATCTATAACACCAAGAGTGTTGACTGGTTGGAGTTTAGTTTGGTAAATTCCCCCAAAAGCAGAAGGTACCATTAAAATACTTCCCGGTATTCTAGTTATCCAATGGGAATAATCGGGAGTAATTACGGCAATTTTCTTCTCTTTTTCAAGTTCTTTATCATAAGCTAATCGATTAGACCAAAAAGCACATTGAAAACAGATTTGTTTTCTTGCCATAAGTTGGGGAATCTCTCTAGTTTCATCGAATTCCTCTAAATTAATTGGTTTGCCACATATCTGGCATTCATTTTTCTTGCCCATATTGCATTATTTTATAAGTTATATATGATAATAGAACCTCGAAACATCCTAAAAATGGGTTATAAGCAATACTTTTGTTACTAAAATTGAACCATTAAAACTGATAAGTTATGGATAAACTAACAAATGAAATGATTAAAGACCTTGCTATTCGCTTAGGTTTAGAACCTGCCCTATTGAAAGCTGTCCAATTGGTGGAAGCTGCCGGTAGAGACGGGTTTTTAGCTGACGGTAGGCCTCAAATTCTCTTTGAGGGTCACATTATGTACAAAGAAGTACATAAGAAATTCCCTGACAGAGATTTAGCTTACCTTTGTAAGAGATATTCTACGATTTTCTTCCCTAAATGGGATAAATCGAAGTACTTGGGAGGTGTACACGAGTACAAAAGACTCGAATTAGCCAAAGAAATCGACGAAGAATGTGCTTTAAAGTCTGCAAGTTGGGGAATGTTCCAGATTATGGGCTTCAATCACAATCTTTGTAGCTGTAAAGATGTCTATGAATTCGTTCATAAGATGTCAGAATCTCACGAAAAACAACTAGAATTGATGTACTACTTCATGAATACCTCTGGTTGTTTGAAGAATCTCAAGGAAAAGGACTGGGCAGGCTTTGCAAGAAAGTACAATGGTCCTGGATATGCACAAAATGCTTACGACCAAAAGCTAAGAAATTCTTACGAAAACTTCAAAGATAAGATATGAAAAGATGTCATTTTAACAGCTGGGTAGCAAAGGTATTCCTTTTCCCCAGTTATAAGGCAATTACCTTCCTCTATAACTCCTTCTTCAAGGATAAAGAAGAAGATTTGTTACAAGAGGATATTGACCATGAACGTACTCACCAAGTACAACAGTTTGAGTGTACAATTGTGGGTCTGATTCTAGGAATCATTCTCTGCTCATTGGGTCTATCCTTCTGGTGGATTCCTATCCTTGGTTTGGGATTCTTCTACTTTTGGTATGGAATCGAATACTTTATCATCATGTGCTTTGCAGGTTGGAACAAACAGAATGAGAGGTATCATGATGTAAGTTTCGAAGAGGAAGCTCACAATAATGATAAAGACCCATACTACTTGGAGAATCGTAAACCATTTGCATGGCTTAAGTACGTAAAATTGAGAAGTTACAAGAAATGAAGAATCTAAAGGTATTGGGAGTGTGCGCTGGACAGGGTGCACTCCTGTTCCCTTTTAAGAAAAATTTGTTAGGGAATATAGAGATTAGAGGAGTATTCCATACACCGGGCGAAGAACAATGGAAACTCAACTTTGGGGATATACCATTCTACAAGGGTTTCTGTTTACAAGAATTTGATGAGAAGGTAGATATCATAATATCATCCCCAGACTGTGGTGCATCCTCAGTTATGAGGTTATCAAAAGTAAAAGAATTGGGCAATCCCCAAGATAATCGTAGTCTTAATCTAGTAATTGCTGCAATATTAGAGTATAAACCTAAGGTATTTCTTATAGAAAATCTACCAAGACTGCTATCTTTGCTACCTAAGGATTTCTTTGAGGAAACACTAAAAGACTATAAATTAGTTTTTCACGAAAGGTCGGTTTCTGACTATGGGAACTCTCAGGTATCAAGGAAGAGATTACTCATTATTGGAGTGCATAAAAAGACCGGTAAGAAATATTTGAATGCTTTTGATGAAGTATTTAAAGTTAATGAACTAAAGACAACTAGAGAGTTGCTTAAGCCGCTAACGTTTAGCTCTGAAATTGATACTAACCAGATTCCATTTATGGCAAAAACCATGGCAATGTATGATTATCGAAAGCTACCTGAGAAAAAGAATCTTACAGTAGCAAAGATACATAGACTCTGGGTTAGAGACTTCAAGGATGAAAAGAAGTGGCCTATCAAGACAGCTAAGATGAGTACTCTCCCGGGAGTATATCGATTGGAAGATGATAAACCTCCATTAACCCTGAGACCTGCAGATAGGCAATTCAGACCTGATGGGTATCCTTTGGGGATTGAGGATTTCAAGGCAATTATGGGATTCCCAAAGAAATTTAAAATTTACCTCTACAAAACTACCAGAGGTGATACCTATGAAGGGGATTTTAAAAATCACCATTACTGGTTAAACAAGGCAAGGTACACAATTGCCAAGGGATCGGTTTATGAGGTAGGATTATGGTTCAAGGATTGCCTCAAAAAGGTAAATACCAAGAAACATTGAGTTTCAGCTTTATATATAAAGTCTTATATATAAGTTTCTGGGGTGCCTTGAAATATATAGATATATAATATACTACGTATATATATCTATATATTTATCTGCGTATATATAGCTATTCATATATCATATCGTAAGTAGTATATTTGGATATTATCTCACTTCGTTCGATAAAGGTAATCGCTAAGCGATTACCGAATAGATAGTATCATTAAAGCGTACGAACTTCCTAAATTTTTAAACCATGAAGAATTTAAAGAATGCCTTGTTCATTGTACTTCTAGGATTTACTATTTACCTTTGCTTCAGGAATTACAAACTTTCTCGAGAAGTTGATTTCCTGGAACTAGCGGTCAATGAAATCCCAGATACAGTATACAAAGACAAACCTTTCAAACCAGAGAAGAAGTATTCTGAAGAAATTGAACCAGGTAAAATCTTAGTTTACGATAATAGTTACGATAATAGGCAGCCAACTCTCTTTCCTGATTCCATGCTAAGGCAGCCAGCTATCAGTAAACAAGATTCCCTGGTTCAAATTGTTTTGAAGAAAGATAAGTTAAACTTGAGTCTGTTCAATAAGGAGACTAACACTTATTCAACTAGACTATTCCCAATCGATTTAGATAAGTACAACTACAACTGGTATGAAGGTCAATTAACTCGAAAGAAAGTTGCAAGGTTATCACTTAAGCCCTATGTTTACGGCAAATATAGACCTTTCAATAATCTCTTCGATATGGGAGCTGGTCTTTCAATCAAGACTAAGAGATTTAATTACAAACTCGGGGTCAATACATTTTACTATCCGAAGATAAAATCTGGGATAGGTACTGACATCGAATTTCAAATAACCTATAACTTTTAGATATGGCAAAGACTATCTCAGAAAATAGAACTACTGTAACTCGAGAAGAGTTATCAAATCTCTCAAGGGTTACAGTAGATGTTTTCTTTTTCAGTCTTTTCTGTTATGTGATACATCCAGTAAGGGGAAAGGTAAGATTCGATTTATACCCATTTCAGAAATCCGTTCTCTACAATTTCATTGCCCAACGATTCAATATAATTCTCAAATTCCGTCAGGCAGGAATTACAGAACTTATTTCAATGTACTGTCTTTGGTTGGCGATGTACCATCCCAACAAAAAGATAAACATTATCTCTATCAAAGACACAACTGCTAAGAAGGTGCTTAAGAAGATTAAGTTCATGTACAAGAATCTTCCATGGTACCTTCAAACTCCCATAATCAATGGTAGAGCTGGAGAATACGGTTCTGCTTCCATGATAGAATTTGATAATGGGTCATTTATTGAATCAATTCCGACATCATCCGAAGCCGGTCGTTCGGAATCCCTTTCTCTTCTGGTAATTGACGAGGCAGCAGTAGTAAGATGGGCTGCTCAAATTTGGGCTGCTGCATTCCCTACTCTTTCCACTGGTGGAGCTGCCATCGTCAATTCCACTCCCTATGGAGTTGGTAATTTCTATCACTCAACTTGGGTAGATGCCATTGCAGGAGGTAATCCTTTTAACCCAATTCGATTATACTGGCAAATGCACCCAGAACGAGATATCAATTGGTATAACCAAATGTCTTCTGCTTTGGGAGCAAAACGAACTGCACAAGAAATTGATGGTGACTTTTTGTCATCTGGTAATACAGTCTTCGATTTAGCCGATATTAAAGCTATCGAAGACTGCCTTAGTGATTACCCAGTTATTAAGAAGAGATTTAATGGTCAATACCGACAATTCTGTGAACCCGAATCAGATAAAGAATATTTCATTGGTGCTGACGTTGCAACTGGTAGAGCTTCTGACTATTCCTCATTCACTTGTATGGATAAGACAGGAGAAGAACAAGCAATATATAAGGGAAGAATGGCAGTAGGAGCTTATGCTAAATTACTTGGAGATACCGGGCAATTGTATAATTGGGCTACTATAGCTCCGGAATCTAATGATGTGGGTTTAGCAGTAACCTCTAAACTTCAAGATGAGGGTTATCCAAAGCTGTACTACTACCAAAAAATGCTTAAGAAAAAGGGAAAGAGTAGACCAGAAATGGACCAATCTCCTGGTTGGTTAACTACACAAAAGAATCGTTCAGTGATAATAGAAAACTTAGAAGAAGATATCAGAAATGATAACGTAATCATAAAGGACCCATTTTTTGTTCAGGAAGCTTATACTTTCATCTATGATGGTTTAGGTAGGCCTGTTGCAATGGGTAAACATAGAGCAAATAATTCTGCTGTTGATGTAGACCTTGAAGGAGACGTATACTCAGATGATGATATATTTGGAAAAGCAATATGCAATCACATAAGGAAAGGAAAAACTAACGTAATCGTACAACCAAGATGAAAAAGTACTTCAATTTTAATTGGGTTTGGGGACGTAAGAAGGACCCTCCCAAAGATGGTACCTCCTCTAATAAAGAGCAAAAGCCTACCACTCCAATATCACCTGGTAGAGTTTCAGTTGACGATGATAGCGATAACTTAATCACATCATTACAGGGGTTGACTAAATTAGTCGAGCCCTCTTTTCGTGTTGATGTAATACCTTTAATCCGAGATTTATATAAAGTAAATCCGGATATGGGCATTGCATTGCAAGATATGTTTAAGTTAGCTAACACCAGTCATACAGTAACCTTTCCAAACAATACCGATGAAGAGGCTTCTAAGATGAGAGACCATCTTAAAAAAGCAACCAAAGGATGGACCAGATATACTGCCGGTATAGATGGTTTAGTTAACAAAATGATTGTTCAACTTCTTGTAAGTGGAGCAATATCTGTAGAGGGAGTTCCCAATGATAAACTAGATGGTTTGGCTACGGTATTATTCCTTAAACCAGAATATATCAAGTTTAAACGTGAATTAAATGGGGTGTATCATCCTTATCAAAAGAATCATAATTACTGGAACAAGCAACAAGATTACATTAAGCTTAACCCAGAAACTTATTTCTATGTTGGTATGTTCAATGATACAGATGAACCCTATGGAGTTCCTCCCTTTATGCCTGCCTTAGATTCTCTCAAGGGTCAAAATGATATGAAGATTAATTTCAAACATATCATGGAGATTTGTGGTATGGTGGGTTTTCTTGAAGCTAAAATGCAGAAATCCCCTCAAAGGGCTAACGAAAGTATAAATGCCTATGAATCTAGACTAAACCGAGAGCTCAATCTTTTAAAACGTAATGTTAAGGATGGCATGAAGGATGGGGTTGTTGCGGGTTATATTGATGACCACGAATTTAAACTCAACTCTACTACCAAAGAACTTGGTAATATCGAAAAGCCTTGGAATATGAATCAACAATCCGTGGCTAATGGTTTGGGAGTTAATGGTTCTATTATTGGAGTATCTGCTACTACTGGTGAAGGGGCAACGGGTATAATGCTGTCTAAGATGATTAGCCAGTTAAAAAATATCCAAATGCTTGTAGCTTATGTATTAGATCGACTTTATTCTCTAGAACTGCGTCTGGCAGGATTTAATAATAAGGGAATGAAGATTGATTGGGGAACTTCTACAGTTTCTGATGAAGTTAAAATCCAACAGGGTCTTCAGTATAAGATACAGAACCTTGACTTACTGTATAAGGCTGGTATTATTAGCCAAGAACAGTATGCTTGGGCAATGGGCTATGATTCCCCGGATGAGAAAGAACCAAGAGTTTCATTGGAAGATCAATTTGCTAAAGGTGGTAATTCAGATCCTCAAGAGGGAACTAAAAAGAAACAAAGGCAGGATGATAAAAACCAATCTGCTCGTAGGTCAAGAGATAAGAATAACCCGGCTCCTTCTCGAGGAGACCAAAATACTAAACCAAGATGAGTAAATTTACAAAGAAAAACAAAGAGCATCTTGATTCTATGGTGATAGGTCAAGGCCATACCATTATGGCTGGGTATATCCCAGAAGCAGTGGGAGCCCAGACTTTCTCAGAGAATTACTATAAATGGAAGAATCCTACACCGGACTCCATTGCTCAATTTGGATTTTGGGGAGGGGATATAGATTATAATACCTATTATCCTAACCTGGATAAATCGGAATTAACTCCTAAGGATGAAGAGTTCATTGAACCTATGTTCAGATTACTTTCGGAAACGATTGTATCTAAGAATTGGAATCCTACAGACTTTGGTCAAAATGGAGTATTGAAAGCTTCTATGAAAATGTTACTTGGTCAAACAGTAAACTGTGACCATGAAACTAACATAGGTAATGCTATTGGTGCTGTATCTCAGGTAATGTGGCAAGAGTCTTACAAAGATGGAAGCTTCACTATACCTGCAGGTATCAACGGTATTCTGAAAATTGATGGTAAAGCCAATCCAAGGATTGCTAGAGGTATACTTATGGAACCACCCTCAATTCACAGTAACTCGGTCACAGTACAATTCAAGTGGGATAAATCACATCCTCAAATGGAGGATAACGAATTCTATCAGAAACTCGGTACCTATGATTCTAAGGGAGTGATGGTACGTAGAATGGTTACTGAGATAGTTCGTTACCTGGAGACTTCATTGGTATCTCATGGAGCTGATTCTTTTGCTCAAAAAATCGGTTCTGATGGTAAGATTATTAATCCTACCTTTGCTAAAAGAACTTGGGCATCTTATGAAGAATACAGAGACGATAAATCGAAGCAATACTTCTTTACCGATTATAAATCTGACCTAACTTCTTATCAAGAAAAGGACGATACTCAAGGTTCTTTTAATGATAATGATGCCAAGGATAATCAATCAAACGAAAAAAATAGTATGAACGAATTACAAAAATTTCTAGAGAGCCTCTTCGGGGATAATCTGCTTACCCTTGAGGAAGGTAAAGAAATGAATCAGGAAACAGTAGTTGCCTGCATTCAAAGTTTGGTATCATCCAGAAATGAACTGCAAACTTCAGTAGATAACCTTACTACAGAGAAAAATTCTCTTACGGAACAGGTTACTAACCTGAATGCAGAAGTGGCTAATCTGAAAGAGATGGCAACTGTAGGAAAGAATCACATTGCTTCTCTTCGTGAAGATGCAGTAGCAACCTACAAAAAATTGATGGGTGATAATGCCGATGAAACCATTGTTACAATGCTTAATGCAGAAACAACTGGTATTACTACTCTTGTTTCCTTGACTAAGGATTACCAAGCTCGCTTGGAAGAGAAGTTCCCTCTCACCTGCTCTAAGTGTGGTTCTAAGGATGTTAACCGTGCTTCTTCAGTTACTGAAGATGATACTCAAGGTAAAAAAACTACCGACGGTGCAGACACAACCAAGAATTCTGAATTACCGAGTACTAAGAATGTGATCGATAATTTGTATCGAAACAAAATTAAATAAGTTATTATATAAATATCCGCATTATGGAAACAACGAAAATCGTAAACGATCCTCAGCAACTTACTCTCTTTGGGGAAAGAACTCCGAGAGCGGTGATTTACAAGAGTGAATCCCACAAATTGCATCAGGCTTTCAATGTTAAAGCTGGAGAGAAAATTGTACAAGGTATGCCGGTAGCTTTAAATGAAGACGGTTTGATCTACCCTTGTACCGACCCGTCTACTCAAGTTTACTTGGGTGTGGCAGTAACGGATAACGTTAACCCGGCTTATCAACCTCAAAGAAATTTCCCGGTAGAGGTAACAGTAGCTATGGAAGGTTACATGATTTGTAACTGGGTATCAAACGAAAATATCGAAGCTGGCTATGTAACTCCCGATGGAGAATTGCTTAACGATAGATTCGTAAAAGCTAACCAAGCAACTTCAACTCCGTTCATTGCCCTCAATCCTGCAGAAGAGGCAAATGAGGTAATCCAAGTACTCATTAAATAAGAGAAAAGAAAGTTATGGAAAATAAGATTGATATTACAAAAATGAAGGCTCAGGACTTTATGAATGAGCTGCCGGTAATGGTAAGAAGCTTGGAAGCTGTTCGTTCCGGTTCACAGGATAAGAAGCCTGTAGAAGTAACCTTTGAAGAATTGGTTACGGGTAAATGGGGAATTTCACAGGATGAACTCTTCGAAAAGGTGGGCATCAATCCAAAGGTTGATACCATGCAGAACATCTTTACTATGCCTCAGCAGAATATCCGTTGGATTGTTCCGGAGATTATCCGTGCTGCTATCACTCTTGGTATGCGTCAAGCACCGTTCTATCCGAACATCATCGCTTCAGACCAATCCATTAACGGATTGCAAGCAATTATGCCGATGGTTAATATGTCGGATGCTGCTCCTGCAAAGGTTAACGAAGCAGAAACTATTCCATTGGGTGATGTTAGCTTCGGACAAAAATCAGTTAGCCTCTTCAAAATCGGAAAGGGTTTCAAACTTACTGATGAAGTTCGTAACTATGTTTCACTCGATGTCTTGGGGATCTATCTTCGTGACTTTGGTGTTCAGTTGGGTTATGCTTTGGATACTCTGGCTATGGACGTGGCTATCAATGGTAACAACCCTGATGGCTCTGAGTCTGCCCCAGTAATTGGTGTATACGAAACAACCAATGGCATTACTTACAAGGATCTATTGCATATTTGGGTTCGTGCTGCTCGTATGGGACGTAACTTTACTACTATGATTGGTGGTGAAGATCAGGCAATTGAAATGTTGAACTTGCCAGAATTCAAAGATCGTCATTCTGGTACAACTGAAGCTACACTGAATGTGAAGTCTCCGGTTCCCAAGAATGCTGACTTCTATATTCACCCGGGCACTCCAGATCAGCAATTATTGTTAATTGATACATCTGCTGCCTTGATTAAGCTTACCGCTCGTCAATTGATGTTGGAATCTGAAAGAATCGTTTCTAACCAAACCGAGGCTGTTTATGCAAGCTTAACTACTGGCTTCTCCAAGATGTACCAAGATGCTGCTCTGTTGCTGGCTTCAGATAAGAAGTTCTCTGAATTCGGATTCCCGGAATTCATGAACGTAGATCCTTACCTGATGGTTAATCTTGAATAAGAACGTCCGGTTTCATCTATATAAATTCCCAGAGAGGGTGGGTAACTAAAAAGACCCATCCCCTCTTTAATTACCTTTTATTTTAATCTTAGAAAATATGGCTAAAGATAAATATACATTAACTGTGGGACCAAGAGCTTACAGTTTTCATGACCAATCAACTGGTATTACCATTTGTAGAGGAGAAGAAAAAGAACTCACTCGTCGTCAATTCCGTACACCGAAAATTCAGAAGGCTGTTGCTTCGGGTCATCTGATTATTATTGCCGATAAATCGGAAATCGAAAAGTATTCAGAGGCTGATATCGAAAAGTTGGACAAGAGGTTAAATGCCCAGTTTAAAAAGGGCATGACTTTGGAAAAGCTTTCAAAGGGATACTCTCTTGAAGAACTGAAGCTGGTAGCTGGTTTACATGAAATCGTTGCCGAGAAAGATGATACAGTAGAAACACTTCTCCAGGCTTTGCTGGAAGATTTTGAATCCTCTTCTAAAGGGTAGTCTATGAAAATTACATAAGACAGACTAATATGAAAGACAATCTAGACTTTTTGTACGTTACGTCAGGTCTGGAAGTTTCATTCAGAGTCATATCCAAAGTCCCGGCCAAATCTATTTTTGACTGGGACTTTGGCGATGATAAGGGAGAGGTTTTCAATGGTGGAAGACATGTTTCCTATTCTTATGAAACTCCCGGTTTTTATACAGTTACCTTACACGTAACTAACTCTGCCGGTTTAGACCTTACCGTAGATAAGACTCTGGTAGTTTGTGATTATGGGCATACGGCATTAGCCGATACAATATATAACTTAATCGATTACTACATACCTTCAGAAATATCTGATGGTATGACCAGGGAAGAGAAATCTATATACATCACTAAATGGCAATATTATATTGGACCACTAGTAAACCATGCAATAGCACCAGATAAATATACTGATGAATTATGGTATGAAGCACTAGAAAACCAATTAATAATGGAATTGGCAGCATGGGACTTTCTTAATGTGAAGATACTTAATCTATTGACAAGTACTTCCGAATACCTAAGTCAAATTACATCTACCAAAGAGCAAACTGGTGATGGTACTTCTAAACCTGAACTTGCCCGAGGTGATAGGATTAAACAAATCACTACTGGGCCTACTGAAGTTCAATATTATGACACTCTGGCAGAAGCTGCAAGCTCATTATGGAAAACACTTTCTCAAGCAATGCAACCGGGTGGCTTAATAGACGAATTAAGAAAGAACCTTTGTATGTTAGCTTCAAGATTGGAAATATACCTGCCGTTCTGTGATGCTGTATCACGAACCGTAGTTCCTCGAGTAGTTAACCGAAGGCAACCAGGTGTATTGGATGGACCTAATCCAAGTACTCCTGTGAAAGGTGGTAATAAATCAATCCTTACTGAGTTATGACAAAAGAACCCTGGAGAATGGTAAAGAACCGCTCTTGGGATAGGTACAAGAAAATTATCACTGACTTCTTAGATTGGGATGCCGGTAGACAAACCATCACTTGGGCAAAAAACGTTAACCAACTTCTCAGCCATGCTGAGGATAGTATACCAAAATATTATAACATCCAAATCGAGGCATTATGTTACTACAATGCTTTCAGAAACTGGCCTATCAATAAGGCAACTATCACTGGAGAATTGGATGACGAAAACTTATCAATACTAATTTCTAAATCTTATATAGAACAAATCGGTTACCTTACACCGGAAGGTTATTGGGATTTTAATTGGGAACAAGATAGGTTTGTAATTAACGGTATAGTTTATAAGCCATCAGGTGATACTCAAACGGCTCAAGCTAAGGATGAGGCTTTGGTTTTCATGGTTATCCTAAAGAGAGACCGAGATACAAAAGTAGAATTTGTAGAATAAAAATAAAGTATATGGCAAAGATGTTAGTACTGAGGTGGACACCAATTACTACAAACAATGGGATTTGGTTTGATAGTAACTTGGTTATCCTTAACGGTACCTCTGGAGTTCATATTGAAATGAAAGGTAATGGCAATGATGTAACGGCATTTCAATCGATGACCGGAAACAAATTTGTCACCTGCTTTCAAGATTACTTCGGGGATATTTGGGATAAGATAATACCTCATCCTGGTATTGGCCAGGTAATTAAGTTCCGGGTAAATAGGCTTCCTGATTATGCTTGCATACGGGGAGATATTGAGGACGGTGGAGATGTAGACCCAGAAAACCCAGATGTACCAAAGAATGCTTTCTGTGGTTCAGAAGGAGAACCCTTCAGAGATATCGACTCTGAATTCTTACTGGGTCGTCAACGTGCAGTAATTAATCCTTAAATTTTTAAAAATATGTATGTAAGTAAGTATTATACCTGCGAAGAAATTGACCAGCGGTTGTTACAAGGTTACTATGATGACTTTGTTCGTGCTGGCTTTGCCGGAACTATTAATGAGTTCTGGGCCTTCGTACTTTCTATCAAGAATAAGGTAGATAAGAAAGAAGGATACGACTTATCGAAAAATGATTTTACAGATGAGTTGAAGGCTAAACTTGATGGCATCGAAGAACATGCAAATTATATCACTAAAGTTTCTCAGCTTGAGAATGATTTGAAATATCAAACTGAGGAAGAAGTTAAACAGATGATTAGTGATTTGGTTGATGGTGCTGATGATGCCCTTGATACTCTTAAAGAGTTGGCAGAAGCATTGGGTAATGACCCCAACTTTGCTACAACTATTACCAATAAGCTAACCGAATTACGTACTGCTTTAACAGAAGAGGTTAATCGAGCTAAAGAGGCAGAAGCCGCTTTGGGTGCAGCAGTAGCAGCAGTTCAGGATAATCTTGAATATGGGCTAGATCAGATTAACAAGAAGATTGATACTGTAAAGTCAGACTTAAAAGCTGAAATCGACCGAGTTGAGAAGAAGGTAGATAAGAATGCTGAAGACATCAAAGACCTTGAAGATAAGGTAAATCAAGATAATGATGAACTTGAGAATGAACTCAAGGGACTCATTCAACAGGAAAGAGAAGAACGTATCGCTGCTGATGCTGAGATTAAGGAAAGTGTAAATGAACTTAAGACTCTTCATATCAATGACAAGGCTGCACTCGAGGCAAAGATTGCTGAAGAAACTGCAAATCGTACCAATGCAGATACCGTACTGGATTCTAAGATTAATGAGGAAATCACTAATCGTCAATCAGATACTCAAGCATTGCAGAGTAAGATTGACCAGGAAGCAGTAGACCGTCATTCTGAGGACCAAGTTCTTCATAATGAAATTTCTAAAGAGGTAGCTGACCGTACTAATGCAGATAAGGCTTTGCAAGGTAAAATTGACCAAGAGGCTCAAGCTCGTACCTCTGCAGACCAAGTACTTCAGAATAATATTGATTCCGAAGCTACTGCTCGTGCTGCTCAGGATTTGGTTTTGGACCATAAGATTGAGGATGTAAAACTCCAAGGTCAAGCAGATAAGGCTCAACTGTTGGAAGCTATTGCTACTGAAACTCAGGCTCGTAAAGATGCAGATACGGCACTTGATAATAAGAAGGTAGATAAACGTGAAGGTTATTCATTGACTAAGAATGACTTTACGGATATTCTCAAAGCTAAGCTTGACGGTATTGAAGAGAAAGCCAATTACATTACCAAGCTATCTGAGTTGGTTAATGATATGGACTTCCAAAATGAAGAGCAAGTTAACGCTGCTATTCAGAAAATTGTAGGCTCTGCTCCTGAGGTACTTGATACATTGAAGGAAATTGCCGATGCTCTTGGTAATGACCCTAACTTCGCTGCAACTATCACCAAGAAGTTAGCTGCCTTAACCGAGGAGATTAACCAAGAGAAGGAAGACCGTATTGCTGGTGATGCTGCAAACAGTGCAGAGGTAGCTACTGAAAAAGCAGACCGCATTGCTGCAGATACTGCTCTTGAAACTAAACTGAAAGAATATATCGACAATAAATCCACTGCTGGTGATACTGCTCTTAATGTAGTTAAGGATAACTTGAATAAAGAAATCCAAGACCGTAAAGATGCAGATGCCGCAATCCAGGCAAGCTTGGATAAGGAAATTGCCGACAGAAAGACTGCTGATGAGGCTTACACTGTAAGTTTGAATAACGTAAACAAACGTGTTTCAGAATTGGCTTTAAGTATTCAAGATTCTATTAACACTCTTCGTAATGAACTTACGGAACAGGTTAATGCGAATACTACTGCTATCGCTACTAATCAGCATGATATCGAAAGAAACTCAGAAGCCATCACTAACTTAACCAAGACTGTAGGTGATAACTACAAGGAAGTTAAGGATATGATTAACGAGGAAATCGTTGACCGTACCAATGCTGATAGTGGTTTGAGTTCTCGTATCGATAATGTAAATATCGACCTTAACACTGAACGTGTTGAGAGAACAGCTGCAGACCAAGTTCTTCAGGTAAATCTTGATAAAGAAGTAGCAGACCGTACTGCTGCCGATAAAGCCTTGTCTACAGAATTCACTGCTAAATTGGATAATACCAAGCAAGCTTTGGAATCAGAGGTAGGTAAATTGAATACCAAGATTGACCAAGAGAAAACGGATAGAGCTGCGGCTGATACTGCATTGGGGGCTCGTATTGATACTCTAGAGGCAGGCAATACGACTGCTATGAATGACCTCAAAGAGCAGGTTAAGAATAATACCACTGCAATCAATACAGAGAAAGACCGGGCAATTGCCAAGGAAACTTCTCTTGAGGCAAAGATTGATACCAACCTTCAGAATCACAAGGATGACATGGCTGCTATCAACCAGGATATCCTTACTGAGAAGAACGAACGTTTGGCAGGTGATACTCTGTTGCAAACCAATATCGATAAGGAGGCCACAGAACGTGCTAATCAAGATACCCTTATTAATAATGCTATTGCTCAGGAAAAGGCAGACCGTACTGCTGCAGACCAGGCAATGGATAATAAGAAGGTAGACAAAGTAGATGGCAAGGGTCTTTCTGCAAATGATTTTACCGACCTTCTGTATGCTAAACTTGATGGCATCGAAGAACATGCTAACTACATTACGAAGGTATCAGAATTACTCAATGATTCTGATTTCCAGAATGCAGAACAAGTAGATGCAGCTATCCAAAAGATTATTGGTTCTGCACCTGAAGTACTTGATACTCTAGCAGAGATTGCTAAGGCATTAGGAGATGATCCCAACTTTGCAGCAACTATGACTACTAAGCTTACAGAGTTGGAGAATAAGCTTGAAGCCGAAAAGAACTTACGAGAACAGGGAGATAATACTTTACAACAATCATTCACTAACCTGAGTAATACTCTTACTACTACGGTAAATGAGCTGAGAACTTTTGTTAGTGAAACTCGTACAGAGTTGTTAACTTCTCTGAATGCTACCAATGCTTTGGTAAACCAGAACTCGGCAAATATCCAACGTAACTTGGAATTAATCCAGGGTATTCAAGATAACGTTAATGGTAATTACACTGCCATCAAGGATTTGTTGGAAAGTGAAATTGCTGCTCGTAAATCTGAAGATATCAGGTTGGAAGCAAAAATCGACCAGAATACTTCTGACCTTAACACAGAAAGAGAAGAAAGAATTGCTGCCGATAAAGTTCTCCAGGATAATATCGATGCAGAGGAAGCTGCTCGTATTGCAGAAGATAAGAAAATCAATGCTCGTATCGATAAAGAAATCCAAGACAGAACTGATGCTGATACTGCATTAGACAATAAGTTCACTGCAATTACCAATGACCATGAGGAAAGATTGGTAGCTGAGGAAGGTACTTCTGATGCTTTGCCTGGTACCATGGTTACAGATGTAAGTGCTGTAACTCGTAACGCTACCCAACTTACATTCAAGGTAAAGACTTCTACTAAAGACCAAGAGAATAATCAGTATGGTGCTGATGTAGAGGCAACTAAGAATCTTTTGGCAGCAACTCAAACTCTTGCTGGAGTTATGACTGCAGCTGATAAGGTTAAGCTTGATGGCTTAGACCCCAATGCTATTACCGAAATCTCAGCAGCTTCTGATGCTGATAAGGTTACAGTTACAGTAACTAAGGATAATGGCTTGAATGATGACACTACTGAAACTTTCGATTTACCGGTAGTATCGGCAGATAAGGCTGGTACTATGACTGCGAAAGATAAAGTAGAATTGGACAGAATCAATACCGCTAACTTTGCTTTGGGTGCAGTTACTCCTAATGAAACTACAGTGGGAATTGCTGCTACTAAGACTAATGTTGAAGATGGCACTACAGTTCAGAATCCCATTACTCTGCCTTCATCTACTCCCGAAAAGGCTGGTGTACAATCAGCAGCTGATAAGAAGTTGTTCGATTCTATACCAGATAAGGTCATCATCCTATCTGGTGATAAACCAGTTGAGGTAGTTCAACAGAGTAGCCATGTTACTCTAACTCATAAGTTCTCTTCTAAAAAAGAGAGTGGTATTTATACCAGTGAAGCTGGAGATTTTAAGACTACTTATATACCCGCTGCTACTGAAACTCTTGCAGGTGTAATGACTGCTACTGATAAGGTAAATCTCGATGAAACCTTACCTGAGGCTATTGCTCAAGAGGTTCAAGACCGCAAGGATGCAATCGAGGCTTTGACTAATTCTTCTACAGCTGCCCTGAATAAAGAAATCCAAGACCGTAAAGATGCTGATGCTGCACTTGATACTAAGTTTACTAAAGCAGTAGCCGATGAAGCAAAAGCCCGTACGGATGCAGATACTGCATTGGGTGCAAGAATCGACAAAGAGGTTTCCGATAGAACAGCAGCAGATACTGCCCTTGATACTAAACTGCAGAATAACATTGATACTCTAGAAGCCAAGCATGATGCCTTTGTAGCAACTAAGGGACAAGCTGATGGGTTTGCTCCATTGGATGGTAATGGATTGGTACCAGCTAACCATTTGCCTTCATATGTAGACGATGTAATCGAGGTATACGCTACTTATGAAGTAAGCTCTACTGGAGGTCTTACTAATGTTCAGTTGTATACTGATGCTACTCACCAAACTCCGGTAACTGGAGAATCTGGTAAGATATACATTAATGTTGCTAATGGGGAACCTCCTTATCAATTCCGTTGGTCAGGTACTAAATTCGTAGATAGTAACACTTCTTCCCTTATTATTGGAGAAATTGCAGGTACTGCTTTCGAGGGTAGTAGAGGTAAACATCTTGAGGATGTGGTATCTAGTATGCCTAGAAATTTAATCAGTAATATTTCAATAGCTAACAGAAACAAGAGGAATATAATTATTCAGTGTAATTA
>ENA-UAIQ01000104-UAIQ01000104.1-human-gut-metagenome-genome-assembly--contig:-NODE-104-length-22850-cov-6.739022_pt1 | contig 22850 bp, 16 predicted proteins | sample MGYA00244420_ERZ654391 | MGnify/ENA primary metagenome ERZ654391 (study PRJEB26926, sample SAMN06165002) | human gut metagenome | biome: ENVO:00009003; feature: ENVO:2100002; material: ENVO:00002003... | reverse complement strand
AAAGAGCCTCGCTCGAAGTGAGCGAAGCTCTGAAAGTGTTGATTTATAAGGCTTATTACGCAAGTAACAAGGTTCTGACGCTTGCGTCAGGTTCTTATTTCATTGCCTCTTCAACTGCAACAGCAGTTGCGACAGTAGCACCAACCATCGGGTTGTTGCCCTCGAAAGAGAAATTGATTTTTGAGTCTTTTTTGGGTAGCAAAAATCCGCAAGCCTTGATTCTGCGTGCTTTGAGGTAGAAGTTCAGATTTGCGGATATTTTCGATATAAGAAGATATGTGCAAAATCGGCTGTTTTTGGCGAATTATGAGGACAAATGAGGACCGAACCACATTTTGCAAGTTCTCTTTCCACGGTACCGTTTTTGTCACTGCTAAGCTGACTATCTAATCTTTTTATACATTATAATACATACATTTTTGCATATAGACAAAGGGTAAACGTAACTATTTTTTTGTTCCTTCTCCCCTGCCTCTCTCAGCTTTACAACCTAACCTTTGACAAGTTGTTTGAGCAGCAAATATTATATGTATAATAAATAAAGATTTATTTAATTAACAAGTCACACTTGACTTATTATGATATATTTGATTTTATAATAGTACAAATTAGTCTTATTATTTATGGAGGCCTTATGAAGATTACAGGTTTATACGATGAAAAGACAATATTGTCTGAATTGGGCAATCGCATCCAGCAATACAGGATATCCATGAATATCACGCAGACCGAGCTTGCACAAAAATGCGGGCTTTCACTTAAGACCATTGCCCGAACAGAAGCGGGACATGATACTAAACTTTCAAATATTATTAAAATTTTGAACGTAATCGGACTTTCTGATAATTTAGATATTTTAATTCCGGAGCCGCAGCCGGATTATAAGGCCTTATTTGAGGAAAAGCCCATCAGAAAACGAGCAAGACCTGATAAAAATAAATCCGACACCGAATGGATTTGGGATGACGACAAGGTTATTAATAATTAATCTAACTTAATTATCTCAAGCAAAAGTATCCATCTACTAAAGATTAAGACGCCCTCACCGAGAGCGTCTTAATTATTGCTTTAATATAAATGTCCTGTCACAGCTTCGTGAATTAGAAGCTCATCAATTCTCTTGCTCTTTCCCGGACGAATCTCTCTAATGCTTTGACTCTTTTTGCCGGTAAATTATAGTTTCTATCCATTTTGAATTTGAATGTTGTAATTGGTTTAAGCTGTCTCCGCTGTCTGTCGGTTATATATGCCTTAGCGATGTCATCAAAGGAGACTCCAAACGCCGATGCCCTTGTGTTTGCGTATGCTTTTAAATCAACCATATCCGTGTTTACCGCATACGGGAACAGGCCAAGGCCGTTATCAAAAATAGGCGCAAGTGAAATCGGCTTGTTAGTTTTATTGTCCACAAGCAAACCAAAGTTGCCCTGATGTCTGTCAGTGTTGTAAATGAGAGCATCAAAAATCATCATGTCGACAAAGTCATCATAAAATGTTTGTCCCAAGCCTTTAAGATACGCCGCTACATCAACAACAGTTTTAAACTCGCCGAATCTCCAAATAGGAACATAAGCCAGCTCCTTGCTCGTAAACAGCTCGCAAACAGAGCAAACACTCTTTTTCCAGCTTGATAGCTTATAATCAATACTGTTCAAACCCATCGCCTTTGTAATTTGTGCAGCGTAGTATTCGCAATACGGTTCATTTCCCGCGTTTGAAGCGCCCTCTGTTCCGCCTTTGTAAAGCAGAATTTTGCCGTTAATTCTTCTCCAACCCTTGCGAAGCATACCATTTGTTGTAAACTCCGGGGATGACGTAAAACCCTTAACCTTTGCGCTGCCATATCCTGTGTATGCAATGAGCGAAATAGCCTTTTTAAACTCATTGTCATATAAATTGTAATCGGCAAATAAGCCTTCAAAGCCCTCACTCACAACCCAATAGCAGTCGTTAAGCGACAAGCCTAAGCAAACATTGAGTATTCCAATTAAGTCATTCTCTGCAAGATGAAAGGAAGCAAGCAACATATCAATATTTGCTCTTTTCTTTTGGATAGTGCGACTTCGAAGCCAAGATAATATGCCATCAGCCGAAATAGACATACCGATAGGCATAAGCTCCTTTTTGATTTCATCTGCCCATATAATCGAACAAACCGTTCCCTTCAAGCCTTCATTTTCAAGGCTAAACTGCACAAGTGTAGAATCAAAATATCTGAGCTCATAAATCATAGTCGCACCTCCTTTTTGGGTTTATTATTATACCCGCAATGCCGTATTTTTGTCAATAATTTGTTGCAAAGGGTTTTGTCAGACTGGGAACAAAATCTCGTTAAAAGCAGCTTCGTGTCATATAATGTTATAACTACAAGTTTATTCGTGCAATTTAGTGTAATATTTTTATAATTTATGATTGATATTTACACGAATATCTGTTATACTATATTCAGAACCTTTAAGGAGGTTAGGTTATGTATAGAAAAATTGCAGAATTTTTAGAGAACTGGAAAAACAGCGAACACCGCAAGCCCCTTATTTTACAGGGCGCAAGACAGGTCGGAAAGACCTATTCCATTCTGGAGTTTGGGCGCACCCACTACGAAAATGTGGCATACTTCAACTTTGAAACAAATCCAAAGCTGAACGAAACCTTTGAGGAAAATATCTCCCCCGATTATCTGATACCGATTTTATCCCATATCGCAGGTCAGACCATCGTAAAAGAAAAAACGCTGATAGTTTTTGATGAGGTGCAGCTTTGCGAAAGGGCTTTGACCTCGCTCAAATACTTTTGCGAGGACGCTCCGGATTACCACATCATTGCCCTCGGCAGCTTACTCGGCGTTGCTGTCAACAGAGTAAAATTCTCTTTCCCCGTAGGAAAGGTCGATATGAAAACACTCTATCCTATGGATATGGAGGAATTTATGTTGGCGCTCGGTGAGGACGATTTGGTAGAGCAGATTAAAAAGTGCTTCCAAACCGACACACCGATGCCGTCTGCTTTGCACGATGCCGCAATGCAGCTTTACCGTCAGTACCTTGTGGTCGGCGGTATGCCGGAGTGCGTAATGCAGTTTGCCGAAACCAAGGATTATATCCTTGTTCGCCATACGCAGGATACGATACTTGCAAGCTATCTCAATGATATGAGCAAGTATAACAACTTGAATGAAATCAAGAAAACCAGACTTGCCTACGACAACATCACCGTCCAACTCTCCAAAAAGAATACCCGTTTCCAGTATAAGCTGATTAAGAAAGGCGGACGGGCTTCCGAATTTGAAAATGCGATTGAATGGCTTTGCCTGTCCGGTATCGTGTCACAGGTCTACAAGGTCGAGCAAATCAAAAAGCCGCTTGAAAATTACCGTGATATTGATGCGTTCAAGATTTATGTCTCCGACTTAGGGCTGCTTTGCGCCAAGAAGGATTTAGCTGCCAATGACATCCTCTATATGGTTGAGGAAATCAACGACTTCAAGGGCGGTATGGCGGAGAACTATGTCAATGTGCAGCTTACCGGTAACGGTTACCACACCTACTATTGGGAGTCCGAACGTGGGGCTGAAATTGATTTTATCATTCAACGTGACGGTCAGCTAATCCCCATTGAGGTCAAGTCTGCCGACAACACCAGAGCCAAGAGCTTAAAGGTCTATATGGACACCTACAAGCCTGCTTATGCAATCAAGCTCTCTGCCAAAAACTTCGGCTTTGAGGACAATAAAAAAATCGTTCCTCTCTATGCCGCATTCTGCATCTGAACAATCTACAGCTCTCGCTCCGGCGGGAGTTTTTATTTATAATATAGACATCTATTAAATATGCCGCAACGATTTTCGAAAAAATTAAATATTTGATAACCCATGAATGAGTTCGGTGTTGCGCCGAGCTCATTTATTCATTAACATTCAAAAATCCCTCCTCCGTAGACCTGTCTGCGGAGGATTTTGTATTTTCGGCCAAAATTGCACAGCTTTTGCGAACAAATGTTCTTGTCTGACATATTTACTTATAGGAGAGCATTGCCACTCCTGTAATAAATTATGTAAAGGAGGAATTCTTATGCATAAAGAATTCTTTAACGATGAATTTTTGAACACGGTAGCCGCAGACGGTTGGGAAGTGCTTGACTCCGGGAGAACCCGGGATATAGACTACAACAGGCGCTGTCTGCTCATCGCCAAAAAGCAGAAACTTGCGGAGATTTTTAAAACCTCCGCAAGCAAAAGCTCAAAAAACCACGAAAAATCAAGGGTTTCGGCCACACCCCCAAAAACCGTTATGGTAAATTCAAGGGATGGGGGTGGGTGCTCTTCTTCTGTTGCTCCCATCTCTTCCGATGCTAAATCTCTTACTGATTTTGAAATCAATTTATCTGATAGCTTGTCTCTTATGCGCTCCTCTGAGCAACGACTTATGATTCGTGCCGAGCCTTTCTGGTTCGGTCAACCCAATAATGTTATTAGCTACAACTTTAGTGTTGTTATTGATGCCTATGTGCTAACCGCTATCTTCTTTATCTTTGATGATGTTATTACAAATCTCAGCATTGATTATTTGCTTGGGCGCTTCCTTGATTGCTTTCTTCTGTCTGCCCGTTACGACCGTCGCAAAGTTATAACCTTTGAGTATATCCCATATCTTACTCCTTCCGGCAAGCCTAAGGTCTGTTGCTCTACGGCGTTTAAGGATGCTCAAACCCATGCTGCATTTTATTTCGATTGTAGCCGTAACGTTGCGACTTCTATCCCTAAGGACAAGCTCCCTAAAGTAAACTCTACCAATTACAAACTCGTTAAAACTACTTGTGATTATAAATCTCATGACTGTATTCCCATAACCTTACTGATGAATTTTGGCTTGAAGTTCTTTTCGTCGGTCGATACCGTCAGCAAATACAGTTCTAATTTGCTAAAGTTACACAGTAATATTATATCTGATTTACATCATGGCATATTTACATCTCAATCTTTTAATCATTATGTGAGCTCTTATGTATTTAGCGGCTGGAATCATTGTTACCTTTTAAACATCGACATTCGTGATGCTGTTTGCCTCAATTGCTGCGGTAATGACAACAGCGTCCCCGAGATTTACGGTAAATATTGTGACTGTTACCAGTATGATTTTAACGTCAAAGGTTTTGAGGGGAATTTCAAGAAGCTTCTCGACAAATACCTTGCGTTTTGTCCACTCAAGTATTTACAATACGCTTGTTCTGTTAATATCAACATTCTCATCTTTCAAAGCCGGATTTGGGGTATAAATCGCAGTATGCCATGCACAGTAACATCTGCCGCTTGCAAGGTTGCACAGGATTTTATAAGCAAGGATTTGAGTTGTTCTAATATTATTGATTACCACAAAATCTATTCCGGCGTAAAAGAAGTAAGCAATAAATTACGATTAACTTTACAAAACCAATTTGCACGTAACAGCGTTCGATTTCCAATCAGCGATGCTGCCGAGACAATTCAACGGTTTGGTTCGTTGTCTTATGCCGGCGGTTGTAATGCTTGCTTTTCTGTCGATGTGCATCACGGTCACCAAACTTTTGATGTTGACATTTGCAGTGCTTACCCTACAGCTATGATGCTGGTTCCGGCGATTGATTATAACAGCCCAATTGCCCGTGAGTTACCGAAGAATCATATACTTACACTTGATGATTTTGTTGTTGATGGCATTTTAAATCCCATGTTGCCATTATTTGCACGGGTTACATATCGTTTTCCGCATAATTGTTTGTTTCCTAACTTGAAACGCAACAGCGAAGATGACGATAAAGCTCCGTGTTATCCTCTTATCGAGGATGCACCTGTATACTGTTCCGGTCCTGAGCTTTATGTTGCATTAAAAATGGGAGCGGAAATAACCGTTGTTAGCGGTGTCGTAGCTAATGTGTTAAAGGACAATGCTGGCAAAACGATTTATCCGTATCGTCATATCGTTACAGAGCTTGTTAAAGCTCGTTCTGATGCGGCAAATGCTCACGGCAAAAATTGCCTTGAGGCAAAGCTATATAAATTTATAATTAACTCTCTATACGGCAAAATTGCTCAAAATGTGCACGATATGTATAGTCCGGATAAGACAAGGGCTAACAACGCAGAGAGTTTAATAACCAATAATGTCTCGGCGTCGCTTATCACATCGTTTACTCGCAGCGTATTGTTTGCATCATTCTATGGTATCCACGAGAGCGGTTATCATGTCTACAGTGCTACAACTGACGGCTTAATTACGGATATGCCATTTGATGAGTTCAACGCATTGCCGTTATTCGGATTGCATGACTGCCTTACAACATCTCGCAGTCTAATTACCGATGACACAAATCCCAAGGTGTGGGAAGTAAAGCATGAGCAAACAGACCTGTTTAATATAACGACCCGTGGCAATGCAAGCTTAACGGTTGCCGACCCAGAGCACAATGTTCTCGGAGGCGTGATTGCAAGGAATGGGGCCGGGTCAGAAAATCCCGACTTACCCAAAGAATCTTATGCAAATCGCAAGGCATTTACTTTGAGCGTAGCAAGCAGGACCGGTAAAATAGCCGCCACATACAAGCAGTACACATTGCTGTCCGATATGCAAAAGACTAATTGTCCTTACACTGAATCCTCACATTTAAAAAACTTGTCAATGGACTTTGATATGAAGCGAAAGCCGTTAAGAGAGTCACTTGCTGCTGAGTGGATTGAAATTGACGGTGAAAAATATGAGGTTGCTCATATTGAAACAGTACCGTTTGAAAATAATGCGGAGTATCTTCTTTATAAAGCGGTTGCGGACAAGCAGCAGTGTTTGCGTACTGTTGCCGATTGGTTAAGATTCTTTAACGACCTCGACTGCGCATCGTCAGGTGTTTCGTCCGGACCCCGTGAGGACGAAAATTACCGTTGGAAATGTTTCCGAGACTGCATTGCCGGTTACCGTGCAGGTATGTGGTATATACCTTATCTTGATACACCGGGGCTTACTGTTGCGCAAAAAGTTGAATGGCTTCAGTCAATAAACGATTGTCCGAGTCACATTTTTAATCGCAAAACATGGGACAAGCTCAGCGAGAAGAGCTATATTAAAAAGATTTTGCCGTATGATATTTTAGAAAAAACTCTTGCAAGAATTGTGTCTTTAAGCCCTGTTACTGAAGTTAAAAACCTTGAAACTGATTTAAAGGATAATGAGTCTGATATAAACAATACCACACCGTGCGTTTCTTCCGTTACAGTATCTGCCGCCGCCGTTGCGGACAAGCCCGAAAGGTTCCTCGATGTTAACGGTGTTAAGATGTATTTTGACGATGAAAACGAGGAATTGCTCAACGAGTCGTTAAACTCCGGGTATTATGTCAATCCATACGCCGATGACGAAGACGACAGTATCAACGATTCACACACATTTGAAATTTACGATGGCGACATTCCGGACAGTTTAGACTATGACGATAATTTTGATGATGAGCCGGATAGTGGTTACGATTCAAGGCGGTACATATCCAAAACCTTTGACGTATCCAATAATAACACATCGAAGTCTGATAATCCAGATGTAAACCTTGATGTAGACCTGCCACCCGAAATTGATTACAGCCTAATTGACGACGATTATCTGCCGTATTAATATAGGTGCAATTCTGTACATAGCAAATACCCGACCGTCAGGATTTAACCTGATAGTCGGGTAAAAGTTCTTCCCTGTCGATTTTAATCTCTATGAGTAACTGTAATAAATCAAGCCATTTTTCTCGCCAGCTCTTCTAAACGTACTACTGCTTTTTGATTTCGTATAAATGCGGTCATAAGAAAAGCCTCTACACTTCAAAGAACCTTCATTTTTGCTTTAATCTTTAATACCTGTTACAATAGGAACAATAACTTTTTCTAACAATTCAATAATCTGCTCAGTTGACAATTACTTTACCTCCCAGACCGTTTCGTCGCCGCAGATGTTGCGGATTTTGATGCGAAGCGGTTTAGCTGATGAGCGGATAGTTCCGTCCCAGAAATCCTTGGTCTTGTTTCCGTTGAGGATTACAAAGCCGTTTCTATCAATTTTGATTTCGCTGTCGGAGTGCCATTCGCCCTCGGCGGCGGTGCAATCAAGACTTAAAAACTCGATAAGTTCCAAGCCGTCCTCACTGATTTCAATCGGCTTATATGGTTTCTTGGGCGAAGAATTACGCAAGGCTTCTTGATTGAATTCGTCTATCTTTGAAAGCACGCGGTCGCTGATAAACCTGTCAATCGTAACAGAATAACCGCCGAATATGTCGTCGTGGGTTTCTCCGGTATGGAATTCCGCATAGTCGCCGATTATTACATCGTCAAGCACGGTTTTAAGGTCACGAAGTTCAATCTCAATGTTTGTGCTGTCATCCTCTTTGATAAACTGCCGGATTTCGGCTTCATCTATTATATCTATGTAATAAACGATAACTTTTTTGATGTTGCTGTCTAAATCCGGTATAGCCTGATGTATAATACGATTCATCATTACCTTATCAAGCAGTTTGGATGCACTATCCATAAGATTAGGTACATATACGGGGACTGTGCCGAGTTTACTGTCGGAAATGGCGCCCTCCCAGAAAGAATCGAGAGAATCCTCATTTTTAAGTCCCGGAATAAGCGACTTGATTTTATCCATTGTCTGAACAGGATTGCGGTATAGCTGAACGCCATCCTTGATTTCGAACACGTCAAATTCCGCACCGTCTGCAACAAGGCGGTCACGAGTAGTCTGAATGGAATTAAGCCCAATGTCACAATGTATAAACTTGCGATCAAGCTTATTTGCAACAGCAGCAGTAACACCGCTCCCACCGAAGAAATCTGCAACAACCATTCCCGCGTTGGAACACATTTTTATAATCCTTGACAATAAAGCTTCTGATTTTTGCGTTGAATAATCAAGTTTTTCAGGATCGGTGGGACTGGTTATCTTAGGAACATCAGTCCACCAATCATTTATAGGCGTTCCTTCTGCTCTTAACTCAGCATTTTCGCCCTTTACTTGCGTACGTCCTCTTTGTAATGTCCCTTCGGAATATGCACGGTATTCAACATTAAAAATCCATTGATCATTCCATTCTTCATCTCCAGAACCAATAGAATACCAAAAGATTGTATCGTGTTTGTGTGGCATTTCATGTTTAGGAGTGCCGCCGCCACTGTAGCACCAAATAGCTTCGTTGCGAAAACGATCATCTCCAAAAATTTCGTCCATCAATATTTTTACATAATGACCAATATGCCAGTCTAAGTGTACATAAATAGATGCAGTTTCGCTCATTACCGACTTAATTGCCATAAGGTTTTCATACATCCAGTTAAGATATTTTTCTTTATTCCAAACATCGCCGTACATTTTTTCCTCAAAGGCTTTGAGTTCGTCAATATCAAGCTCCTGTTCGGCTTGAGCGATGGCTTCTGCTACCTTGGGATTTCGGCGGACATATACTTTCTTTGCATAATCTGCGCCGCTGTCAAACGGAGGGTCAATATAAACGAGGTCAACCTTTATGCCTCTGTCCTTGAGATATGCGCAGGCAGAAACACACTCGCCGCGAATAACCATATTACCATCAGCATTTTCACCGACAGTTTCCTGCTTCTCCATCTCATATAACGGCATACCACGGTGCAGTGTATCATTAATATCATCCGCACCTTTGTATTTCAGCACCCTGTTAAAATTATTCAATACAGCCTGCCCCTCTACGGGTTCCGGTATAAACGGTATGTATTTAATCGGCATTATGTTGTTCCTCCGTTTTTAAAAAATCACATTCCTGTTTTGATTGAATTAACTGTTTGCATTTTTCTTTCAGCAAGTCGAAGTATTTACTTGATTTTTCGTGTTGAAAAATTATCTCTCGACTTTGCGAAAAAATTTCTTCCCTTTTTTTTGATACAATTTCATCAATTAAGCTTGTAGAAAGAATGAGAACAAATGAAAAAGCAGAAATAATGTCTTGATACTTTGTTAACCAAATGGTCTGTTCAGAAAAAGCCATGATGACTAATAACGATAGAAAGCCTAAAAATGTAAAGCAGTTGGATATTATTTTAAAAATCTTTATTTTACTTTTCCTTTTCTTATTTTCCTGTTTGATTTCATTGCTCATTTTATTTTCATTAACTAAGCACTTCTCTATTTCTCCTAAGTTGGTACAATCCAGGTTATAACTTGCATATATCATTTTAATCTCTTCAATTGAATTTAATTCACTTGCATTTGTATTTCCTATTCTCGATATCAAGTCATCTGAATTATTAGTCAACATTTCAAGTTCACTACATAAAGAAGAAAACAGAGTTTCATATGAAAAAAATATGCTGGATATTGATATAGCTAAAACAATAGAATTCCATATCGGGTAATCCGTTTTTATACGAATAAAAATGGAAATGTAAATAAATAAAATATAAGCCAATAAAAAAAGGTTCCCTTTTTTCATAAATTATGACACCCTTTCTATGCTGTTATTTTTAAAACTTCACAATAAGATAATTCAATGTTAAAGCCATTTTCATTTTTCGCTATCCAATATTTGTATTCCATAATTGTAATTACATCACATACTGATTTAATTTTGGCTTGGAACTGTAAACCTGTTCTTTCTGAATTTTTCATCATGTGATAGAACAAATAATTATTAGCTGCATAAATTTTTATTGGAATTATAAAAGAATCATTATTAAGCCATTTTGGTCTACAATAATTCTTATGAAGATTTACAAAAGATGTACGTATTGGAATTTTCGATTCATCATCTGGCTCAAGATACAGTCCACTTTTTGATTGTTTTTGGACACATATAAATGAATTCTCAATAATTTCAAAGCTTTTTATTGCCGATTTTGAATAGTCCTTAAAATACAATACAACAGAATATTCGTCCAATTGGCAATATTCTTCAGTTCCATATTCACATAAAAAAATTGCATCAGATTCGATATTATCAATTGATTGAACAATAATTTTTCTATCAATTTTTTCTTTAAGTTTAATTGAACAATTATCAGTTGCTCTTGCAATACAATAGTTTTGTTTTGCGTTCATTTCATCAAATTTAATTGAAAGATTATTTGCTTTTTGATTTTGATACATAGCGATTTCTGCAACAATTACCGAACCAACATATGTCATATATCCATACCAAAAAGGTGGATTATTAAAAATATTTATGTTTAAAAATAAATACACTAATGAAATAGCTATTATAGGTAGTATAATAACAACCAAGCCAATTAAAGTCCATAATAGAACTGTTTTATTTGTAACTTTCAATATTTTCTCTCCTCAAAAAATTTACAAATTCTGTCCCTTGTCTTAATTATCCTATCCTTTTCACTCATCGAATCTTCAAGGTAAAGGTAATCAAAACGCTCATATCCAAACTGTTCGTTATTCTTTGATATAAAGCTTGACTCCATAAATGTCTTTCTATCCTTGAAAGCCGGGTCGTTTGCATATACTTGGCCCTTTGTTTCAACAATAATGATTTTGTGAATTTTACCGTCTCTACGTTGAATAATCAAAAAGTCCGGTGTATATACTCCTATATAATTGAGCTTTTGACCGACAGACTTATAGCACTTAATTTTAAATTCTGTCAAAGCCCTATCACCGTTATAGTATACTTCCAATCCCAGCTTTGAGATTTCACCAAGCGAAAGAACCTCTTGTAGAAATGTCTGTTCAAAAATGCTGTCGGTTTTATACGGCAGATAGTGGTATGTCCTATCTTTATTAGGGTCAGAGCTATACCGCTTTTTCAACATCTCAACAACGGCATCTTCACCGCTTTCCTTTGCCATCTCGATAAGCATCTGCGTTTTTTGGTCAACCTTTAACTTTCCCGAATCGTCGGCAATGATTTTTTCAACCATATCCTGTTTAGGATAATAATTTTTCTCATTGTCCGCCTTAACCTCATCGGTAAAATTGGCAATATTCAGCAAGGAGGCCTCCTGCGGAATTACTTCCTCAACGGTTTCAAAATCTCGCTTTTCATAAAATGCTTTTCGAATATTCTCTTCAACAGCCGAAACATTGTACTTCGAGCTAAAGTATCTGTAACCGTCTTTCATATATGTAATTGTATCAAAAACCTCTTGAAGAAGCGGCTCATATTCCTTGAGCATCTGAACCGAAACAAATCCAAAGCTCTTTTTGCTGATGTCATAAAGCCATTGTGTAAAACGAGCACAAGTTTTACCTTTCTCAGAATCATCAACATCTGTTTCGGATATTTTCATTGAAAAATCTGTTGTTTTCAGAATATCAAGTTTTGTTTCGGTATTATTGGTTGCGCTTGGAATAAATTTTTCGGGGTCGGCATCTTCAACAACCAAAGTGTTGTATTTCACTCTGAGCTGATAAAAATCAACTTTCGGAAGTTTCAATCTATTCATACGGTTATACCGCTTCAATACAATCTTCTTATTGTCGGCAGTAGCAAATTCCTGCAATGAAATTCTCTGCTGTTGCTGAAGCTGATTGTTGAGCTTGTCCGCATTGCTTTCATTTAAATAAATGATGGCAGTTTCATCTCTTTCCTTGTCAACTTGACGAAGGCAGCGGCAAGTTGTCTGCAATACCATATTTTTCGAGCAATCGCCCTCTTGAGACAAAATAATTCCGGTAAGGCTGCGACAATCCCAGCCCTCTTTTCCGACCTGCACCAAGATAACAATTCGGATTTTTGAGATAGAGGAATCGAGAGTATCAAATTCCAACTGACTGTCAACGGGCTGCGGATATGTCTTATTACCCTTATGAAATTTCAAAATGCAATCAGACGTCAATCCATACTCCGAAACAATAGAAGCAACCAGCGGATAAATAACCTCCTCCGCTTTTTCTATGCTTCCGCTAAATATTCCCAGTTTAGCCGTTGTGCCGTTTGAATAAACGGTGTCCTTATACTTATCAAGAAACTCTCTAACACCCATTTCAACAATTTGGCTGCTGTCAGCAATGTCAGAAATTTTTACAATCGGTCGTTTAAGGAAGTTTCCGATTCCATCAATAAGAGGATAGTAATAAACTATATTTGAAATTTCGCTGTTTGCAATTTTAAGTTTATCGGCAATTGAAATTTTCTCGCTTTTTTCAAGATACGGTGTACCTGAAAAACCAATAACCGAATTTACTGTCGGGTTAGTTTCAATCCAGTTGTTTATTACGGCACGCAGCTTAATCTCGTCAGTTACCGCATGATGAACCTCATCAATAAACACGGACAGTCTCGGCAGTTTACCTAAAAGATATCTAAGTTCATTAGCTTGCTTTTCGTTATCTTTCTTTTCGTCAAACCAGCTAAGCTGCCCTCCGCTGATAGAAATACCGCTGAGAATAACCTTTTCTGCATTTGTAACGGCGACTAAGCCAAATAGAGATTCATATGGCTGATGAGATGCAATTTTTGCAACATTCGGATTCTTTGTTTTATTTGATTTGTTTCCGCTCTTAACCTGGTCAAGCACTTCAAATTTAATTTCACGTTTTAACTCCGAAGCCGCCGGTTCAGGAATAATCCACGATGGGTCAAATCTTTGAATTGTTTTCAGGCTCGGCACTATCGAAGATTTTAAGCCAGACGGTGCAAAGATAAGGAAATTATGTGCAAAAATCGGATTGCTCGGTTCATTTAATGCAAAGTATAAATCCAGATAAATAAATGCAGCCATCAGATATGTCTTGCCGGCTCCCATAGGTAGACTGAAAAGATAATCTGTGTATGTAACTCCATAGAAAAGCTTGTTAAAAACATCATTGTAGTCAATTTGCTCAGGGTTGCTTTTAATCTGCTCTTCAAGCATCTCAGAGACCTTATCACCGTAACTGTTTACGGAGGTTGCGTATTCATATAACGCTGCAGCGGCAGGGTGCGAAGTCAAATACTCCCTTGTAGTGTTTGAAATTTCCGCTTCATTAAGGTCCAATGAATTGAAGAATCCGGACTTAAACAAAGTGACAATCGGTTGACAACCGCAACAGATTTTAAGGAATAGATAAGTTTTAATTGCTTCAATCTGAGCATCACGCATCTGTCCCTTTTCAATCATATATTGAATTAAAGGCATAACTGTACATTCTTCGGAGTCATACCATTTATTTCTCTTTTTTTCAATCATTTTGTAGAACATAACAGTCCTCCAGCACAAGATATAGATATTATACTACAATATTCCACTTATAACAATATAAACATAATAATTTCTTCTAAATAATTATAACAGAATATTTTAAATTTACAACTTTTATGTAAAAAAATAATGCCCACTGCAGTCCTTTAAGAAGGACTTTACATCATCATACCGTTATTTTAACAATAATTTGTTCGCCTTTTTGCCACACTATTGCAAAGCCCCTGCAGATTACTCTGCAGAGGCTTTTTGGTTTTTGTAGTCGGTAATACGTTACTTATTAAAATTTGATTACACCGCCAACAAATAATTGGTAAGTGTATCGAGTCGCCAATGCGACAGGTGGAAAACGCTGACGGCAAAAACGGCTAAACGGTCATATTCCACCGGCAGCCCATCCGCCATAGCTTTTTTACGGTTTCCGCCACGTAGCTTGTATACACCTTTTGTGTTTTTGAACGGAAAATTCCTTGGCTTTCCTCCGTTGTTCTTGTTGTATGTATTCCACCGCTTTATCAACTCGCCCACAAGGGCATAGGCTGTTTTTGCGTCCTCTTTTGCGTTGCCGGTATGGAGTAAGTCATAATAGTATTTATATGCCTTTTGAGCTTGTAACGCTCTAAGGTGATGGTAATCCATTTTGTCGGAAAAATCTGATTTCTTGAACAACCGTTCATGGCTGTCTGTATTAAAATACTTCTGGACAAAATCAATATCCTCAGGCAAAATACGCTGAAGCTGAGGCTTGCCGCCTTTGCCTCTTTTTACTCTGACGCACCAGTAACCGGATTCATCTTGTACAAAATCGTCAAGACAAAGCCTTGCAAGCTCCGCTCTTCTTATCCCGACACGAGCCTGAAAATCGGCGACCAACTTATACTTGTCGTTATCGTATTGCTGGTCACTTCGTTGATATTTATTTTTACGGCTGCGGCTTCGTTTGTTTTCACACACCTTACGAGCGGGCTTTTTTATCTCGCTCATTTTAACACCGTGATAAATACAAACAGGCGCAAGATATGTGTGTATTGTGCTTGCCGATTTACCTTGCTCGGCAAGACTGTCGGCGTATTCCTGTATATACAATTCGCACTCAGCTTTGCTTTTGGCATTATGTTTTTGTCGGCAATAGTCAATGTATTTTTTATAATTAGTTTCATAGGAGTTCCGTGTTTTGTCATGTTTATAAATTTTTAAAAAATCTTGTGCTTCTCTCATCAGCACCTTGTCCATTGACAATTTGTTGCCTTTGCAATTTTTCTTCTTTCTTCTTTCTGTTTTTCTTGACATAGTATTCACCCCTTTCTTACTGTATGCGTTTGGTATACCGGTGCATTAACCGCCATAGGTTCAACGTTCTGTGGGCTCAAAGGCTGGATATCAATCCAAAATCGGGGGAACAGTGCCGATTTCCGACAGCTCGGAAGCTGACGCACGGTAAAAATACTGTGCGATTTTTCGTTTGCCAAGCAAAGCAGCCGCTTCACTAACCTCTCAAATAAGCTCTTGTTTGGTTATTCTCCAAATAAATTGTCGAATAACCGACAAGTGCCGGCAAAACATTTTTTTGCTTTCGTGGTACGGCCGAGAGCGGAGTTAACTCTCGGCAAAACTAATACTGCCGTGTGCAGTATGTGGCAAAGCACAGCGTCAACTGTGCCGTGGAAAGGGGCAAACCACGCCACCCGTAAAACATCCTTTAACTCTTATTGTCATGCTTTACATGTAAATTATGTCAGAAAAGTGTTTCGTTAACAAACGAATTTAAGCCGTCTCGTTAGTGAGGCGGCTTTGATTTTTTGAGATTTAAATTAGAGTTATCTGACATATTATACATGTAATTTAGGAACAAGGAGCTGAACATTATGATTTAGTTTTTACGGCAAAGTTTTAAAAAGAATAACAAAATTTTAGAAAGAAGGATTAATTTATGAAAAATTTAAAAGCAAACAATGAGAGACGAGCAGACGGTGTGTACTTTGTTAGGAGTGCATCGGACCAAACAGCAAGGGATGAGCATCTGCTTTATTTGTTGGTTTCCGACGGTAAGATTTTGAGAACCGCTATGCAATTCTCACCGACATTTGACGCGGAAAGCGTGAGAGAAAGATTTTTTCAAATCGCAGGAAAAATCGACTCTGAGGAAATCCTTACGATTGATGATATGGACGATGACGTCGATATTTCCGAGCTAAATCTCCCGGAGTTTTTTGCGAATCGTCAAATCCCGGTTGAGATAATTTTTCGCTATTTTTTTAGTGAAATTCATCATTTCCGTGAAGATTTGCAGGACCTTTGTTTTGCGATTGTGAGAGCGTATCAGATGTACTGCGACGAAAATTATGCAACTCCGATTGCCGAGATTGAGCTTGCCAAGCGATATGATTGTGCGCTCAATGCGTTTTGGATGATTTGGGAATGGAAAGAGTTTGCCGAACAAAACAGGTTACGTGATAAAGATATAATTCTCGCAGCGGCAATGATTGCAAGCCTATCTTGGTTTTTTAAGAATGATTTCCCGTCGGCAAATGCAGAACGAGCGGAGGATATTCTTTTCCACGAGATAAACTATCAAATGCAAAACTACAATGTTGACAAATCAATTGCCCGCAAAATCAAAAAAATCATGCATCGGATTTTTCAGAACGACGATGCATTCCGTCAGGAACTTATTAACAACGAATTTAATTTTTAATTTGAAAGGATGTTTTATTTGTGAAAATCACAAGCAACGAAAAAATCGACAGAATATTTCTCATTAAAAGCGTTGAGGTCAAGACCACCAAAACCGGTAACAACTACTTGGATTTGAGGCTGACCGACAAAGACAATGACGTTAAAGCAAAAAAGTGGGGCTATACCGGTGACAAGCCTGCATTTGATGTTATGACGCTTCAACGTATAGTCGGCACCGCATCCAACTATAACGGCCAAGTACAAATTAACGTCACTCAGATTTTACCGGTTGATAAAGAAGAGCTTGACATTGCGGACTACGTGCCTTGTACACCGCTGGACTGCGATAAAGCTCTGTCGGAGATATATGACGTTATTTACTCGTTTGACAATGAAGAGCTTTTACAGCTTGCATCAACTGCATTGCAGCAAGTTGAAAAGGAATTTAAGTATTATCCGGCTGCGCTAAGTATGCATGACGCTTGCGTCGGCGGCCTTTGTCACCACACCTACTGCATGATGCAAACAGCCTTGGCAATTTGCAAGGTATATCCGTTTGTTAACCGTGACCTGCTCCTGACGGGTGTAATTTTGCATGACCTTGCCAAAATAGACGAGATTGAGGCGTGCGAGCTTGGTCCCAAGAGCACATACACAGTCAGCGGTAACCTGCTCGGTCATCTTGTTATGGGCGCTATCCGCATTGACAAATTGTGCGATGAGCTTAACTTATCAGATTACGTGCGTACTGCGGTGCTGCATATGCTTATCTCACATCACGGCAAACTTGAGTACGGCAGTGCCAAACAGCCTTGCTTTTTGGAGGCTATGATTCTCAATATGATTGACGATATTGATGCAAAAATATTCGAATTTTCAGAGGCTGTTAAGGACGTTGACCCCGGCAGTTTCAGCGCAAAGAATTTTGCACTTGGCAATATACAGGTTTACAAAACAAATATTTGAGAAAGAAGGATTATATATGAAAGAAACAACTAATGATATGGCAAAAAGTACGACTGGGGTTTTTTGGGTAAGAGATGCAAGGGAAGATTTTCCGGGCGGACAAAGAGCATTGACAATGACCGTTACCGACGGTCGGGTACAACGCAAAGCACTGTGGATGGATACTATGGAAAAAGCTGAGAATGTCATTAACAGCTTCAAAAAAATTGACGGCATAATATATGACGACAATCTGTTGATGGTAAACGATGTTAAGGATACTAACTATGCATTTGTAGAGTTCGAGAGATTTTTTGCATTAAACAAAGTCCCGCTTAATGTAATGTATAGGTATCTCGTGGATATCTCAAAGGCATTGCCGCCGCTGCTTGCGGTTCCGTGTCTTTGTACCGTCAACCAATTTGAGGCATTTACCTGCAAGCGGACAGCAATCACGGAAGCAGAACTTTACGAAAGAATCCAGGCCACAAGAGAAGCCTTTGAGACCGTTGTACACTGGCAGCGCCTTTTGCAAAGCAAAGCTATTGACGAGAGTTATATTATTATGGCAGGTGTTATTATCGGCAGTTTTTCATCATTCATCGAGAACGAACTGTTACTCCCGGGCTGGGGAATGATGCCGTCGGAAATTCTTTCCTGCGACTTTAATCACACCGCCAAGGAGCTAAAGTTAGACAAGGACACTTCAATCAAAATTAAAAAAGTTATTCATGCGATGTATTATCGTGACCAAGACGAATTTAAGAAAACAGTTGTAACAAACACTTTCTTTAAGAAAAACTAAATACATAACATTCATCCCTCGCAGTCATTTTCTGCGGGGGATTTTTTTCGTAATACAAGCATAAAGCCGCCGTTTCGATTCGGGAAACGACGGTTTTATTTTAGCCACTGAGCGGCTTTTTTATTTTATTTTTAAATGTATACGCATGCGTGCGTATAGGGAATGATTCGGTCGCTTTAAGCACCAAAAGCAGAAAATCTTTAAAATTTTTCGAAAAAAGCCTAAAAAAATTGTTTTAAAATGAGAAATAAAATTTAATTATAACATATTTATATCGAACCCGCAAGAGTTCCGAAACAAATTTTTCGATTTTCTTTTGAATTTTTTGTTTCGAGCGTCAAAACAAAGGGAGCGATAAAATGTTTTAGCAAATAAAATCAGTCCAATCAAAGAATTAAATTAAAACGAAGGAGTATTTCTTATGAATTATACTTTCCGCTCGGGGCCTATTTTCGCCCCGGACACATCGGTCTTACACACAATTCCGGAGACAGCATCAATGCTCGGCACCTCGCCGAAATTGGTCAGAAAACTTGTAAAATCCGGAGAATTAGAAGCAACAATGCTCGGTAAGCTCAAGGTTACCGACGAAGGAATCAAAAATTATTTGCACAAAGGAGATAACAATATGTCAACAACCATTACATCAACAAACAACACCAAAGAGCTCTCGCCCATCGTGTACACGGTACCGGAGCTCGCAACCTTACTCCACACAACAAACACAACCGTCCGCAGTCTTATAAAGTGTGGTCACATCAGAGCCATGAAGCTCGGCGAAATCAAAGTATCGCAGCAGGAAGTCGAACGCTTCCTCAACGAGAGCGTTAACGTAGATTACACCGACCCAACCGATTTAAAACCGGTTGTAGCCTGAGGAGGGATTTAAAATGATGAACAATTATACACATACCGGCACAGACACCCTGACAGTCAGAGAATATATCGTCGATTATATACTCCCTATTTACTGTCAATCCTTAATAACCTATAAAAATATGCGCAGGATTCTTGAGGACTCCGTGCTGTGCGATATAGGCGATATTCCTGCCGACAAGCTGAGTATTGCTCAGATTGCCCACGCAGTCGAGGCCATGAAAAATAACTCGCATCTTACAAAACCGACAATGAAAACCGTTATGAGCATTCTTGCCGAGGTATATATTTTGGCCGTTGGCAATGACAGAAAGGAGAACTGATTATGGCAAGAAAAAGAAGAGAAATCCCTGTGGTACATGTAAAAGAAAGGTCAAACGGTAGGTTTGCTTATTTCTTTGAGGGTATAAAGGTCAACGGCAAGAGAACTCAAATTTCAAAGGGCGGGTTTGCTTCCTCAGAGGAAGCACTCGTCGCCGGCGAAATTGCAAAAGTTAAATACTACTTCGGCGGGCAAGAAAAGGCATCGGAATGTGACAATATGATTTCCGTTGAGGACTTTGTCACCAAAATTTTTATGCCGAAACAGGCTGAGTTAAAGCATTGGGTTCCCAATACCAGAGACGGTTACGAGAAAAAATTCCGCAACAATGTCTTCCCGACAATAGGCAAAGAGATAATCGGTAATCTCAGTCCCGAGACGCTTAATAATCTTCTGAATAATCTTTACTATGATAAAAAGCGTTCGTTTAGTTCTGTCTCTAACCTCCATAGTCTGCTTCTCAGTATGGCAAAGTACGCAGTCAAAAAGGGATACCTTGAGAGCTTTGACCGTGATGAATTTCCTGTGCCAAAAAGAGATGAAGATGCGGCAATGGAAGAACACAATGAGCAAAGCAGAGATACCGTCCCCGCTGAGAAATTGGATGCAATTTTTGAGCGCTTTGACGAAAACAGTTCCGTATTTTTGCCCATGGTAATCTCTCTTTTAGCCGGTGCAAGAATTGGAGAGGCTTGTGCTATTGCTGTTGAGGATTGTGATTTTGAAAACAGACTTTTGCACATACGTCGTCAATTCACGGCGGACAACAAATTTCAAATATGCAACCCCAAAAATAACTCTAAGCGAGTTGTACCAATGTGTGACTCACTATATGAGATTCTAAAAGCTGCCGTTGAGAAGCGTGAACGTAATATGCGGGAATGGGGCGGAAACTATATTAGGACATACCTTAAAAAGGCAAATAATACACCGACTTACAGGAATCTGCATGGCTTTTATGATATAAATTATGACGAAAACGGAAATGAAATTCACTTCCTTAATGTTACCGAATACGGCAAAATTATTTATCCGTCGGTGCTCAAGCACTCAGCAAGGGTAATCCACGGATATTCGACCAACCCCAAAAACAAGAGGAAAAAAGGCAAAGCAATTTATAAGTATTACAACAACCATTCTCTTCGCCACACTTTTGCATCACGTCTTAATTCTCTCGGCGTCCCCGACTATGTGATTAGTGCCCTCCTCGGGCACAAAAAGCAAGCAAGTCAAAACGCATCAAGAACAACTCAAAAATACATACATCTCAGCAATGAGGATTTGCTAAAATATGCACCCATAATCGAAAAAGTCTACACATTTAAGAAATGACAATGCCGGTCGTTCAAAAGTAACCACTGATTCACACGTGGCGCAATTCAATCGGTGGTTACTTATCTGATTTTAAAACAGTTTTTCCAACTGCCGGAATATATATATTATATCACAATTTCTTTGACTGCGAATAAATAAAATATGAACGAATTATGAACAGATAGCCCCACAAGTTAAATTTAAAAAATCTTATCACTCTCCCCCTGCTTTACACTTTTTCCTATGTAAAATTGCATGTACTTGACATTTATTCCTATGAAAAAGTGTTATGATTTTAAATATTCGTTGATTTTTTTGTAAATATGGGGTATAATAAAAACAGTTAAATGTGTAAGGGGGTATTCCATGTATAGATTTACGATAGAAAAGCTGTATAAGTGGAAAGAAAGCAAACACAGAAAACCGCTGATAATAGAGGGTGCAAGGCAGGTTGGCAAAACCTGGCTCATGAAAGAGTTCGGCAAAACGGCATATAAGGACTGCGTTTACATCAACTTCGACTCAAACTCAGTTATGGCTGAGCTGTTCGCCTCAGACCTTAATGTTAGCCGCATAATTACAGGTATTGAGCTTTATGCCGGGAAGAAAATTGACCCGGAAGAAACACTATTGATTTTTGATGAGGTTCAGGAGGTTCCGAAAGCGCTTTCGTCTCTTAAGTATTTTTATGAGGATGCACCGCAGTATCAGATAATCTGTGCCGGTTCGCTTCTCGGAATCGCATTGCACGGCGGCACTTCATTTCCTGTCGGCAAAGTCGATTTTATGAGCTTATATCCCCTCTCGTTCAAAGAATTTGTCTATGCCACGCTCGGCGAACGCTACGCTCAATTGCTCGACGCCAAAGACTTTGAGCTGATAACACCGTTCAAGCAGGTTTATATCAACGCACTCAAGCAATATTATTTTGTTGGCGGTATGCCTGAGGCTGTTCAAAGCTTTGTTGACGATAAGGACTTTAACGAGGTTCGCTCGATTCAGAAAAGAATACTTACTGCCTATGAACAGGATTTTTCCAAGCACGCCCCTGCCGACATTGTTCCGAAAATCCGCATGGTGTGGAACAGTGTCCCCTCTCAGCTTGCCAAGGAGAACAAGAAGTTTGTTTACGGCCTCGTCCGTGAGGGTGCAAGAGCAAAGGACTATGAAGCAGCCATAATGTGGCTTTGCGATTGCGGACTTATATATAAGGTCGGTCGTGTCAATTCGGGTGCCATTCCGCTGAAGGCGTATGAGGACCTCAAAGCATTCAAGTTGTTTGTACTTGATGTCGGACTTCTCGGTTGTATGACCGGTATAAATCAATCAGTTCTTCTAAACGGCAACGAGCTTTTTGTCGAATTTAAGGGTGCACTGACCGAGCAATATGTTTGTCAGCAATTTAAGACCCTACCCGATATCGGTATTTATTATTACAATAACGACCGCAACACCTGCGAGGTTGATTTTGTTATTGACGTCGGTGACAAAGCTATCCCTGTTGAGGTCAAAGCCGAGGAAAACCTCAAGGCTAAGAGCCTGAAATCCTACCGTGACAGATTCAGCCCCGAAATATCAGTCAGAACCTCAATGGCAGATTACAGGCAAGACGACCGATTCATCAATCTTCCGCTGTATATGATTGAGGAAATAGTATAAAACCGAGGCATCAAAAAAATCCCTCCGAGACATAAAATCTCGGAGGTAAATTTATAAGGATTATCTAAGCAACCGGGCGCTTCGTG
>ENA-UAIQ01000103-UAIQ01000103.1-human-gut-metagenome-genome-assembly--contig:-NODE-103-length-23020-cov-7.505552_pt1 | contig 23020 bp, 16 predicted proteins | sample MGYA00244420_ERZ654391 | MGnify/ENA primary metagenome ERZ654391 (study PRJEB26926, sample SAMN06165002) | human gut metagenome | biome: ENVO:00009003; feature: ENVO:2100002; material: ENVO:00002003... | reverse complement strand
ACGAGATGACGTCGAGTCTCGTGGGCTCGGAGATGTGTATAAGAGACAGATCTAAGTCAAACGCTTTGTAAATTTGCATATAATATTTCTCACACTTGAAAATCCGTTGTGCATATATACAAAAAGGCGAAAAATGAGAAAAAATGTCTTGCATAAATATACATTTTATGCTAATATATGTGCATAAAACACAGACAATACTGTATATCGGAGGTATTATTATGAATAAGAAGGATATCAAAAAAATTGTACTCGCTTACTCGGGCGGACTTGATACATCAATCATCATTCCGTGGCTCAAGGAGAACTACAACAACCCCGAGATAATCGCTGTTTCGGGTAACGTAGGTCAGGCAAGCGAGCTTGAAGGACTTGAGGAGAAGGCTCTCAAGACAGGCGCATCGAAGCTCTATGTTGAGGATCTCACAAAGCAGATGCTCGACGAGGTTGCTTTCCCGTGCGTTCAGGCAGGTGCTCTTTATGAGAACTATCCGCTCGGCACAGCTCTTGCACGTCCGATCATTGCAAAGAGGCTTTGCGAGATCGCCGAAAAAGAGGGCGCAGACGCTATCTGCCACGGCTGCACAGGTAAGGGCAATGACCAGGTAAGATTCGAGGTTGCCATTAAGGCTTTCGCTCCCGACATGACAATCATCGCTCCGTGGAGAGAGTGGGATATCAAGTCACGTGACGAGGAAATCGACTATGCAGAGGCACACAATGTTCCTCTTAAGATAAACAGAGAGACAAACTACTCAAAGGACAAGAACATCTGGCATCTTTCTCACGAAGGTCTTGACCTTGAGGATCCGGCAAACGAGCCGCAGTATAACAAGCCCGGCTTCCTTGAGATGGGTATTTCTCCCGAGCAGGCTCCGGACAAGCCGACCTATGTAAAGATTCACTTTGAAAAGGGCGTTCCGACCGCTATCGACGGAGTTGAGATGGATTCCGTAGCTCTTGTTACAAAGCTCAACGAGCTTGGCGGCGCAAACGGCATCGGACTTCTTGATATCGTTGAAAACAGACTTGTCGGTATGAAGTCAAGAGGTGTATATGAGACTCCAGGCGGAACGATCCTCTACAAGGCACATGAGATGCTTGAAACAATCACTCTCGATAAGGAAACTTCACACTATAAGGCACTTGTAGGTCATAAGCTCGGCGAGCTTGTTTACAACGCTCAGTGGTATTCACCGCTTACAGAGGCTATCCTTGCTTTCGTTAAGGAGACCCAGAAGACGGTTACAGGCGACGTAAACGTTAAGCTCTACAAGGGCAACATCATCAACGCCGGCGTAACATCTCCGTTCTCACTCTACGATCCCGAGATCGCAACCTTCGATGAGGACGAGGTTTACAACCAGGCTGATTCGGCAGGATTCATCAACCTTTACGGTCTGCCGACCAAGGTTTATTCAAAGATGAAGAAAAAGGCCGGTCTTGACTAATCAATAAATATTCGGAGAATTATAAGCTATGGAAAAGATGTGGGCAGGCAGGTTTGCCAAGGAACTGAATAAGGAAGCCGATGATTTCAATTCGTCGATCCATTTTGACTGCAAGATGTATAAGCAGGATATAACCGGCTCGATGAAGCATGCAACAATGCTTGCAATACAGAAAATCATCACCGACGACGATTGCGATAAGATTCTTGCCGGGCTTCAGTCGATACTTGACGACCTTGACAGCGGCGCTCTTAAGTTCGATATGGACGCCGAGGATATTCATATGTTTGTTGAGTCCGAGCTGACAAAGCGTATAGGCGACGTCGGCAAGAAGCTCCACACGGCGAGAAGCCGTAACGATCAGGTTGCCGTCGATATCCGTCTTTATCTCAGAGACGAGACGGAAGAGATTATTCCGCTCATCAAGAATCTGCTTGCTGCCATTCTTTCCGTTGCAAAGGATAATAAAAACACGATTCTGCCCGGATATACTCATCTTCAGCGTGCTCAGCCGATAACCTTTGCTCATCATCTTTTGGCTTACGCTATGATGTTTATCCGTGATATCGGAAGGCTTGAGGACGCTATGAAGAGAATGAATTATTCGCCTCTCGGCTCCTGCGCCCTTTCGGGTACAACATACAATACAAACCGTGAATTCGTCGCCGAGCAGCTCGGATTTGACGGAATCACGCTCAACAGCATTGACGGCGTTTCCGACAGGGATTTCTGCGTTGAGCTGATGAGTGCATTCGCAACGATTATGATGCACCTTTCCCGTTTTTCGGAGGAGATTATCCTTTGGTCGAGCTGGGAGTTTAAGTTCATTGAGCTTGACGACAGCTTCACGACGGGCTCAAGCATCATGCCTCAGAAGAAGAACCCCGATATGGCAGAGCTTGTCAGGGGCAAGACGGGTCGTGTTTACGGCGACCTTTTCACAATGCTCACCGTTCTCAAGGGTATTCCGCTTGCATACAACAAGGATATGCAGGAGGACAAGGAGTGCATATTTGACAGCATTGCTACAGTTAAGCAGTGTCTTAAAGTTTTTGCTCCGATGATTGAAACGATGAAGGTCATCAAGGAGAATATGTATTCTGCGGCTCAAAAGGGCTTTATCAACGCAACCGACCTTGCTGATTACCTTGCTAAGAAGGGTCTTCCGTTCAGAAGCGCATATAAGCTTGTCGGTCAGATCGTTGCTCATTGCATTGATAACGGTCTTGTGCTTGAAACAATGCCGCTTGAGGATTACAAAAAGTACAGCGATTTGTTTGAGGAGGATCTTTTTACCGAGATTTCTCTCGAAACCTGCGTCTCCAAGAGAATTTCGGCAGGCGGAACGGGTCCCGAATCCGTTGAAAAGCAGATTGCGTATGTTGAAAATTATATTTAAACTTAAAAATATTTGGGCTGTCCTGATGAACAGCCCTTTTGTTCTAATTAAGTATTTAAAAATATTGTAAAACTATTTGAAAATTATATTAAATGATGTATAATTACAGGAGGGTGATACCGATGGTTAATTTAAAAGGCAGAGATTTTCTGAAACTGCTTGATTTCACAAGCGAAGAAATTGAGTATCTCGTCGATCTTGCGGCTGATTTGAAAGCAAAGAAGAAAGCGGGAATCCCACACAGGATCCACGAGGGTAAGAATGTTGCTCTTATCTTTGAAAAGACAAGCACAAGAACGCGTTGCAGCTTTGAGGTCGGTGCTAACGATCTCGGCATGGGCTCAACCTATCTTGCCGAAGGTTCGCAAATAGGCAAAAAGGAGAGCATAGCCGACACGGCGAGGGTGCTCTCGGGTATGTTTGACGGCATCGAGTACCGCGGCTACGGTCAGGATCTTGTTGAGGAACTTGCAAAGTATGCGAGCGTTCCCGTATGGAACGGCCTTACGAATGAATTTCACCCGACTCAGATTCTTGCCGATTTCCTGACTATCAAGGAGCAGTTCGGTCATCTTAAGGGAATCAACTTTGTTTACATGGGCGATGCAAGGTACAATATGGGCAATTCACTCATGGTAGGCTGCGCTAAAATGGGTATCAACTTTACCGCATGCGCTCCGAAAAAGTATTTTCCCGACCATGACCTTGTTGACACCTGCAGGGCGATCGCAAAGGAAAACGGCTGTGAAATTAAATTCAGCGAAAATCCCACAGAGGCCGTAAAGGATGCAAACGTAATTTATACGGATGTTTGGGTTTCAATGGGCGAACCGATGGAGGTTTGGAAAGAAAGAATCGACGACCTTATGCCGTACCAGGTCAATCAGAAGCTTATGGATGCGGCGGCAGACAACGTTGTGTTTATGCACTGTCTGCCCGCTTATCATGACCATAAGACAATTGTCGGCAAGGAGATCGGCGAAAGATTCGGCTGTGATGCTCTTGAGGTCACGGACGAGGTCTTTGAAAGCGAACGTTCAATCGTTTTCAGAGAGGCAGAGAACAGAATGCACACTATAAAAGCAGTTATGGCGGCGACATTATGATTAAAAAAATTTACATTGTACTTGAAGACGGACACATTTTTGAAGGCAAGAGCTTCGGCGCAGAGGGCGAGGCTCTCGGCGAGCTTGTCTTTACAACAGGCATGGGCGGATATATCGAAACACTCACCGACCCCAGCTATTACGGACAGATAGTTATGCAAACCTTCCCGCTTATCGGCAACTACGGCATCATGGAGGAGGACTTTGAAAGCGACAGGTCCTATGTCAGCGGCTACGTTGTCAGAGAGTGGTGCGAGCTGCCGTCCAATTTCAGGACGGAGTATGATCTTGACACCTTCCTGAAAAAGCAGGGAATAGTCGGCGTTTACGGCGTTGACACCCGTGAGATTACGAGAATAATCCGTGAAAAGGGTGTTATGAACGCAAAAATCGTCAGCTCGGTCGACAATATCGACTATGACGAAATCAAGGCTTACAGAATCGTTGACGCAGTCAAGAGCGTAAGCTGTAAGGAAAAATATACGGTATCGGACGATGGAGCGAAGTATAAGGTTGCGCTTCTCGACTACGGCGCAAAGAAAAACATCGTTCGTGAGCTTGTTGCAAGGGGCTGCGAGGTTACGGTTTTCCCGTATGACACCTCGGCTCAGGAGATTATCGAGATGAATCCCGACGGAATCATGCTCTCAAACGGCCCGGGCGACCCGGAGGAAAACATCGTTCCGATTGAAAATATAAAGGAGCTTGCCGGCAAATTCCCGATTTTCGGAATCTGTCTCGGACATCAGCTCACTGCCCTTGCAATGGGCGGAAAAACGATGAAGCTCAAATACGGTCACAGAGGAGTCAATCAGCCGGTCAAGCAACTTGAAACGGGCAGAACCTATATTTCAAGCCAGAACCACGGTTACGCCGTTGTTGCCGAAAGTCTTGACAGGCGATATGCAAGAGAGAGCTTTATCAACGCAAACGACGGAACCTGCGAGGGTATGGAATACAGAAGTAAGCAGATTTTCACCGTTCAGTTCCACCCGGAGGCATGTTCGGGTCCTAAGGATACAAAGTTCCTGTTCGACAGGTTTATTTCAATGATGGGAGGAAAAAACAATGCCGCTGAATAAAGACATAAAAAAGGTACTTGTTATCGGTTCCGGTCCCATCGTTATCGGTCAGGCGGCTGAGTTTGACTACGCCGGAGCACAGGCCTGCCGCGTTCTCAAGGACGCAGGTCTTGACGTTGTGCTTGTCAACTCCAACCCCGCAACCATTATGACGGATAATGCGCTCGCCGACGAGATCTATCTTGAACCGCTGACGCAGGAGACCGTTAAAAGAATTATTGAAAAAGAACATCCCGATTCTATTCTTGCCGGACTCGGCGGACAGACGGGACTTACAATAGCTATGCAGCTTGCTCAGAACGGCTATCTTGAAAAAATGGGCGTTAAGTTGCTCGGCACCAACGCCGAAGCCATTGATAAGGCGGAGGACAGACAGCTTTTCAGAGATACGATGCTCAAAATCGGTCAGCCTGTTGTTCCGTCGGATATCGCAAACACCGTTGAGCGTGCGGCCGAAATTGCTCAGGAGATCGGATATCCCGTAATCATTCGCCCTGCATTCACCCTCGGCGGCGCCGGCGGCGGAGTTGTTTACAACGAAGAAGAATTAAGAGTTATTGCATATAACGGACTGGAGCTTTCCCCGATCAATCAAATCCTTGTCGAGCGCTTTATCGGCGGCTGGAAGGAGATCGAGTTTGAGGTTATGCGTGACAGCGTTGGCAACGTTATCGCTGTCTGCTCAATGGAAAACTTTGACCCGGTCGGCGTTCATACGGGCGACAGTATAGTTATCGCGCCTGCCGTAACACTTTCGGACAAGGAATATCAGATGCTGCGTTCCGCCTCGCTCGATATTATCACCGAGCTTGGCATCGAGGGCGGCTGTAACTGTCAGTTTGCACTCAATCCCGAGAGCTTTGAATATTCCGTTATCGAGGTTAACCCGAGAGTTTCACGTTCGTCGGCTCTTGCCTCAAAGGCGACAGGTTATCCTATAGCAAAGGTTACAACCAAAATTGCGCTCGGATATACACTTGATGAGATCAGAAACGACATCACGGGCAAAACCTGTGCCTGCTTTGAACCTACGCTTGACTATGTTGTTGTCAAGTTCCCGAAGTGGCCGTTTGATAAATTCGTCGGTGCAAGCCGTAAGCTTGGCACTCAGATGAAGGCAACCGGCGAGGTCATGTCGATTGCTCCGAGCTTTGAAATGGCGGTTATGAAGGCTGTCAGAGGCGCCGAAATCTCACTCGAAACACTCAATTATAATAAATTCCCCGATGACATGGACGTTGTCGAACGCTTGCATGAACAGGACGATTTACGAATTTTCACCGTGTTCAAGGCTCTTAAAGAGGGTATAAGCATTGAGAAAATTCATGAAATCACGATGATTGACGAGTGGTTCCTCGGAAAGCTCAAGAATCTTGTCGACTATGAAAAAATGCTCGAAAGCGGCAAGCTTGACAAAGATTACTACGAAAAGGGCAAGAAATACGGCTACAAGGATTCGACTATTCTTAAAATGGCAGGAAAGCTTCCGGAAAAGACGCTTGACGCCGTTTACAAAATGGTTGACACATGCGGTGCCGAGTTCAAGGCAGAAACGCCATATTTCTACTCGACATATGACAGTGACTGCGAGTCAAGAGAGATCGAAAGAGGAGAGAAGGAACGAATCATTGTTCTCGGCTCCGGCCCCATCCGTATCGGTCAGGGTATCGAATTTGACTATTCCTCCGTTCATTGCGTATGGACTCTCAAGGAGCTTGGGTATGAGGTCATCATCGTAAATAATAACCCCGAGACGGTTTCAACCGACTTCGACACGGCGGACAGGCTTTATTTTGAACCGCTCAACGACGAGGACGTAATGAACATCATCAAGGTTGAAAAGCCTGTAGGAGTTGTTGTTGCGTTCGGCGGTCAGACGGCTATCAAGCTTACGAAGTTTCTTGATGAAAATAATATTCCGATTCTCGGCACATCGGCCGAGGGTATTGATATCGCCGAGGACAGAGAGCGCTTTGACGAATTGCTTGAAAAATTCGGCATCAGCAGACCCAAGGGTCAGACGATTATGGACACCGAGGACGCTATCCGAGCGGCAAACGAGCTTGAATATCCCGTTCTTCTCCGTCCGTCCTACGTTATCGGCGGTCAGAACATGACTATCGCATATAACGACACCGATGTTAAGCGTTACATGGATATCATTCTTTCTCAGAAGATTGAAAATCCCGTTCTTGTTGATAAGTACATGATGGGTACGGAGCTTGAGGTTGACGTTATCTCCGACGGCAAGGATGTTCTTATTCCCGGCATTATGGAGCATATCGAGCGTGCAGGCGTCCACTCGGGCGACTCGATCGCAGTTTATCCGCCATATAATATACTCGACAGCATGATTGACAAGATTGTTGATATTTCAACAAAGCTTGCGCTTTCGCTCGGCACAAAGGGCCTTGTCAACATTCAATATCTTATCTATCGCAACGAGCTTTACGTTATCGAGGTCAATCCCCGTGCGTCAAGAACGATTCCTTACATCAGCAAGGTTACAGGCGTCCCGATGGTTGAGCTTGCAACAAAGGTCATGATAGGCACAAAGCTCATTGAGCTTGGCTACGGCACGGGACTTTACAAGATCCCGCCGTATGTTGCGATCAAGGTTCCCGTATTCTCATTCGAGAAGCTCAACGATGTCAATTCCGAGCTTGGTCCGGAGATGAAGTCGACGGGTGAGGTTCTCGGAATCGGCAGAACCCTCAATGAGGCACTGTTCAAAGGACTTATTTCCGCAGGCTTCAAGGTTGGCCATGAGAGCACATATCACGACAATAAATACAACGGCGGAGTGCTTATCAGCGTTCACGATAAGGACAAGCCGGAAGTTATATCGCTTGCAAAGAAGTTCGCTGACGTCGGCTTGAAGATTTATTCAACGCCGAACACGGGCAAGCTTATTCAGTCGGCAGGTATCAATGCCGAGATTATCGAGGAATTCAGCGACGGCAAGCACGTTATCGAAATGCTCGAAACAGGCAAAATAGATTATATTGTTTACACCGGATCAACGGCAAAATCGACGATTGAAAACTTCATCAAGATTCACCGCCGTGCAGTTCAGCTCTCAATCTGCTGCCTTACATCTCTCGATACTGCAAATGCGCTCTGCGATATTCTTTCAAGCCGCTTCACTCAGCGCAACACAGAGCTTGTCGATATCAATCATATGCGCTCGAAGCGTATGCGCCTGAATTTTACCAAGATGCAGGCGACGGGCAACGACGATATCTATTTCAACAACATGAATAAGAATATTCCGTCACCCGAGTCGCTGACTATCAACTTCACCGACCGTCATTACGGAATCGGCGGCGACGGCGTTGTTCTCGTTGAAAAATCGGATATTGCCGATGCAAAAATGGTTGTTTATAACGACGACGGAACTCAGACGCTTATGGCTGCGAACAGTATTCGCTGTGCCGCGAAGTTCCTCTATGATAACGGAATTGTGCCGAAAACGACAATGAAAATTGAAACCAACTGCGGCGTAAAGAACGTTCGTCTGTATTCGTTCAACGGCGAGGTAAGATCGGCTCAGGTCGATATCGGCAAGCCCGATTTTGATCCTGCAAGCATTCCGATGAAGACCGACACATACATGATAATCGACCAGCCGGTTAATATAGGCGGCGAATCTATCAATATCAGTTGTGTTACTATCGGTAATCCGCATTGCATCGTGTTTATGGATAATGTTGACAGTGTTGATCTTAATTCTCTCGGCGACAAGATCCGCAATTCGGGCATTCTTCCCGAGTATATCAATACCGGCATCGCTCGAATGATTGACAGAAACACAATCAAGCTCCGCTGCTATGAGAGAGCGGTCAACGGCGAGAGCCTCGGCTGCGGAACATCGGCCGCCGCTGCTGTTGTTGTTGCAACGGAGATGGGTCTTTGCAAGAAGGGCGAGGATGTAACGGTTAAGATGCCCGGCGGCGATGTTGTTATAACCTATACCGATGAAACCATTTTTGTCAACGGTGACACAAGAAAGGTATATGAGGGTGTAGTTGAATATTAAAATGATCCGTAAGTTTTAATAGTTCGGCATTGCTTTAAATTAAGAAAAAACAGCGTCTCCTCTTCCAAAAAGGGGAGACGTTAAGTTTTAGGTTCTTTATCAATAGTTGAGGTAGAAAAAAACAAAACCGCCGGTTCAAACGGCGGCTTTAATTTATCCTTCAAAATCCTGATCGAATATATTGAACTCCTCGGGCTCGTTTGCTTGAGCTTCAACCTCAAGTGGCGGAGTAATCTCAATTGAATCAAGCTGTTTTGCGATTTCCGAAAGCTCGTCATTGAGGTTGCTGATGCTTTTTGTAACAGCCGAAAGATTTTTCAGCAGTGACGGGAGCTTGCGTTCCGTTGAGTTTATATATTTGCTCGTTTTATCGGCAATACTGACGACCTCGTTATGGGCGTCGGTAAATTTTTTTGCAGAACTGCTGAGATTGTCAAAATCGGGCTTGTTCTCGTTGCTTTTGTCAAAATCATCAAGCTTATCTTTAAGCTCGGAGAGCTTTTTATCTTTTTCACGTATAGATTTTTTCAGCTCGGCTATCTCTTCGCGTAGCTTTGCAATATCCTCTTTTGAAACCGACTTTTCATATTCCTCATCGAGTGAGCTTAGATATTGGTCAACCTGTTTTTTATCAAATCCGCCGACTGCTCTTGTTTTAATTGGAATATTGTTGCTCATTTGCGTGCCTCCGCTCTTAATAAGTGGTTACTGAATCTATAATAGCACAAAAAATGCTTTTTTGCAACGAAAAGAACCTTGTTAACCGCAAAAAGTGCATTTTTTCTTGCACTAAAGAGGTGAAAATGATATAATTAAATAAATATAATCGACGGGTGTGTTTATTTACCGCCGAATGAGGAATGACACTATGGGATATTCAAATTTGAAATTTTCGGAAAAATCGACCTTTCTTGTAACGGGAGGAGCGGGCTTCATCGGCTCAAACCTTTGCGAAGCAATATTGAAAATGGGATATAAGGTCAGATGTCTTGACGACCTTTCAACAGGCAAGCAGGCGAATGTTGACATTTTTCTTGATAACCCGAATTATACGTTTATAAAGGGTGATATCAAGGATCTCGACACCTGCATGGCAGCGTGCGAAGGCGTCGATTACGTTCTCAATCAGGCGGCATGGGGCAGTGTGCCGAGAAGCATTGAAATGCCGCTTTTCTATGAAAAAAACAATATCATGGGTACTCTCAACATGATGGAAGCGGCAAGACAGCAGGGCGTTAAAAAATTTGTTTATGCTTCAAGCTCTTCTGTTTACGGCGACCACCCTGTACTTCCGAAAAAAGAGGGTCAGGAGGGCAATCTGCTTTCTCCCTATGCTCTGACGAAGCGAGTTGATGAAGAATTCGCTAAGCTTTATACAAGGCTCTACGGACTTGATACCTACGGCTTGAGATATTTCAACGTTTTCGGAAGGCGTCAGGATCCGGACGGAGCTTATGCGGCGGTAATCCCGAAGTTTATCAAAATGCTCATGAACGGCGAAACGCCGACAATCAACGGCGACGGAATGCAATCGAGAGATTTTACATATATTGAGAATGTTATCGAGGCAAATCTCAAGGCTTGTCTTGCACCTCACGAGGCGGCAGGCAATGCCTTCAACATAGCCTACGGCGGACGTGAATACCTGATTGATATTTATCATTCGCTGACCCGCGCTCTCGGCAAGGATATCGAGCCGAATTTCGGACCCGACAGGGCAGGGGATATAAAACACTCCAACGCCGATATATCAAAGGCACGTGAAATGCTCGGATATGATCCCGATTATGATTTTGATTCCGGCTTGAAGCTGGCGATTGATTGGTATGTGGAGAATTTGTAAATTTTTGAAGATACATGCAATAAACAGGCTTTACCTTGAGAAAAAGGCTGATAAATGCACAGAATTACTTTACAGAACAAACACTATTTAAGGAGACTCAATATGCTCATTTACACCTGTGAACAGATGCGTGTCATCGAGGAGAATGCGGACGTTAACGGACTTTCGTATGTTGAAATGATGGAAAATGCCGGCAATGCCTGCGCCGAAAAAATCCATTCAACCATTGTCGGCTTGAATTCTGCGGCCAAGACGGTTGCGGTTCTCTGCGGCTCGGGAAAAAACGGCGGCGACGGCTTTGTTATTGCAAAAAATCTCAGCGACAAGGGCTACGGTATCCGGCTTGTGCTGACGAACGGATATCCGACGGCATATGAGTCCAAAATCATGTATGCTTATCTTGAGGATAAGCCGGTGCTTGTCTCCGACCTCAAGCAGAATTACGATGCCTGCGTTTCGGCATGTATGAGTGCGGCGGCGGTTGTTGACTGTGTTTTCGGAATAGGATTTCACGGCCGGCTTGACGAAACAACATCGAAATTTTTTAATGATATATCAAGGTCAAGAGCCAAAAAGTTTGCCGTCGATATCCCGAGCGGACTTGAGGGTAACAGCGGCGAGATTAAATCAGACTTTTTCAAGGCAGACTATACTCTTGCGATAACCTGCTACAAGCCCGTGCATATTCTTAAACCGGCTTCGGACCAGTGCGGAATCGTGTCGCTTATTGACATCGGCATTGACGAAAAATGCTACGATGCGGTAGGCTCGGACGTGATCGTTTCTGCGGAGCATAATGAGATAAAACGCTTTTTTAAACCGAGAAATCCCGCGGCAAACAAGGGCGATTTCGGCAGACTTCTGAGCGTTTGCGGCAGCCGCAATATGCAGGGAGCGGCAGTTATGGCGGCAAATGCGGCGGTTGAAAGCGGTGTTGGAATAGTTGACTGCGTTTTCCCGGAGGCGGCATATTCGGCGATAGCCTCAAAGCTCACCGAACCGCTTATGGATCCTATGTCCTCAACTGCTGACGGTTTTCTTAAGGCGGATAATTTGCAGCGCATCATCGAGCTTGCCGATAAATCAACGGCGGTACTTCTCGGCTGCGGACTCGGACTTTGCGAGGACACGGTGCGCCTTGTCAACGGGATTCTTGCAAACGTAAAAAAACCGATTATTCTCGATGCAGACGGAATAAATGCGGTTTCATTTAATATAAATATATTGAAAGAAACCTCTGCTCCGTTGATTTTGACTCCGCACCCGGGAGAGATGGCAAGATTGACGGGTCTGAGCATTGAAGAAATTCAAAGCAACAGGGTTAAGGCTGCAAGGAATTTTGCAACTCAGTACGGCTGTGTGCTCGTCCTCAAGGGCTCAAATACCGTTGTTGCAGGACCGTCGGGAAGCGTGTACATAAACCGTACCGGTAATGCAGGAATGGCAACCGGCGGTTCGGGTGATGTTTTGGCAGGTATAATTTCCTCTTTTGTTTGTCAGTCTATGAGCTTGCAGTCAGCAACGATTGCCGGCGTGTATGTGCACGGACTTTGCGGAGATAACATAGAAAAAAAATACTCCATGCACGGAGTTACTCCGACAAAAATGATCGGCGAGATAGCGGAGGTTCTTTCAAATTTTGAATAATCGAGGATAAATTTGAAAAAGAGTCTTGCAATACTTCTCATTTTTATTATGATATTTCTACCCTCGTGCGGTAAAAAAATTAAGAAAGAAAACGTCACCCCGTCAAGGCCGAATTGCACTGTCAGCGCAAGCTATAACGGTATTGACTGTTCGGCAAGGATAAATTACGATGAAACGGGGAGAATGACGGTTGAAATGCTTTCACCGATTAAGGGAATGACTCTCAGCGTTGACGACAGCGGCTGTCGGCTCGGCTATGACGGCATGGAGATTGACTACACGACGGAGCAGGCGAAAGGGTTTTGTCCGTTTATCGGACTTTATTCGGTGCTGAAAACCGTGTGCTACACCGTGCCGGAATCTGCAAGAATGAGCGGTGACAGTTATATTCTGAAATATCGCACGCCGGAAACGGAGTGCACGGCAATATCAAATAAAAAGGACGGAAAAATTCGTGAGATTGAAGCGGATAAGATAAGGTATATATTCCAATAAAAAAGCGGCTGTGCCGGTTATGGCGCAGCCGCTGAAGCTTTAATATTCTCTTTTTGAAGCCGAAAGAAATTTTTCAAGCCTCACCTTAAATCATTTAAGAGGTGGCTGAATAACGCTGTAACCGTCAATCATTAGCAAACCTTGCGCCACCGGGTACGGAGACTTCGACGGTCGCTCCGTCTGCAACGCTGTAATTTAACATCGTTTTTTATCTGAGTCAGGCTTGAACTGAAACTGTGCGATTTATCGCTTTAGCTTCCGGCAACGTTTACGGCAGTGGTGCTCATTATTTCGCCTTGCGGAGCTGTCGCAAGGTCGTCAACGCTTGCTCCGAAATGCTCCGAAGCCTTTAGAAGATTTTCTTTTTTCAGCTCGTCGGCGTATTTGCTGCTGCCGATAGCGTTATACTGCAAGCTCAGCGGAAATCTTTCTTTTATGCTCCGACTGTAATCCGCACCCATGCTCGGCGTCCAATATTCTTTCAGGTTATATCCGCTGTCTGTCTTTTGCACAGTCAAAACCAGCGGACCCGAGTTTCCTGAAATTACACTCAAGCCGTTTTTGTAAACAAAGTTTTCATAGAGTGTGACCATATATATTTCTGTTGTATCACCTTTTCTTTTTGCACTGAGAACCTTATATGAGACAGCGGAAAAGTCATTTGCTTCATGATATGCCGTTGGCGATTCCCGGGCAATTATCTGCTTTTCAATATAGCTTGCCGTCTCGGTGTCGAGCTTAGCTTTATGGGGGAGTGTAAATGCACATATCACGGCGGCAAAAACAACAAAAACAGTCAAAATAATGTATATCGTTTTTCTCTTTCCGACATTCTTTTTCTCCATTTTGAACACCTCCGATTATAGTTTGAAAATTGACGGCTTTATATGCGGCTATTCTAAGGCGATACCGTATATTCGAGATGTGAAAATTTCTTCAATTATATTCTACAGAAATTAACGTAATTTGTCAAACCGAATATAATGATAATGCCGGATATCATTTCTGATCCCCGAAAAAGATGATTATTCCGTCAAATGATTGGCAAATATAATTATGACAATCAAAATCTCGGAGAGTGATAAAAATGACAATAAAACGGGGAGATATTTATTATGCAGATCTCAGCCCGGTCGTAGGCTCTGAACAGGGCGGTATGCGTCCTGTGCTGATAGTTCAAAACGATATCGGCAACAAATACAGCCCGACGGTCATCGCCGCCGCAATAACAAGTCAGCGCTTTAAAACTCAACTGCCGACTCATATTCAGGTGGACGCTCAGGACTGCGGCCTCTCTAAGGATTCAATAGTTCTGCTTGAGCAGGTCAGGACTCTTGACAAGCAAAGGCTCAAAGAGCGCATGGGCAACCTCGGCGAAAGGGACATGACAAGAGTGAACAGAGCATTGTCTGTCAGCCTCGGAATATTGAATTGAAAAAAATCCCGAACGCTCGGTAATGAACGTTCGGGATTTGCTGTTATTCGGTTGATTCTTTCCAGTCGGAATATCTGACGATTTCGAGTTTGCTGTTTTTATCAATTCCTTTGTATGCCTTATAGCGGTCGCCCCACATGGAGTTGATATTCGGAGTGGAATCCCAAAGATATCCCTGATACGGAAGTTCGGGAAGTTCAACGGTACTTCTTCCTTCTGCTATCTGCTCCTGAATATAGGTGTTGCGATCTCTTTCCGCAACAAAAATGTAACCGTAAAGAGTTGTATAGAAAATTACGCCGCAAATGCAAATTGCAAGTAAGATACGCGACAAATTTCCGTTTTTAATCAAGGAATGCTTTTCGTTAAAAACATAGCCGAAGGCTTCACAAAGGAACAGGACAAAGAACATATATCCGCAGAAGAAGCATCGGCTTCTTATCGGTGTGACAACGAACAGCGGAGCCGTCAAAACGGCAATGCTGACTATGTAGAAGCTGAGTCTGAGCTTAACACCGGGTTCGTCTACGCATAAAAGGCTGAGCATTATAAGGGCAATGCCGAAGATCAAAACGAAAACACTCTCAAAATACTTTGTATAATTAAGGAAGATATTCCAGTTCGGATAAATCACACGGCATAGAGAATAAGCGGCGTAAGATATAACAATAAACAGATTAAAACGTATGAAAAGCTTTTTGAAAAGTTTGCAATCTTTATCCTTTTTGAAAAAAGATATGACAAGCGCAATACATACAAGTGCTATAAAAAGGTTAAGAACAACATTGTTAAGCGCAAGGTCTTTTCTTATGACGTCAAATAGATTTTCTTTAATGCACGATAGAATACCGGTTGAAGTTGTTTCCATGGTCCTGTAATCGTCTTTTGAATTGGCGATATTCAGATATGCTCCGTTGGTAAACATTATTGCACAGCCGGCGACAGAACCCAAAAAGTGGCTGATAACAGGAGCAAATATTCTCTTATAGCCCACAAGCGTTCCAACGATAATTATAATGTCAATTGCAATCTGATATAATGTAATATTTTCCATGAAAAGGGCAGAACTCAGACCAAGGAGGAAGGTCAAAGCAAAGATTCCTTTCCTGAATTTCGGCTTGCCGTCAAAAATGCATTTTATGATGCAAATATATGCGATTACCAAAAAAGTCGGCGCGACATAGTTTGTAAAACCGGAGGTCCATGCAATTGTTTGTCTGAAAATATATCTCGGCATAACAAAAAGACCTGTCAGCGAAAGCAAAAGTGTTGCTATGCTCTTATGTTTAACAGATTGATGAATTAAAAAAACCAAGCCCGTTACAGTACCGGACATAACAAAGGACTTGAGAAGATTCGATCTCGTCAACGCAATTACGAGCAGGTTTCCGAGATATCGGCCGTTATAGTTTCTAAAATGCTCATGAAGTCGGTCTATTCCTATCTGTCCGCCCCATGCCCAGTCATCACCGGTGTAAGGAAGCATATAAGCAAGGCCGAAAAAGAATACAAACATTGCAATGAAAATTAAGAGAAATCTTTTATCTGTTTTTTTCTGCTTTTCCATTTTTTACCCTCCTAAATCAGGATAATTTTATCACATTGTTTTGTTAAAGTCAATAAAACACAATTAAAGGTAAAATGATATAAGGCGCATTGACAAAAATATAGGTTGATTTTAGCCTTGTTATATGCTAAAATAAAAAACATAATGCTGTTAGGAGTTGGATAAATTGAAGAAAAAAATAAAATATGCCGAATTTCCGGACATGAATACGGTTAAAGACATAGTTATTTTTGGCGGTAAAAAAGGTGCAGACAAGCCTCAGTATACTTTCTATAATTTTGACGGCGAGGTTGAGATGAAAACATTCGCTCAGGTTAACTATGACCTCACCGGTCTCGGACAGTACCTTTACAAGCTCGGTCTCAGAGGAAAAAAGGTAGCTATTCTCAGTGAGAACAGCTACTATTGGATCGCTTGCTATTTTTCGATTATTACAGGAAAAATAACCGCTGTTCCGATGGACCCCAAGCTTCCGGATGACGATATAATCGATATTATGATCCGCAGCGGCTGCAATGCCATTTACTATAGCGAGGACTTTAAGGACACTGTTGAAAAAATGAAGAAAACAGACGGTGTTGTAATTGAGCAATATATTAAAATAGAGGACTTCTATTCAATGGTTGAAGAGGGTCATAATGAGGTCAAGAACGGCGTTGAGAGTTATCTTGAGGACGATGTTCTTCCGAGCGATCTTGCCTTCCTCGTTTACACCTCGGGCACAACGGGCAAGAGCAAGGGCGTTATGCTCTCGCAGGAGAATGTTGCCGCGGACAGCGTTGCTTCATGCCGTGTTATGACGGGCGGACCGGCAATCGGATTTCTCCCGCTTCATCATGCTTTTTCATGGGTCGGTGCTCTTTTCTCGGGCAATTTGCTGACTGAATGGGGATTTATCTGCCGCAGCCTTAAAGATATTCAAAAAGATATGAATACATATCATCCGCAGAATTTTTCGGCGGTTCCCCTTGCGGTTGAGACTATTTATAAAAAGATTTGGTTCACGGCGAAGAAATCCGGCAGAGAGGAAATGCTCAAAAAAGGACTTAAAATCAGTAATTTCCTTTTAAAACTCGGAATTGATAAGAGAAGAAAAATCTTCTCCGAGATCCTCAACAATCTCGGCGGCAACCTTGAAATGATCGTTTGCGGCGGCGCATATCTTGATGAGCAGTACGAAAAGGGTATGGAAGCCTTCGGAATCAAAATCATCAACGGCTACGGTATCACGGAGTGCTCGCCGGCAGTTACCTGCAACAGACTCGACGCTTACAAGGTTGGAAGTGTCGGAATTCCGCTCCCGTGCAACGAGATAAAGATCAAAGATCCCGACGAGGACGGAATCGGTGAAATCTGTGTTAAGGGCAAAAACGTCATGGTGGGCTACTACAATGATCCCGAAGCTACGGCGGAGGTCTTTGACGGCGATTGGTTCCTGACAGGTGACTACGGCTATATAGATGAGGACGGATTTCTCTTCTTCAAGGGCAGAAAGAAGAACCTTATTATCCTTTCAAACGGCAAGAACGTTTCTCCCGAGGAGATTGAGGACAAGCTTTCGACAATCGACTATGTTAAGGAAGTTGTTGTATATGAGGAAAAGGGCTATATAACAGCCGAGTTTTTCCTTGACACCGTTGAAACACCGGACGCAAAGGGCAGAATCAAGGCAGACGTTAATGAGATTAACAGAAAGATGCCCTCTTACAAACAGGTAACAAGAATTAAGACGAGAGACAACGAATTCCCGAAAACGACTACGCTCAAGATTCTCAGAGATTATAAGAAATAACAAAAATTTACCTCCTGTCATTTGGCAGGAGGTTCGTTTTTTTCAGTTTCTTTCAACGATTTTTTTGAGATTTTTCCAACTGATTTCTGCTGAGTCAAAAACATCAAGCGGAGTCGAATCCTGTTCTATAATTATATATTCGATTCCCGAGTCGCGGCACGCTCTGTAGCACTCGTCAAGGTCAAGATTACCCGTGCCGATCTCGGCAAAATCACGCACATAGTTTCCCTCGGCATCCTTAATAATGCGATAATCCTTGAAGTGACACACGCTGATACGCTTGCCGAGCTTTCTGATATATGACGCAGGGTCAACGCCGCCGGTCTGTGCCCAATGTGTGTCGAAAATGAAGCTTATCAGTTCGGGATCAAGCTCTGTGAGCATCTGATATCCCGTTTTACCGTTGGGATATCTCATAAATTCAAACTGATGGTTATGATAAGAGAAGGTCATGCCTGCCGCATGAAGCTTTTTGACAGCAGGGGTAAGCTCCTCAACAAGTTTCTTGACGCCGTCCTCGCCGCGGTACTTTTCTTCGATCCAGCCGATTCCGACATTCTTGCAGCCGAGAGCCTTGTGCTCCTCAATTACCGCATCGGTATCGTTAACGATTCTGTCGAACGAAAGGTGGGTTAAGCAAACCTCCATGCCGTGCTTTTTGCAAAGCTTCGCAACGTCATAGTTATTGAGGTAGCCTATGCCCGATACCTGAACGGTATCAACGCCCATATTCTCAAGCTTCGCAAGCACATTATCGAGATCCTCAAGAGAATCTATTACCGAATGAAAATTGTAAAGAGTAAATCCGAGCTTCATAATCATTCTCCAATCACAAATTCATTGTCGCCGTAAATAACTGTAATCTTTATTTTTTTGTCTGACTTAACTGTTATATTCGGTTTCTCGTTTGCATCGCTTCTTGCTTCGCAAATGAGGTCAGCGTATGCGTTTCTGCCGACAGGAATACGCTTTATTCCGTGGCGCTCAAGATTGTTTACATACCATATTATTTCATTTTTCTCGGCATGAACCTGAATTCCGAGAACATATTCAATAAGAACGGTTATCGGAATGATTCCTGTCCAACCGACGAAATCGCCCTTCGCCGGGTTGCCGGGGTTAGCCGATTCGGGGGCATAGTTTTCAAAGAATGTGCCCGTTTTGCGATAAACCTCCATCATGTTTTCGTAGTGGTTGAGGGCGATTTCGTGAGCGAGCTTTTCCCTGCCGCACTCAGAAAGACCCCTTATTACCATGTAATTGGTGGGTGCCCAAACGCCGCCGTTCCAGTATGCGCCGTCGTCCGAATAATCGGGGTGATCTGCCGAAAGAGCGGGCACACGGTGCGGACGCTTGAATTCCTTTTCATTTTCAAGATGAGCTATGAAATCGGCTTTTCTCTCCTCGGGTACACCGTCGGCAAGCAAACCCCAGTAGCTTGCAATACTCTTGACCTTGAGCAGCTCACCGTTGCCTCTGCGGTCAAAATAGTATTTATCTTCCTCCGACCACATCTTTTCGTTGATGAATTTTGTAAGGTATTCAACCTCTTTTTGAAGCTCGTCAACGCCGTCTGTTATGTCAAGCTCCCTTGCCATTTTCAGAAGCTCCTTGCAGCTTAGAAGAGCCTGGAAGTTTGCGTCGATCCAGGACATAAAGCCGTGATGGAAGGTTTCAACCTGCCAATCCTCAACTCCGGGAACGGCTTCAAGGTCGGTTCTCGGCTGATTGTCCATTCCGCAGCCCCAGCCACTCGACCAATAGGAACCGTCCTGCCAGCGGTGATAATTACGCATCCATCTGTGATAGCAGAGAAGCGGATAATAAACATCGGCAAGGCGCTTTTTGTCGCCGTAGTTCTGATAGTACTGCCACTCGCACCACGCAAGAATTTCCGGGCCTGTGCTTACGGGGTCAAGGCGGTGAAATTTTGAATAGCCGTTTGTTTCATGGTACTGTCGGCCGATGAATCCGTCGGATTCCTGCTTGCAATAGAAATCATCGAGCGTGCCTTGGAATTTGAACACGCCGTCGCCGTATTTGCCGAACATCAGCATGAAGCAACTGTCCCAAAGAAAGATGTCGCCGTTAAATGCGGCGTCAATGTATGGTGAAACAAAGCCGTTCTCCTCGGTCGGCTTGCCGAGATTCGAGAATGCGATTTTCCACGCCTTGTAGTAGGCTTCGATTGAATCGGCGTGACCGTCCCAGACAGGCTCGGGGAGCTTGCTTTTGTTGCTCTCAAAGTCAGGCAAATCCGCCATGTTCGGCTTGCGGCCGATAAAGGAATTGTGCTTTTCAACGTCCTCAAGCTTCAAGAAATAATCTTTATATTCCGGCATAGTATTGTCCTTTCGTTTTGTTGACGACTGTTTTATTCCTCAACCATTCCCTGCAGTTCGTCCCAGAGGGAATATTTGTCAAGCAATTCATCGTTCTTTAAATTGAGCAGGTCTGTTAATTCAAGCAGCTTTTCATAGTCGGTCTGAATTTCTTCCGTATTCAGCTTTTCCTGAATATCCTCAATTTCTTTTTCAAGCGAAGCAATGCCATTTTCTGTTCTTGTTAACTGAGTTTTGAGCTTTCGCTGCTGCGATGCCTGCTCTTTTTTCAGCTTGTAGTCGTTGACTTTTTCGGCTTTTTTCGCCGTGTCAGTATTTACTGCGGCAGGCTGACGTGCAGCTTTCTTTTCAATATAGTAATCGTAATTGCCGAGGTATTCCGTAAATCCGTTCTCGTTAAGCTCGAGGATTCGTGAGCTGAGCTTGTTTATAAAATATCGGTCATGGGAAACTATCAGCATCGTGCCGTCATAGTCAAGCAGGGTGTTTTCAAGCTCCTCGCGGGAGAATGCGTCAAGGTGGTTCGTCGGCTCGTCCAAAAGCAGAAGATTGTAACCGCCGAGCATAAGATTGAGCAGTGCGATTCTCGCTCTTTCACCGCCGCTCAGCTCGGAAATCTTTTTGAAAACATCGTCACCCTTGAAAAGGAACGCCGCCAATGCACTGCGAACCTGAGTCTGCGTCATTTTCGGATAATGTGACCAAATCTCCTCAATCGCTGTTTTATTGAGATCAAGTCCTGCCTGAACCTGGTCGAAATAGCCCTTGAAAAGATTTTCGCCGAATATGAATGTGCCCTCGTCGGGAGAATACTGCCCCATCAGCGTTTTAAGAAATGTTGTCTTGCCGCAGCCGTTGTCACCGAGAATGAACACCCTTTCGCCCCTCGTTATGTGCAGCGAAGCGTTGCGGAATACTGTCTTATTGCCGAACCTTTTAGCCAGCCCGTCGGCGATAATGACGTCGTTGCCGCTGACGCATTTCGGCTCAAAGCGAAATCGGATTCGCTCAACCTTGCTGTCGGGAACAACAAGCTGTTCTCTGATTCTCTCAATCTGCTTTAGCTTGCTCTCGGCAGTCTTGATGTTCTTCTCCCTGTTCCATTGCCTTTGCTGAGCCACAACGCCTTCGAGCCGCTGTATCTCTTTCATATCCGTTTCGTATTTATCCTCAATCGCCTTTTGCTCGGCCTTCTTTTTGACCAGGAATTCGGAATAATTACCCTTGAAGCATCGCACCTTGCGATTTTCAAGCTCCACGGTTTTGTCCGTTATTTTATCGAGAAAATAACGGTCATGCGATATTACAAATATTGCGCCGTTGTAATTCTTCAAGAAGTTCTCAAGCCATTCTACCGACTTTATGTCAAGGTGGTTAGTCGGCTCATCAAGAAGCAGGAGATTGCTCTTTGAAAGAAGGAGCTTTGCAAGAGCGACCTTTGAACGCTGACCGCCCGACAGCTTGTCCGTCGTTAAATTAAAATCGTCCTCTGTGAATCCGAGGCCGAGAAGCGCACTTCTTGTGCGGCCTCTGAATGTCAGACCGCCTCCATTATTGAATTTAGTCGTCAGCTCGTCCTGAAGCCGCAGATCATCCTCCATATCGCCGAGGTTATGCTCAAGGCGGTAATTGACCTGATTTATCTCAATTTCAAGGTTCATCAGGTCATCAAAAACGCTGATAAGCTCGTCATAAAGGGTCATTCCCTTCTTTGAGCAGGTGTGCTGCTCCATATAGCCGAGCCTTGCCTCCTTGCCTGTTACGATTGTGCCCTCCGTCGGTTCAAGCTCTCCTCTGATGAGCTTCAATATAGTGGTTTTGCCCACGCCGTTTGAGCCGATAAAGCCAACCTTCTCTTTATCGTTTATTTCAAAATTAACATTTCTGAAAAGCTCACGTTCGCCAAAGGAGAACGCAAGATTCTGAAAACTCAATACTGTCATAATACTCTCCGAAATTTGATACAAACATTTTACAACATCGGCGAAAATAAAACAAGTGTTAAAGCCAAAATAAACGACCTCTTGCCGTAATTTTGGCAGGAGGCCATGAAATGATTTTTAACTGTAAATATCGTTTTCGTTATTTTCTTCGTTTATCTCATAGACGGAAAGCCTGTCGTTATTGACGAAGGCGGTGAAAATCCTGCCGATCGGCGGAAAATTACCGTCTTTCAACGCTTTTCTGAGCCAAACCTCATTCTTGCCGCAGGATTTGAGATTTTCAAATAGTATTTCTCCGTCGGAAATCAGGATGACGGGGGAGGCTTCCTTTTCGGGATGTATGCCCATATCCTGTGGATTGACGGGTCTCATCGTTGATTTCGGCAGAAAACTGAGTTGCCCGTTCGGCTCCATGACGACGGTTTGCAAGTCATCAATATTGAAATAACCGTTTATTCTGCACTGCGTCAGAAATTCGTTCAAATCAAGCTTCGATTTCTTGAAATTCTCACGGTAAAGGGTTCCGTTATCCATGAGAATAACCGCCTTGCCGACAAAAAATCTGCGGAATTTAATTGATTTGTTCGCAAGCACCGAAAAAAGCACCGCAAAAATACCGTAAATAACAATGGCAACGGCAGGCTTCCAGCATTCGTTAAGCGGACTGAACGCCATATCGGCGGCAATTGAGCCGATCGTTATTCCGTTGATGTAGTCGAAAAGGCTGAGCTGGGATACCTGACGCTTGCCCATTATTTTTGTCAGGAAAAACAACTCGATAATTGACAAAATGGTTGTTAAGCAAATTTTAAAAATTTCCATAATATCACCCTGTCTCTTATACACATCTCCGAGCCCACGAGACTCGACGTCATCTCG
>ENA-UAIQ01000083-UAIQ01000083.1-human-gut-metagenome-genome-assembly--contig:-NODE-83-length-25965-cov-9.265805_pt1 | contig 25965 bp, 16 predicted proteins | sample MGYA00244420_ERZ654391 | MGnify/ENA primary metagenome ERZ654391 (study PRJEB26926, sample SAMN06165002) | human gut metagenome | biome: ENVO:00009003; feature: ENVO:2100002; material: ENVO:00002003... | reverse complement strand
CGTGGGCTCGGAGATGTGTATAAGAGACAGGAGGATAAGCATATGCTCAGCCATCCAGCCCTCTTTCCAGCCCTGGTAAGAAGCAATTCTGAGAGCAAAGCACTTCTTGCCGAGAAGAACGTTTCCGCCGTAAGCAGAGTTTACGGAGATAATTGCGTTGTCCTCAGGGAACTGGCAGATATATCTCTTTTCGGGATCAACATCACATTTTGCATGGAAGCCGCGAACCCAATCGTTGCTGTCTCCGAGTACGTCAAGAACCTTCTTGCCTACACGGGTCATAATAGCCATGTTGAGAACAACATAAATCGAGTCTGTAAGCTCAATACCAATCTTTGCAAGAGGTGAGCCGATAGGACCCATTGAGAACGGGATAACATACATTGTTCTGCCCTTATAAGAATCTCTTGCTATATCGTAAAGTCTCTTATACATCTCGTCGGGATCACACCAGTTGTTGGTCGGGCCGGCGTTCTCCTGCTTCTTTGAGCAGATAAAAGTTCTGTCCTCAACACGTGCTACATCGTTCGGCTTTGTTCTGTGAAGATAACATCCGGGAAGCTTTTCTTCATTAAGCTTAATCATTTCACCGGTCTCAACAGCCTCTTTGCGAAGGCCGTCAAGCTGCTCCTCAGAGCCGTCGATCCATACGATTTTGTCGGGCTTAACAAGGTCAACTTTTCCGTTGATCCAGTCAAGTACGGACTTGTTAGTCGTTAATTCCATAGAAATTCATTCCTTTCGTAAAAATCAATTTTTTACGACTATATTATATCCTTTTTTTGAGCAATTTTCAACATACAAAATGCACATTATAACGGGTAATTCTTACTTTTTTTGTAGGTTTTTACAAAAGTTGCAAAAAGACTTTGTTAAAAAAGAAACAATTTCTATTTTATTATATTGAAAAATGCTCATAGAAACGGGGGTGCAGGTTACCCTGCACCCCCTCCGGAGTTTCACACCGATTTATCAGTGTTCAACTTATTTTGTTGCTGTGTATGTGAACGAATCAGCGTCATGCCACTCGTTGCCATACTTAACCTGTACCTTGATTACGTTTTCGCCCTCAAGGTAGCAGCTTGCCTGAGCATCGAATACCTTATGGCCGTTTTCAACTGTGTAAGCCTTCTGAGTGAGGGTTGCACCTGTTGACATTACTGTACGAACGCCCTGGATATCCATACCTGTCTCAACCTTGACACCGACACGGCCAACCTTACCTGCTGTAGCAGCCGGAGTGATGGCATATACTGCTGTGTCAAGAGTCGGCTTAACAAGATCAACTGTGAACTTGTAAGCAACATCCTGGCTCTCCCAAGTGTAACCGAACTTAGCGATAACCTTGATCTCGCAGCCTGTTGCAATTCTTGTGTTGATTGTCCAAATATCATATGCTGCATCTGCACTGAGCTCTGAGCACTCGTTACCCTGTGCATCATAGGTCTTAACAGTAGCTGCTGTTACGATACCGGCCTTGTTGCGTCTTGTAATTGTTCTTGTGTTACCGTCAGCATCAATAAACTGGATCTTATAAGCATAGTCGCCGTCAACGTGGTTAACCTTTACACTGAATGTGTTGAAGGAATCAGTAGACGGAGTCCACTCAACTAACTGGATAGCGCCCTTAACCTCTGTCGGCTTAAGAACGAGAGCAGAGATAGCTGCGTTGAGCTCGTTAGTAGCCTTGTCGATTGTTGCCTGAGCTGTAATCTTGAGGTCACGTGCAACTGCCTCGGCTGCTGCAAGCTTATCTGTCATTGCCTTGAATGAAGCCTCTGTATAATCATCGGCATTCTTTGTCTTAGCAAGAGCGATAGCTGCGTCGAGAGCTGTGTAGGAAGCGTCCTTCTCTGTGAGCGGCATTGCAGCGTTGATCTTAGCTGTTGCTGCGTCAACTGTTCCCTGCTCGGAAGCAAGGAGATCTCTTGAAAGAGCCTTGCCTTCTGCAAGAGCATCCTGGAGAACCTTTACGGAATCATCTGTGTAGATGGATGTTCCCTTAGCAATGAGTTCCTCGGCTGTCTTGATAGCTGCGTCGAGAGCTGTATAATCAGCCTTCTCCTCAACCGGCTTCTCAACAAGGAGAGTTTCCCACTTGAGAACTCTGGACTGGATGAGCATCTGAGAAGCATATGCACTCTGCTGTGCGCCTTCCGGCTTTCTCAGATCCTGTTTCCAATCGTCGCCAACCTGTGCAAAGAGAGCTTCTACTGCTGCAAGAGAATCGTCAGTATACTTCGAACGGTCAATTGCTGCGAAAGCTGCCTTAGCTTCGTTGATCTTTGTGTAATCCCAAGCAAGGAACTCAGGATTGTTATAGAGTTCTGTGATTTCTGCTGTCTTTGCGTCTACAGTAGCCTGATCGTTCTTAGTAAGTGCACGGAAATCGGCTGCATTTGCAGACTCAACGGCTGCATTAGCCCTTGTCTTGTAATCATCTGTAAGATATTTTGCCCAAGAAGTGAGATATACGTCGATATCCTTAAGAATAGCGTCAAGAGCTGTGAAATCAGCCGGTGCCGGAACGAGCTTGCTGATAGCTTCTGTAAGTGCATCGGCAATAGCGTCAAGCTCAGCCTGCTTATCAACTGTGTAAACCTTCTTGGAAGCCTCTACAGCTGCATCATACTTAGCCTTTGCAACTACCCATGTATCTGCTGTCCAATCGGACTCTGTAAGAGCCTCGAATGCCTTAATAGCATTGTTAAGCTTTGTGTAATCAGCGCCTGCCGGAACAAGAGCTGTAATAGCATCGTTGAGAGCCTTAGTCTGTGCATCTACTTCTGCCTGATTGTCCTTCTTAGTGAGGTCAGTCTTAGCATAGAGAGCTTCAGCCTTATCAAGCTCTGCCTTCATAGCGTTGTATGAATCTGCTGTGTAAAGAGCGGAGTTAACGCGCTTAGCCTCGTCAATAGCTGCCTTAAGAGCTGTTGTGTCGGCCGGAATAAGCTTAAGATTTGCAACTGCTGTTTCGATGTCAGCTGCCATCTTATCAACGTCAGGCTGCTTTGTCTTGTTGTAACCACGAACAACGGCGTTTCTTGCTGCGATAACTGCTGTAGCAGAATCTGTTGTGTAGTATGCTGCAAGATCAGCGTCTGCCGGGATCTTAGCAAGAGCTACGTCCACAGCTGTGTAGTCAGCGTCTACAAACTTGAGAGCTGCCTTAGCTGCAATAAGGTCCTCGACCATTTTTGAAATCTGAGCCTGCTCGTCTTCCTTGAGGTTACCTGCATCTACCATTGCCTGTGCTGCAGCAAGAACTGTCTGATATGCTACCCATGTATCAGCTGTGTAATAATCCTCTGTGTAAGCTGTGCCCTTGTTGATCTCGTCGATAAGCGGCTGATAGTTAGCCTTGCCGAGAGGAACGAGAGCATCCTTAGCTGCCTTAAGGTTATTATAAGCTGTGTCGATTGTAGCCTGATTTCTGGCCTTAATATCTCTTGCTACTGCCTTAGCTGCATTGAGAGCAATTGTGAGATTCTGCCAAGAAACCGATGTGTAATCGCCTGCTGTGAGAGCGTCGCACTCCTGGATAAGAGCATCAAGATTTGTGTAGTTAGCTGCTGCCTCTTCAAGGTCTGTTCTTGCAGCGTTAAGTTTTGAAGCTGCTGCATCGATTGTTCCCTGTGATGACTTCTTGAGTCCTGTGGGAACAGCCTTAGCTTCTGCAAGAGCTGTTGTGAATGCAGACCAAGTAGCCTCTGTGTACCAGGAAGCCTGCTCTGTATCAACGATATTCTGAGAAGCTGTAATCTCAGCGTTGAGAACTGTGTAATCAGCGTCTTCCTCAACTACCTTCGGAGTGAGGTTAGCAATAGCGTTCGTAAGAGCTGTTGCTGCTGCAGTGATTTCTGTCTGATGATTAATATCAAGACCTGCTGCAATAGCCTTTGCTGCATCATAAGCGTTCTGGAATGCTGTCCAGTTAGCATCCTGCTCATAATTCTCGGCCTTGATGTTAGCTGCTGCGTCCTTAGCAGCGTTGAGAGCTGTGTAATCAGCACCCTTGATCTGAAGCTTAGCATAGCCGGCCTCGAGAGCTTTAAGAGCGTTATCAACAGTTGTCTGATCTGCTTTCTTCTCGTCAAGGATTGTCTTAGCTGCTGCAAGTGCTATTACGAAGTCCTCGGTGTTGTTGTAGTTAGCAACTACTGTATCCTTAACTTCGTCATACTTAGCCTGAAGCTTTGAGTAATCAACCTGAGCTTCGGCACCCTTAACTGTAAGAGTGATCTCTGTACCCTTAAGGTCAAAGTAACGCTCACCGTCAAGATAGATATAATCAAGGCTGTTAACGATTTTTGGACTAGCGTCACCGTCCGGGCAACGACCGATAAAAGTACCGCTAACCTTGTTAGTTGCACGTCTGATGTTGTCCTCAGGCATTACAAACTTGTATGTGTCGCCGGGCTGTGCATCCTCAGGAATCTGCATGGGGATTGCAAGAAGATACTCAGTACCGTCAAGGCTTGTTGTTGTTGCAATTTCGGGATCCGGGTATGTATCATACATGTAGAAGCCCCAGCCTGCTGCCTTAGCCTCGGTAATGTTTGCATACTTGCCTGTCTCACCGACAAGCTTCTTGAAGTAAACGTTTCCGTCATCATCTGCGCAACGGTTCAGAGCGTTCAAGAAGTTGTTGTTTGTGTACAACGATGAGCATGAAGAAGCACGCTTATTAAAATTTGTGTTTGTAAGATAAGGGTCGCTTTCGTTGTAGCTTGTCATTGTTCTCATGTTACCAAGTGTTGACTTAGCATAACCCTGAGCCATACGAATCTCGTTCGGATCAAGGAGTCTGTCATCATAGTAAATGAAGCTCGAGCAATGTCCTACGTCGAAGTTTGTGTTAATGTGGACAGCGATCATAATTTTCTGACCTGCTGTAACTTCCATGTCACCTGTTTTGGTGTCTGTCCAGGTAGGTGCAGTCCATTCTGTGTTACTTGTCCACTCCGCACCGGCTGTGATCGGCGATGCAGTAAGCCAAATCTTTGACTTATAGGGAGCAGTATCCGGATTTCCGTTAGCGGAAGCGGCTACAGCAAAGGTGCCAAGTACCATAGCAATTGCGAGCAATATACTAAGTACTTTTTTTGTTAATTTCATACAAAATTTCCTCCCATATTAGTGTTTAATAGGAATTAATAAGGGTTGACCTGATCAATATCTGTAATGCCGTTAGCAGCGGACTCCGCAGAAGCTGTATCCAGCGGGTCAACTGTGCCATCGCCATTCAGATCGGCAGCAAAAACTAAAGCATCAAGTCCGAAATCCTCAATACCGTTCGCAACAACTTCAATAGTTGATGAGTCATTGGTATCAATAATTGCGTCTCCGTTTACATCGCCGAAAATAACAATTGTATATGACTTTACAATATTATTATCAACGACAACATTGATTTTTGCACCCGTTCCGAGACCGTATTCGGTAAAAACAACCTTCATCGTTCCGGAGCCGGAAACAATAACCTTCTGCTTTAACTCGGCACTTGTTGTAATTCCGGTATCGAGACCGTAAACAAACAGTTGTGCCTTGTCAATAACTGCCTGTGATTCATAGGCCGTATTCGGTACAAGATCTACTGTCTCGCCGACAACACTTACAGTTTTAGAAACGAATTCCTTTGTAAATTTCGCATCATCGATATAGTAGACCGTGGTTGCATCTGTCGGAGTCTGGATTGCCTGATTGTAGAATCCCTTATACTCCGAGGGGATAAAGAATGTACCCTCTTTACCCGCTGCAGATGTCTTGGCTTTTACTTTGAATGAGAAACTTTGCTCACCGTTCGGAAGATTCAGGACACCCATGGTTGAATCGGAAATACCTGCCGTCCACTGGACAAGGACAACACTGAATTCTGAAGAATCATAGCCGTCAACTGAAGCTGAACCGTCATTAAGTGAGTTTGCCAACAACGTTCCTTTTACCTTTGTGGTGTTAAGTGCCGTAAGGCCGATAAGGTTCGGGATCTCAAAAACATCGGAATTGAACAATATCGGGAAACGGAAGGCAGTCATATTGAAATTAGTCTTGAGCGAAACAGTAACGGTAATTTCATCACCGGGAGCATATACATCCTTATCGGTTGAAACGGTTACCGTCATGCTTTCGTCGCCATTAGCCGTACCTTCAGCAGAGGCACAGACACCGAAAACAGCTACTGCAAGAATAACAGACAATATGACGGAAAGAATTTTCTTCGTTATATTCACTTGGAAATTCCTCCTTCATTTTTCGGGATAAAGAGCTGACCTCTCCCGTTGATTTTTTTCGTCTGACATTATATTTCTACGCAGTCAGCCGATATATAATTACAGATGAACTGTAACTACCATTTTTCCTCATGTGACACCCCTTTTAGAGGTGCCACATGAAATTTTAAAACTTAATAAATAACTGTACGATTTACGAAGTCGATGTCAGCCATACCTGATGCAACGATTTCTATTGCTGAAGAGTCAGACGGGTCAACTGCGCCGTCACCGTTAAGGTCACCTGCAAGCTCTCTTGCCGATGTTGCAAAGTCATCCAAACCGTTAGCAACAACTTCAACCTCAAGTGCGTCAACCGGGTCACCGCAAGCGCTGTCACCGTTAACATCACCTGTTACCGATACAATATATGTTTCAATAATGTCACCGGCATTGTTCTTAACAACAATCTTAGCATCTGTTGAATATGAGCCCTGATCGTTCTCTACAAACTCAACAGTGCAATTCTCAGTTGTGCTGAAATAGTATGTTGCATCATTAGAACCGTCGCCCAAAACACCGACAAGTACGTTTCCGTCTGCCATCTCAATAGTCTCAACATCGCTGATGAGCTCATATGTCGGGGTTGCCGGTGTTGAACCGCCTGCTGAGATAAGTCTCTTCTGATACTCAAGGAGCATCTCATAAGCTGTGTTAACCTTTGTCTGTCTGAGAGACGATGAAGAATCGTTGTTTACAGAATTAGCAAAGTTAAGAGCTGTCTGATATGCTGCCCATGACTCAGCAGTATAATCAGCCGATTTGTATCCCTTTGCCTGAGCATTTGCAATCTCATAAGCAAGGTGAGTCTTCAAAGCGTCCTTCTTAAGAAGACGGCTGCCGTAAAGGTTGAGACGATGGTTTCTGTAAGTAACAGTGAGTGAATCCGCAGGATAGGTCTTGCCCTGTGCATCAGGAATCTCTGCTCTGTTAATCATGCTGTTAGCCTGCTTAACCTCGTTACGGTAGTTGTAATATGTGTACGGCTCATAGTCCGCAACACCGAAGAAGCTGTAATCAGCATCTGTATAATTCTTGCCCTCGTTTGACGGAGCATAAGAATTCATAATTGCCTTTGTGGAATCAAGTCCGCCTGCCATCTCGTTAGCATCGAGAGTTTCAACCGCTGCCTTAAGAGCAGTATAAGCTGACTGATACTTCTTAGCCTTTGTGTTTCTGAAAGCGCCCTGAACAAACGGTGAGTAAACTGCGTCAACGGCGTCCTTCATTGCCTTCTCCCAATCTGACCAGCCTGCGCTGTAGTTGGAAGCCTGACGGTGTCTGCCGATTTCCGAAGAAAGGAGTGAACCAAGTCCGAACTCCTCATAGCAGAATACCTTAACTGCTGTTGATGCCGTTGTCGAACCAAACTTAGCACCGATATTGTAGGTGTACTGCTTAGAGGTCATTGTACCAACCTTGCAGATTGCTGTCCAAGCAGCCTCTTTCTCTTCGGGAGTAAGAGCATCGTATTCAGCGGTTGTTTCAAAGATATATGACTTAGCGATACCGTTCTGGTCGCCTGTCTTGCCGAGAATATCAAACTTCTCATCCTTAACGGCGATGTATGAAGCTTTGATCGGAGCTGATGAATTAGCAACAACCGATGCGCCCTTAACTTCATTTGCCGTTGTGTTTTCGAATGTGTACTGAGCTCTGTAAAGGTCTCTCATGCTGCTTGCATAGATGTAAGCCGGGCCGCCCGTGATGTGGTAGTTGCCCTTTGTATAGCTGACTTCCTTGCCGCTGTCGTCATCGGCTGCAGCTGAGATGAAGCTGTAAACATACTCAGTAATCGGAGAAGCTGTAAGGTTTGATCCGTCCTCAGTCAAAACGTTATATGTAATGGCAACGATGAACGGGTTAGAACCTGAATATGTGCTTGTAGCGGAAACGCTGATGTTTGCCTCCTGGCCTGCAGCAACCTTTGTGGTATCAGGTGTAAGCTTAAGAACGGAGCTGTTTGAAGTGATGGAAAGAATCTCATATGTATAGAGCTTATCCTGAACAAATGCGCCGGAAGCTGTTGTATAACCTGTATTGATACCTGAAGAGTTGTTACGAAGCTTGATCGTGAAGCTCGGAGAACCTGTCTTGTCATAAATGAATTTATCACAAGTAACGGTCGGGAACTTGAATTCCTGAGCTGTTGTAAGGCTGAGAACCGAACATACGATCGGAAGAGCACCCTTAACAAGGTTTACTCTGTAGTTGTAAAGATCCGAGAAGATCGCATCAACTGTGTTTGCAAGAGCTGCGTTGGTTACAAGTGCATCGAAAGTTGTAGCTGAAGTATTGAAAGCACCCGGGAAGATGATGTTAACAATTCTTGTAACTACGTCGAGAACTGCAGCCTTCGGAGTCTTGTTGAGATCGGAAGCTGACGGGAATGCAGAAAGCTCAAACATATCAAGAACGCCCTTGAGATCAAGGTTAGCAATCTTCTTGATAAGGTTGTCGATTACAAATGTCTTGACATCCTTGTTTGCAGATGTCGGAAGCCAATTGAGACCGAAAAGGCCGTCAACAATCTTGTTGAGAGTTGTCCAACCGCTGTCACTCGTGCTGAGTGAAAGACCGTTGAGAAGTCCGCCATAATTTTCGATACCGTACTGAGCTGCAACCTTAAGCTGCTGGTCAACACCGTTCATATCGGAAACATAGGTAAGACCCATGTCGATAGCGGAATTTACGCTGTAGATAGCGTAGTTAACGCCCATAACGATGATTGTATCGATTGTGTGTGCATAGCCGGAGAAATCAAGCTCCGGAGCAGATGTTGCAAGAAGCTGAGTCATTCCGTAGTAAGCGAAATCAACAATTGTTGTTACGTCATCAGGAATGTACATACCCTTAACAGAACCGTTGATGATAGCACGGAGAGCATAAACGATAAGCTCTTCATTTGACATCTTCTCAACTTCTGCAGGTGTAGCAACCTTGATGTAAGAAGCGAAGAAGTCATCGCCCGTGTTGATAAGAACAGCCTTTGCAAGACCTACAAGGTTATCCATAAGAACGGAGTTATCGCCTGTCTTCCAGGTGTAAACGCCGGGCTTGAGAAGAAGGTTAATGAATGAACCGAGAATGTTGTTGAGCTGAGACATGAACGAAGCGCTTGTGAAAGTAAATCCGCTATATGTATAGTCGATATTGAGATACTTTGCATAGCTGTTAAGATGATCTCTGTTAGCTTCAACCTTGTTTCCGTTAGCATCCTTAACGTAGGAACCGTCAGCATTCTTCTGGAACTCTACGCCGCAAGCCTTCTTGATCTCATCCTTAACGCTGCCGTTGAGGGCGTCAAGAACAAGGGAAGAATTGAATACCTTCTTGAGAGCGTTGTCAATGAATGTGTAGGTTGTTCCTGAGCTGATGTTTGTATAACCGTTGAGCTCAGGAAGATTCTGAGCTATAAGATTATCAATAAGCTTCTGAACCATTGAATCAACAGACTCAGTTACCGTCTTAGGAACTGTAGGCTTAATCTTGTTGCCGGCAGAATCCTTAGTTGTGTAAACTACCTCGTAGAGCATCTTCTTGAGAAGCTGGTTAACATCAGTATAATCGCTGAGGTCAACAACCGAGGGAAGAATTGTGCCGAGGTTAATCGTCTGGTTAATGTAGCTGACGAAAATGCCCTTATTGTCATAGAGGAACTGGAGAACAGCGTAAAGAACGTTGATATCTCCGCTCGATCTTCTGACTGTAGCAAAAGCGTTAGCATTGAGGTTGGCGAGGTCGCCAAGCATTCCTTTGAATGTTTCAAAGGTTCGGCCGGTTACGAAGTTGTAAACCGACTCCATCGTTTTGTCAACTGATGTAAGATCAAGTTCGCCGATACCGTAAAGATCAGACTTTTCAAGTTTGATCTGCTCCTTACCGAGCATACGGTCAAGCTCATCAACTGCTGCTGATGCATACTGTTCTGTTGTAAGAACCGGCTTATCAAGCTTATTGTACTGATCCTTGATAGCTTCATCCTTATAAGCAGAATAAGCACTTGCACCGATAACGAGCGTTGAAAGAACCATGATCATTGCAAGAATGACACTGAGGAATCTTTTTGCATTACTCATTTTTGGATTGCACCTCCATATTATTTATATGCCTTTAGCATACATACCGCACGTTTTTTCCGGCTCGTGCATACCGGCGCGACATCATTACGTCATTGCTGCTCTTTCAAAAACGAGACTCTGTTGCCGAAGCCTTCCCGCAAGGGCATACAGCCGTTTAAATGAGTCAAACATCAACGTCATTACGACGCATTGGTAAACCAGGTGGGTCGTAATGAGGGTTTCATGCAAAAGGCGCAATTCACCCAATGACACCACTTTTATGGTTAGTTTAACTATAACGCATAAAACGTCAAAAGTCAATATTTTTTTAGTCGTATTATTGATTTTGTACATTTTATACATAAGTAATAATGAAATTTTGTATCATTCTCTTTATGAATTATATATGCAAAAAACGATGGCAGGACATACGTTATAAAACATAACATAAGTCCTGCCGTTTCGACAAATTATAATTATTTCGTGCCCGAATAGTTCGGTGCTTCCTTTGTAATAAATACGTCGTGGGGGTGGCTCTCGATAAGACCGGCATTCGTTATTCTGACGAATCTTGTCTTTGTCTTGAGCTCTTCGATATTATGGCAGCCGCAGTAGCCCATACCCGAACGCAAACCGCCGAGCATCTGAAAGATTGTATCTCCGAGAGGTCCCTTGTAAGGAACACGTCCCTCAACTCCCTCCGGAACAAGCTTTTTGTTGTCCTCCTGGAAGTATCTGTCCTTACTGCCGTTTGCCATGGCGGCAAGGCTGCCCATTCCGCGATAAACCTTAAAGCTTCTGCCCTGGAATATTTCTGTTGCACCCGGGCTTTCCTTGCAGCCTGCAACAAGTGAACCTACCATTATTGCGCTTGCGCCTGCGGCGATAGCCTTAACAATTTCACCGGAATACTTGATACCGCCGTCTGCGATTACGGGGATACCGTGCTTTGCGGCAGCATTCGCGGAATCAAAGATTGCCGTGATCTGCGGAACGCCGATACCTGCGACAACTCGTGTCGTGCAGATTGAACCGGGTCCGATGCCGACCTTAACAACATCGGCACCTGCAGCAATAAGAGCCTCTGTAGCCTCGGCCGTTGCAACGTTACCTGCACAAAGCGTAATGTTCGGGAATGCGGTCTTAACCTTTTCAACCGCTTTGAGAATATTCTTGCTGTGACCGTGAGCGGAGTCAAGAACGAACATATCAACCCCGGCCTTTGCGAGAATACCTGCTCTGTCAAGCACATCTGACGTTGCACCGATAGCCGCACCGCAGAGAAGTCTGCCGCCCTTGTCACGTGCCGAATTGGGATACTGAACACTCTTTTCAATATCTTTTATTGTAATAAGACCCTTGAGGTAGCCCTCATCGTCAACAAGCGGAAGCTTTTCAATTCTGTGCTTCATAAGGATCTGCTTTGCCTGCTCCAGCGTTGTTCCGACAGGAGCGGTAACAAGGTGATCCTTTGTCATTACCTCACTGATTTTGATATTGAAATCAGTCATAAAACGCATATCACGGTTTGTGAGAATTCCGACGAGTTTTCCTTTTTCGTCGCAAATCGGAACACCGGAAATTTTATACTTCTTGCAGAGATTTTCCGCATCATATGCATAGTGATCGGGAGTAAGGCTGAACGGCTGAGCAATAACGCCGTTTTCAGAACGCTTTACCTTGTCAACCTCCTGTGCCTGGAGTTCCATCGGCATATTCTTATGAATAACACCGATGCCGCCTTCACGGGCTATCGCAATTGCCATGGGGGCTTCGGTAACGGTATCCATAGCCGCAGTCAAAATAGGTGTTTTAAGAACGACCGTGTTCGAAAGCTTTGTCGAAATATCGATATCCTTTGGAAGTATATCCGATTCGGCAGGAATAAGCAGAACATCGTCAAAGGTCAAACCTTCTTTTCCGAATTTTTCATCAAAAGTCATTTTACAACCTCCACTCAGAATATAAATTGTCTTATTCTATCGCAAATTTAAAAATAAATCAAGCCTTTTTTTAAATAATTTGTTATCTTTCAAATATTGAAAAAAGACAGGCTCACAGAATGAACCTGTCCTTTGATAAATCACTGGAACATGATGAGCAGGAAACCTGCCGCAACAGCTGAACCGATAACACCGGCAACATTCGGACCCATGGCATGCATGAGAAGGAAGTTTGTCGGATTGTATTTTCTGCCTTCGTTCTGAGCAACACGAGCCGCCATCGGAACAGCGGAAACACCGGCAGCACCGATGAGCGGATTGATTTTTCCGCCCGTAACGAGATAGAGAAGCTTGCCGAGGAGAACACCGCCGACTGTTGAGAAGCAGAATGCAATAAGTCCGAGAGCAACAATTTTGAGTGTCTGAACCTGAAGGAAGCTCTGACCGTTTGCTGTTGCGCCTACGGTAACACCGAGAAGAATAACAATTATATTGTTAAGCGCATTCTGAGCAACATCGGAAAGCCTTTCAACAACGCCGCATTCACGGAAGAGGTTGCCGAGCATGAACATACCGAGAAGAGGAGCGACAGACGGAAGAATAAGTGCAACAAGGACAAGAACGATTACCGGGAAGATGATCTTCTCTGTCTTTGTAACCTTTCTGAGCTGGGTCATCTTGACCTCGCGCTCTTTCTTAGTCGTAAGAGCCTTCATTATCGGAGGCTGAATAAGCGGAATAAGAGCCATATACGAGTACGCCGCAAGCGCAATAGGCGCAAGAAGATGCGACGCCAGCTTTGACGTAAGATAAATAGCCGTTGGGCCGTCCGCACCGCCGATAATAGCGATTGAAGCGGCTTCCTGCGGATTAAATCCAAGCGCAATAGCAATAAGGAACGCAACATAAATACCGAGCTGTGCCGCAGCGCCGAGAAGCAAGCTGACCGGATTGGAAAGAAGAGGTCCGAAATCAGTCATAGCACCTACGCCCATAAAGATAAGACACGGGAATATGTTTGATTTAACACCGGCATAAATAATTCGAAGAACGCCGGAATCATACCAGTGCTCGCCCTGACCGGCAAGCGAACCGTCGCCGCCGAATATCTGACCGGCAGTGAGGTCATCCATGATGCCTGCGCCGGGAAGGTTTGCAAGAAGAATACCGAATGCAATAGGAACCAAGAGAAGAGGTTCAAACCTGAATTTAGGATGAATGGCAAGGAAAAGGAACACGAATGAAACAAGTATCATTACAAGATTCTGCCACTCGAGAGTTGCAAATCCGGACGATTCCCACAAGCCTTTCAAAACATTTAAAATTAAGTCCATCTTGAATACCGTCCTCTATTATAAAACTGCAAGAATCTGATCCGTGTCAACAGTCGATCCCTTTGAAACAAGGAGCTGCTTGATCGTGCCGTCGCAGGGAGCAACGATCTCGTTCTCCATTTTCATAGCCTCGAGAATAAGAACAACGTCGCCTGCCTTAACAGCCTGACCCTCGGCAACATTCAGCTTGAGAATTGTACCGGGCATCGGTGATGTAATCTGAGTTCCGCTGACTGCCGTACCTACTACCGCAGCCGGTGCGCTCGGGGCTGTGCTTGCCGCAGGTGCCGGAGCCGCTGCAACGGGAGCAACAGGTGCCGCTGCAACGGGAGCAACAGGTGCCGCTGCCGGAGCAGCATTGCTTACGGAGGTGATAACTGCTTCGCTTTCGTTAACCTCTACATCATACTTTTTTCCGTTTAACGTAACAACATATTTCATTTATTTGTCCTCCGATAATTTAATGGATTTAAATGCGAGTCTGTCCAGGCTTATTCCGCTCCGGTGACTTACTATTGCCATGATAACCGCCGCCGTAGGCTCGTCAACGCCTACAAGCTCAACTCCCGACTGTGCGGGCTGTACACTCGGAGCCGCAGGTGCGGCAGGTGCCGGATCAACAGGAGCTTGGGCAGTCTTGCTTGTTTTATCGAACATTGCGGCAATAGCCTTAATGAACATTGCGATAATCGCAAGAATTGCGATAACGGTAACAAATCCGACAACCGCAACAAGTGCCGCTTTACCGAAATCCATGGCATCGTTTGAACCGTAGATCTGAGTAAAAACGCCGAGAAGCTTAGGAGTCATATTCATATTCATCTTCCTCCTCAATCAATTTTTTCAATGGTGTATTTGAAGGTGTTCTTCGCTCTTTCGTCACGCTTGTCGAAGAACGCTTCGGCCTGAGTGGGGAATGCGATATATGAAAGAACATCCTCTTCGCTGTGTGCCTTTGCGCCGATCTCAGCCTTTGCAGCCTCGTAACCGTCACCGAGGGTATCTGCATATCTGCCCTTGATGGGCTTCTCGTCACCGAGAACCTTTTTGATGAGCGCAGGATCTATCTTTCCGGGAGCCTTGCCGTACTCGCCTCTTACATAAGCGCGAATCTCCTTGGAAACATTCTTATATCTCTCGCCTGCAAGGACATTCGACGTCGCCTGAACACCGACCATCTGGCTCATCGGAGTTACAAGAGGCGGATAACCGAGGTCTTTTCTTACTCTCGGAGTTTCCTCAAGAACCTCTTCAAACTTATCCATCTTCTTCTGAGCCGTAAGCTGAGCAACAAGGTTTGAAAGCATTCCGCCCGGAACCTGATATGTCAGAGCGTCCGTATCCGTCGAAAGAACAACAGGATTGAGCAGTCCGCTCTTGAGCGCATCCGCCTTAACGGGCTTGAAGAAATCGTTGATCTGCTTGAGAACATCGGTATCAAGACCTGTCTTATAACCGTCCTGGGTAAGGATATAGTTAAGGGTTTCTGTTGCCGGCTGGCTTGTGCCGCCCGAGAAGCTTGAAATTGCGGTGTCGATAACATCAACGCCCGCTTCGGCCGCCTTGAGCAAGGTCATCGGACCGAGGCCTGTTGTGCAGTGCGTGTGAAGGATGATCGGGAGTTTAACGTTCTCCTTGAGTGCACCTATAAGCTCATAAGCCTCCTTAGGGCTGATGATACCTGCCATATCCTTGATACAGATGGACTGAACGCCCATGCTTTCCATATCCTTGGCAAGCTTGATATAAGCCTTTGTGTTGTGCACCGGACTGAGCGTGTAGCAAATAGTACCCGATGCGTGAGCGCCCGACTTAATTGTCTGGTCAACGGCAACCTCAAGGTTTCTTACATCGTTGAGTGCATCAAAAATCCTGATGATGTCGATTCCGTTTTCAACGCTCTTTGCCACAAACTTTCTTACAACATCGTTCGGGTAATGCTTGTAGCCGAGAAGATTCTGACCTCTGAGAAGCATCTGAAGCTTTGTGTTCGGACATGCCTTGCGAATCTTTCTGAGTCTCTCCCACGGATCCTCGTTCAGGTAACGCAGACACGAATCAAATGTTGCGCCGCCCCAGCATTCCAGCGAGTAGTAACCCGCCTTGTCCATTGTTGAAAGAATCGGCTCAAAGGTTTCAAAAGGCATTCTCGTTGCAATCAGCGACTGCTGAGCGTCACGGAGAACTGTTTCTGTAAAATTGATTTTTTTCATAGCTTTGCCTTCCAATTCAAAATTCTGTTTATGTTTATTATCCGCCAATAATTAGAATGTAATCTTTGACGAAATATATTCACTGATTTCATCAATCGGCATACGAACCTGCTCCATTGTGTCTCTGTCGCGAACGGTTACGCAGTTGTCCTCAAGGGAATCAAAGTCGAATGTGATACAGAACGGAGTTCCGATCTCGTCCTCACGGCGGTATCTCTTGCCGATCGAGCCTGTCTCATCAAAGTCAACCATGAAGTCCTTCTGAAGCTTTTCATAAACCTTGAGAGCGTCCGAGGAAAGCTTCTTTGAGAGAGGAAGAACCGCAGCCTTGTAAGGAGCGATTGCCGGATTGAGGTGAAGAACAACTCTTGTATCGTTCTTCTCGGCATCAATAACTTCCTCATCATATGCCTCGCAGAGAAGGGCAAGAACCGTTCTGTCCAGTCCGTATGTTGATTCTATTATAAAAGGTATATATCTTTCGTTTGTCTCGGGATCAAGGTATTCGAGCTTCTGGCCGCTGTATTCCTGATGTCTTGTGAGGTCAAAGTTCGTTCTGTTGTGTGTACCGTTGATCTCGCCCCATCCGAACGGGAAGAGAAATTCGATATCGCACGCCGCCTTTGCATAGTGAGCAAGCTTCTCATGGTCGTGGAAGCGGAGATGCTCCTCGGCAATACCGAGATCCATGTAATACCGATGGCCGTAATTCTTGAAATATTCGTAGAGGTCTGTGTCCATTCCCTCCTTGCAGAAGGTCTGGAACTCCATCTGCTCGAACTCTATGGTTCTGAATGTAAAGTTGCCGGGAGTAATCTCATTTCTGAAAGCCTTACCTATCTGACCTATGCTGAACGGGAGCTTAGCTCTCATGCTGCGCTGTACATTCAGGTAGTTAACATATTCGCCCTGCGCATTTTCGGGACGAAGATAAATAATGCTCTTTGCATCATTAGTAACTCCCCTGTATGTCTGGAACATAAGATTGAATTCTCTGATGTCCGTAAAGTTATGCTTGCCGCAGTTCGGACACGGAATCGAATGAGCCTTGATGTAATCAAACATCTCCTCCTTCGTCATGCCGTCTGCATGAGCTTCCGGATCAAAGTTGTCGATAAGCTGGTCTGCTCTGTGACGCATTTTACATTCCTTGCAGTCAAGAAGCGGATCTGAGAAGCTGGCAACGTGACCGCTTGCTTCCCATACTCTCGGATGCATGAGAATATCGGCGTCAACCTCGTAGCTGTTCTTTCTCTCCTGGATAAAACGCTTTCTCCAGGTGTCCTTAACATTGTTTTTAAGTCTTGCTCCGAGCGGGCCGTAATCCCATGTGTTTGCAAGACCGCCGTAAATATCGCTGCCGGCAAAAATGAATCCTCTGTTTTTGCAAAGGGCAACAATCTTGTCCATAGTCTTTTCTGTATTCGATAACATGAAAACCAATTCTCCCTCATTGTAAAATCCTATGAAATTATAAAGTATTTCGGCAAATAAGTCAATAAAAAAAGTATATGAATAATTTAATACCTACTCTTGGAAATATTGGTTAAATTGACATTTTATTAACAATTTTAATATACAATTTGTTTTTTCGCCCTTTATAATTGTAAAAGAGAATCCTTATGTTATAATTTGTCTGAGCCGAAATCAATTTGAAGTTCTGCCGAGACTGAAAGATTTTTATCCGAGAGGGAATGTTTTATAAAAACAAAACCGTAAACCACATTGCGAAAATGCTTTGTGATTCACGGCTTTTTGCTTGTTTTAAGACTCAGCTTTCTTTGAATACTTGTTTACATAAATTACTCTTTGAAGAACACGGTCGGCATAGCCGAGAGGCTCGCCGCTTCCGAGGAAAAGTGAACCTATCTGGGTTTTACATTCCTTACTCATAACAAGCTCAACTGCGTCAAGATCTCCTATGGTTTTACCTGTGACAATAGCACCCGAGCCGTGAATAAGCACTGCATTTTTGCCCTTAATTTTTCTTGCCGCTTCCGAAGCGCAGCTTGCCGAGCCGTCCCAGCGGAACGAGCCGATTTTTGCACCTGCAATCTGAGCAAAATCGTCAAGTCTTGCGTTAATAAAGTCCGAGGTCATGCTGTATGCAATGATGTCGCTTTCGGAAAGGTGACGAATATAATTTACATCGGATGATTTATAAATCGCAGCATGAATTTTCGCAATTGCAGGCAGCTTTGCGTCACTGTCGCAGGTGCAGCCCTTGATTTTTACATTGAAGCTTGCACCGCTCTTAAAGGTCAGCAGGAAAAACTCACCGTCTCTGACACTGCTTCCGAAATCCGACACATACTCGGGCAGAGCCTTGCCGCCCGTGTGTCTGATATAGCTGTTGAGCATCGCTTTCTTTGTATATTCAGCGGTGCCCTCATACATGAGAAATGCCTTTTCAAGCTTACTTCCGCATGCCTTTTCAAGAGCCTGAATGATTTCAAAGGTCTCATCAAAATCCTTGCCGAGGCAAACCGCACCGTGGTGTGCCATAAGAAAAGCATTGCAGCCCGGATTGTTTTCATATTCCTTTTTTACGGCGTTTCTCAGTTTATCCGTTGACGGCATACCGTAGCCTGCACAAGGAACAGTCTCGCCGAGAATATCTCTGTAAGCCTTTGGCACCGGATCAACGTCAATGCCGGCCGCTCCGACAACCGAAGCGTTGACCTGATGAGTATGTATAACAAAATTAACGTCGCTTCTCAAAGCGTAAGCATCGGCATGAATGCCCTTTTCGCTCGAGGGCTTGATGTCGCCCTCATAGCTGCAATCGTCAATATTGACAACAACAATATCATCGGGCGTGAGCGTATCATACGTTCTGCCGCTCGGAGTGATAACGAACTGAGTGTCCGAAATTCTTGCGCTTACGTTTCCCCACGTTCTTGCTATTAGGCCTGTTTCAAGCAGTCTGTGACCTGCTTCGATAACAGCCTTTTTTCCTTCTTCCAAAGTGTACACCTAAACGTCCCCCTTATTCTGTCAGCCGATTCTGCCGCAGTTGTCAAATACTCTGTCGAAACGTGCAATTGCATCGTCGATATCTTCTTCCGTATATGCAGCACTGGTATAAAGTCTGCTGCCGGCGAGAGTAACCATACCTTCTGCCATGTAAGCGGCTCCCATGTGCTCCATTTCCTTCTGACGGGCGCTCGTCTGCTTGAGAATTTCCGGAATCTCCCACGGCTTGGACCAGTTGATTGCAAAGTGCATTGTGCCTACTGTATCAAGGTGGCAGATTGAGCCCTGATTGAACGCAACGAACGGGAGATTATGCTTCTTAATCGACTTCTGAATACCCTCGATGAGCCTGTCGCCCATAAGGCCTGCCTTTTCACAGGCATTGGTTCTTTCAATCTCGCAAATTGTATGATAACCTGCAACGCACGAAAGCGGAGTTGCCGCCATTGTGCCGCCGCACATTGCCTTTTTAACCTTCTTGCCCGAAGAGTCGAGTCCTGCGCCGAGGTGAGCCATAACATCTCTGTGTCCGCCGATTCCGCCTGCTCCGGGATATCCGCCGGCAACGATTTTGCCGAAAATTGTAAGATCGGGATCAACTCCGAAATAGCCCTGAGCACCGGAAAGTCCGATTCTGAAGCCTGTAACAACCTCGTCGAATATAAGAAGTGCGCCGTATTTATGGCAGAGTGCCTCTGCTCCCTTTATAAATTCCTTGCTCAACGGTCTTGTTCCGCTCTCGGGACCGACAGGCTCAATGAATACGCCAGCAGTGCCGCCCGTAAGCTCATTCTTCTTGAGCTTTCTTTCAAGGTCATTGAGGTCATTCGGGAAGAACTCGTCCGTGTGCTTGAATACAAACATCGGAACACCCCTTGACTGAAGGTTCTTTGTGCCCGGAACTCTCATTCCGTAGGCAAGCTGATCCGACCAGCCGTGGTATGCGCCGCCCATTTTAAGGATATTCTTGTGCTTTGTCGCAAGTCTTGCAACACGAACCGCACACATACAAGCCTCTGTGCCCGAACCGAGCATACGGAACATTTCAACAGACGGAACACACTCGGCAATTTTATTTGCGAGCTTGTACTCATACTCATGGAAAAGACCTGTTGACGGGCCGCAGTCATTGAGCAGTTCAATAACCTTTTCGCGAACCTCGGGAGGGTTGCTGCCGATAATCGTCGGTCCGCCTGCCTGGAGAAAATCGTAATATTCGTTGCCGTCTATATCGTAAAGCTTGTTACCCGATGCTTTGGTAAAAACAAGCGGGAAAGGATAGTTAAATGCGAGGTTATGCTGAACGCCGCCGGGTATTCTCTGCTTGGCAATGTCGATCATTTCCTTTGACTTTGCACATTTCTTTGCGTAATATTCTCTTTCATATTTTTTGAGAGCTTCCGGCTTAATGCTGTAAATAGGCTTTTTAATAAGAGCGTCAAGCTCCTTTGTGACCTTATCGGCATCAAGATAATTTTTGATAGCAAAATTGTTTCCCATAAAAAAACCTCCTTTGGGAACTGCCGAAAAACGTATAACTTCACAGGCAGTTGCTTTTTAGATTAAATTTATTTTAACACATATAGTTTAGTTTTTAAATACGTCACTAAAAAAAATTTGTAAAAATTCATAAAATATTTTTACTTTTGATCTTCTTTATGATAGAATAGAGACAGAAATTTAACCTGACTGGAGTGTTGAACATGAGCGCTTACGTTATTGCATACGATGTCGGAACAACAGGGCTTAAAACCTGCCTGTTTGAGATTGATAAAAAAATCAAACCGATTGTCAATTCTTACGGCTCATACAACCTTTATATTCTCGAAAACGGCGGTGCCGAGCAGGACGCCGAAGAATGGTGGAACGCAATGTGTACCACCACGAAAGAAATCTTTACAAAGACGGATATCAAGCCCGAACAAATCGCGGGAATTTCATTCTGCTCTCAGATGCAGGCTCTCGTCCTCGTTGACAAGAACGGTGATCCCGTACGCAGACCCATGAGCTATATGGATCAGCGCGCCAAGGAGGAGCTGAAAAAATACATGGCATACGGCTTACAGATTGCAGGAGCAAATATTGTTCCGCTTCTCAAATCTCTTGCCGTCACGGGAGCCGTCTCATGCAGCGTAAAGGACCCCGTTTACAAATACAAGTGGGTTGAAAACAACGAGCCGCAGAACTACAAAAAAGCGTACAAATGGCTTGATGTTAAGGATTTCCTTATCAGCCGTTGTACGGATAAATTCACGATGACAAAGGATTCGGCGTTTGCCACTCTCCTTTATGATACAAGAAAAGGCAAAGAGGGCTGGAGCAAGACCGTTGCCGATATTTTTGATGTAAACATGAATCATCTGCCCGATATAATCGAATCGACCGACATGGTCGGCGGAGTTACCGAAAAGGCGGCGGAGAAGCTCGGTCTTTTGCCGGGAACACCCGTATTCGGCGGCGGCGGTGACGCCTCGCTCATCGGCGTCGGCGCAGGCAGCTGCTCTGTCGGCGATACTCACATTTATTCGGGAACATCGGGCTGGGTCGGTACAGTCGTAGAAAAACAACTTGTCGATACCTCTGCGATGATTGCCGCAATTGTCGGTGCTGATCCGAACAGCTTTAACTATTTTGCCGAGATGGAAACGGCAGGCAAATGCCTCGAATGGGTCAAGGATCATCTTTGTCTTGATGAGATAGGAATTTTCATTGAAAAGAAGAAAATAACAGACCGTACAGAAAAAGCGTACACCAGCCTTTACGACTATATGACAGAGGTTATCGACTCTGTTCCGGCAGGCGCAAACGGAGTTATTTTCACTCCGTGGCTTCACGGTAACCGCTGTCCGTTTGAGGATCCGAATGCCGCGGGAATGTTCTTTAACATCAACATCAACACAGGTAAATCCGATATGCTCAGGGCGGTTATCGAGGGCGTTTGCTATCATCTGCGCTGGATGCTTGAGGCGCAGGACAGAAAGATAAAGACCTCACAGACAATCCGCTTTGTCGGCGGAGGTGCGCTCTCCGATGTAACGGCACAGATTCTTGCAGATATAACCGGCAGGACGATTGAAGTTGTTGAGAAACCGCAGGATGTCGGCGCAGTCGGTGCGGCGGCTATAATAGGAATCGGTCTCGGAATTATTAAGGATCTCGGCAGTGTTAAGAATTATATACCGGTCAAAAAGACCTTCCATGCAAACACGGCAGACAAAAAAGTTTATGACAAAAACTTTGAGGTGTTTAAAAAGCTTTATTCCTCAAACAAAAAGAATTTTCAGTTACTAAACGGGCAATGATATAACCGAGCAGGAGGACTGAGTTATGAACGGTTATAAAAACATAAATAAAGCTGAAATCCTCAGCCTGAAAGAACAGGTTGAATATCAGACAGGTCAGGTAGTGAGCAAAACTCTTGCGCAAAACTCCGCACTGAGTGTTACACTTTTTGCCTTTGACAAGGGCGAGGAGATCAGCACCCATGAGTCGGGCGGCGACGCAATGGTTACATGCCTTGACGGAACAGGAAAAATCACTATTGACGGCATTGAATATATCTTGCACGAGGGCGACACAATCGTTATGCCCGCCAAGCATCCCCACTCCGTTTTCGGTGAGGATAAATTCAAAATGCTTCTGATGGTTGTTTTTTAATTTGTTAAAAGCTAAAAAACGCAAGCCCAAATCAATCGGGTTTGCGTTTTTCTTTTATAATTTTTCTATATATTTTTTAACGTTTTCTATCACGGTCTGAGTTGCTTCTTCAAGTGTACCGCTGACCTGACAGCCGGCCGCCTGCGGGTGTCCGCCGCCGCCCATTGCCGCGCAGATTTCCGAAACGTTGATCGGGCGGTTGCTTCTCATTGAGATCTTATAGCTTCCGTCCTTGCGTTCACGCATTGTAACACCGACCAATACGCCCTCAATCTGCCTCGGAAGCGAAGCGATTGCGTCAACCTCACTCTCGTCCGAGCCGCTCTGACGGTACATATCCTGAGTAACCGTTATCAGCGCACATTTACCGTCAAGGAACATCTTCATTCCTCCGACGGCCAGCTTTTCAAGTGCAACATATGTTCTCGTTTTCGTTTCAAACATAACCGTATTTATCGTCACATTGTCAGCGCCGCATTCAATCATTTCCGCCGCCATACGCATTGTGCGCGGAGTGACGTTTGAATAGCGGAAGCAGCCTGTATCGGTTGAAATTCCCGTGTATATACAATCGGCAATCTGCTTCGTCGGCTTAATGCCGAGCGCATGAATAACTTCAAGAACTATTTCGCATGCCGCCGCAGCATTCGCATCAAGCAATGTTCTTTCGGCAAACATACGGTTTGAACCGTGGTGATCAATACAAAGCTCAATCCTGTCGGCGAATTTCTCCTCAAAGTCCTTGCCGAGCAGCTTTGTGTCAGCCACATCAACCGCAACAAGAGCGTCAAAAGCGCACTCATCCTCGCAAACTTTTCCAAGATAATCGAATTTTTTCGCAACCGTGTCATTGCACTTTACGTTCGCCCTTTTGCCGACGGCTTCAAGCGCATATTTGAGTGCAAAAGCCGAACCGAGCGTATCTCCGTCCGGGTGCGAATGGGTCAATATCAAAAAATTGTCCCTTGATTTTAAAAATTCAACCGCCGTTTCAAGATTGATAACCATTAGTCCTCAGTCCTTAAATCATCCATAATCTTAACGATATTCATACCGTGCTCAATAGAATCGTCAGCCACAAAGCTAAGCTCGGGAGTTTTTCTCAAATGAAGCCGCTTGCCGACCTCTCTTCGAATATATCCCGTCGCACTCTTGAGACCCTTGACTGCCTCCTTAGCAACGTCAAGTCCCTCCATTGCGCTGATATAAACCTTAGCGTAGGAGGCGTCGGAGCTGACCTCCACCCTCACCACGGTAAGCATTTTATCCATTACCCTCGGATCCTTAAGTTCTCTGATAACCGCAATTATTTCACGCTTAATATCCTCGGATACTCTGTCTATTCTGTAACCTGCCATAAGCTACCTCTTAATCTCTGTATTCTTCGACAGTATAGGCTTCAAAGATGTCGCCCTCCTTAATATCGGAGAACTTTGTGAGACCGATACCGCACTCATAGTTTGAAGCGACCTCCTTCACATCGTCCTTGAAGCGGCGAAGTGAAGCGATATCGTCAACAGCAAGTACGATTCCGTCACGGACAACACGAACCTTTGAATTTCTTGTAATCTTTCCGTCAAGAACATAGCAGCCTGCGATCTTGCCGACGGAGGAAATAGTAATGACATTTCTGACCTCGGCACGGCCCTGCTCAACCTCACGGAATTTCGGAGCAAGCATACCCTTGATAGCCGCCTGAATTTCCTCGATGCAGTCGTAGATGATTCTGTACATCCTCATCTCAACGCCGTCACGCTCTGCAAGGTTTATAGCAACCGGGTCGGGACGAACATTGAAGCCGACGATGATTGCGTCGGAAGCGTTTGCAAGCATAACATCGGATTCGCTCGGAGCACCGACACCGCTGTGAATAACACGAACCCTGACTTCCTCGTTTGAGAGCTTTTCAAGACTCTGCTTAACAGCCTCAGCCGAGCCCTGAACGTCAGCCTTAACGATAACATTGAGTTCCTTCATTTCGCCGTCCTTGAGTGAATCAAAGAGATTATCAAGAGTAACCTTCTGAACAGACTTGAACTGCTCTTCCTTTGCCTCAGCCTTTCTCTGCTCAACAAGCTCACGCGCAAGACGCTCATCTGTTACTGCATCAAAGATATCGCCCGAATTCGGAACATCTGCAAGACCTGTGATTTCAACCGGAACGGACGGGCCTGCAGATTTGATCTTTCTGCCCTTGTCGTCAACCATTACGCGGACACGGCCGACAGCCTGACCCGCAACGATGATATCGCCTGAATTGAGCGTACCTTTCTGAACAAGGAGGGTTGCGATCGGGCCTCTGCCCTTATCAAGACGGGCTTCTATAACGATGCCCTTTGCCGCTCTGTTCGGATTAGCCTTGAGCTCCTGCATCTCGGCAACAAGGAGAATGCTTTCAAGCAGCTTATCAATACCCATATGTGTCTTTGCCGAAACAGGAACGCAGATAACGTCGCCGCCCCACTCCTCGGGAACGAGGCTGTGCTCTGTAAGCTGCTGCATGATTCTGTCGGGATTCGCACCCGGTCTGTCCATCTTGTTGATGGCAACGATTATCTGAACCTCAGCTGCCTTTGCATGGTTGATAGCCTCAATCGTCTGCGGCATAATACCGTCGTCTGCAGCAACAACAAGAACAGCTATATCCGTTGCCTGGGCACCTCTTGCACGCATTGATGTAAATGCGGCGTGACCCGGCGTGTCAAGGAATGTGATTTTCTGACCGTTGAGGTCAACTCTGTAAGCGCCTATATGCTGTGTAATTCCGCCTGCCTCGGTAGAGGTGACGGAGGTATGTCTGATTGCGTCAAGGAGCGATGTTTTACCGTGGTCAACGTGACCCATTACGCAAACAACGGGATCACGGGGAACAAGATCCTTATCATCATCCTCGCTGTCGTCAATAATTCTATCCTCAATTGTGACAACAACTGCCTTTTCGCACTTTGCACCAAGCTCGGTCGCAACGATTTCGGCCGTATCATAGTCGATGACCTCATTGACCGTTGCCATCTGACCGAGGGCAAAGAGCTTTTTGATAACCTCTGCCGCCGTCATGTGGAGAAGCGCGGCAAGCTCGCCGACTGTTATCTCCTCGGGAACCTGAATGTGAAGCTGCGGCTTCTTTGCTCTCTCCGCCGCAATTCTCTTGAGTCTCTCAGCCTCAGTCTCCCGGCGTGATTTCATGCCCGGTCTGCGCTGCTGAGACTTCTGCTTGAGCTTCTGCTTGTTGACCGTTCTGTCGCTTCTTCTGTCCTGATTGACAGGAGAGATATTCTCGTACTTCTCGTTGTATTTATCAAGATCAACATTGCTTGCCCTTGTGTCGATCGTTCTGAATTCGCCCTTTGTTCTGCTCTGCGGAGCTGCGTTGGGATCCTTCTGTTTTTTCTTCGGCTGATTGTTGCTCTTTGCCGGAGACTTTTTCTCGTCCTTGGCAGGAGCATCGGACTTTGCTTCCGACTTCTTCGGCTCGTCTGATTTTTCAGTCTTTTTCTCTTTCTTTTCTTCCT
>ENA-UAIQ01000079-UAIQ01000079.1-human-gut-metagenome-genome-assembly--contig:-NODE-79-length-26415-cov-13.957701_pt1 | contig 26415 bp, 30 predicted proteins | sample MGYA00244420_ERZ654391 | MGnify/ENA primary metagenome ERZ654391 (study PRJEB26926, sample SAMN06165002) | human gut metagenome | biome: ENVO:00009003; feature: ENVO:2100002; material: ENVO:00002003... | reverse complement strand
CGAGATGACGTCGAGTCTCGTGGGCTCGGAGATGTGTATAAGAGACAGCCTTTAAATGTATGAACTTCCTTCCTCTTTCTGTCCATACGAGGTAGGTGTGGGTATAGGCGGTGCCCAGTTTCTCCTGTGCCCCATCGCAGTGAGGGTCGGGGAGGGTAGAGTAGCGGGTGCGGCTCTTCGCCAGGCCCATGTGGGCATAATCAGCATAGAGCAGATACTGGCCGCTCTGGTAGTACTGGATATGAAGGGCGCAGAGCTGGCGGTTCAACTCCTGCGCCGTGATACCCAGCTCCTTCGCTATCTGCGTGGTGGTATAGCAGGAAACAGAGTTGAGCACATTGTCGGTGTAGAGCGCCTTCGGCAGAAGATGATCCACCTGATTCTCCAACTGGATGATGTTCTCACCGTTCTTGGCGATGCAAACCACCTGTTCGTCCACCACACCGTTCAGCCGACGAATCTCCATATCCTGTTCTCCGATGAGTTTCTTCTGCTGATCAATCTGCACCTGCTGGTTTTTCAGCAGATTCTCCTTCTCCTTGAGTGTAGCTCTGAGAATCTCTTCAGCATGCCGAATCGTCTCCTCATCACTCTCGCCCTGCTTTACCGGAATATAACCGCCCGTCTTGCGAATCTGTGGCAGCACCTCGGAAGTAACCCAGTTTTTGAACTTCACCGCCGTTGGAAGCTTGGAGCCGAGAACCAAAGCATAGAATCCGCTCTCGTTGACGAAGAGCATCTGCTGGAATCGCTCTGATGAGGTTCCATCCTTACGGAGACTTCCCGGAACCTTGCTACCGCGTTTTGCGGTATCAAGTCGGTTAACAAGCTGTTTTACAGCATCATACGATTTTTTGTACCCCAGCGCATTACATACATCTTTCGCGCAGAACAAAGGCTCCCCGTTTTCATCGGTTTGAATACGAATCTTACCGAATTCAGGGTTTTCAAACACAGCTGTATATCCCACAGTCTTTTCCTTCTTCATCTCTTCCTTTTTTGTATTTTCTTCTGTTTTCATGTTAAAAATGGTATTAAAATTAAACACTAATCACTACCCAATGGTAATCCAAATGCTCTCATCCCTGTCTCTCGCAGCGGTAATAGCATTGATGAGGCGGTGGAGCCAGATGCGGGAGTTCACAACCATGCCTTTTACACGGTTTTCACCCACCAGGATGCAGCCCTGCGTATCGTCGGGATAATTGCCGGCATGAATGCGGATGCCCTCAAAATTGGGGACACCCAACAGCAGCGGCAACCACATCTGAAACCTCGGCGACTTACTGATCACCAGCGGATAAGTGCCCTCAGGTATCGCCGTCTTGCCCTTCATCTTCTGCGCCTTCTTGCCCGATACACGCCCCAACCGCACATTCTCCTCGGCAGGACTCAGCTCCACACCCAGAAGATTGCGCCAGCACGGCTCCATCGTATCACAGAAATACGAGTCCGCATTCAGCTTCTCCGCAGGCACCTCGCACACCGTCTTCAGCCCCCTGCACTTGTTCACACTCTCAATCGTGCGCTTCTTCACGTCCTCATCCTTCAGGATGTAAAGGCGACCTATCGTGTAGGTCTTCTTCTTTGCTATACGTTTTAAAACTATCTGCATAAGTAAAAATAAATTTAAGATTTAATAACCATACCGTCGTGGCGGTACTTAAGCTTCTCAAAACTGTCACAACTGTCACAACTGTCACGCTTGCCCGTATACTGATACGCCCGCCTGATGTAATTCCGGTGCAGCCACTGCCTGATCATCATATCGGTACCCTTCGCATCCAAACCATGCTCCAGCCGGATGGCAAGCAACTGCGCAGCCGTAAAGTTATCGGGCAATATCTGTAAAAGATTCTGAGGCCCACGCTTCGAACTCTTCTCCGCCGTATAGTTCTCCTTCGCAATCATGTCGCCGAAGAACCGCATCTTGCAGTACAGGTCATACTGCTCGCTCCAGCGGATAAACTCGTCAATCTCCGGTTCCCACTTGCAACCATTGGCTACATACAGCACGCACGCCTTCAGGTAAGCGATGACGTTGGCACGGAACGAGAGATTCTCAAACGTCCTGTCCTGCGACAGCCGGGCAAACTCAGCATTCTCATCCTTCAGTTTGAGGGCAAGCTGAAACGCCTCCTTACACTCAATCAGGCCCGTTACTTTGTTCAGATTTTCGATGTAAGGTCGTAGCGCCTCACGGTACGATTCATCATAAGTTCCGTAAACAGGCATATCTTCGCCGATTTCCCTTTCGGGGATGGTGCAGAAGTTGATACGGCTGATAGGACCATCGGTAAGAACTTTAGAGAAGTAACGCTGACCCTTCTGGATGGTGGTAGATGCATTCCAGTTGAACCGGATGGTAACACGCTCCGTGACACTCATTGTTCCTACGCGAGTTTGTCCATATTTATTACCCGGGTCTGCTGCCAGACACATGATGCGGAACTGCTGGCTTCCGCTGCCCTTGAGCGCATCAAACTGGTCTAGCTCATTGAGCGAAGTATAGAGGAAATGTTCCTGCGCTTCGGCCGTTCTCATCACGAAAGCCGGGTTTGTCATATCCGCATCAATCTCCTGGATAATCAGGTTTTCAGGTCTCTTGCGCTTATCCTTGTTGGCACCCTTGCGCAGCATCTCATCCTTCCACGCCTTTTCGCGCTTCAGGTTTTCAGCATCCCTCAGCCTGATATCCTCCATAATGAAATCGATGGGCCTGTTCACGCTACTCTTACCCGCTCCGGTACCCGCAAGCAGCAGCGTCATCAGTCTCGCCTCGTGCTCCACGTTGTCAATATACCGGAACCTCGTCTTCCAGAGATGCGTAGCCAGCGGCGGGAAGATAGCGTGCGCCACAGCCGGCTTATAAATTTCCGGTGTCCTCGATATCAGCAGCTCCACCAGCTTCGGCAGTTTCTTCGGCATCTCCGGCGGGTCAGGATAATCCTCCCCGGTACTTTGAACTTTGAGATTCGAACTTTGAACAATATAATTAGTCACAGCATTCGAATTATTCACTCTTCGTTCTTCACTCTTCACTTCATTCGCCTTCTGCTCCGCAAGCGCATTCACCCTCATCACTTCCCTCGACATCGGCTTCGTATTGTCAGCATATTTCGCATAGAAGTCGTGAATCAGCTGATGGCAGTCGTTCTCCTGATAGTAGCTCGGCATTTTCACCCTCACCACCTTCATCAGTTCCTCTTCCTCCATCACCCTCGAAGCACCGGCGCTCATGATAGCCAGCAGCGAAGAGTGTCTCGACCCCACGGTATCAATCTCCATACCCCCGAGTCCGGCAGCCTGCGTAAAGAGGTCAAACGCAATCAGATTCTTCTCCCTGGCTCCCAGTCCGCCAGCATTCTGATTGCCTCCAGAATCCCCGATATGAGGAGCATCAGCACCATGGCTATTACCAGGTTGGGCAGGCTGAACAGCAGAGCCAGCAGAAACAGCAGGATTGCCGTCGTTGCCCGATAGTCTATTATTTTCATTATTCTTTCCATTGCTATTAACTTTTAACTGTAAACTATTAACTTTCCCTCTTCCGTCCACGGTCAGTCCGCGGTCCAGATACGCCTGCCTTCGCATCAGAATCTCCTTCTCGCTCAGCACGGCGCACCACATCTTCGACCTGTAGATTTCCGAGTCCTTATCCGTAAGATAAATCATTCTCTCGGGTGTGATGCAGCTCTCGTCATACGGCACCCCCAGCGCCTCGCAATACGCCTTCTGCGTCTCCTCGATGGTCATTCCCACCGGCAGTCTGATACCGATGTGCAGCTTCTTCCGGGCACTGTAGCAGAGGTGCAGCAGCGAGCCGTTCCAGATGCTGTCAGAGCAGTTCAGCTCCCTTGCCTTCTCGATAGCCTTGTCTACATACTCCCTGTCGTCCACGTCGATGATAGTCTGGAACATGAAGCTCTCGGGCTGGGCATTCTCCTGTCTGCGCACATTGTTCTTGAAAATGCCGTAGTGGGGACAGAAGAAAGGCAGTTCGCTCTTCAGCCTGTCCTGCGCCTTCTTCACCGCCTCCTCATCGTTGGCATTCACCTTCGGGATAGGCAGTTCGCCCCTGATCTGCTGAATCATCTTCCTGATTTCCGGCGATGTAATCACCTTGTCATACACCGCCATACTGTTTGAAAACACCTTCCCCTTATTGCCCTTGCGATAAGGGTTCAGTGCAATTACATGTTGTGTTTCTGTCATGTTATTTCGTTAATAAAAGATTGGTTTGTGGGGTAATCCCCTCTTCCGTTTTCACTACTCTCAGCCGTCTGTAAGGAGGAGGACTGAACACATACGCTTTCACTTCCATCATTTTAAATAATTTAGAAGATTGGGGGCTCCCACCACGGTTGATGTGCAGATACACAAAAGCCCCCGAAACTCAGACCACATTGGTTCTGAATTCCGGGGGCAAAGATAGGGCAAATTTCTCGCTTCTACCTAGTACGTACTATGTACGCGTACTAGTACTACCTGCCAGATTAGCCTCTGATAGCAGGCATCACTTTTTCGAGGAAGGGAATCGTTTTCTTCTGATCCATTCCCCGGTTGTAGGCGGCTCTCATCGAGTTCGGATTAGGACCCCAATAATTGCCGAATACGCTCCATATATTATCGATTTCCAACTCTGTACCTATCTGGTTGGCAAGGATGGCAGCTTCGGATGAAGACAGTCCTGATGGCATGAAATTTTCGGTTACCAAGCCTATCTCTATCAGGTTGTTCTTTATCCTCTGAGCCTTTTCCGTTTTCAGCTCTTCCGGCATCTCAGCATTTCTGCATGAGTTTTGCTCACAGGCATTGCTGCCATAATAGTTCTCTACATGCTCGAAGTACGAGCTACCAGCGTTCATGATGATCATTCTTTGTCCAGACATTTCTCATCCTCCTTTCCCTGATAGTTGTTCATGTGCTCGATGTATTGTCCACCATTCATCTGTATGGTATTGTTGATAACGATGGTAAAGTGCTTTATTACGAAGCGAATAAATTTTCTATAGAAAAAAAGTTTCATCTTCTTTTATTGTTTTTATGTTGATTGTTAACTGTTTCCGCCTCATTTTAGTAGAGGACGCGTGTTTGCGCTAACGTTTTTAGCGTAAGCCGCTGGAGAACTGCCGAGCGCCTACTATCGTAAGGTGTGGGGGCGGGTAGGGTTGTGTTTACTTTCTGGTTGTTGTTGATTATTTAATGTTAATACTAGGCTTCTGATGTTAGCATCTTGACCGGTTATTTCTTATTTAATGATTAAAATTCATCGTTTTGTCCGATTAGTTCCAAGAAGCTGATTGCTATAATACCGAAAGTCTTCTTGTATTTTTCCATGGCTTCCGTGCATTTCACTCTCTTTTTATTCAACACATCAATCTTTTTCCTTTTCAGACTTAACTTCATTTTATCATCTTCCTGGAGATTTTTCAGTTCCTTGTCACATGTTTCCTTAAGTCCATTGAGGAAACTTGCTATGATTCCCATCGTCCTAGCCATCGTTTTAACAGTTATGGTTTGATCCTTTTCACATATCCGTTTAAATGTAGTGTGATCGAAACTGAAAATCTTTTCAACGCTAGTGGGACCCATCAATTTGTCACGACACAACTCGCTTAAGAAGTCTCCTAAGCTTTCTAGGCACCTTTTCTTAACACGGTCTAGGTCCTTTTGGGTTATGTTCATCTTTTTTGGCATAGCGTTAAAATTTGCTGCAAAGGTTATAAAAAAAAGTCATATAACCAAATAGGAAGTGAGTGCTATAAGACTCACGGATTTTAACGAAATTTGTGCGTTCGTGGTATGTTTGACCGATGGAAAAAGGCTAAATGATGCAAGAAAAGAGATTTTGTTCAAATTCTGTCTGCAGCAGCACGTATGCGGTTTGAAACCTCGCATAGTGCTCCACGGAGCATATTCTTCTCTTCTTCGGTGAAACTTCCCACTCCACCATTTCCATCGATGCCGTCGAGTTTGTGATAAAGCCATGATGCTGACAACATTTGGGCACAAAAAGCCCCCGATGCGTCACGCACCAGGGGCTTAAAGAGTTCATTTAATTACTTTATGAAAACACAACCATCAAAAGACGGCTGCTTGTAAATCCGCTTTAATATTGTCCATACAGGCGTTGAGTCGTTGGTATGTTTTCTCTCCAGCGGTCTTGACTCCACTTACATACTGGCGCATGAGCGATGGGTTGATGCCTGCACGTCTGGCAATCTCGGTAGCGTTGAGAAAGGAGAACTCCTTGAAGAAAGCTTGCACGTCGTACTTATATGTAAACGTCAAGTCTTGCAAGGCCTTGTTGTTAGGGTCATCTTCCCTACATTCCTGAAGAGCCTTCATGAAGTCGGCCTTGGCTTCCTCAGCGGTCGCACCATCGCCATCTATGACACCATAATTACCCAATGGCTCATCATTGTAACAAGAGTATCCGCCATTACCATATTCTAAAATCAGCACTACATTCTTTGCCATATATCTTATTTGTTTAAAATTCCCATAAAAAGAGTTCTCCACATGTCCATCACGCAACACGCTCAATTGCAAGGTTAAGGGCAGTTGCCCGGACTATTGTCCGAGCAACGTCTTTTTAATGCGTCTAAGCAACCCTGTCTTAACCTCATGGCTACCATGTCTTGGAATTCTGATTTTCATCCCATTCTTGGGATTGAACCATTCATCGTGCTCGGCACCATGTCGAGTGATAAAGCATCCCGCTTTAGTCAACTCATTGTACAATTGATTGTGTTTCATTGTTGTAATTAAACATGTAAAAGAACTCTTTGTCTGAATGACACTGCAAAGGTAGCTAAAAAGCTATAAAATACCAAATATTTAGGTAGCTTTTCCGCTACGTTAACTAAACTTTAACATTTGGGGGCAAAAAACATCTATCGCGTCAGAGAAGAAAGCGATAATCGAGTACTTTGGGTTATGGCTTGACAACGTAAAACCCGATGTCAGCGTCACGGTTCATGTCATTTTATGACCACGTGACTATCACTCCTTAAACAAGTATCACCAACCACGTGAAAAGCGATACCTGTAACCACGCTAATGAAGCGGTATCATTTGTAATTACTCCTTTATATTCATATTTTTACCCCTTCCTTTTCCACGTTCCTGACGAAGGGTGTATTCCTATACTTTTCCCATTCCTGGGCGGTATACATCACGGGGTTGATTTCCTCGCCCAGTTCCCATCCGAGTTCGGTCAGTGGGTAGGTGATGTTGTCATAATCGGCAGCCATTTGCGGATAGCCGCCAATATATGTTCCTTTACATTCATAACTTATAAATGTATCCTCCGTTATTTGAATAATTTTCGGGCATCAGGAAGTTCGGCTTCTGAAGCTTCTGCCGCACGGAGTTCTTTAAAAGCCTGTGTCAGACTTTCCTTCACCACCAATCTCTGTCTCATTGCTTCTGTATCTACATCTGTTAATGTTGCCATAATCTTCTCCTTTAATTAAATATCTCCCACAAAATTACACTTTTTCTCTGAAAGCGCCAAATTATATCTGGAAAATATACGCAAAAAGAGCTTTTTAAAAAGGTAAGGCCATTCCCCCTCACACATCCCTGCAATTCCCCTCCCGCATCCCTGCCATTCCCCTCACGCCCTGAAGGGGCAGAAGCTCCTAGCCCAGGGCATCCGCCCTGGGTATCTATGTCCGCACGCCTGGCGCCCTGAAAGGGCAAAAGCTTTATATGGCGACCCGAATATAATAAATAAGCCGAAAAAAATAGGAGAAAAGATGATGTAAATGGATTCTTTTTTGTACTTTTGTACGCAATTAAAGAAATGCAAGACTTATGGAATCTAGATTCTTGACCAATTATACAGAGACAACCTTCCTGTCTACCATTCAGATGAACTTGCGCCACTGCAAGTCATTTGCTTTTTCAGTCAGCTTTATCAAGAAAGCCGGCCTGGTACTCTTGGCTAAAGACATTAGTGCTGCTATAGAGCGTGGAGCTAAAGGAAGAATTATCACTTCTACTTATCAGAATTTTACCGATGTAGAATCGTTAAACTACTTTTTGAGTTTGGCACAACATCCTAATTTTGAGTGTCATCTGGACGATGAATGTTTCCATGATGAGAAGAACTATTTTACCAATGGTTTCCATTCTAAAGGCTATATTTTCGAACTGGAAAATGGTATAGAAATGGTTGTTGGTTCTTCTAATATCACACGCTATGCTTTGCTGAAAAACATAGAGTGGGATTTGGTGGTAAATTGCGAGCATGATACCGAGGCTTATCTTGATGCAATGAATGAGTTTGAAAGTCTATGGAATCAGACGTATGAGTTATCGCAGGATAGAATTAAAGAATATTCTACCAAACTCAGTTTTGCTATTGAGCATTGGGATATGGATTATGATATGGCGGATTCTGAAATCAAACCTAATTATATGCAGCGCAAAGCACTTAGGGAATTGAACAGGTATCGTGCCATCGGTCAGGAGAGGGCTTTGGTGATTTCTGCCACAGGTTCAGGAAAGACGTATCTGGCAGCATTCGATGCGCTCAATTTCAATCCCGACAGATTGCTCTACATCGTACATGAAGGCTCTATCTTGAAGAAATCCCTGGAGACATTCCAAAAGGTCTTTGGTGGCTCTAAAACCTGCGGTCTGTATAATGCGGAGGCAAAGGAAACAGGTGAGGATTTCCTGTTCTCTACCAATGTTTCGATGTGCCGTTCGCTCGAACTCTTTGATAAGAAGGAATTCGATTATATCATCATCGATGAGTGTCACCATGCTGTAGCAGACAGTTATCGGAAAATCATCGACTATTTTGAGCCGGAGTTCCTGCTGGGCTTGACAGCTACCGAGAACCGAATGGATAATCAGGATGTGGTAGAGATTTTCGGCAATAATATCCCATACGAGTTGCGGCTTCGTGATGCCATCATCAATGATCTGATTGTGCCTTTCCACTATTATGGTATTCGTGACGAACTGGTTGATTATGGGTTGACAGCATCTGGCGAACGCCGTTTGATTTCGCAAATCTCTACACCTGAAAACTGCGAGTTTATCCACCAGCAGATAGAGAAGCATCGAATGGGAAACCAGAAGCTGAAGGCGCTGGCTTTCTGTAGAAACATCCAGCATGCCAGAATGATGGCTGATAATCTGGGTGATTATTACCATACAGCTTTCTTGAGCGGTAAGAACAAGACCGGTGAACGTATTCGTGCTTACAATGATTTACAGGATGAAAACCGGGATTTGGAAATCTTGTTTGCTGTAGATATCCTGAACGAGGGTGTGGATATTCCTGGTGTCAACATGGTGCTCTTTCTGCGCCCAACGGAATCGAGTACCATCTTCTTGCAGCAATTGGGTCGAGGTCTTCGTAAGTATACAAACAAGCCTTATGTTACGATACTCGATTTCATTGGCAACAGCTATAAGCGTAGCGTTCATATAGCCTTGGCGCTAGGCAGTCTTTCCCGCAATTCTATTTTGGAAAAGAAACTCTTGAAGTTCATGGTAAGGAATGATTTCAAGAGCTTGGGCTTGGATAAATATGGCGTTGAGGTACACATCGATGACCTTTCCAAAGAGGAAATCATCGACAAGATTGAGAGCGAGAATTTCAACCGCATCAACTATCTGAAGATGGATTATCAGAACTTCAAGGCATATCTGAAAACTCCGTCTTATCCATCGCACATGGATTATATGAATAGTGATTATGCTCCTAATCTCTTGAAATTCATGAAGATAAAGATTGGCACCAAGAAAACCAATTCTTATTATGGTTTCTTGAAGGGTATAGAAGAAGAGGGCTTGCCGGTATTCTCAGAAGAGCAGATTGCTTGTATCAATTATCTGTCTAGTCTTTTGCCTTTGGTAAGAGAGCATGAGTATTTGGTAATCAAGTATTTACTGAACGGAGAGACTACGTTATCGCATATTGAAGCCAATATCCGGGAGGAGATTCCTGGTTTCAAGCATGAGCAACTGGAGCACGCTTTGCGATTCCTGGAAGAGGGATTTGCTGTGAAGATAGAAGCGGATGAAGTGCATTTATGTGGCGAAAGAGAACAGGAATATGAGGCATATCTGCAAGATTTGCTTAACTATGGTTTGACGCAATATGAGGCAAGATATGCTGAAACGAAAGAAGATTTCCTGTTGTGGCAGGATTATCGTCAGGACCAGGTGCTCTTGAAAATACTGGAGAATCCGAAGCACAATCAGTATGGCACTTACTATAAGGATGGCAATATGTATGTATTTGCTGGTTTAAAGAAGGATGCCTCGCTGGATGAACATTTGAAGTATAATGACAAGTTCTTGTCGCCAGATGTTTTCCAGTGGGAAAGTATTAATGATATTTCAGACAAGGACGAAGCTAAACAGAAAGCCGCTAAGAGAGTCTTTGTGTTTGTGAGGAAGGTAAATATGGAGAATGGTATCACCCTGCCGTACACCTATGTAGGAACGGGTCATTTGGAGAATCCGAGAAAGGATGCAACGACGAATGGTTCTATATTGTATGATATCCATATGGATAATCCGTTACCGCCGGAATTGCAGGAAGACTTCCAGTGGATGGAGTAAATGATATTTTAAATAGGAGATAAGAACAATGAAACATTATAATGTGGTTGCAGCCGTGGTTTGCCATGATGGCAAGTATCTCTGCATGCAGAAAGGCAAGACAAAGTTTGAATATACCAGCTATAAATGGGAGTTTCCTGGTGGCAAGATTGAGCCTGGTGAAACTCCTCAACAGGCGCTGGCTCGTGAGCTGATGGAGGAGATGGAGTATCCGGTAGAAGTAGGAGAGGAGTTGGTAACAGTGAATCACGAGTATCCTGATTTCTCGATAACCATGACTGCCTTTCTGTGTACCCCAAAAGGCGATGCTGATGGGTTTAAGAGGCGTGAGCACGCTGATAGCAAGTGGTGCAGCCAAGAAGAACTGAAAGGGCTCGACTGGGCTGCAGCGGATGTAGGGGTAGTGGCAAGTATCTTATAATATATTAGCCTATCCTGTCGTTAGCTGATAAGGCAAATCCCTCTATATAGAATTTCTCCTTAACTTCGTTTATGATAGCTTCTTCCTGCTCCTCGTTGGAGTCTTCTTTCTCGAACGCAAGTATCAGATAATCATTGGATTTCGTTGGTGAGAATATCTTGCCGATAAGCTTTCTGAAATTCCGGCTGACGAATTCTTCTACTTGTGTATCTTCTTTCGGCGTGAGGCGATAGAAGTCGTATCTTTCGTCCAGCATCTTCTGTATTTCATCACGGAACATCTTGCGAACCCGGTTTTTCCAGGCGAATTTCTGGTGCTCGTTATGACGGGCATACAGAGATACTACATAGAGGAAGTTGACATCGTAGTGGAAGACGAGAAGGGTGTCGCGGTCGAACAGGCGGTCGTTGAAATGCTGGGTGTTGAAGCACTTCTTTTCCCTGTCGGTTGACGAAATCTGGTCTGAGAAAGAGAGATTCTCTGCCATCTTTGCGCTGATGAAGAAGTTCGGAATGATGTTGTAGCCTTCCGTCAGGTCATCGCGAAGCTTGGGTACGTTGCCGAAGTTACGCTTGTCGTATTGCAGTTCTTCATCGTCCTTATCGTCGCTCATAAAGAGGTTCAGGTTCCACTGGATGATGTTTCTGGCGTACGTAAACTGCTTATACACAGATTCTTTGCCGATGGAATGACCTAACTTGTAATACTTGCTGTCGCCGATGTAATAAACTGGCTCCTGATTTCTTGTTGTAATCAGGTTCTGGTAGCTGTACAGATGGTCTATGCGCTTGCCGTCAGCCTGTTCTTTCAGTCCGGCTGGAATGTTCTTCTCGCCTAGAAGTTCATCAATAATAGCCTCGAAAACGATATTAAAACTCTTAACCAGAAGATACTCCTTGCGTTCCTGCTGGATGTTCATGCGCTTGGCATTGTCAAAGAAATCGTAGCATAGTTGCCAGAGGTGTAAAGCTTTGTCTGAGAAGTATTTATACTTAATCTGGAGCAGTCTGGTCTTCCCTAATCCATTCAGATAGGTCTTGAAACGATAGCCTGTTATCAGTTGGAAATTGCAGTTGATATGATTGGCGAAGCCGTATCTTTCGCTGATATAATTCAGGATGGAATAGAAGATAATCAAGAGTTCTTCATCAAAATTAATCTGCTTTTTCCTGTTGACAGGATGGGTATAAACAGGGCTGTTTTTGCTGATGATGGCACTCGTGGTGGCTATGGTCTTTGACCAATGAATGCGGTTGTAACCGGAATGGATGTTCTTCAGGATGAAGAAGATGAAATCCTGGTTGTGCTTATTGAAGTCGATGAGAGCCAGCAGAATATCGAGGAATGTGTTGTTGATTTGTCTGTTACTTTTACCGAGGCACGCTATTTTCTGGTGATAGACAATGCCGTTTCTGGTGGTATTGTTGTAAACCTCGATGGTGCGGTAAATCCAGACAGAGAACTCATAGATGAAGTCTTTCTCCTGTTGAGAGAGTGGGTTGTTCTGGTTCAGGTTGACGATGGTTTCCGGGGCGTATTTGCCGAATACTCTTTCGCCCTCAGGTGTATCTTCGAGCAGTACTTTCGGCAAAATAAAGACGCAATCGTTGAGCTGGGTATTGTAGTAATACCCAACGTAGTTGATGCTGACGTTGCCATCAATGTCCTGCATGGCGTCGATGCCGTGCAGGACCTCCCTAATCTGTTCAGCCTGATACTGATGTTCTTCTATGAGGATTCTCATAATCTCTTTATTTTGTTGGTTCTACTGTCCAGCCTTGTTCTTTTGCAAATTGGATAATAGAATCAATGTTTGTTATATTCCACCAATTGCTTACATAAAACTCGACTCCATCAGAAGAATAGAATTTTCTATCTTCTTTATAAAAACCATAGGCTCTTTGCTTGTATCTTTCTATAGCGTTTTCTATTATTTCCTGACGAGTGACTATTAATCCTATAAGTTTCAGTTCCTTTCCAAGCATCGAGTCTGGGAAGGTTTCTTTGATTTCAGAATATTTCATCTCGGGATGTTCCTTCAGATATTGTTTAATGATGGAAATACCTAAGTCACCTTTGCCAAGCGGTTCAGAGCCGTTGAAACTATATTTTGTTTTATCGTTGCCTTTAGTTTCATTGTTGCTTGGGACAGCATCAATTTTTTCCTCTTCTTCTTCTGAAATGTATTCCTCTACTCCCAAATTCTCCAAGAACTGCTTAACGATAGCTATATCAACGTTAGTTTTGCCGTTCTTATCCTCATAGAATCGGTCGAAAGACAGAATCTTGCCTTCTTCATCCTGAAAGTCCTTATCATCGAAACCATAGTCCTTGAACACATCATTCCAGAGATAGAAGATAACCTTACTAACGAATAAATCGGCATCAATTTCTCCATCTTTTGCCTTGCAGAAGAAATAGCCGAGTTTCTTGTCTTCTGAATTGGTAAGTGAACCAATCAGCTCATTAACCTTGCTGATAAATGACCACCATTTGTACTGCTTATCACCCGTGTTGATGTACCAGTTGAGAGGAGCGTTGGTTTCTTTGTCACGACCTTCGCGAATAGGCACATACTTCCAATCCCAGCGGCGCTTAAAGGCAGAGTCAATAGGGAAGAGACTCTGGTCGCTGGTGTTCATTGTAGCCCAAATATAGAGGTTTGAAGGCAGAACAAGGCGCTCTCCCTTCATGATGAGGTTTACCATATTGGCTTCGCCATAGAGCTGGTTGATTTCGTCTTTATTAGTAATCTCCCATCCCGCAAATATCTTTTCGAGATACTTCTGCATATCCTTGTCTGCTACGATAGGATAATCAGAAAAGCCATATTCGTTGCGATCCAGCAATTGGAAAAGGTCACCAAAGATTTGGGCGCAATTGCCTCGGTTTATTTCTTCGATAATAAGATATTGCTTTTTGCTGGAGCCTAGTTTCTTCCACGCTTTCACATAGGCTTCGAGAAAAGCCTGAGGAATGAACTTGTAGGCAATTCTTTCTTCCTTTACGACTTCCTTTGTATCGTCATCAATTACCTTTTTGCCATAGCAATCTCGGAGATCAACTTCTTCTGTAATAGGTTTGTAGGTACCAACAAAAGAGGCGTAATCTGAGTCGGGATGAAATGTAGTACGAATCACGCTCTCTCCGAAAGTCAAGTCCTTGATGGTCTTTGATTTGCCTGTGCCAGGAGCACCATAGTAAATCTGCTGAAGGCCTGTAGTCTTAAGCAAATGGTTTTCTGCACGAGAAGATTCTGCTGGATTCCCTTTTCTGACGAGTTCGTTCTTTGGGTCAAGAACCATCTTAGCCATAGCTGTCAACGTAGCGTTGTAGCCATATTCATATTTATCAATGTCAGACAGTTCTTTGAGTTCTACTCTGGCATCCTCAGCCTTTTTGTTGGGATTTTTTCTATAGTAGTCTATAAATTCTCCCAGCAATTGCTTGGATATGGTACGAATACTAAAACTGCCCTTGCTCCCTGATTTTACCAGATAGCAAAGTCTGTCTTTATCAGCAATTATAATGCGCCCGTCTGTTGATTGGTCGCCAACCATAAGTTTATCGTAATCTTCCATGTTGTTTTGACTTCTATTGTTTTTCTTTGATAAGTTTGATGATGCTATTTAAAAAGTCATGAGCGGGTTGTAGCATATTTTCTACGTCAGAATTACTAACATCATATTCGCAGTTATAATCAGCTTTCATTCTTAATTGTTCCATCCTGGAGAAAAATGCACCAAGTTCTTTGTCAATTTTACCTGTCTTAACGAAATTCATGCCAAATACGCCTAAAGTACCAGCATGAGTATGTGCCGAAAGCCCATAATGTATTAATAGTGCCTGAGCAGCATGGAAACAAGAATAGTAAAACCTATTAGCTGCCAAATCCCATAATCCCATAGAAAGCATTTGCTCTGCTTCTGCTATAAATCTTTTTGCTTTTTCCAGACGAAGTTCTACTAAAGAACTTCTTTCATCGTTTGTTAGCCCCATAATCTTACTCCTTCCTTTTCTACATTTTTATAAAATGGTGTAATCTTATATTTCTGCCACTCCTTAGCGGAATACATTACAGGATTTATTTCTTTTCCTAAATCCCAGCCTAACTCGGTAAGAGGATAGGTTACATTATCATAATCAGAAGGTAGAAGTTGATCCTTGTCTAAGATAACAAGAATGTCCCAGTCGCTATCATCCCTAGCGGTGCCTCTAGCTTGTGAGCCAAAAAGTATCGCTTTTCCGTATGGTGGCATATTCTTAGCCAGGCATTCACGGATGGCAGTCAATGTATATTCCTTTTCCTTCTTCATAATGCAAAGATAAGATAAAAACTTGAATCAGACAAGTAAAAACCTTCTTTTTTATGAATTATTACACGATTTATGAGAAATTACTGATAAGCTTATATTTCCTTTGCCATCTTTTTTTCTGCAAAATAAGAAATATTTCTCCTTTATGCAAGTTTTTGGGCTTTTTCTTTTGTGTTTTCATGAGAAAAGATTAATTTTGCCAATGAATGGTGTTAATTGATATAAGAATTGTTTCTTTTAATAGAATTAAATAATATGAGTATATTGGACAAAATACCTTCTTTGGTAGGAAATGAACTCTTCCAAAAACTTGCTGCGATAGAGGACATTACTGCACTCTGCAAGGAAGATCAAGAGAAATATGATGATGCAATCAAGGTGATGCGTGACCATATTGCAGCTTATAAAGGAGCTATCATAGAGGCTAAAATTGAAGTAGCTAAGAATATGCTGATGGAAAACGAACCTGTTGATAAAATCGCAAGATATACAGGGCTTGCCAAGGAGGATATTTTAAAACTCAACTAATATTTGAACGAGGTTATTGGTAAGAGTGACCTCGTTTTTGTTTCTAAGTTACGTTAAAAGATGTCTTTGTAAATAAAGAGTATGTCAGACCGTTTGACCATAGAACAGCGCCACAACAATATGGCGGCAATAAGGGGCAGGGATACCAAACCGGAGATTCTTGTCAGGAAATTTCTGTGGAGTAGGGGATTCAGGTATCGGCTCAATCACCCCCGGTTGCCGGGCAAGCCGGACATCGTGCTGAGGAAATATCGCACCTGTATTCTGGTGAACGGGTGCTTCTGGCACGGACATGAGGGGTGCAAATATTATGTGGTGCCGAAATCGAACACCGGGTTCTGGATGGAGAAGATCAGGAGGAACCGGGAGAGGGACCATGAGGTGCTGCACCGGCTGGCTGAAATGGGATGGCATACCATCGTGATATGGGAATGTGAACTGAAGCCGGCGGTAAGGAAGAAAACGCTGGAGTCGCTCGCCTTTACGCTGAACCATATCTATCTGGAAGATCATCATATCAGAAGATATGAATTGCCGGAAGAAGTGCCGGAAATGGTGGCGGAGCCGGAGGCGGAAAGGCGAGAGGAATAGGCAGGGAATTCACGGATTTTTTAAGGCTTTTGCCCTTACAGGGCGCAAGGCGGATTGCGCTTATACCCAGGGTGTTACCCTGGGCTAGGTGCTTCTGCCCCTTCAGGGCGTGCCTGCTTGATGGTTCCTTATGATGGGGTAGCATCTCTCCTTAACTCCTGGTCGAGCTTTCTTTCTGCTATCAGTACCCTCTCTGCTTCTCGTAAATGAAATCATCGGCGATGTAGCCATTGCTCATGAGATATAGGCCGGTGCGCTTATCGTGGAGTTGGGCACAGGTCTTGCTGCGATAGAAAAGATCAAGAGCCAGAGCTGGAGATATTTCCAGGCGCTGTGACAGTTCGTATGCCACGCCTCCTATCTGATAGCTGAGAATCATTTCTTGAATCTCAGGCGTCTTTGTGTTGATCTGTTTATATTTTTTCTGTTCCATTATATACTAAGTATTTATTGATGAGAGTTTGATTGAGCAGGCAAATCTGATTGTTGGGCTTATGAAATATTAACTGCTGTAGGGCTGATTCTGCATCGTAAAAACCTGTCATGTATAGGTTTACGGTATCGATTACTCGGTCGTTAGCAATACCTCCTTCTACATAATCGTAATCTCTGGCAGGGTTTTCGCCCCGTCTGTTGCCCACGATGAAGTCTAGCCAGTCTTTATCGTATGCGGTAAATATCTTGCAGCGAGCTTCTGCGAGAATAGCATCCCTATCCAGAGTGTAGATATTGAGTAGGGGTTGTGCTGCTCTTTTTTCGGCTATGGTTTTAGCCCATTTGATTGCCTGATCCTTTAAATCGGTTACATAGAAGCCTTGACCAAAGTCTAACCTTGGTCTTCCAACATGATTAAGTGGAGCTTCTATAATTTCTGTAGCTCCATGATAAACAGTTATTTTCATCTGTCTTTCTTCTCCCAATTAGTTAGACACTCAATGACATCTTCTATAAGATACTCTCGACTTTCGGTGTGGAGCGTATCGTAGTGGGGCAGAATGAACTTGTTGATTAAATCAACCTTTCTCATTCTTTCGTATATTTCAATATATGGTACCCCGAGCTTTCTTGCAGCTCCCTCAACGCATGAAGCAGCGAATGCGAGCTTGATTTCTTCTAGGGGTAATTGTATTCTGTTGTTTTCTTGTTTCATATTTTCGTCCTTTCCTCTTAATTCCTGCAAAGATAATGCAAAAATAAGCAATATTTCTCTTTTATGCAAGTTTATGCAAGTTTTTAAGGGATTTCTTTTGTGTTTTCGTGAGAAAAGATTCATTTTGTATCGAATAAAATTCGAGACCATTTACCGCATAGAGCGGTACGTTTGTAACCCAATTTATTCTTCCATTTCAGAAGTTCATTGATAGCTAATCTTTCCATAATCCGTATCTTAAAATCACATTTTATGAGGGAATAATCATCTATTATCCCACATTTTATGAGGGAATAACGCTGCAAATATACACATTTTATGAGGGAATCCTATCATGTTTTTGCACATTTTATGGGGAATACCTATTTTTTTAACTGATTTTAAAGGATGAAAAATGAAGTAACTACTCAGCAGCACCCCCTATGGGCATGAGCGTATCTCCCTAATAACCTCCAGGGGGGGTAGGGTGATTCCTTTTTTCTTTACAAAACAGGATGGAGGGAGAAGGAGAGGAGAAGGATTGAGGGAGCGTTACAGTTGTGACAGTTGTGACAGTTGTGACAGTTTTCAGGGGAGGGGTATATGAACTCGGGCTGCTTTCAAATTGTTATTATTATATTTAACTTATTATATATATAATTATATATATTATAAGTTACCTCTAAAGAGAGGGAGGTGGGGGGTAGGCGCTGAAAACTGTCACAACTGTCACAACTGTCACGCTTTGGAGGTTGAGGAAGGTGGAAGCATTGATGGATGATTTCTTGCTTCCTGCTGCTTTCGGAGTAAGAAAGCATAGAGAAACTTTTTACATTACATAGTTTTCTCGCACGATAAATTATGAGTTGGCAAGATTAACCGGATACGCTCGAAGTGTTAAATTCGTTTAACATAACTCCGCAGGGTGAAATTTGGTAGTATCAGAAAATTGCCGTACCTTTGCATCGTGATTCAAGAAAGGATGCACTCGACAAAGCGCACCCCACCAAGTTAACATTCAACATTAATATTAACCCTTTAATAATTTAAGATCATGGAACAGAAAGGAACATTGAAGTATCGTAAGTTGCAGCGTACACCACAGAGCGGCGAGAACGCTGGTAAGAAAAAGTGGTATGCCACTGCGGTAACCGACCGCGAGGTGGATTTCGAGGGATTCGTATCCCACATCTCTGACCATGGTTCGCCTTACTCCCGAGGTACTATCCACGGTGTGCTGATGGATGCACTCGACCATCTGCAGGAGTTGATTCTCGACGGTAAGAGTGTGCGTCTCTCTGACCTCGGCCTGTTCTCCATCGGTATGACTTCGAAGGCGGAGGATACCAAGGAGAAGGTAACGGCTGCCAGCGTAGAGGGTGTACACCTGATTGTGAGAAACACAAAAAGCTGGAGCAACTCTGAGCTGCGCAAGAAGTGCAAGATTCAGGAGTACGGCGGCTATACCGGCACCGACGAGGGTGGCACCTCTGGTGGTACCTCAGGCGGCACTGAACAAGGCGGCGGCGCCAGCCAGGGCGGCTCCGGAACTACCGGCGGCGGTACGCAGGAAGGCGGCGGCTCTCAGGATAACGGTGGCGGGCTTGAGTAAAGCCCTCGCCTGAGGGCAACCCCCAACCAAGTCAACATTCAACATTCAACATTAAAAATTAAAGATTATGAAAGCAAGTACCTGGAAAACAATTTTGCAGATTGCAATCTCCTTCCTTACAGCCATCGCTACCACCCTCGGTGTAACAAGCTGCAGCGGAATTTAAAGGTAAAAAAGTAAAAAGGTAAAAAGGTAAAAAAAAAGCCCCGGTGCATCATGCATCGGGGCTTTTGCTTTATCTGCTTTTTCTTCGTTTATCGGATATCTCTTCCTTCCTGGCTGTATCCTTCGAGCATCTTCGGGCTGCTGATAGGCTTGCGCGAACAGTAGTCGAAATCTACCTTCTTGTAGCCCTGGCTGGAACGCCAGCGGATGGTAAGCTTCACCGTCTTGCCTTCGGTATCAGGCACGACTCCGTTCAGATTGAACGCTACGAGGGCATCGCGCCAGTAGTTCTGAGGGTCGCCATTGGCATTGTGACGCAACTCTACCTCGTAAGGATTATCTGGATTCACACCCGTAACGAGGTTGATGTAATGCACCTTCTGACCGCCCCAGAGAGCACGGAAACGGAGGGTGAGATAGCCATCTTCTGCCACCGTTACCCAGTCGCGCACGATTTCTACCTGGCTGTTGCCATACTTCTCGCTGTTCTCGTTATCAGAACCGAGCGATGGAACTGGCTTCTTGGTCAGGATGCTGTCTATCCAGTTGACGTGAATCACCTGGTTATACTTCTCGCTGTTCTCCGAGGTCTGGGAGTAGTTGACCAGGGCGCGAACCTCCTTACCGTCAAAGATGGTTGGTTTCAGGTTCTTGGCGAGCAGCGTGGTGTTGTCGTCGAGCTGCAGATAGCAGGCATCGCCACTCTTCTTCACGGTTACCAGTGCGTTAGGAAAAACGCGGTCCCAATCGGTATCGTTATCGTTATCGCACGACTGGAATGTGAGGCCCGACAGGAGCATCATCGCTGCCAGCCCGATCTTCTTGAAATCAATTTTTCTCATATATACTGTTCCTTTCTTTTTAAAATTGTTCTTCTTTCTGATAAGAAAATAAGAAAGGAACAGAATTCTTGCTTCTGATTTAGAAAAAGATTGTTAAAGCTCAAGTTAAAAATAATACGTGCAGCCGATGGTGGCAGCGCGATTGCCGAAGTGCTGACTCGCCATATCGTGGAAGCGGCCCTCGAGCGTCCAGTGCTTGCCCAGATTCTTGTATACCCCTACCTCGGCATAGAGATTAGCCGGGGTGTAGGGATCGCTGCGGCGACGGGTACACCAGATGAGGTTGCCCGTAAAGCGCCAGCCATCGGCCATTGTGAGCTGCGGTGCCAACTTGAACACGGCAAAATGATTATACTCCGCATTGCGCTGCTGAGCCTCTTCTGAAGGGGTTTCGCTGCGCTGCCAGAAGTAGTTGACTCCGGCTGTGAGGCGAAGGATGCCCTTGTGCCAGAAGGCGGTGGAGCCGATGCCGAGCGTATTGTCGTGGATGGCACTGAACAGGTGCTGGTGGATGTTCTTCACCGAGGTGCTGAGCACGAAGGCTGGGCGGCTGTAGGTATGCTTGAGCTCTACCACATTCGCCATGCTGTTGCCGATATCGGCGGTATAAACCGGCTGCCAGGAACCCTCCATATCGCCTGCGGTTACGAAATCGCCAAACTCGGGATTGAAGATGCGGCGGCAGTAGGTGGCCTGCAGGGTATGACCCGGCGTGAAGCGGTAATAGGCGCTCGCCGAGTAGATATGGTTGCGCATGGTATGCTTCCAGTGCTCTTCCGGCGCAATCTGCTTAGGGCGGAAGTTGATGATGCGAAAACGGTCGCCTGCCATGAATCCCCACTTGCCGATGTTGTAATCCAGCTGGGCGTAGAAATCCTGATAGTTGGAATGGTTGATGTAATCGGCGATGCAGTTCTTCTCGATGGAGAGTCCGCCCTCGAAACCTGCCGTAATCCAGAGATCAGGGGTGATGACCGGAGTGGCGTATTCTACCACCATGAAGGGGTAAGTGGAGTGGTTCTGGTAGGGCGCAGTATGGGTTTCTTCCAGCGTACGTCCGTTGTCGCTGATATGCTCGGCACCGAGGGTAAAGAGGATGCTGGAGCCGTTGTCGGCGAGCGTGCGGGTATAGTCGGCCTGCAGATGATAGGCACGCACGTAATCGGCCGGGGTGTGGGTGAAATGGTTGCGGGTGTAGGTCTGCATCGCATCTATTTCGAGCACATCCTTCGCGGTAGGCGTCCAGAGCAGATTGAGCTTGGCGCCCTCGTGGGAGTAGTGGTTCACGGTGGTGCCTGAGATGCCCTGGTAGGCGTCCTTATCGCTGCTGGAGGTGCGCTGGAAGTTGCCTTCTACATGACTGAGTACGCGGAATTTATCCTGCTGGCTGATGACGCTGACGATGCCTTTTGCGCCGCCGTAGGTATCACCGAAGAGTCCCCATCTGCCGGTGGTTCCGTTCTCCTTCTTGCGCAGTGTGATGTCGATGACTTTCTTCAGACTGCTGCATCCCTTCATCACTTCGGCGTTCTGGCACACCTTGATGGTTTCTATCTCCCGAGCCTTGAAATGGTGGAGGAAGGTGGCGTAATCGAGTCCGTATTCCTGGTTGTCGATACGGATGACGAACTTGCCGTAGAGGTTGGCGAATGGATCTCCGCCGATGATGTTGTTGCCGTCGAGTGAGATGACTTCCGGGCACATCATGAGTACATCGAGGAGTGATTCTTCGCCTGTGAGTTCCATTTCGGGAACATGCATGATGTATCTGTCGCCGATATGTTCAATCGGAGCGGCCTGTGTCTGGTAAGTAGTGCTGGCCATCGCGAGTGCGATGATGAGCAGGCTTTTCTTCGTACTGTTGTTTATCTTCATTTTTTTCTAATTTATATTATTGGTAAAAAGGATTTCTTCGTGCCAAATTTATTTGCAAAGATAAGCAAAAAACGGGTAATAACGAAAAAATGGAGATTTTTTATCGTTCAATGCGTAAAAAAGATGTCATTGCAGTAAGATACGCAAGTACGCCAGGCATTTCACCCTTCCTGCATTACGAAAAGAGGAGGGTGATGAGCGGGATGGTGATGATGCTGCCAACCGTGGTGATGAACGTCATCTCGGTGATGAGCGAAGGATTGCGGCCGTATTTCAGACAGAACATCGTGCCGAAACTCGCTACGGGCATCGCAATGACAACCGTATTGATGTCGTTGACCTGATGGCTTACACCACATACCTTGAACAGGAAATAAATGCTCAGAGGTACTACCACAAGACGCAAGAACGAGGAGAGGTATACCTTAGGACTGCCAATAATCTCCTTCACCGGCAACTTAGCCATCGAAGAACCGATAATCATCAGGGCTGCCGGAACCGTTATGTTGCCCACCATCGTTACCGGACGCGCAATGATATCGGGCGTATGAACCCCGAAGGCTACCAGGAGGGCGGCAACAAAGGCACCAAGAAGAGCCGGAGAAAACAGCACCTTAGGATTGAACTGCTTGACGCTGTACTCGCCCTTGATGAGCATGACACCTGCCGTAAAAATAAAAAAGGTGTTCGGCATGTTGAGCAGCGCGGCATAAAAAATGGCCTTCGGACCGAATATGCTTGAAACAATAGGGTAGCCGATGAAACCTACGTTGGCAAACATCAGCGCAAAACCTATCATGCCCTGGTCATCATGATTGCGAGTGATGAGACGCGGCACCCAGAAACCGAATACCAGCAAAAGGATGTAGGTAAGGAAACCTACGCCCAGGAGGGGAAGGATGAGCGTGCGGTCGGGCAGCTCATCGCCCATTACTGACGAGAGCACCAGCAGGGGACAGGTGATATCTACCACCATGCTGGATAGCTTCTTGTCAAACTTGTCGCCCATATATCCCAACTTGCAGGCGACGTAACCTAAAATCACGATGATGAAAAGTATCACCATCACTTCCAAATTCTCCATTTATCCTGAAAATCTATACCTTATATATATGTATGCCGGAATCCCGATATTCTCTCGGAATTTCCGGCAAAAATGGGTTAATCGATAAATCGCCTGGTAATATCTCCGTAGTTCTCGATGCGGCGGTCGCGGAGGAATGGCCACCAGCGGCGCACATTCTCGCTGTGCTTCAGGTCGATATCTACCACCAGGCTCTCTTCTTCCTGATCGCTGGCACGGTAGTGGAGCTCGCCCTGAGGACCGGCTACGAAACTGCTGCCCCAGAACTGGATGCCCTCGGTCTGACCGCTAGGATCAGGCTCGAAACCTACGCGGTTTACGGCGATGACCGGCAATCCGTTGGCTACGGCATGGCCCCGCATCACGGTAGTCCACGCCTCGCGCTGGCGCTGCTGCTCTTCCTCGGTATCATAGGTAGCGTAGCCGATGGCGGTAGGATAGATGAGTATTTCGGCTCCCTGCAGCGCCATCAGACGGGCTGCTTCGGGATACCACTGGTCCCAGCAAACCAGCACGCCGAGCTTGCCTACAGAGGTCTGGATAGGGTGGAAACCGAGGTCGCCCGGAGTGAAATAGAACTTCTCGTAGTAGGCAGGATCGTCGGGAATGTGCATCTTGCGGTATTTTCCGGCTATGCTTCCATCCTTCTCCATCACTACCGCCGTATTGTGGTAGAGCCCCGGAGCGCGGCGCTCGAAGAGGGAGGTGACGATGACGACGCCGAGATCCTTGGCAAGCTTGCCGTAGAAATCGGTCGAAGGGCCCGGAATAGGTTCTGCCAGGTCGAAGAGGTCAACATCCTCTACCTGACAGAAATAGAGGGAGTTATGAAGCTCCTGAAGCACGATGAGCTCTGCGCCGCGATGGGCGAGGTCGATGATGCCTTCTGCCAGGCGCTGCTTGTTGTTGGCGATATCTGCCGTATTATGAAGTTGTAATAAACCGACGTTCATTTTTTACTTTTAATGTTAAATGTTTAATGTTAAATGTGGAATGTTGAGTCTCTGAGGGCTCCCTCGGGCAACTGCATGGTGATGCAGTGGATGCTGCCATGCTGGCGGATGATGATCTGCGAATCTACGCCGATGATTTCGCGGTCGGGGAAGGCGAGCTGAATCTGCTTGCGTGCCTCCTCGTCCTTTTCCGGCTGATTGTAGGTGGGATAAATCACCGCCTTGTTCAGTATCAGGAAGTTGGCATAGGTGGCAGGCAGGCGGTCGCCCTCGCTCTCAGGGTTGGTGGTGAGGCAGTCGCCCTCATCATAGATAGGGTCGGGCATCGGCAGTTTGAGCAAGCGGTAAGGGTATCCCTCCCAGGTGAAGAGGCCCTTGAGCTGCTTCTCCAGCGCCTGGAAGTCTTCATACTGCTCATCTTCCGGATTATCGCAGCCTACATATAATAAGGTGTCGTGTGGAGCCACTCTCACGATGGTGTCGATATGGCCGTCGGTATCATCGCCTATCAGATTGCCGTGATCCAGCCAGACGACTCTCTTGAGCTGGAAGAAAGTCTGCAGCAGATGGTCGATGCTGTCGTGGTCGAGCGGCTGGTTGCGGTGAGGCGCCAGCAGGCACTGTGAGGTGGTGAAGAGTGTACCCTTTCCGTCACTCTCGATGCTGCCTCCTTCGAGCACGAAGCCCTGGTGGTTCTCTATATCGGCATTGAAGGCTGCCTGATAGTATAGTTGCAGAGTGATGGCATTATCCTTCTCCCATCTGAACTTTTCGCCCCAGCCGTTGAACTTGAAGTCGAGTATGCGGTAAGGCACCATCCAGGTGTTCTGCTTTCTGCGCAGCACCATGGTGAGGGGTCCGTGGTCGCGCACCCAGGTATCATTGCTTTCTACCTCGTAGAGCAGCACGCGGCTCATCTGTTCGGCAGAGAGCTTTTTCTTGAGCTGGTATCGGGTGGCGGGCACATCGGGTGTAGCCACAAGCAGCTGCTCGTAGCGCGTGATGATATCTGCCAGTTCGAGATAAGTATCTGTAATTTCTGGCAGATACGGCTTCCAGTCGGTGCCGGCATGTGGCCAGGTGAGCATGATGGCGCTCTGTGGCTCCCATTCGGCAGGGAGTGCGAAATCGCAGGGTAATGTAGATTGATGCATAAGCTATACTATTTTTATGATACGATGTTCTAAACCAATTTATTATACTCTGTTCTTCATCGGGAACCTTTCCTTGGGGGACGGGCTCCGTTCTGCTTTTATGAAGTATGCTTGCAAAATTAATAAAAAATCTACAACTATCGGCTGTTTTTGTGAAATATTTTGCGCAAAAGCGAAACTTTGTATTAAAAAAGTTTAAACGGAGGGCTGTATGGAGATAAAATCGGGGAAAAATGAGTAACTTTGCAGTCTAAAAATAAAATATTGAATAGGAGCGTGAAAATAAAACAGGTAGTTGATGCCCTTGAACATTACGCGCCTCTGCCCTTGCAGGAAGGATATGATAATGCCGGCCTGCAAGTTGGATTGACAGAGGCGGTAGAAATGTCAGGGGCATTGTTGTGTCTTGACGTTACTGAAGCCGTGGTAGACGAGGCCATCCGGAAGGGATGTAACCTCATCGTGAGCCATCATCCGCTGATATTCCGCAAACTGGCGAGAATTTCGGACGAGAACTACGTGCAGCGTACCGTGCGCAAGGCGATTAAGAATGATATTACCATCGTGGCGATGCATACCAACATGGATGCGGCTGCGGGCGGCGTGAACTTCAAGATTGCCGAGAAACTGGGGCTGCGAAACGTGCAGTTCTTTGCTGGCGAGAAGGAAGTGGACGGCGTGAAGGGCGGCGAGGGCGTCATCGGAGAGGTGGCTGAGGACCTGGCAGCCGACGACTTGGTGCTGATGCTCAAGGAGCGGTTTGGCGTGGAGTGCGTGCAGTGCAACCAGTTGCTTCGACGTCCTATCAGGAAGGTGGCACTCTGCGGTGGAGCAGGTGCTTTCTTGCTCGACGCAGCCATCAAGGCAGGTGCCGATGCCTTCATCACGGGCGAGATGAGCTATCACGAGTATTTCGACCACGAACAGGAGATTCAGATCTGCGTCATCGGCCACTATCAGAGTGAGCAGTTTACGGGCGAAATCTTCCGCAGCATCATCCAGGAGAATTTCCCTGATGCCAAATGCTGCATCTCGGCGATAAATACGAATCCGATATTGTATTTATAACTTCAGTTTATAAGATGGCTGGAAGGGCGCAAGCCCAATTTAACATTTAACATTAAACATTTAATATTTAAATAAGGAATT
>ENA-UAIQ01000075-UAIQ01000075.1-human-gut-metagenome-genome-assembly--contig:-NODE-75-length-27756-cov-8.974369_pt1 | contig 27756 bp, 24 predicted proteins | sample MGYA00244420_ERZ654391 | MGnify/ENA primary metagenome ERZ654391 (study PRJEB26926, sample SAMN06165002) | human gut metagenome | biome: ENVO:00009003; feature: ENVO:2100002; material: ENVO:00002003... | reverse complement strand
GAGATGACGTCGAGTCTCGTGGGCTCGGAGATGTGTATAAGAGACAGGTCTGCACATAGGACAGTACCCGTTGCAGGTCGGCAAGGACAAGTTCTTTCAATACGCTTTTACGGATATAATGCGTGGTGCAAAGCTCCCCGGTTCTGATACGGTTTCGGTATTTCCCGCAAGTGTAAGCGTGTTTGCGTTCCAATGTTCCGGCTCCCTGCTGCAAATACATTTTGTAGCCGCAATCTCCGCAAAAGAGAAGTCCCGAAAAAATGTCGATTTCGTTTACTTTCGTAGGGCGGTGTTTGGTAGCAATCCGTTTCTGTGCAAGTTCAAAGGTTTCTTCGTCAATAAGAGGTTCGTGCGTGTTGGGGAAAAAATACTGCTTTTCCTCCGGGTTCTTCTTCGTCTTTTTTGATTTGTAAGATACCTTATAACTCTTTCCAGTAATGGTATGCCCTAAATACTCTTTACGGCTAAGAATGTCATACAGCGTCTTATCCGGCCAGTTGTAAATACAGTTTGGGTGCGGGCGCGGGTGTCGGCAGCTCCCGGAACGACGGTAACGCATTTCGGAAACGGTCAGTATTTCATGTTCCCGCAGCCAGTTTTGTATTTCGCAAATACGGTCGCCGCGCACATACATAGCAAAAATCTGTTTTACAACGTGTGCTGTTTCTGGGTCGGGCAATAAATGATTGCGGTCGTTAGGGTCAGCTATATAGCCGTAAGGCACTTCGCCGTTGACACGTTCGCCTTTCTGCGCCTTTGCCTGTTTGACTGCCCGGATTTTCTTTGAAGTATCGCGGGCGTAAAATTCGTTAAACCAGTTCCGCAGCGGGGTAAATTCGTTATCGTCCCTTGCTGTGTCTACACCGTCGTTGATGGCGATATAGCGTACTTCGTATTCCGGGAAAACAATTTCGATAAGCTCCCCGGTTTTAAGGTAGTTACGTCCAAGACGGGAGAGGTCTTTTGTTATGACCGTTGCCACGTTTCCGGCTTCTACCTCGCGGAGCATGGATTGAAGCCCCTCGCGTTCAAAACTCACGCCGGAAAATCCGTCATCAACGAAAAAGCGTGTGTTGAAAAAATGGTGGTCGTCTGCGTACTTCTGTAAAATGAGTTTTTGGTTCTGTATGCTTTCGCTTTCTCCCGCCTGCATATCTTCTTGACTTAATCTACAATATAAAGCGGTTATCTTGTCTGCCTGTAACATTTTGTCCTCCTCTCTGACAGCAGACAAGCATGGTATTTGTACTAATAAAATTATACCATGAACCGCTGCTAAAGTCATGTCCTAAATATGAAAAAACGCCCTATTTTCGGGCGTTTGCGGCGTTTAGCTCCATATCTTTACGAATGAGCTTTTTTATCTTTTTATCGAGTGTGTCCGTTGCACGTTCACTCTGCGCCGAACATACAAGATAAGTAACTTTTCCAATTTTATGTTCCGTTGTGGTAACGGAAGATTGATTTTGCGACAAAAGAAAAGCCCCCTTTCTTTCGCTCGTTCAATAGTTCAGTTTATGAATAGTGGCAAGTCCACTATTCCCGGTAATTTATAAAGGGGCTTTAATCAGACGGTCGATTAGCTTCTCAACCTCACGGGAATTGCACCCCTGCGCGGTTCTCGCGCAGCCCTACCCATTGCCTGCGACGCTTCTAACGCTCGGACTGTGGCTGTAAGGGAGTATCATTATGTATTTTGCACGTTATCGCCGACAGGCTGCTGTACCTGTTTTCCGGTGTCGGTGTTAATCGCTCGGCAATCCGGGGCGAGGAAATCCCGCCGGGATTGCGTCATGGCGCACCCGCCGCATGGCTCGGCGCAAAAGGAACGTATCTGATTTGCCCTATGCTGCGCCGCCGTTTTCTTGCGTCGCTTTCTTTTTCAAGGTTCAAAATGGCTGTGTTGCCACATTAGAAGCAGAACGGAAAAGGGGGTTGTAAAGACATTCTGCTTCGGATTGCGGTTATTCCTCTGTTCTGAAATTGAGGACAGCCATCATCAGTTTTGCTTGCAGCCGTTCACGAATATCGTGGTCTACGCCAAAATAGACGTTCCCGCGCTCGTCATACAGCTTCCGCATGGAAAGGCGGGCTATGTAGCCGCTGAAATGCTGCAAGACCATTTTCATGGCGTCCGGGTCGCCCTTTGTCGCTGCCACAATGACAGGATAAGGAATAAGGGCTTTTTCCGGGTAGCCGGGTTGATTACCATTCGTCCCATTCATCAGCATTTTCCTCCAGGTATTTTCTCAACAGCTCGAAAGAGCTTGTCCGTCTGTACTGTATTGTGCTTCTCGACGTATTGAACAGCTCCGCAATCTCGGTGTCGTTCATTCCCTCAAAGTAGTACAGCAGTACGGCTTTGCGCTTTTCTTCCGGTAAAGTACGGATTGCTTCAAGAAGTAGCTTCGGCGTGATTTTCTTTCCGGCTTTTTCAAAGACGGTTTCGACAGTTTCACGTTTGAAATATGCATCAAACGTATGAAGCTGCCGCGCTTCATCTAAGGTCAAGTCGGAAAAAGTAACTTCCTTTGCCTTATGCTTGCGAAGCTCTTTGTGAGCGTCGCAGGCTTCATTGTGCAGTACCGTATTACAATACTTCTGAAAAGAGCATTGCTTATAAAATTCCCTACGTTCAGGTTCCACATTCTCACCTCCTTTCTCGTTGAAAGTTGGTGGTGCTTCCCCCTTTTCGTCTGGCAATACTGCGTTTTGAAAAAACGCCGAACATTTTCGGAAATTTTTTCAAAAAATTTTTTGAACAGACAAAATGCGCCCGTCTGCAAGGTGCAGGCGGACGCAAAGGAAATGTAAGCAGTATTCAGATGATTTGACAGTTCATACTCGTAGGTAGACTTACCCGGTGGCGGAGCTATGCTTTTTTTAATTGATGAAGCTCATGGGTATTATAGAATACCAAAGTAGACACGGCAGCAACCTCCTAAAATGCCGCCGTGTCAGTTCACGGTGTTTGGGTCGTCGTAGGTTTGGGATAGACGAAAAGAAACGGCGGCTCTGAAAAATCAAAGCCGCCGCAATAGAATAAGCGCGTGAAAATATGTCTGCTGTACGACGGCTTTTTTTCTTTTGCCGTCGTGCGGCAGATTTTACAAGTTATTTTGTTTTATCGTTTCACTTTTTGTTTCAAGCTAACAAGCAATATCATAGAAAGGCTTACACAAGCTAACAGGCTTACACAGCTCAATACAACATTAGCCGCTGTCGTTTCATAGTAACCGGAAATATTAAATACTACCGTAATCGGATAAAGCACTTTCAGCAAAGGAGACATACTTGTGAACAGACCTGCAAAGGAATAGATTTCTGCAAATACTAACGCTAACCAATACCCTTTTTTCATTTTTGCTACCAATGCGATAATCGGAGAGATAGCAAAGAATATTCCTAATCCGTCCAATAGATACGTTTTCAAAAAGCTCAGAACCAATCCGATAGACAAAGATTGAAAATGCAATATTGCTTCAACCGAAAAAGTTATGACAAATAGCAACAGATAAATCAATATGCTAAAAATCAACGATACAATCATTTTTGCAGAAGTCAGTTTTGTTTCATCAACCGGGATAAGCTGTAATGATTTCATTGTATCCTCTTGTTCCTCGCGGCAAATCATATAGCTTCCTAAAAGAGCTATTACAGCAGGAAGAACAAAAAAGGTTGCAAGCGACTGTGCAGCCGTCATAAACCAGCCAGCTCCATCTACATAGCGGGAACCATTGAAAACAAACTGTCCTTGTGCAAAAACAATGACTGCAACCATGATTACCGCAAAAACAGTAATCCATATAATTTTAGAATGGCGGAGCTTTTGCTTTTCCGCCCAAAGTAATGTTTTCATTTTGTTTACACCTCACTTTCGCCTATGCAGTACGGTATTTGCCGATACTGCTGAAATAAAACTCCAAATCGCAATGCACATAAATGCTACTGGAATATTAAGTTCTTGTTGCAAAACAACTCCCGGAATATCCCTCATTACAATAGCTGTCGTACTGGAAAGCGGGTGTATATACATATTTACCATTAGCAGAATAAAGCCAAGAAATGTATAAATCAAAGTAACACAGACCGGGAGAATGTACCCTTTTTGCGACGCAGCCACCGCTAAGATAGGCAATATAGCAAACGCAGTCAATACACTGATTTCCATACACTTTTTCAGAAGATAAAGAATACTATTCCAATCCCAAACAATGTAACCAGGAAGTACGCCCGCCAATATGGAAGCTATGGCAGTAATAAACATAAATAGGACGGAATAAAACAGAACAACTGCAAACTTACTGAAAAAGTAACCCATTCGATTTACAGGTACAATCCAAAGCTGTTTTAAGATATCGTATTGATTTTCGTCGTACATGAGCATTGTGCAAAGCATTCCCAAAACGACGGGTAGGATAATCCACGGTGTATAGCTAAACGCCGTCCATTTATAAAACTGTACCGGGTCAATGCCTGTTTCTCCCATGTGCTGAAAGTAGAACAAGGCGAAAAAAGGCATAAAGAGAGCTGCGAACAACATCAGCCAAACAAACTTCCTGCGGCGCAGTTTAAGAAATTCTGTCTGAATGAGTTTAAGCAATGCCTTCTCCTCCTGTGATTTTTTTGAAATAGTCCTCCAAAGTATCGTTACACAAGCCGGAGCTGATAACAGATACGTCCTGCAACATAAGAGCTTTATTGACGGCTGCCATATCCAAAGACGTATCATATAGCCTTAATGTGTGGTCGTCCTCTACGGAATAATCTTGTACTGCGAATTGTCGTTCTAAAAGCATAACAGCTTTGGGAATATCAGAAACTTGCAGGAGAATATAACGGCTATTCTTTTTCTGTAATTCTTCCATGCAGCTTTCTTCCAGTAAAACGCCGTGGTCGATAATGCCAATATCATCAGCCAACAATTCGATTTCTGAAAGAATATGACTGGAAATAAGAATTGTTTTTCCGCGTTCTTTACTTAAATCTTTGATAAAGTTTCTTACCTCGGCAATGCCGATAGGGTCAAGTCCGTTTGTTGGTTCATCTAAAATCAGTAGTTCCGGGTCATGAAGAATGGCATTTGCAATACCAAGTCTTTGTTTCATGCCAAGTGAATATTTGCTGAACAGTTTTTTATCCTTATAAGGCAAGCCGACAATCTCTAAAGCGGTCTTTACCGCATTAGGGGCGGCTGTACCACGCAATTTCGCAAAGATTTCCAAGTTTTCTGTTCCTGTCAAATTAGGATAGAACCCCGGAGTTTCAATGATTGCGCCAATTCTCGGATAGATTCGTTTTTCTTTGCCTTTGATGTTTTGTCCGAATACATCTATCTCCCCGGAAGTAATAGGGGTCAACCCTAAAATCATCTTCATAATCGTTGTTTTTCCGGCACCGTTGCGTCCGAGCAGACCGTAAATCCTACCCTTTTTCACATGAAGATTTACAGAATTAACAGCGGTTTGTTCTCCATATATCTTTGTCAGTTGTTTTGTTTCGATCAAAAAATCACTCATTATTTTTTCCTCGCTTTCTCATGGTGTTTCAATTTTCACTTTCAATAGGATTGTTTTTTCAAAGCTATAACAGATACCACCGCTGAAACAATCCCTATAATCAGTATGGAAATGAAGCAGAAAACAGGCGTTGCGGTTACAGTAGCCCCCTGCGTCCAAGTTCCAACCATTTCCGCTGCGGTTGGGGATAAACGGGCATATATTCCCATTACGCTTGCCAGCGGGTGCAATCCCATAAGGTAAGCCGGGGCAATTACCACAGGTACGAGATAAAGAAGCGTTGCACCAATAGGGAGTACATACCCCTTAGATAGTGTTGATAAAAAGATAATAGGTAAAATAGCAATGGGAATTAGCATACCGCCAGTTAAGTATAATAGCGCGGCTTGTAGCAGGGTATCGACGTTCAAATCGGGAAATCCACCGGCAATAAAACCACCTATCACACACAGCAGGAATGTAACTGCACACAGTCCAACAGACATTAAAATTACAACAATTATTTTGGAAAAATAAAGTTGTGCTTTTGAAACTGGAATTATCAAAAGTTCTTTTAAGGTATCATTTTTCTGCTCGTCATAGAATAGTGTAGTGGCGAACATTCCCAATACAATAGGGAAAAATAAGCTGGTAAGATTTTTGAACGCTAATGTATATAGGTCGCCAAAGCTATCCATATATGGGCTGCTCCTTGATATACTGCAAGCCCGTTCAATCGCGAATATGGCAAGCAGTACGGTAAGGGCTGAAATACCCCAAACGATTTTATTTCGTTTCCACTTTTGAAGTTCTGTTACAATCATTGTCATTAACGGTTCCTCCTTTCATGTGCTTTATTATAAAGCACTAACCTTGCCAAAACCTTGCCGCAACCTTGCTTTTTTCATGTTTTCACAAGATAAGCGAAAAAGCCCCGTATTATTACAGGGCTTTCGGCAATGTAATCGTAAATGCAGTTTCAAAATCGGGAGTGCTTGTAACATTTATCGTTCCCTTATGTGCGTTGACAAGTTCTTTTGCAATAGATAGACCTAATCCATTTCCTTTTGAGGAACGAGAGTCATCACACTGGTACATTCTTTCAAATATGTGTGGTATTTTCTCCGGCAAAATACCCCGTCCATTATCTGTTAATGTGATGATTGCCTGTTGATTACTTTCGATAATGCTTAGTTTTATTTTTGTCGCTTTACTATGAACCATAATATTTTGCAATAGATTATTTAGGATACGAGTATATGCGTTAGGGTCAAGACGGATAGAATATTCTGTTTCGGGGATTTCAATTTCATATTCTAATCGGCTGTTTTCTAAAGCAGATACCCAATCGGCAATAATGTTTCGGGACAATTCGTTAAGGTCTACTAATTCAAAATGAAAAATCTGTTCTCGCGCGTCAAGTTTAACCCATTCAAACAAAGAAATAACAAAATCTCTTAGGTGGTATGCTTTTTCAGATACTACATGGATATACTTTTCTTTTTCCTCTCCGACAACCAATCCATTTTCGATAGCTTCCAAATAGCCTATCAAAGACGCAAGCGGTGTTTTAACATCATGGGAAAGGCTTGTCATTAACCTTTTATAGGCTTGCTCTGCCTGTTTCTGCTGAATAAAGCGAGCTTGATTTGCAAGCGCAATTTCATTGATGTCATAGCAGATTTGCTTTGTCATATCATTTTCACACGCAAGTACACGGCGGTTAAGATTTCCTGCTTTTATATCCGTCAGCGCGTCTTTTATCAATGCAAGTTGCTCACGGACACGGCGTAGTTTCAATACGAGATATGCAATTATGAGCAAGGAAAATAAAAACGCAATAAGCAAATACATATTGATTTCCATTGTCATGCCTCCTTATTGAAACGATACCCCACACCCCGTATTGTTTGGATATAAAACGGTTGTTCCGGGTCCGGTTCAATTTTCTTTCGCAGTTTGCTGATAAAGGACATAATGTTACTATCATCAAAGGCATATTCATTTTCCCATACCTGTGTATAAATCTGCTTTTTTGTGAAAACTTGTCCTTTGTTAGAAGCCAAAAAGAAAAGTAAATCAAATTCTTTTCCTGTAAGGTCTACGGTAATATCATTCAATGTAACAACACGGTTTATTTTGTCAATCGTCATACCTTGCAGCTTTATAATATCCGCACTAATTTCAGTTACAGGATTTAAGGTAGTATAACGCCGAATAAGTGAATTGACGCGAGCCATTAACTCGTTAATACTGAAAGGCTTTGTCAGATAGTCGTCGGCACCCAAGCGCAACCCGGAAACCTTATCTTCTTCATCACTTTTTGCAGTAAGCATGAGTACAGGCACATTGCTAATCTCACGGATTTTTTGCAAAACTTGAAATCCGTCTAAATCGGGCATCATAATATCTAAAATCACAAGTGAAAGGCTCGTTCTATATTCTTCGGTAAGTCGCAGTCCCTCTATACCGCCATAAGCCATTATAGCCGCCATTTGTTCATGCTCCACACATTTTTTCATTAGCGTGCAAAGCTCCTTATCATCATCTATAATCAAAACACTACTCATAAATTTTTTCCTCCTGTTGTGCTTTTCTTAGTGTTCTGCCGTCAACCGGCTTTTCTGCGTCTTTTGGTATCAGCCACATATACCCCAGTTTTGAAACGCCCGGTATGCGGTTTTGGCTGCAAAGTATCTGTACCCGTCTTTCTGAAATTCCCCATTTTTCCGCTGCCTGTGGCGCAGACATATATTCCATAATCTACCCGTCCTTTCTCTACACGCTATCAGCATAATTATACTCGGACAGGCGAATAATAGCAAGTGCGTGATTATGAATTATTTTGGTGCATAGTAGGAACTGTATAAGCATATCCAACGAGAAAGAGGAACAGTAAAATGTAACTGGGTGAATGAATATGGCAAAAAGACCAGTAGAAAAATATGACTTCAAGGATTTCGGGCAAGCAATAAAAGCAGCGCGGACAGAAAGAAAAGAGAGCCGCAAGAAAGTAAGCGACGAAATGTTTATTTCCCCTCGCTACCTTGCGAACATTGAGAATAACGGGCAACACCCAAGTCTGCAAATCTTTTTTGAGCTTATGCTCCGTTACGATATATCCGTAGACCAGTTCCTTTTAGAGAAGCCGGACACGAAAAATACGCAGCGTCGGCAGCTTGACACGTTGCTTGATACCATGAGCGATAAGGGAATACGGATTGTAACCGCAACGGCGAAAGAAATTAAGGAAGTCGAAAAAGAGGACAAATGAAAATGTCCGGCAAAATTGAATATGGATTTTAGGAAGCGTTGTAATCTTTTTTTGAGATTGCAGCGTTTTTCTTTTGGATAAGTTCGGCAAAATAGCTTTTTCTCCGTAGTGGGAAATAAGGACAGAAAAGATAAAAAACTTGAATAGCAAGCATAGGAAGCGGGTACCCACTTCCGTATTTTACCCGCCCTGCCCTGCGGCAGCGCCGGCAAAATGCTTGTTGGGAAGTGTCCCAAACCCTCGGAATGGAAAGGAGCATTTACACATGGACGGAAGAAAAAGAACGGTGCAAATCAAGTTCAGAGTAACAGAAGCGGAACGAGATTTAATTCTTGAAAAAATGAAGCTGATACCCACCCGGAATATGGCGGCGTATCTTCGTAAGATTGCCATTGACGGGTATATCGTGCAAGTAGACCACACCGACATAAAAGCTATGACAGCGGAGATACAGAAAATCGGCGTCAACGTCAATCAGATTGCAAAGCGTGTGAACAGTACAGGCAGCGTCTACCAAGAGGACATAGAAGAAATAAAGGGGGTGCTTGCGGAAATATGGCGGTTACAAAGATTAAGCCTATTAAAGGAACGCTAAACAAAGCCCTTGACTATATCCAAAATCCGGCAAAGACTGATGAAAAAATGCTTGTGTCCTCCTTTGGCTGCTCCTATGAAACGGCAGACATTGAGTTTGCCTTTACTCTGTCGCAGGCGTTGGATAAGGGAAACAATTTAGCCCACCACTTGATACAAGCCTTTGAGCCGGGAGAAGTCGATTACAGAGAAGCCCATGAAATCGGGCGGCAGCTTGCCGACGCAGTAACCAAAGGGCAGCATGAATATGTTTTGACTACCCACATTGACAAGGGGCATATCCATAACCACATTATTTTCTGTGCGGTTAATTTTGTAGACTACCACAAGTACAATTCCAACAAGCGCAGCTATTACGGCATACGGAACATAAGCGATAAGCTGTGTCGGGAACATGGCTTGTCTGTTATCGCTCCAAACAGGGGCAGCAAGGGAAAAAGCTATGCGGAGTACCAGGCAGAGAAAACGGGTACCAGTTGGAAAAGCAAACTGAAAATCGCTGTTGACGCACTCATTCCCCAAGTATCAAGTTTTGAGGAACTACTACAACGGCTGCAAACTGCGGGCTATGAGATAAAACCGGGGAAATATGTATCGTGCCGCGCTCCGGGGCAGGAACGGTTTACCCGCCTTAAAACCCTCGGCGCAGACTATACAGAGGAAGCTATCAGAGAACGGATAAGCGGCAAACGCGCCCGCGCTGCAAAAGCTCCACGCGCAGATCGCGGCGGCGTTAGTCTGCTCATTGATATTCAGAACAGTATCAAGGCGCAGGAAAGCCGGGGCTATGAGCAATGGGCGAAAATCCATAATCTGAAACAGGCAGCGAAAACCATGAATTTCTTGACAGAACATAAGATTGAACAGTACGCAGAATTGACCGCGAAAATCACGGAAGTTACCAAAGCAAGCGAACAGGCAGCGGACAGCTTGAAAGAGGTTGAAAAGCGGCTTACCGATATGACGCTGCTTATCAAGAATATCAATACCTATCAAAAGACCAAGCCCGTCTATGCTGCATACCGCAAGGCAAAGGATAAGGAGAAATACCGGACAGCCCATGAGAGCGATATTATTCTCTATGAAGCAGCGGCAAAGGCAATTAAGGCGGCGGGGATAACCAAGCTACCAAGCCTTGCCGCCCTGCAAGCAGAGTACGCAGCACTTCAAGAGCAGAAAGAAGCCCTGTATGCCGACTATGGGAAGCTGAAAAAGCAGGTCAAGGAATACGACGTTATCAAGAAGAATATCGACAGTATTTTGAAAGTGGAACGTCAGCCTGAACGGGAAAAAGAAGCAGAGCGCGGATAAATGAGCGCAAAAAAAGAACGGACGCGGCAGCCGATATGTTGGCCACCGCGCCCGTTTTCTCATAGGTGCAGCTTTTGAAATGTTACGCAGTAGAACCGCGATTTTAGGGGTAAAGGTATCAATCCTTTACCTCTTTGTTTTTGTGTCCGAAAAGCCCTGCAATCAAAGGCTTTTTTCGCCCCTACTGCGTAACAAGAGTACGCTTTTTTCTCATGCGCTCGGCTGCCTGTCTGCGGGTAATCCGCTTCCGACAGTCCGGGCAGTATTTGACGCTGCTAGAGGTGGACGCAAAGAACGTGCCACACACGGTACATTTCTTTCTGTCCTCGGTCTGATTGAGTTCTGCATACAGGAGCTTGTCGGCGGGAAGTACGGCAATCCGAAACCACTTACAGAGCAGCGAATAGGAAATAAGCTGCGGGCATACGCAAGTGTCCCCGTCGTCCAGTAAAATACAGTTGCCATTCTCGCAGTTGCAGCACTCCTTTTTCACAAGGGTGTTTACCTTGCGGCTTTGTCGCGGCGACAGCCGCTTAATCCCGGTCATACTTCATCAGCAGGATAAACGGCAAGCTCCCTGTACTCGGCTTCGGTCAGCGCGCCTACTTTGGAAAGGGTGCGCTTTGCAAGCTCCCGTAATCCCGCGTCCATGTAAGGCAGCGCAGCGGTCATGTTCTCTATAAGCTGCGCCTTGCTTCCCTCATGGTAAATGCTCAAAAGGTTTGTTTCCTCAACAGTCAATCTATTCATGCTCATACCTCCAAATCGTGATTTTTTGCTTTTGTCGTCGTCTTTTTAGGGGCTGTCTTTGTCTTATCTGCTTTTAGCTGCGCCCGAACAGAGGGGCGGGGCTTTTTAATCTCTTTGTCCCGGTTCTCTCCCTTGTCAATCAGTGCATACGTTCCATGTCTGCCCTCGATTTTGGAAAAGGAAAGGGTCTTGTAGGGCAGCATGGAGAAAAGGCGGTCAATGTCCTTTGTGTTCGCAAGCTGCATGAACGCCGGGGAAAGCTCCACCATGAAATGGGTCTTGTTCGGGCTGTTCGGCGTGTCATTCCGCTTTATTTCCCGCACAATGCGCCGCGCTTCCGTTTCAATCAGTCCGTCATGCAATGCGGCGATATGTGACTTAAAATCTCCCGGTGGAAGTTGCTCCCGGCTGCGGTGTTCCTCCTGTAAGAGCCATTTAAGAGCGTCCGGGTCGTTGGGTATGGCTTCAAAGCGTTCAAACTTCCCAAGCTGCGGGTCTGGGCTTCCGTTGAAATACTGTCCGGCGGGTATCATCTGCTCCCCGCGCTCATAAATCAGCTTTACCGCATCGGCGGGCAGCCCTTTTTCTTTGACGCGCTCATAATGGCGGGAATAGTCAAGCTCATACAGATTGCCCTTGATTTTTCCATGCTCCTTGCCTGTCAGCTCGATTGCATAGGCAAGAATACGGTCGCTTGTCTGCTCCATGTAAAAACGCCAGGTATTATGGGGCGCGGTGTCCTTTAGGAAAACGTCACGCTCCCGGAAGCAATGCGTCCCGGACGGGCGGCAAAACCATAAGAGGGTCTTATCCTCTTTACTTTCGCTTGCCGCCGTTTTTGCGATAATCTCCCTGTCAATATCAAAATCGCTTTGGTAAAAGCCTGTATTCTGCTTCATAATCGCATTGAGGAAAGCGAACACGTCTACATCTTCAAATTTATTTAATTTGCTCATGTGTCAGCTCCTTTCCAAGTCCTGCGACTTCTGCTTTGCGTTCTTCTTTTTCCCCGTCCGTTCTTTGTCAGCTTTAAGCTGCGCCCGGATAGAGGGCTTTTCTTTGCCGCGTTCTTTGTCTGCCTTAATCGCTTCTGCAAGGTCAACAAGGGAAATCTGTTCCCCGGCTTTTACCTTTGCTTCCAGTTCGTCAACCGTAGGGGTGTTGTTGATGATACCGTCAAAGTTGTTGTCGTTCTGCTCGATTGTGTCCTCGACGTGCTTTAGCGGGTTTATCTTTTCCGGCTGTTGTGTCTGCTCCTGCAAAAACTCCGGCACTTCCTTGTAGCCGAAACTATCTACATAATGCGCCGCGTCCTGTCCGTTCTGATGAAGCACTACCACGTCGGAAACGGAAAGGCTGTGTCCCTTAAAATCTTTCGGGTGGTCGATATTGAAACGGGTGTAAATATCTTCAAGGGAAGTACCCGGCGTAAGCTCTGCGGAATAGACAAGCTCATAGTTTGCCTTATCAACCACATTTCCCGCCGCCTGCAGGCGGTTGTAAGGCTCAAAGCGGAAGTCCCGCGTTTCGTCCCCTTGCTTTAGCTGATAAATGGAAAAGGTGTCTTTGTCGGCTTCGGCTTCCTGCGCCTTTGCATATAGCTCCTTTACTTCTCCCTGCGTCAGCTCTCCGGCGTTCAGCCCGCCCATGAGTTCCCGGCATTTTGCAAGGCTACCGATATACAGCACGTCCCCGATTTTTGCCCTGCCGTTTTCCTGCGGGAGATAGGCTTGCAAGAAAAAGCGGTCGTTGTCGCCCGTTGTGCGGGGGTTGGCTTCAATCTTGTAAATGTACTCCGGCATGGCGGCTTTCTCCCTCGGCGCGTCCTGCACCTGTTCCTTTTGCAGTTCTGCGATATGTTCATCAATGCTGTTGATGATTTCCGCTGCGGTGCTGCGGATTGTTTCAAGAGAGCTTTTCAGTTCGGTAAGCTCCCGTCCGGCACTCCACCCGGCAACGTACCCAAAGGAATAATCAGAGGTATCAAGCCCGTAATGCTGGCACACGGTATAGGCGATACTTTCAGCCTGTACCTCACGGGTGCGGCGGTCGGGTCTGTTCTCCAAGTCCTCCAAAGGGGCGTTTAGGTCAATGTCGTGGAGCTTCGCATGGGCGATTTCATGGATAAGTGTCTTTAAGGTTTGCAGCTCGCTCATGCCCTCATCAAGGACAATACGCTTGTCCTCCAAATGGTAATACCCGTGTGCGCCGCCCTCGATTTTTTCAAAGCCGACAGGAACAGGGGAAGTCTTTTCAAGGGCAGCAAAAACCTCCTTGTAATGCTCCACATCTCCGGTCAGCATATTTACGGCAATGTCAGGGATTTCCTTTCCCTCGGTCTGCGATACGTCAAAGACCGATACCACCTTAAAGGCGGGTATCGTGATTTCCTTTTCCTCGGTTACGGGCTTTCCGTCCTTGCCGATAAAGGCTTTTCCCGTCTGCGGGTCGATTTTCTCCATTTCTTTTTTAATCTTGAACGGCGACGGGGCAAGGATTTTGATACCCTTTTGTCCTTTCATCACGTTTCGTCCAAAGTTATTTTTCCATGCGGAAAATCCGGCGATAAGGGAAGCGTCGGGCTTTTGCATGGCGATCAGCAGCGTATTGTTAAAGCTGTAATTATGAAACTTTGACATGACGCGCAGATATTCCTTGTAACGCTCGCTGTCAAACAGTTCCGTAATGCCTTGCTCCAAACGGTCGGTAATCTCTTTGAGCTTTTCGGCGGGCTTCTCGCTCGTCAGCACGATAGGGATAACCGGGCGCGGCTCCTGCGGCTGCGCTTCGGGAATAGCTGCTGTCTGTACTGCCGGGGCTGCGTCCCGTTCGACGGTCGGCTGCGGATAGCTCATAATGCGGTATTCCTCCGGCACATCGCGCCCCTCAAAGTGTTTCTCCCATGCGTCGCCGCTTTCCACAAGATAGCCGTATTCCGTAAAGCTGCCTTTTTCCTGCGCGGCGGCGTTTCGTCCAAAGGCGATAGGGTCAATGCTGTTTTTCCATTCAGCGGGCATTTGCACCATGCCGGATTTGTTAAGGTAATAATCGCCCAATTCGCGGAGATTATGTACTTCGGGGATATGCACGAAAAAGTCCTCGTTATAGGTAAAGTCAATGAGCTGCCCGATATTCTCAAAACCATTCCTGCGCTGCGTGGCGGCGTTCAGCGCGGTAATCCCGGAAGCGTCAAGGGTTTCCAGTCGTGCCGCAAGGAAATTCAGCTCGTCCACCTGTGCCGCGCATACCATGTCATACGGCAGGGCAATGTGTCTGTCCTTCCGGTCAGAGTAGCCGTGAATGAAAAATTCCTGCGGGTTGTCTGCGGTAATGCCGACGCTTTGCATGGCTTCGTGAAGCTGCTCTTTGGTGGCGGGCATGGAAAGCCAGTAGCCACCTGGTTCTCCCGTTTCAAAACGGGTGCGGCTGTCAATCAGGATTGCAAACTGTTCCGTTTCCTGTCCCGGTTCGGTTCTCGGTGCAGCGGCGGGAATGTCGGCGGCGGGCTGCTTGATTTCCTCGCCCTCTACGGTGTAGCCCGGTAAGAGCTGCCCGTTTACCCTAAACTGTTCCGCGTATTCCGGCGGGATAGCCGGGGAGATTTCCGTAAAAAGTTTTTCATACGCCTTGATACGCCCATTCAGATATTTTTCCATAGCTGCCCGGTCAGCAAATACCTTTCTGTCCTGTCCGGCGATTTTCGCCTGTCCGTATCCGTGGGGGCTGTTGGTGTAGATGTTCCAAGACAGCGTATAGGAATACGGGATAGACTTCTGTGCTGCCTTGTCGTAACGGGTATTTTCGTACACATGATAGCTCATTTTATATACCCGGTTGCTGATGGTGTGGCGGTCGTTGTCCTCGTCCTGCCACTTGTTCGCCGTATGCTTGACTTCGGGTACTCTTGCATACTCAATCGCCTTGTCATATAACAGGGTCTTTCCTGCCTGTTCCTCCCATGCGGAAGCCTGTACTTTCAGATTTTCAAAAACGGTCTGCTCCGCAGCCGCGCTTTCCTCCCGCAGCTTCACAAGCTCGGCAAGAGGTAAGGCGGTCAGCGGGGAAATATCCGCGCCTTTCGTGTCAAAATAGATACCGCGCTCAATCTTCATCTTGTCGGCGGCTTCCAGTCTGTCATGGTCGTATGAGGAATAACCTGTTTTCCATTCGTCCATTTGCTCGCTCCTTTCTTTTTCAATCATGCGGTGCATAAGTTCGTAGTCCTCAATGCTCATGCTTCCGTCAAATATATAAGGGTCAAAATCTTCCCCGTCCCGGTAGGGCTTTTCGGAAAAGGGAAGCCCCGCTGCATGGGCGGCGGCTCTTGCTTCCTCGATAACCTCCGGGGGAAGCCTGTCGTCATGCGCCCCGATAAAACCGTCAAGGTCATTCATGCTGTTTTCATAGTGATAGCGCACTCCGGCGGTCAACTCGTCAAGGCTCATATCCTCGCCTAAATGCCCACAGTAGTAGCCGTTTAGAATAACGGCGGCGGGGTCAGCCGCTTTGATTTCCTCTAACCGGCTCCTGTCAAACGGTTCTAAAGTACCGTCCACTTCAAGATGAAACAGCTCGGCGTTCCATGAACGCCCCTCTTTCCAGAACGCCACCCATGCAATACCGTCCCTAAGTTCCTCTTGATAGTCCTTTACGCTGTCGCGCAAACTTGCCATGTGTAAAACCTCCTTTCGCGTATGGCAGCGCGGACGCTGCGTTTGTGGTTACATAGTCCTACTACGGTGCGCCCGCATTTCTGCCAAAGATTTTTGAGGATTTTTAGAGGGTTTGGGAAACTTCCCAACAAGCAAAATCCCCGCCAAGCTCGGTAAGAGTGGCAGGGATTTTACGGAAGTGGGTACCCGCTTCCTATGCTTGCTATTCCAGTTCTTTGTCCTTTGAAATGGTTACTTTGTAATTCACATACTTACCGCCCGTATCAGCTAAAAGCACCGTTCCGTCGTAGGTTTTGCCCGTTTTCGGAGAGTACAGCTTTTTGACTTTCGCCTTGCCGGATTTTAAGAGTGCTGCGGCAATCTTCGGGGTAAAGACGGTTTTCCGTTCCTCAAAGAAGCGGTCATTTTTCCACATGGTAAAGCTGCACTCTTTGTTGGAACAGTAGTAGTTTTTCTTTCCCTCATAGACCGGGGACTTGCAGCGGGAACACTTTCCAAGCTCTGTTTTTTCTGTCTTGAAAAGCTCCTGTTTCTCGCCTAACACGGAAGCATAGGTTTTTACAAGCTCCTGTGCCATAGTTTCGATACCCTGCATGAAAGCGGCAGGGTCGGCGTTTCCCTTTGCAATCTGCGTCAGATTGTTTTCCCATGCAGCCGTAAGCTGCGGAGAAGTAAGGCTGTCCGGCAGGACGCAGACAAGATTTGTCCCGTCTTTGGTAGGAAGCAGCTGCTTGCCCTTTCGCTCCACAAAGCCTCCTTTGACTAACTTTTCAATGACAGCGGCGCGGGTGGCAGGCGTACCAAGCCCCCGGCGTTCTGCGTCCGGGTCGGTGTCCTCATTCCCGGCGCGTTCCATAGCCGACAACAGGCTTGCTTCATTGTGGGGCTTCGGGGGCGTGGTGTCATGCTCCGTAACTTTGGCAGCGGGCTTGTCATAGGTCTGCCCCTCGGTAAAATCGGGAACATCTAACACAAGCTCGCTTTCCTCGTCGTCGCTGTCGGGCTTCTTTTTAAGCGTTGCCTTAAAACGGCGTTCAAGCTCTTTCCACCCGGCAGCGATTACCATTTTTCCCCTTTCCGTAAAGTCATGGTCGGCGCAGGAGAAAACCGCTGTTACCGCTTCGTAAACGTGCGGCTCTGCGGTCGCCATAAGTAGCCGCGCCCCGGTAAGGGTAAGAATATTTCTTTCACTTTCCGGCAGCGCGGCAAGGTCAGCCTTTGCAAGCTCCATAGTAGGAATAATGGCGTGGTGGTCTGATACTTTTTTGCTGTTCAGAACGCGGGAAACTTCCGGCGTAAAGGAAACGCCCTGCATAAAGGGCAGCTTGCCGCAAAGCAGCGATACGATACCCGCCGCTGTGTCGCCCATGTCGTCGGTCAGATAGTTGCTGTCCGTTCTCGGATAGGTCAAGAGCTTCTTTTCGTAAAGGGTCTGTGCAAGGTCGAGGGTCTGCTTCGCTGTGTACCCGTAGATACGGTTTGCTTCCCGCTGTAAACTGGTAAGGTCAAAGAGCTTCGGTGGGGCAATGGTTTTCTTTTCACGGGTCAAGGAAGTGCAGACAGCCGCCGACGCTTCGCAGGCCGCTTTCAGTTTGCCCGCTTCATCAGCGGCGCAGATCTTCGCGCTTGCCGCTTCTGCGCCGGGGAGCATAAGGCGCACATGGTAATATTTTTCTTTCTTGAAGTTCATAATGGCAGCGTCCCGGTCTACAAGCATTTTTAGGGTTGGGGTCTGAACGCGCCCCACGTTCAAGGTTTTTCCATACAGGCAGGAGAAAAGGCGGGTCGCGTTAATGCCGATAAGCCAGTCAGCCTTTGCCCTGCATAGTGCGGAATGATAGAGAGCGTCATACCTGCGCCCGTCCTTCAGATTGTCAAAGCCGCTTTTGATGGCGTCCGTTTCCATAGAGGAAATCCAAAGACGGGTAAAGGGCTTCTTGCAGCCCGCTTGATGATAGACAAAGCGGAAAATCAATTCTCCCTCGCGTCCTGCGTCGCAGGCGTTCACGACTTCCGAAACGTCGCTGCGCTGCATGAGGTCTTTTAAGATTTTGAATTGCTTTCCCTTGTCGGCAGCTACGGTGTACTGCCATTCCTGCGGCAGAATGGGTAAGCTGTCATAGCTCCACTTTTTGTACTGTTCCCCATAGGCGGCAGCTTCCGCAAGTCCTACCAAATGCCCGATACACCAAGAGATAACATAACCGTTCCCCTCGATATATCCGTCTTTCTTTTCCCTTACGCCAAGGGCGGCGGCAACCGCCGCCCCGACGCTGGGTTTCTCACAAATCACAAGTTTCATTCTTCCTCGTCCTCCTGTTCGGTGTCTGCGATGTCAGTTTCTTCCTCCGGCTCGTCCTCGTCATATTCGTCAAAATCAAACTCGTCAAGGTCGGTGCTGCCTTTTACGTTCTGTTTCGGTTTCATAAACTTAACGTAGTAGAGGGCTGCGCCGCCGCCAAGAAGTCCCACAACAAGGAAAATCAAAAGCCCGCCCATGCCGTTTTGGGGCTGCTCCTGCTCGGTGGGTTCCTCCGGCGCGGCTTCCTTGCCTGTGCAGCTATCCATGTTGACAGAGCAGACGGGGCAGGCGGTGTTTACTTCGCCCGCCTTGCATTTCTCGGTACAGTTGCAGACAGCCGGGGGCTGCTCGGTCTGTTCCTCCCCGATAATCGCCATAAGGTCGCTTTCGTCTACTTGATTTAGGAAGTGGACGGAATTTTCCCCCTCGGCTGCCCGGTCAACGATAATGTAAAAATAGTTGCCGCCTTTGCTTTTCACGACGATAAACTGCTTATCCTCGGCAGCGTCCCCGTCGATGTCGTCCACAAGGGTCATGTTGCCCTCCGGGGTAAGGGGCTGCGGTTCGGTTTCCACGATTACGCCGCTGTCGTCGGTTTTCTCTGTCGGGGTCTGCGCGTAGGCAGTAACGGAAAAGCCGCCCACAAGGACAAGGGCGGCGCAAAGTGCGGTAATGCTTGCAAGGATTTTATTCTTCATTCTCGGTTTCCTCCTGTTTCTCATAGTCTGCGGGCATAGGGGCAATGCCCGGAATACCGCCGCCCGCAAGCATAGCGGTAAGCTCCTGCGGGGTAAGGCGCATAGAGCGCACAAGCTGAACGATTTGCAGATTTTCCGCTTCGGTTTTCTGTGCTTCCAGTCCGCGCAGCCTGTTCTGATACTCCGTGATTTTCTCACGGGTCTTTTGGATTTCCTTGTCAATTCTTTCGATTTTACTCATTGCCATAAAATTTTTCTCCTTTCGATTTTCAAAAAATGTGTCAGTTCCAGTTCATCAGCCCGTACCCTTTGATACAGGCATAGTCAAGGGGATAGCTCTTAATCTTGCAGGCGTCGCCGGAATTGCCCTCCACGGTATAGACGCGACTTTCGTCCCTGCCGATAACAAGTCCTACATGGTCTGCGCTGCCGTCTAAATCCCAGTCAAAAAAGATAGCGTCGCCGGGGGCAATGTTTTCATAGCCCCGCGCTCCCCATTGTCCGTGAGAAGTAAACCACGGAATACCCTGCGACTGGCAGGCGGCAAAGCGCGGCTCGGAAAGTCCCATTTGCCCGTAGCACCAAGACACAAAACAGGCGCACCATTCCACGCGGGAATTAAAGCCGTACCAGCTCCAATACGGATAGCCGCCCACATTTCCGACTTGCTGCTTTGCAAGGTCAACGATAGCGGTATTACCGGGGCGCGTTCCGTTCACAAAATCCACGCCGCTTAAATCCTCGGACGCGGAAGTATCGGAAGAACCGCCGCCAAATATAAGGGGCTTGTTTCCGCTTGTCTGTAAGTACACCCGATACATTTCAAGCTGTTCCGGGGTCAGATTGTTTTCTGCAATCGTGGATAACGGGGTGTTCGTCAGCTTGACGTTCAAGATGTAATACTCATAAGGTACTTGTACGGTGTAGGTGTCGCTATGCTCGTTGCCGTCCTCGTCCGTCCATGTGTCAGTGCGTTCTTCCTCCCGGTAGCGTATTTCCACTTCCTCGGTCAGCGTCAGCTTGTATTGCTGATTGAAAATCCTTTGCAGCTCGCTTTGAACGTCGGTGCGGGTGTAGGTCTGATATTTTGCGGTCAGATAGGACGCTAATTCGTGTGGGTTATGCCCGATATTCGCAAGGTCATAGCGGTACTCGTCATAGCCACTGTGGGTACGCTCGATATTATCAATTTCCTTTTGCAGGTCGTTTTCCAATCCGGCGTAGCTGTTTTCCACCTCCACAAGGTCGCTGTCCTCGGAAGTGTAGGACGTTCCAAGCACCCCGTTTAGAGTGCCGGAAAACATTGCCCCACAAGAGGACAGCCCGGACATAACCATGATAAAGAGCAGCAGCGCTCCGACAGCGATTGCCACGCCCGCCGGGTGTCTTGCCACAAACGCCGCTGTCTGCTTCGTTTTCTCGGCGGCTTTGGCTGCCGCTTTGCGGGTGCGTTCCGCTGCGCCCTTGATACCCTTTGCAGTATTGCGGGCTTCCTTTGCATACTGCTTTTTAATCTGCTGTTTCTGCCAAAAACGGGAAATGGGGTTACTGGTTAGCTGCGAATTCTCATGCAGGGTCTTGTGATACTGAAAATCCACATTCGCCCGAAAAGCCGCTTTTTCTGCCTTTGCCGCTTCCCGGTAGGGTTTCAGTTTATGGCTGCGGTAGCCCTGCTTGATTTTCCGCGCCCCGTACTTCAATCCCCGTTCTGCGGTTTCCTCGCTCTTGTGTGCGCCCTCCACGCCGGAATTATCCTTTTCGACAGAATGGATTTTGTTATGTACCAAAATCCCGGCTTCCTGTGTGGGGCGGGATAGTGGGTTGTGCTTCTCCTTAAATCCGGGTGGCTTGTCCTTTTCCTCAAAGTGCAGGCGGGTCTTGCCTTTCCCGGTGGTTTCGTCAAAGGTGCGCTCTTTTACCAGTTTCTTTTCTTTGGGGATAGCCGCCTTTGCCTTATCCAAGCGGTCGGCGGCTTTATCGGATTTCTTGATATACTTTTCAAGCTCCGGGGCAGCGCGTTCCTCGTCGGTAAATTGCAGCCGGGAAGATTTCGTCCCGGCGGTAGCTTCTGCCTGTGCCTTTCGTACCGCTTTTTTAGACGCTTTGCGGGTATGGGCGGCTTCGATATGCTCCATGACGCGCTCCGTTTTGCCTGTGTCCGCTTTGGGGGCAGCTCCCGGCACATGGGGCAAGGGAGAAGTCGGGGAAGCTGCACCTTGTAGCTGCGCTGCGTCCTGTGCTGCCTGTTGCTCCGGGGATTTCTGAAAATCCGCGTCCTGCGTCCGCTTGCTGATACGTTCCGTGTCTCCCGTGGTCTGATTTTCTGCGATAGCCCCGTCGCGGGTCATTTTCTGCGTGATTTTATCACGGGGCTTTAATGGGTCTTTCAAGTGTTACCACCTCCAATCCGCGCCCCTGCAAGGGCGCAATACTCGGCGTTCAGTTCAATGCCGATATAGCGGCGGTCAAGGCTTTTCGCTGCAAGCCCGGTGGTGCCGCTTCCAAAAAACGGGTCAAGGACAACGCCGCCTGCCGGACAGCCCGCCAGTATGCACGTTTCCGCGAGCTTCGGGGGATAAGCGGCAAAATGCCCGCCCTTATACGGTACGGTATTGATAAGCCAAACGTCCCGCTTGTTCCTTGTGGTCGGCATAAGGGCGTCGTCATAATAGCCGCCGCTGCGGGGCTGATTGATACCCTGCACCTTGCCCTGTCCCGGTACTTCCTCGGCGTATTTGTGTCCTGCGCTGCGCCCCTGCCGGTACCGCGCTGCCGTTCCCGGCGCGATCGGCTCCGCAATGGCGGCAGCGTCATAGTAGTATTTCTTTGATTTCGTCAGTAAAAAGATATGCTCATAGCAGCGGCTCGGTCGGTCGCGGCAGCTTTCCGGCATGGGATTTTCTTTCAGCCAGATAATATCACTCCGCAGATACCACCCGTCAGCGCGCAGGGCAAAAGCTAAAAGCCACGGAATACCGATTAAGTCCTTTTGCTTGCAGCCCGCTTTCATGCCTGTGCCGCAGTAGGTATCTGCGATATTCAGCCAAAACGTCCCGTCGTCTTTCAGTACCCGGCGCAGTTCCCGGAATACTTCTACAAGCCTGTCAATGTACTGCTCCGGCGTGTCCTCCCGTCCAATCTGCATATCAAGCCCGTAGTCCCTTAGTCCATAGTAAGGCGGGCTTGTGACGCAGCAGTTCACGCTTTCGCTCGGCAGCTCCCGCAGGGCATAGAGGGCTTCACGGTTGATGATTACGTCTGTGTTCATGGCTTGCTCACTTCCTCCGGCTTTGTCGTAAGCAGACGGTAAAGCTCGGTGTCCGTCGGGAAACGGTCAATGAACGGCAGCACCACATTCCCGTAAAAGATAAGCCCCTCGCCCGCTTCGGTGTGAGTTACATACTTCATCTGCTGCGGGGAGATGTTAAGCTGCTTTGCAAGGATAGCCCGGTCGCCCTGTGCCTGATTGAGCATGAGGACAAAATCGGAGTTTTCAAAGATATTCTCGACTTCGCGGCTGCTTAAAAGGTCTTTGACGTTCTGTGTGATTGCCGTCGGTATGCCGCCCCATTTACGAAAACGCTTCCAAATCTCCACGGAATAGGCTGCGGTCTGTTCCTCTTTCAAAAGCAAATGAAATTCGTCCATATAGTAACGGGTTGCCTTTTTCTCGGCGCGGTTTACGGTAACGCGGTTCCACACCTGGTCTTGCACAATGAGCATACCTAATTTCTTGAGCTGCTTTCCAAGCTGCTTAATATCAAAGCAGACAAGGCGGTTTGAAAGCTCCACATTCGTCCTGTGGTTAAAGACGTTCAGAGAGCCGGAAACATAAAGCTCCAATGCCGCCGCAATGCGGGCAGCTTCCGCCTCCGGCTGTTTCAGCAGTTCGTTGTAGAGGTCGCCCAAAATCGGCATTTTTGCCGGGTCGGGTTCTGCAAGGAAAGGTCGGTACACATTCCTAACAGCACGGTCAATGACCGTCTTTTCTACGGGCTGCAAGCCCTCTTTGCCGCCGATAACAAGCTCACAAAGGGAAAGGATAAAGTCAGATTTCAAGGCAAGCGGGTTGTCGTCCTCGGAGTAGTTGAGGTTAATATCCATAGGGTTCACATACTGGGGCTTGCCGTCCATGCCTTTTCCGGCAGGCGACAGGCGTATCACTTGCCCGCCCAAACGCTGCACAAGGGAAAAATATTCTGCTTCCGGGTCGCAGATAATAATATCGTCGTCAGTAATGAGAAAGGCGTTTGTCATTTCCCGTTTTGCCGCAAAGGATTTACCGCTTCCCGGTGTTCCGAGGATAAGTCCGTTGGGATTTTTCAGTTGCTTGCGGTCGCAGAGTATCATGTTGTTAGAAAGTGCGTTCAGCCCGTAGTAAAGGGCTGCGCCCCGCTGAAACAGCTCCTGCGTGATGAACGGGATAAAAATAGCGGTGCTGCTGGTCGTTAATCCTCTTTGAATGGGGATAAGGTTCTCTCCAAGAGGGATAGAGGACATAAAGCCCGCTTCCTGCAAATAGTCAAGGCGGGTCAGAGCGCAGTTGTTTTTCTGTGCAAAGCCCGCCGTAGCAAATACGTCATTATCCAGTTTCCGTTTTGTGTCTGCCATGTTTACCACAAGGAACGTCAGCAGGAACATTCTTTCATTTCTGCTCTGTAAATCCTGCAATAGGTTCTTTGCTTCGCTGCCAAAGGTGGCAAGGTCGGACGGAATTATATCCATGTCATACCCACTGCGTACCGCTTTTTTCTGTTCCTCAATCTTCATCTTGTCGAGGTCGGTTATCTTGCGCTTGATGGTCTTGATTGCTTCGCTCTGGTCGATACTGCGGATATGCAGATTGACGATAATCCCGTTTTCAAGGTCGAGAATGTCCGAAAGCATACGGTCATTCAGCTCCGGCGCGAGGATTTCAAGGAAACTAACCGCGCCGAGCTTACGCCCCATGCGAAACGTCCTGCCGTCGCCAAAACGGAACGAGGACGGGGCGATAAAGTCCTTTGTAGAAAGCCCCGACGGTACAAGCCAGTCCCAAGAGAAGCGGAACGGCTCGCCCTCCGGGTGGAAAATCCCATGCAGCACGTTCAAGCGTTCCTGTCCGTTCATGGGGCGGGCTGTTACGCCAAGCACCTTAAAATTATTGAGTACGTCGGTTTCGATACGGGAAAGGCGGGCTTTTGCGGCTGCGAGATTGTCCGCTTCAATGGAAAAGGTAATGTACTTGCACTTTTCCAGTCCGTTGTTGCCTTTTTCAAGCTGATTTTTCAGCATATCCGCGTACTCTTTGCGGATAGAGTTAAAAGCGTCGTCCTGTGCCGGGATTTCGATAGCCGCCTGTGCCTTTTCCTTTCTTGCGCCCTGATTGATGAAAGAGAGCTGCACCGAAACGGAAGCGTCAAAGTAGTTGAGAAAATCGCACCAGTTTTCAAAAATGGCGGTCTTATCGTCTGCCTGTGCAAGCTGATAGTTGATGTCCTCAAAGACAAGGCTTTTACTGTATTTCTTTTCCGTTACCCTGCAAATTCCGTCCGGGTACATCTGCAAGTAGGGAATGGTCTGTTGTGCGGTGTGGGGCTTCCCGTCGCCCTTTGCCGCCTGTATCACGGCGGCGATTTCTTTCTTTTCTGCGCGGGTCAGCTTACGCTTCACGGGATTTTTTACCGCGCGGGTCATGGTTTTTCGTTCTGCCATTGACAATAGCCGATACCTCCTTTTCCAGTTTTCGTTGTTTTTCTATGACGGCATAAAAATTTTCCGTCTGATAGGGGCGTTCCTTTGGTCGGATAAACTTTGTCTGAATGACGTTCTTTATCACGACTTCAAGGGGCTGCCCGTGTTTTTCATACATTGCCAAGAGAAAGCAGGGAAGCATAACGACAATCATTGCAAATGCCGCCATGCTTGTTCCCGCGCTGTCTTTGAGCAAAAAGAAAAGCGGTAGTCCCATAGCGAGGGCTGCCGCAAAACATATAATCTGCCGCTTTGTCAGATTAAAAGCGACTTTCGTTTTGATTTTTGATAAGTCTTTGGGTACGGGTACATACGCCAAGTGAAAACCTCCTTTCGGTCTTAATGGGCATTAAAGATTGACTTCGCAAGTGCGCCTGTTTTGAATAGGGAGAAGCACAAAATCACGGTGTAGGCTGCAAGGGAGAAAATCGCGCTGTGCAGGTTGTCCGCTACAATCATGCTGCCAACCAAAACCGCATAAATGCCGACGCATATCATTATGAGGAAGCCTTGAAAACCGAGGGCGAACAGGGCTTTTAAGTAGTTGTTGCCTATCTGCCCCCACTCTCTGTTGGTCATAGTTGCAAACGGGATAGGCGATACCGAACAGTAAAGGTAAATTTCTATCATTCTGCCGTACAGGATAACCGTGATAAGCACCGACATGATTTTCATGCAAAGGCTCACAAGGCTTGTTTCCATAACGAGCAGTAACAGTTCGGGGATTTCCATAGCGTCAAGTCCGGCTTGTATGGACGAGAGGGCGGCGTCAACGTCGATATTCGTATCGCCGCCGATCACGCCCGCCGCGCCGGAAACAACGTGCTGCGCCATATCGAACACCGCCATAGTGATAGTAAAGGTGTGGGTAACGAGATACACCGCTACCCACGCCTTGAAAAACCACTTAAAGAACATGAACGTGTCAATATCGTGCATATTGTTCTTTTCCGTTACCATGCTGATAAGCTCCACGCATAGAACGTAGGTAATGACAAGCCCCGCAATGGGTACAATCACATTTTCCGACAAGCTCTGTATCATGGAAAATATGCCTGCGTTCCACCCCTGCGGGGTTTGTCCTACCTCTGCGGCGATAGTTCCGACTTTTTCGTTTACGTCCCCGAACATAGTTGACAGATTACCGTTAATGGCTCCAATGAGGATTTCCTTTATCCATTCGTTAATCGCGTCAAGTATGCTCTGCATAGGCTAACCCCGCCGCTTAACCGAACAGTCCGGCAAGCAGAGGTACGAGGGTACCGCCGATAAGGGCAACGCCGCCGCCCGCCATGAGCTGTTTTATCCCCAATTAGGTGTAAAACTCTGCTCGATGGCGGGCGGCGGCGTACAAAAAATCTATATGGTGTTTTTAAGAGAACCGTCCCGGCGGGACAGGTCAGGCAGTGACCTGTTCCACCTCCGGGATGGGTTTGAGATTAAAATGAATTTCGATAGAAATGTGTCTTGTTTTATCTTCGTCTATGCGCTCATGCACGACGATTTCTTTGATTAAGCGGTTGAGGGTGGCTGCGTCCAGCTCTGTGATGTTGGCGTATTCCTGAATGGCTTCCACCCATTGTTTTGCGTCATTGGCAAGCTGGACTTCATCGGACAGCCGCTTTCTGCCCTCGGACACTTTTGCTTTAAGCTCCGCTTGCTCGGTCTGTGTCTTTTCCAGCATGGTGTTGAAATTCTGTTCACTGATACGCCCTGCAATCATATCCTCATAAAGCCGCATTACCATTTTGTCCAGAACCTCAATCCGTTCCTCGTCCCTTGTGAGGGAGCGTTCCATTGCTTCCCGCTGTTCCCGCTGCTCGGCTTCACAGGTATTGGTCAGGCGGTCGGCAACCGCTTCCCCGTCCATCAGGGCAGCTCTGGCACATTCCCGGATTTTCCGCAGCACATGGCTGTAAAGGGTGTCATAATCAATCCGGTGCTGGGTGCAGTGGTTCTTTCCAAAGGCATTGTAGGTCTTGCAGGAGTAAATCCGCTGGGGATGTTTTGCGTTTGTGTAGCGTATCGTCAGCGACTTCCCACACTCGCCGCATTTTATCAGTCCGGCAAACAGGCTGATTTCATTGGTCTGCCCCGGACGCTGGCGGGATTTCAGCTTGTTCTGCACAATATCAAAGCTCATGCAGTCAATCAGCGGTTCATGCTGTCCCTCCACCACAATCCAGTCCTCCGGCTTCTTTTCCCCAATCGTGCCGATTTTGAAGCGGTAGTCCTTTTTCTGGGAAGCAATCGCCCCGGTGTAGACGGGATTCATCAAAAGGTCTTTGATAACGGAGAAGTCCCACATATACCGCCCATTTTCCGGGTCTTTCTTTTCCCATTTGGTACGGGTATTGCGAAGCCCCCGTTCCCGGTTCCACCATGTGGGGCAGGGGATTTTTTCTTCCTCCAGCCGTCTGCGGATATAGTTCGGACCATGACCGTTTAGGGCATATCCGAAAATCAGCCGCACAATCGGGGCGGTTTCCTCGTCAATGAGCAGATGGTTTTTGTCCTCCGGGTCTTTCCGATACCCAAACGGGGCAAGACACCCGGTAAACTGTCCTTTCTGCGCTTTCAGAAGATAAGAGGAATGGACTTTCTTGGAAATATCCTTACTGTACATCTCGTTCAGGATATTCTTGAACGGGGCGATGTCGTTGTTATCCCGCAGGGTGTCGATACCGTCATTCATGGCAATATAGCGGACACCGTTTCTTGGGAAAAAGTCCTCAATCAAATGCCCGGTTTGCAGATAGTTACGCCCCAGTCGGCTGAGGTCTTTCGTGATGACAAGGTTGATTTGCCTGCGCTCAATGGCTCTCAACATTCTCTGTAAATCAGGACGCTCCATATTAAGACCTGTGAAGCCATCGTCCTGATAGACTGCCACAACCTCCCATCCCTGCTTTTCGCAGTATTT
>ENA-UAIQ01000068-UAIQ01000068.1-human-gut-metagenome-genome-assembly--contig:-NODE-68-length-29861-cov-7.420117_pt1 | contig 29861 bp, 31 predicted proteins | sample MGYA00244420_ERZ654391 | MGnify/ENA primary metagenome ERZ654391 (study PRJEB26926, sample SAMN06165002) | human gut metagenome | biome: ENVO:00009003; feature: ENVO:2100002; material: ENVO:00002003... | reverse complement strand
ATACGAGATGACGTCGAGTCTCGTGGGCTCGGAGATGTGTATAAGAGACAGTTACGGCGGTCTCGGCGGCGAGCGAACGGATCATACAATTGCAAATATTCAGTCGTTAGCGTATATTGTTGACCGCGGCGGCGAGGGAATTCTTGTCGGCGAAAACGAAACCTTTGCGCTTATTAAAAATTCCTCAATCAAGCTCCGCGCGGAAAAGGGGAAAACGCTTTCTGTTTTCGCCTACGGCGGAATAGCCGAGGGAATATCAATCAAAGGTGCTGTTTATGAAACGGATAATCTTACACTTACACCGTTTTTTCCGCTTGGCGTGAGCAATAAATTTAAAGAAAGTACCGTCACGGTCGGTGTAAAAAACGGTTGTGTTTTAATTAAGTGGTGACGTAAAACATGAATGACCTCCCTGCATAATGCAAGGAGGTCGATTTTTCAGTCAAGTTCTGTCAGTAACATTTCTCTGATTTCTCCGCCGTCAAACGGAACAAAAATTGTCTTGATTTCTTGCGACTTAAAATCGAGGGTGATTTTTCTGCCGATGAACTTCAAATCAAGCGTTGCCGTGCAGGCTTTGCCTCCCGTCTCAATCGCACGGAGAACATATCCGTTATTGTCCTCGGCAATCTTTATTGCCTGAACGATTACATTGTCGTTGTCAATGCTCATTCCGCTGTAGGTCGGCGGAAGCGTGCCCTTGTGGTGCGTCTCCTGATAAAGCTTCAGCGGCATGTTGAGCACCTCTGCCTCACGGACTAGCTCGGAATAATTTCCGCTGTCGCAGCTCATGAATTCGTATGTAAATTCAAGCTCGTCGCTGTCAAGCATTTCCATGTTTTCGTCACGGGTTGCCTGACCGTAATGGTCAAGATATGCACACGCTCTGGCGGCAATCATTCTCAGCTCGTTGCCTATAGCGCAGAAGCTGTAACGTCCGTTATTGATGAGCGCAAAGCCGTCCGTGTCGTTTTCGAGCGATACCCAGCCCTGTGCAGGCTCTTCCTCGCCGTTGGGCTTTTTCTTGATGAATCCAAACGGCATGGAATAAACAGCCGTCGGGTCGCTTATCGCAACAGGGAAGGCGAGCTTGAGGATTTTGTATTCCTCCTTGAACGAGGTCTTGCATCTGACCTCGACCTTGTCGCTGTCCTTGTAGAGCGTGTAATATTGGATGAGCACGGAGTTATTATAATACGATTTAACTCTCAGTGTTGCACGGAGAGTGCCTGTCTCCTCAACTGTGAACTCCGCATTGCCGAAGCTTCCGACGTCCTTGTTAAAGTTGAAAACAAGATGACCCCAGGTGTCGCTGTCTCGGTCTTCGCAGACAATTGCGCTCAGCGGCTTTTCGCAGAATTCTTTATTTTTCTTCTTGTTGAAATAAGAAATTATGCGTCCGTCGCTGTCAAACTCAAGGCGAACAACGCTGTTTTCAATGAACCTTTCGCCAATTGCAAATTGATTTTCCCTCTCCTGCGGAACGTAATTCTGCTTGTCTCTGAAAATGAAATAGGTTGAGTAGCCGTAGGCGGGAATTTCAACGTTAAAGAGACATCTGTTGCGGCTTTGGCCGTCGGTATAGGGCGCTCTTATCATCTGAAATTCAACGTCGTTGTCATTCTCATCGACAACTCCCGTCGCCCAATGCTCGCCGAAGCTTGCATAGCCATTAACGGGGAACGAGTGGGGATTGAAAACTACCATCGGGGAGCCCTCGCCGCTTCGAGTCCAAAGCCGTCCTCTGATTTCGGAAAGCTCGGAGTCAAAAAACTTGGTTGTATTTACTCTCCATGAAATTCGCTCCGCCGCAAAAGTGCCGATCTCCATTGCCGCTTCTTTTGCATAGCCGAAGCCTGCGTAAGCATCATCGTAGGCGGGTTTGATTGAACAGCCGGCAAGAATATCATGGAACTGATTGAACATCACACGCTCCCAAGCCTTCTCAATCTCGGCGCTCTTGGTTGCCGATTTTGTAAGAACAGAGGCGAGCACATCAATTTTTTCTGCATAAATAAGCTCGTTTTCCGCCTCACGGTTGAGCTTTTTAATTTTTGAATTTGCACTGTAGCAGCCGCTTGCATGATGCTGAAGATCCTCGTTGACGGTCGGAATATCGTCGGTCTCGTTTTCACGGACATAATCAAAAAATTCGTCAACACCGGAATAAACGGAATTGCCCATTTCGATGAGCTTTTCCGCTTGCTTTAAATGCTCTTTTGCAGGACCGCCGCCATGATTTCCGATACCGTAGAAAAGCATTTGAGAGTGATCTTGCTTTTCATATCTTGCAACTCGCTCGTCACGGAGGTCATCGCCGTAGCCGTCAAGAATATGAAAAGCCGTAACGGAGCTTCCGTCGGAGCTGTTCCAATAGTGAAGCGAGCTTTCGGGAAGATCCTTCTTTTCCGCATCACGGCTCGGACGGAGATAAACATAGTTTTTCATTCCCGCTTTTCTGAGAAGCTGAGGCAGCATGCCATTGTGACCGAACGAGTCAACATTGTAGCCCGACTCGGTTATTGCACCGAAATTCTCCTTGAAAAATCTCTGTGAATAGAGAAAATGCCTCGCAAAGGACTCGCCGCAGGGAATGTTGCAATCTGGCTGAACCCACATTCCGCCCGCATATTTCCAGCGACCCTCTTTAATTCTCTGCTTGATCTCTTCAAACATCTCAGGCTCGCTGAGTTTTATCCATTTATAGTATGAGGCACAGGCAGACGTGAAAACGTAATTCGGGTATTCTATCATTCTGTCGAGTGCGGAGCGAAAGGTCGATTTAACAACCGAGAGACCCTCGGGTACGCACCACTGCCACACGGGATCAATGTGAGCGTTTCCGATTAAAAAATATTTCTTGTTCATTCGGCTCCTCCTTTACGGATTATTTTATAATTCGCCTCGGCAAGTGTTTCAACTGCCTTGTCGAGGTCAGTTTCTTTGACAAAAATGTAATCTGTGTTGTAGGTCGAAACGGCGGCAATTCCTATTTTTGCTTCGGCAAGCAGACCGAGATTTTTTGAAAGAATTCCGATGAGCGAAAAATCGAGCACTCCCTGAATTTTTAAAGCCCGCCAGCCGTCAATGCGCTCTGTGAAATTATCGGGAACATTTTCCGCAAGACAGATCAGCGAATTTTCTTCGTCGGTTGCCGAGATAAAATTGAATTTTTTCGACGGATCAACCTCGCTGAAATCGGTAATCTTACAAACGGAAAAGGAGCCGTCAATTACTTTGATTTCCGTATCGACAACTCCTTTCATATTGTTTAGTTTTGCTTAAAGCTCGGCGAAAATTTTCGCACCCTTTTTCTTGAGCCAAGTGTCAAGCGCAAGGCATAAAAGACCGGTAAACGCGGCTACCCCCAAGAGATAAAGCTCGCCTGAAATTCGTGCACTTAAAGGATAATAAGCAACTGCGAAAACTATTGTATAGATCCAGCCTCCAAACATGGAAACAAAAACGCTCATGCTCTGCTTAATGGGTGTTATTTCATTTGTCCAGTTAAGGTTCGGATATTTAAGATTGAGCACAAGTCCGAACATTGAGAAAAAGAGGATAAAAACCGCAGGCACGGCAATCACCATTAAAGCGCCGAGGGGCGTCGGCTTGAGGGCAATAATTGTACAAGCACTGCAAACAAAAGCAGGTATACCTGTGAGAAGAAGGTGCATACTTCTTTTTGCTTTAATTGCCTGCCATGAGGTTATCGGCAATGACTGTGCAATCCAAATGTTTCTTCCTTCGAGCGAAACCGACGGAGCGGACATATCGTTCATCGAAGCGATCAGACAAATAAGCGCCGCAGAAGCAACGCAGATATAGTTTTCGCTTCCGAACATCCCTGATATGATGTCGGCAAGCCACTGACCCTTTATCAGCACGAAAGCACCTGCACCGATAAGAATCAGAATACCGAGGCCGCAGTTAAGAATATAATTCGGGCTTGAGAAAAACCTCTGAAACTCCTTGCCGAGCATAGCCGAATCAACACTCTTTGCTTTAACTCTTTTTTCAATATATTTTTTCTTTGAAACATTTTGCGACGTTGTTGCGATTTTTATAAAGCTTTGTGCAATTATATAATAGGTAAGCGCACACAAAGCACCGACAATAACAAGCACGGTAAACGCGGAAAGAAGGTCACCGGAACCGACTTTTCCGAAAATATAAAGCGGATATGCCGAGCCTTTTATTTTGGTTCCGTATGCGTCCGCATTGGAAATAATTCTGCGGATGATCACATTTGCTTTAAAATAAAAAACATAATAAATCGCGAGAAATGCGAGCGAAACAAGCACTGTTATAATGCTCTTGTTTTTAAGCTTGCTGTTGATTTTTGCAACGACCCAGCCGAGTGCACAGGCAAGAATCATAACTATCAACGATATTATTATAACGAACAGAATCGACCCAATCAGCGCTTTTACGCTGAAAACATGGCAGAGATAAACAATAATCGCAGGGATAATAACAAGGGCGGAATAGAGCGTGCCCATGATATAAACTCCGAGGAGACGGGAGGCCATTATGTAACCTATGGGAATCGGCATTGAAAGCAGCATGTCATTGTCCTTGGCAAGATAAAGGCCCGAGTATGTGTTGAACACGCTTCCGAACGCACCCATCGCAACGGCGATAATTCCCATAAAGCAGAAGAACATCCAGTCATAGCCTTTGTCGACAACGGGGAGCAGGCTGCTTGCGAAAAATGAAAACAGTGCACCGAACAAAATACAGATAAAAGCAAAATATCCGACTATCATCATTATGCTTGAGGTTTTTGAACGCCCTTTGTTTTTCTTTCTGTCAACAAAAAAGTTCTGAAACATTTCAAGCAACTGTTTTTTGAGAAGTTGTTTCAGCATTATTCTTCCTCCAGTTCAAGGAATACCGCTTCAAGGCTGTCGTCGCCCTTGACTTCTTCCATTGTGCCCGAGCGGACAAGCTTGCCCTCTTTTATAATGGCGATTTTATCGCAGAGCTTTTCCGCAACCTCGAGAACATGAGTTGAAAAGAAAATGGCTCCGCCGTTGTCGCAAATCTCACGCATCATCCCTTTGAGAAGGTGTGCAGCTTTAGGGTCGAGACCAACGAAAGGCTCATCCATTATAATAAGCTTTGGACTGTGAATCCAGGCGGAAATGATTGCAAGCTTTTGCTTCATTCCGTGAGAATACGTTGAGATCGGCTGAGCAAGATCAGAGGACAGCTCAAATATCTCGGCATATTTTCTGATTTTTTCCTGCCTGTCGGCGGCAGAAACGCCGAAAATGTCGGCAACAAAATTGAGATACTTAATTCCTGTCATAAACTCGTAAATATCGGGATTATCGGGAATGTATGCAATTTCTTTTTTGCATTTGAGCGGATCTGCGGTTATGGATGTTCCGTCAATATAAATTTCGCCGTTATCAAATTGAAGAATACCGACGACGGATTTCAGCGTTGTTGTTTTACCGGCGCCGTTGTGACCGATAAAGCCGTATATTTCACCCGGCGCAATGTGCAGAGACAAATCGTCAACCGCCTTGAAATCACCGTATTTTTTTGTAAGATGTTCGATTTTTAACATGAGCTTTCCTCTTTTCTTTTTCTCTTAATCTGAGTATATATTATGAAAAATTTTTTGTCAATAAGAGAAAACTGTAAAAGAAAATATTTTGCATTTTTAGTATTCTCCGTCATGGCAGCAGCGTTCAAGAGCCTTACGGTAAATTTTGAGCAGAGTGTCCGCTCACATATGCCTCGCGAGAAGTCTGCAAGCATCATTACGGTTTCACCGACTGCGGCGATTCCAATAAACAATGAAAAACAAAAATTTTTGCAATACTTAATTTGATTTTATAAAACTTGCTTCTTTTTCTTAGACTTCGGGAGGGAAACGATTTCGCCGAGGAGCGGAACGACCTTTTCCAAAAGCCCGTCGTTTTCAATGTCAAGAATATAACTTTCTTTTGCGCCGTCATACGGAAATCCGCACGCCGAGCCGTTCATTATTTCGGAAAGCTCGGGAATTTTTTGACAAAAACCGTGTTGTCACAAACTGTAAAAATCGGTCTGTCATTGAGATAGACCATGTATTCACCGAACATTTTTCTTGTACGAATCGCTCCGAATTTATCAACTCTTTCCGCAACAAATTCAATATAATCGGTCGATGTTGCCATTATAATTCCTCCTTTTAAAACTGATTGCATTGAGGTGATTTGCACTTGTCTCCTTCCTTTTTCCTGATAGAACCGGAGTTTATTTACACGCATAAATGAACTAAGAAAAAGGTTGCCGTAAAACACGACAACCTTGTATGCTTATTGATTTTATTTAACCGTAGGATCGGCAGGAATAAGGTAAGCCCTTTTGCCCCAGCCGACCTGCTTGAATATCTGATCCGGCTTTGGGTTGTAAAGATAGAAGCCACCCTCATGCTGGGGGTACATAAGAATACACAGTCTTGCAAGAATCGGGAAAATAAGATACGGCAGGAACTGACCGAGAACGGAATCCCAAATCATAAACGGAGCAAAACTGCAATTGAGAAGGAAGCCCCAAACGCCGTGGCGTGTGATTTGAACACTCATTGTTTCAAGCTGCTTTTGAGTGAGGTTTTTCTTGAGACAAACAAAGTCTTTAACCTTGTACGGGTTGTTGTAGCGGTAGCCTTCAATGTTGTAGTAAAGGCCTCTGCCACCCTTGATGGAAAGTCCGTATGTGCCGATCGAAACGCCCTGTCCTTTTGGAAGAGTATAAAGACCTACGGTGATTTCATGGTTTGTAAGATTGACAAAGTAAAGCCAAGTATGGCCGATTATGTACGGCGGCTGCATTTCCTGACATACGTAAACCGTTGCGACATATTCTTTTTCATCTGTTGCCTTTGCATCCTCGGCGGAAACAACAAAAGCAAAGCTGCAAAACAGGGTTACAATAACCATTACTACAGCAATAATTTTTTTAGCTGTCCTCATTTTACCATCTCCTCATAAAATATCGTTGAAAGTATAACACTTTAATAAGAATATGTCAATGAATTCCATATTTCTTAATCAAAAAAATGCCTGCTTTTTTTATATAATGTTCCGATTTACTTTTATTTTCTGCTATGATATAATCAAATTATAATTTCGGACGGAGTGATGCTCATGGGAATAAATATAAAGGAAAAAGCGACAACGCTGCGTGAAGATTTGCGCCTATACTGGAAAAAGCCGCCGATGGGTCGGTATATGTCTTTTAAAGAGATTGTGTCGCTTGCCGTGGGCGGACTCGGAATTCAATTTGTGGTTTTCTGTGCGCAGAATATGATAATCAGCATCGGCAACACGCTGATAAGCAACACCATCGGTATTGCGCCGAAGCCTTTGTACATAATATATATTCTCAGTGTTATCCTAAGCTTTCCGCTGACGGCACTTAGGGGAAAAATCATTGACTCGTCGAGGAGCAAAAAAGGACGCTATCGGCCGTTTATTCTTTCAATGGGTCTGCCGACGGCGCTTCTTGCAATCGGCTTTGTCTTTATGCCGTATGAACGTATGTCGATGCTTGCAAAATGTATCACTGTTTTGCTTTATAACATCGGCTTGCAGTTTTTCTATATGTTCTATTATGATGTTGATCAAAGCATCATCAATGTTCTTTCGCCGAACACGTTCGAGCGCAGTGACGTAACGTCGATTAAATCAGTTATCAATTCGCTTGCGCCAACCTTGGGCAACATTATACTTCCGCTTGTTGCAAGGGCAATAACGGGCGAAAACACACTTGTTGACATCAGAATTTACAGAGCATTTTATCCGCCGATGATAATTTTCGGTTTCTTCCTCGGACTGCTTGTTTATTTCAACACCGAAGAAAAAATCGTTCAGGCAAAAACTCACACTGTAAAAATTAAATTTACCGACGCATTTCGAGCCGTAGTTCGCAATAAATATTTTTGGATCATTTCGCTCGCAGGCTGGATAGGTTTTCTTGAAAACGCCGTTCAGAATATCATGGACTGGCTTTACAGCTATCAGGATGCATGCAGTCCTGCGGAGTATTCACTCATTGTCACGATAAGAGGCAATGCGTCACTTTGGCCGATGCTTTTTATTCCTTTCCTTATCCGTGTGCTCGGCAAGAGAAAAATTCTCGTTGTCAGCAACGTTGTAAATGTAATTTTTATTATACTGATGCTGCCGATAATCAGACTCGGTGATCCTTCCCGGATTATTTGGCCGCTGATGTTTTGCTTCTTCTTTAATTATATGGCAGCATACGCCGTAACACTCTTAACACCCGGCGTTAACGGAGATATCAGAGACTATCAGCAATATATAACGGGAGAGCGAATTGACGGAATGTTTGTTGCCGTCGGTGCTATCGGAAGCATAGTTACTCTTATTACAAATGCCGCACTTCCGGAGCTTTATGACCGTTCGGGTCTTAATGAGGAGGTTGCAAAAAGCCTCGGTTTTGACGGAAGCAATGTTTATGAGGTTCTTTCCGACCCGTGGTATTTCAAAAATATTTGCAGCGTTTTAATTATTGCCGCAACTGTGGGCGCAACGCTGAATGTTATACCGTATTTCTTCTATGATTTGACTGAGATCAAGCAAAAGGCAATGGTAACGGTACTCAAAATCAGAGCATTGTTTGAGGATTACGGCAACGGAGTTCTTTCCGATGCCGCCCTTGTTGAGGCGATTGACATCATCGAGGAAGCAAAGATTTATCACGATAAAAATATCGTGAAGCCGACGAAGGATGAAATCAAAAAGGCGAAGAAAGCCAAGGATAAAGCAGCCGTGAAGGCAGCAAAGCAAAGCTATAAAAATCAAAAAGAAGAAAACGAAAAAATCGAAATTGCACAGTATGTTATTAAAGAGATAAACAAGTTTGAAACGGAAGCGATCAAGGCTCAGCTTGAAGAGGCAAAGAAAATTTACGACGCAGGGCTTGAAGGCCTTTACGATCTTGAGGTTCCGTCGATGAAGGCGGCGAAGGCGATGCCGAAATCAAACGAGAATGAAAAGGAACAGCGGCAAAATGCGATAAACAGAGTCCGTATGATCAGGGATTCCAAAAAGGTTTTGACAAAGAAATATACCGACGGAATCGAAAAATTCGACGTCAGGGTTTTTGAGCAGCTCTTTGAAAAGGAAGACGAGCTTGATGCTCAGATTAAAGAGACGGTTAACGAGCTGAGAACGGCGGCAAAAAATAAGGATAAAGCAGCCGAGAAAAAAGCGAACGAAAAAATCAAGTCTCTCAGAAAAAGCCGAGACGAAATCCGCAAAAAATCAAGGCTGCCACAGATGAAAATTCAACCTACACCAGAGCGGCAAAGCCGTATATTGAAGCTGAAAAGCTCTTGAAGCAAAGAGAAAATTATCTTCATTATGAGGATATAAAAGCTCGTTATGAGGAATCCAAGAAACGCAATGAAGAAGAAATTCAGCGTCGCATTGCCGAGGAGGAGGAGCTTAAGGCGAAGCGCAGGGAGTATGCCGCAAAAGCAAAGGAACAGCGCAGAAACAAAGGAGGCAAAAATGGATAAACTTACGGTAAAAGGCACACGAATAGTTGATTCTCACGGACGTGAAAGAATTTTGACCGGACTCAATGTGTGCGATAAGGGCAGATATATCGAGGGTCAAAGACGCATCTACGGCGAGCAATGGACAAAGGGACTTGCCGCCGACATGAAGGCTCACGGGATGGACCTTGTTCGCCTCGGAATAACGTGGGACGCAATCGAGCCCGAGCCGGGTGAATATAACGAAGAGTATCTTGATTTTATCGGCGGTATTCTTGATGAATGTAAGGAATCCGGAGTTTATGTTTTTCTTGATATGCACCAGGATCTTTTCTCGGGTACGGAGTTGCTCTGCGGTGACGGTGCGCCGAAATGGGCTACGCTGACGGGTAAATATAAATATCAGCCGACGAAAATAGTCTGGGCTGAGGGCTATTTTTGGGGCAAGGCAGTTCACAGCGCATTTGATTCTTTTTGGAATAATACCAAAGTTAACGGTAAGGGCGTACAGGTTTGGTTTGAGGAAATGTGGACGCATGTTATTGAAAAGTTCGGCGATCATCCGGCGGTAATCGGATTTGATTTCTTCAACGAGCCGTTTCCGGGCAAGAGCGGAGGCAAGGTCTTTCGTGAAATAATCGGGCGACTTGTTTCAACAACTGTTTTGGATAAAACGATATCAAAGAAAAAGCTTGTCGAGCTTGCGACAAAGAGCGACGATCCGGCAAGAGTGCTTGACCTTTACACAGGCAAGCACCTGAGAAAAATCACAAGTGCCGGTGATGATATTATCAAAACCTTTGACACAAAAAAGTATTTTCCGTTCATAAATAAAATGGCAAGGGCGACGAGAAAATGCGGCAACGAAAAATTTGTTTTTCTTGAAAACAGCTACTATTCCAATCTCGGAATTCCTTATTCGTGCCCACGCCCGATACTTTCGGGCAGGACGGATAACAACGTTATTTTTTCTCCGCATGCTTACGATTTTATGGTGGACACTCCGTCGTATAAGTACGCAAGCAATGACCGTGTCGGTTCGATTTTTGTCGAGCACAGACGCTCTCAGCAGCGGCTCGGAGTCCCCGTTATAGTCGGCGAATGGGGCGGCTTCACAGAGGGTGACGAATGGTTCCCGCATATTGAATTTTTGCTCGACCTTTTCGATTCATATAAATGGAGCAACACCTATTGGTGCTACTTCGGCGGCTTTACGGATACGGAGGTTTACAAAAAGGTTCTCACCCGTCCGCATCCCGTGGCTGTCACGGGCGAGATTGAAAGCTACGGCTACGACCGTGAGAACAAGGAGTTTTATCTCAGCTTTGTTCAGCTTGAAGAAACAAAAGCAAAGACGGAAATTTTTGTTCCGTCCGTACCGAAATATGCCGAGCTTGACGGCGAAGAAATTGCAATAAAACGAAAAGGACTTTTCAGGATTTCAACCGCACCCGGTGAGCATAAAATAAAAATTATTTTCAAATAAAAAACAACTTTCCTGCAAAAAAACTTGTGGGAAAGTTGTTCTTTTGTTTATCGTTTTTTCTTGTGCGTTAATCTTTTCGTTAAGAAGCTTTTTATGATTGCAATGATTATCAGTGCCGCAAGGCTGAATGCGATAAAGATAATAACATAGTTTTCATACCAGTCGTGAGTCGGCGAGTCGCTGTAAAGATTTTGATATCTTATAAATTGATTGAACTTAACCTTATGTAAGGATTGAAGCTCTTTTATTTTATCGGCATTTATATTCTGCGCTTTGAAAACTGTTTGCAGAGGAAAATCCCCGTCAATGTTGTAATCCGTCACGCAGATATAAACCGACTTGCCGAACAAATAAACCTCGCCTGAAATATCGGCTGCTTCATCATAAAATTCAAAACAAAAATTTTTATTCCTGAAAACGGCCCAATACATCGGGAATGCTTTGACCAATGGTAATTCAGTGTACTTTGCATCTTCCAGACATTTCAGAGCTTCCTGTTCTTCTTCGATTGAAAAGTTATTGCCTTTTTTAATAAAAGTTGAAAGTGTGGATCTGTTGTCGGAGAGAATAAATCCGAGATCTTCAAAGCTGAGTGTATTTTTGTTCCCCGAATATTTGTAACAGTCAACCGAAAAATAATATAGGCTGTAGGTAGCTGCAAAACCGATTGCCAACGCCAAAACTATACTGAAAACAGGGCTTAAAAGCTTTCGTTTTTTATTCACTGTGTTTTCTCCTTACCACATATTATCAGAGTTCTCGCAGAAGGCGACCATGTCCTTGATTTCAAGAACCGTGCCGTCATCGAGAGTGACAGTGCCGTTCCATTTGCCGAAAACCTGGTGGCAGATGTTGCCGATAAAGAGAACTCTTGACTTAGTGTAGTTGTCATAAAACGGGGTCATCGTCATTTCAAAACGGCCGTCGGACGAGGTGAATTTCCACGGCTTCATCCAGTCGTTTTCGTCCTTTTCAAGATAGATTTCACCGATTTTGTGAGCCTTGCCGTTGAGGAAAAGTGTATTTTCCGTGGCGGCACTCATATCGCCGAAGCCCCAGCCGATTTCAAAGCCGAAGATGTCACCGCTTTCAAGCTTCGTGCTGCCGTTGCCCCAGTACCAGTTTGTGTGGTAGGGCCAAACTCCTCGGCCCCAATCGAGAACGCAGAACGAATCCGACGGGTCAAATTCAACCGTCATATCGCCGATTTCAACCGTTCCCGTTACGGGCATACAGTTTATTTTCTGATTGTAATAGAACTTTTTGCTGTCTCTGTCGCCGAACGGGAGAGCCATTGCAAGATATTCATGGTTCGGGAACATATCCATTGAAATATCGACGGTGAAAGGCTTGCCGCCCGTGCGTCCGTTGAATTTAATTGTACGCTGCGTTTCGGTCACGTTTACGTCAAGGTTAAAGCCGAGCTTGTGACGTGAAAAGGTCTGCGGTGACATAGCCGTTTCGGAAAGCCCGAATCTTCCGAAGCTCAGAAGTCTGAGCGAGACCGCGCTGTAGCTTTTGCCCGTCTGCATATCAAAGAGCGTAACGTTTGCCGCTCCGCCGAGCGAGATATCAGCCATTGTGACCTGCATAACATAGCGGCTGTTTGAAATCTGATAGAAATCCCATTCCTTGATGCGGGTCTTGTTCGCTTTAATCGCACTGCGGTCGTATTGATAAAGCTCCGTGAAGCAATATCCGGGCTGAGTGAGGCTGCCATCCTCTTTGAGCAGGGGAGTGGGCTCTGTTATTTTTATCTGTCCCGTTTCATCGAATGCCGAGGTGTAGAAAATTGTACTCATTGCGATAATGATCGTCAGAATAAATGAAGTTAACCTGATAACTTTATTTTTCATCGGATTTCCTCCTTCAAAAGTTCTTTTCCTTGCTTGCCGGTCATGTGTTCAATGTTTATTTTAATCATGCAAAGCATGCCGAATCCGCGTTCGACCTCTGCCGAAATTCCGTCGAGACAGTCCGTGCAGTATTTTTCGGCGAGTGACGTTACGGATGAACGCATCTCATTTTCGTCTGTTAGAATTTCCGCCTTGCCGAAAGCTACGACGCTCTTAAAAAGCGTTGTGTATTTCTCTTGGAGAATTTCGTCACGGTCAACGACGCAGAATGAAACCTTTTGCTCTTTTTTGATTGCGTCGAGCTTATGCCCTGTTTTTGCACAGTGGAGATAAATTTTACCGTCCGTGTAGTAATAATTTATCGGAACGGTATAGGGATAGCCGCCGTCACCTAAAACGGCAAGCACTCCCGTTTTGCCTCGAAGAAGAATGTCTTCACAATCCTCTTTTGAGAGCTGTTGCTTAATTCTTCTCATTTCTCTAAACAAATAAATCACCGCCTTAAATTTTTTCTTTAATGCTTCCCAAAACCTGACCGATGCTGTCTCTGAAAACAAGATCGGCGTTTGAGTCAAGGTCGGTTTTTCCTTTGTTGATAAGCACAATGTTTGAACCCCGGAAATAACGGATATACATAGCCGCAGGATAAACAGCGAGAGAAGTGCCGCCGATAATGAGCAAATCTGCCGTTGAGATTTCACTGATTGCGTTTTCAACTGTTTTTTCATCAAGAGGCTCTTCATAAAGAACAACCTCGGGTCGAACAAGTCCGCCGCATTTTTCGCAGTAAGGAACCTTACCCTTGAGAGATTTCAGCTTTTCGAGCGGATAAGGTTTGCCGCACTCCATGCAATAGTGAACAGCCGTCGTTCCGTGCAGCTCAATTACGTTTTTGCTGCCTGCCTTTTGATGAAGTCCGTCAATGTTCTGCGTTATGACGGAGGAGAGCTTGCCTTTTTTCTCCATCTCGGCAAGGACAATATGTGCCGTGTTCGGCTCAACATTCATTTCAAGAAAATATTTATAATAGAAATCATAAAAAATATCGGGTTTTGAAATAAAGAAGCTGTGACTTAAAATCGTCTCCGGCGATACGCCGTATTCACGAACGGTGTTGTAAAGACCGTCCTTGCTTCGGTAGTCCTTAACTCCGCTTTCGGTTGAGACGCCTGCTCCGCCGAAGAAAACCGTTTTGGAAGAATTGTTTATCATTTCGGCAAGCTTATCGATTTTTTTATTGTCCATTCAAATCACCCCTTGTTTAATCTTCGATTATCTGTACTGAAAATTATAGCATATAAATAAAGAAATATCAAATTCGCAAATGAAACTCGGCATAATTTGCAAAAAAATTTGAAATATGTCGAATCATTCATTGACTTTATCTTTTTAAATTAGTATAATATTTTTTATATAATCGGGTTATGTTTTTAGAAATCGGCATCGGAGGTAGGGCATGAAAAATGTGCTTATAGTCAGCCATTGTATGGAGCTGGGCGGAGCAGAAAGAGCGTTGCTCGGTCTTCTCGATGCTTTTGACTGTAATAAATATAATATTGAGCTTTTTCTTCTGCGCCACACCGGAGAACTGATGAAATATATTCCCGAAAAGGTCAAGCTTCTGCCGGAAAATAAGAGCTATTCCTCACTTGCCGTTCCGCTTGCCGACGTTATAAAGAAAGGCGCATTCGGCGTTGCTCTCGGCAGATATGAGGGCAAAAAAAGGGCGGCGAAGTTTGCCGATGAGCACAGCTTTAAAAGCAGTGAATATGTTTTCATTGAATACAGCCACAAATACACCGTGCGCCATATGCCGATGATATCCGAAAAGGATTACGATCTTGTGATCAGTTTTTTGACGCCGCATTATTTTGCAGCGGAGAAAACCAGGGCAAAGAAAAAAATCGCATGGATTCATACGGATTATTCGTTCATTGAAATTGATGTTGAATCAGAGCTGAAAATGTGGTCGGCATATGATAAAATAATTGCCGTTTCGGAGAGCGGAAAAGAAGCGTTTGTAAAAACTTTTCCATCGCTTTCCGACAGGGTGGAGGTTATCGAAAATATTCACCCGGCAGAATTTATAAAAACACAGGCGAATGAATTCAACGTGACGAACGAAATGCCGGATGACGGGTATATAAAATTCCTTTCGGTCGGACGTTACTGCGATGCGAAGAATTTTGACAACGTGCCCGAAATCTGTTCGATGCTCAACAATGTCAAGTGGTATATAATCGGCTACGGTGCAGACGAAGAAATTATTAAGAGAAAAATCGCCGAGTTTGGTATGCAGGACAGGGTTATCCTTCTCGGGAAAAAAACGAACCCGTACCCTTATTTTAAGGCTTGTGATTTTTATATTCAGCCTTCGCGCTATGAGGGCAATGCTGTCACTGTCAACGAAGCGCTGATACTTGGCAAGCTTGTTGCAATAACGAACTATGCTACGGCGAAAAGTCAGATAAACAACGGGGTCGACGGTGTGATTGTTCCGCTTGAAAACAAGGAATGTGCCGAGGGCCTTACGAAATTTTTGAACGACAAAGAGCTTCAAAAAAGAATAATTGAAAATTTAAAAATCACCGATTTCTCAAAATCGGCTGAAATAGAAAAAATATATGGACTTATCTGAGGAGCAGCAAATGAACAATTTTCTTGACAAAAGAATCGGCGAAGTAATAAAGCAGCTTGAAAAATATATCACGCCTGTCAGAATTCCGATAAACGGCTGGCTGACAACGGAGTGCGGCTATAAAAACGGCAATGTTGTCCCGTCGCCTGATGAGGGCGAGTGGCGTGAATTCGGTGAAACGGAGCGCTGGGGCATGAAGCCGGAGGAACACAGATGGTTTTTCAAACACATTGAAATTCCGCAGGAGCTCAAAAGCAAGGATCTTGAGCTATATGTTTCTTCTACCGATGTCTATGATGAGGACTGGGAGCCGCAGTTTATGGTTTATCTTGACGGCAAGCTTATACGCGGAATGGATACAAAACACAGATATGTTAAGCTTGACAGCAACAGGAACGGCTACGACGTTCATGTTTACGCTTATTCTCAGCCGTCGGGAAAAAGAACGGACTTTTTTACTCAGCTTTGCGAATTTAACCGTGAGGTTGAAAACCTTTATTATAATCTCAAAGCGCCCTACAGAATTCTTTATTATACGGACGAGAGCACAAAGGAATATACCGACGTAAGAGAATATTTAAACAAGGCAATCAATTATATCAATTGGTGCGCTCCGATGTCGGAGGAGTTTCTGCGTTCGGTTGATGCAGCGAACGAATATCTCATGGCGGAGTTTTACGGAAAATACTGTCACGATCAGGATATAAAAATCAGCGTGATCGGTCACACTCATATTGATGTTGCATGGCGATGGACTCTCGCTCAGACGAGGGAAAAGGTTCAGCGTACCTTCGGCAGTGTTATCGAGATGATGAAAAAATATCCCGATTACAAATTTATGTCAAGTCAGCCGCAGCTTTTGAAATTTCTCAAAGAGGAAAGCCCCGAAATGTATGACGAGATTAAAAAACTTGTCAAGGAAAAACGCATTGAGCTTGAGGGGTCGATGTGGCTTGAAGCCGACTGTAATCTTACGAGCGGTGAAAGTCTTGTGCGTCAGATCATTTTCGGCAAGCGCTTTTTCAAGGACGAGTTCGGCGTTGACAACAGGATAATCTGGCTGCCCGATGTTTTCGGTTACAGTGCAGCCATGCCGCAGATTATGAAAAAGAGCGGCATTGATAAATTCGTTACATCAAAAATCAGTTGGAACGAGACAAACAGAATGCCTTACGACGCATTTATGTGGAAGGGTATTGACGGCTCTGAGGTCTTTTCTTATTTCATGACAGCAATGGAGCTTAATAACAAGGGCGAACTCGACGGCAGCATTGCATCATATACACCGATGACAAGAGCATCTTATCTCAAGGGCACATATGACCGTTTTGAGCCGAAGGAGCTTACGAATGAGGTCATGATGCCGTTCGGTCACGGTGACGGAGGCGGCGGACCGGAGACCGAGAATATTGAATTGCTCGAAAGACTTAAATACGGCGTTGCAAATTGTCCGCAGCCGCGCTGGGAGTTCGCAGGCGAGTTCCTCGAAAGGCTGAGAAAAAAGACCGAGGGTAACAAGAGACTGCCGAAATGGGTCGGTGAGCTTTATCTCGAATTCCACAGAGGTACATATACTTCACAGGCGAAAAACAAGAGAAACAACAGAAAGAGCGAGTTCCTCTATCAGAAAGCCGAGATGCTTTCATCTATGGCATATAAGCTTTTCGGTGCGAGCTATCCGCAGGACAAGCTCAACGGGGGTTGGGAGTGTATTCTTCTTAACCAGTTCCATGACATTATCCCCGGCTCGTCAATTCGTTCCGTTTATGAGCAATGCGACAAGGATTATGCAAAAATTGCCGAAATCGGTCACAAGGCGGAGAGAGACGCATATAATACCGTAATATCAAATATAAAAACCGACGGAGGAACAGTTGTCTTCAATTCAAATTCGTTCACGGATAACGGATTTCTTAACTACGAGGGAAAGACCTACCGTGTGAACGGAATACCTGCCAAGGGATATAAGGTGGTTAAGCTTGACGAATACAAGTCATCTTACAAGCTTGACGGAAAGCATCTTGAAACCTCGAATTATATCGTTGAATTCAACGACGAATATGTAATCACAAGGCTTTACGATAAGATAAATGACCGTGAAGTGCTTCGTGAGGGCGGCAGAGCTAATTATATTGAAGCGTTTGAAGATTTTCCTTATTCATATGACGCATGGGAGCTTTCAAACTATTATACGGAGAAGAAGTACGAGATAAACGATGTTTCCTCGGTTGAATTTATCGACGAGGGTGCACGCTTCGGCTTCAGTATTAAAAGAAAGTTCTACAAGTCGGATTTCAGCCAGAAGATTTGGTTCTATGACAACAGCGCAAGAATCGACTTTGATACCCATGCCGATTGGCATCAGGAGCACATTATGGTCAAGGCGGCTTTTGATATTGATATCAATTCCGATAAGGCAACCTACGAAATTCAGTTCGGCTCGGTTGAGCGCCCGACGCATAAAAACACAAGCTGGGATGCGGCGAGGTTTGAGGTCTGCGGACATAAGTACATGGATATTTCCGATTACGGATACGGAGTGAGCCTTCTCAATGACTGTAAGTACGGCCACAATGTTGACAACGGTACAATGAAGCTTTCGCTTTTTAAGTGTGCGACCCATCCCGATCCCGATGCAGACAAAGGGGAGCATATTTTCACGTATTCACTGTTCCCTCATGCGGGTAATTACAGGGAGGCAGGCACGGTTCAGCTTGCTTATGAGATAAACAATCCGCTTGAGGCTTTCCCGATAGAGAAACGGGACGGTACCCTTCCCGAGGAGTATTCGTTTGTTTCATGCGACAAGGATAATTTCATTGTTGAAACAGTAAAAAAAGCCGAAAGAGGCAATGATATTATTGTCCGCGGCTATGAAAGCTATAACAAGAGAACAGATGTAACGCTTCACTTTGGTTTTGACATAAATGAAGCAACTGTTTGCGACCTTCTCGAAAGAGACATCAAAAAGCTGGTAATTGAAAACAATTCCGTAAGCTTCACGGCAAAACCTTTTGAAATTATTACAATAAAAGTAAACTGAAAAAGAGGGATGGAGATGCGCAGGTCTTTTAAAATAATAATTGTTTTAATGATTATTTCTGCCATTCTCTGTTCATCAGTGTCAACAGCCCTTGCAATCTCTGATAATGCGCTTTGGGAGGATGCCGAGCTTTGTCCGTTTCTTGAGGCGGGCGAAGAATCAAACAGCGATCTTTGCTTCGCAGCGGTTAAGGTGAAATATGACCGCAGCATAAATCGTATTTATCTCTTGTTTACGCTTGAATTTAATGAATTCAACAACATTGAATCCTGCGGCGTGATAATGAATTTTAACGGGATGGGCAATATAAAGATGATGTGTGACGGTACGGCGGATTATGACAGCAATGTCTATTTCGCCGAGCTTGAAGATGAGCTTCACGATGTTCACAGCAAAAACGTTCTGCTTGAGATAACGGTCGGTATAAAGAGCGGAGTGCCGGAGAATGTCATTATGAACGTCAATGTGATCGATACAAACGGAGTGAAGTCGAATACATACAATGTTGATATCACTGAGGACGAAGAACCTATCGGTTATGCAGACGAGGCCGCAATAATGGATTCCGGCGAGAGAGATGCCAAGGTCAAGACCGCTAAAGTGAGAACCACAAAGATTAAAACCACAAAGCACAAAACCACAAAGCACAAAACCACAAAGCGCAAAACAACAAAGCCAAAGAAATCAAGAACCGGCAAAGCCGCAGATAATGACAACGAAAACGAAGACGAGATATCTCAGGCAGTTATAGATTCAGGTATAGGCGACGAAGTTGAGATAAATAACAGAAGAAAGAAACTGATGCTGGCATTGGGTGTCGCGGCGACGCTTGTTGCGGTTGCGGCAGGTTGTACGGCAGGAATAAAAAACAGGAAAAATGATAAAGACGGAGGGCATGAATAATGAAAAAATACGGATTGTTAGGAAGAAAGCTTCTCCACAGTCTTTCTCCGGAAATTCACAGAGAGCTGGGAAATAACAGGTATGATCTTTTCCAGCTTGAACCCGATGAGCTTGACGCTTTTTTTGAAAAGCGTGACTTTGCCGGAATCAATGTGACTTTCCCTTATAAGAAAGATGTTATGAAATACTGCGACGTTATAACTGAGTCGGCAAAGAAAATCGGCAGCGTCGATACGATCGTTGTTGATGAAAACGGCAAACTCATAGGCGATAATTCGGAATATTTCGGATTTTGCTTTATGATAAACAAATGTGGCATTGATGTTTCGGGCAAAAATGTGATTGTTTTCGGAACAGGCAGTGATTCTCTTACAGTTCAGGCTGTTATAAAGGACCTCGGAGCAAAGGATATTGTCACTGTTTCAAGGCAGGAGATTGAGGAGTCGGAGGATTTTTACAATCACGACGAGGTTGATATAATAATCAATACCACAGCCAACGGAATGTATCCGAATAACGGAATGAAATTTATTGAGCTTGACCGCTTTCCGAGGCTTTGCGGCGTTATGGAGCTTATCTATAACCCGAGAAGAACCCGTCTCATCTGCGATGCCGAGGACAGAGATATTCCAAATTCCGACGGACTTTCCATGCTTGTTGCTCAGGCGTATCAGACCGAGATCAAGTTTGGCAGGATTGAGCCTGATGACGAGCTTATCAGAACAACGTATAAGACGATGAGTGACCGCAGAAAGAATATTATTCTCGTCGGACTTCCCGGCTGCGGAAAAACGACGATTGCAAAGGTTATTGCCGCTAAGCTCGGCAGACCTTGCATTGATGTCGAGAGGCTTATTTCAATGAAAGCGGGTGTTCCTCTTTCGACGGTTTACCTGGCATACGGTGAAAGGTACTACCGTGAGCTTGAGACGGAGACGCTTAAAAAAATAACACGCAACGGCGGTCAGGTCATTGCGTGCGAAAGCGGAGCAATACTCAGCAAGGAAAATCAGTATTATATCCGTCAGAACGGCTATGTCGTATGGCTTACCCGTGAGCTGAGCGGCTTGAAATTTGACGGTGTTCCGCTGATAAGAAATTTTGAAGCGCTCAAACGCCTTGATGATGAGAGAACTCCGATTTATAAATTCCTTGCCGATATACGGGTTGAGGTTACCGACAACGTGGAAAAAACCGTTTCCGAAATTATAAGCATAATGAATATCAAACCCACAGAGAGTATTTTATAATAAGAATGCGAAAAATCGGCGCCCTGCTTTTGCAGGACGCCGATTCATTTGTAAGTTCAATTAAGCAAACTTAATGAAGAACTCCTTGAGAACATCAATGATATGAGAGATGTCAATATCCTTAAGAGCCTCAAGAAGCTTCTGGATTGCAGCGAGAATAGCATCCATGGCCTTGTCCTCCTTTTTAGTGTCAGATAACTATCTGCAAGTATATTTTACCATATAAAGTATCAATTTGTCAATTATACAATGTGTAAAATAGGTAAAATAACACGTAATTAACAATGTATAAAACAGAAAAAATATGAAATAGTTAACAAATGCCCCGAAAAAAACGGGGCAAGTGGTTTAACTTATGCAAGACCTGCAAAGAAGTTCTTGATAATTTCAATAATAGCTGCTGCATCAAATTCCTTAAGATGAGTAAGGAGCTCCTGTACAAAGGCAAGAATAGCTTCCATTTTGTTATCCTCCTTTTTAATGTCAGATATTTCTATCTGCAACTTCATATTACCATAGAGGAATAATAATGTCAATAAAAATATTTTTTATAAGAGTTTGATGAGCGTCAAGAAATGTATCAAAATGCCGATAAAACGATCGAATTATCTGTTTGTTGATTTAAAACGGAAAAGACTAAAAACGCTCTTTTTTCTCGATAAAGGATGAAATCAAAAACAGAGATGTATATCCGACGGCGAGTCCGTAAAGGAATTCCGAAGCATAGGTGTTACCGCTTGAGACCGAGCCTAAAAGCATTGCAACTGCAAAAACGGCGGAGAAAGCAACGAATATTTTTTTACTGAATTTAAGCTTTGGAAAAATCTGCGTAAAACAGGTCGTCCAGATTACCAATGCCGCACCTATACCCGAAAGGGCGAGAAACGGCACGAAAGCTTCGGGCGAGTCATAATTTCCGAATTTTTCCATGGAAATCTGAAGGGCCGAGTATGAAGCTCTGCGTGGGATAAATGATGCCGCATAGAAAAGAGCAACGGAGACTGCCGAAGCGAACAAACCGATTTTTGCATACTTCGTCATCAGTATTTTTTGATATGTGTTTTTGAAAAGGGTTGCGCCGAGAGATATGAACAAAGCTGTCAGAACTGCCGCTGCGCCTGCAATTGCATAATAATTTTTGGTTGAAACCTCACGCAGGGGAATATATATCGCTGCCGCAGACGAAAGCAGCGTCGCTGCACCGAAAACGACGGTGAGCATTTTATTTTTCGTTCGAGTGGTTCTTGTGTGACGGCAGAACATCAGCGTTGCAAAGCAAAAAGCGCAAAGCGCAAACGGAATTGCACTGCCAACGATTTCACAAAGTCCGCCGATAAAATTTCCGCTTTTAAAAAGCAGTTTTGCTAACTGCTTGTCAAGCAGCCTTGAAATAATGCCAAGCAGGGCAATAACGGCCATGCCGACGGCGTAAAGCTTAGTGTTTTTCATTTTTCTTCTCCGTTTTCTTGCGAAGCGGAGTCTTGTTGCCCTTATCGTCAACAATTTTAACGTTGTTCAAATGATTAACAAGGCTCTGCTTGTACGCCGCAACATATTCTGCTCTGAGCTGTGCGCGCTCGGCGTGCTCCTCCTCGGTCAGTTCGCGTTCTTTCGCTGTCGCGGAAAGCTCATTTATTCTTGCAATTTTTTTATCGTCCATTATCTGTTCTCCCTTCCGGCGGGGCAGACCTTCATACAAATGCCGCAGACCGCACCTCTGCCGATATGTTGAAATTTCTTTTTCATATAAGTGCTGCACTTTTCAGGGTCGAAAAATTCTTCCCTCTCCATGCCGACAGTCCACATTTTACCACGAATGGCACCGGACGGGCAAGCTTTTTCACACAAATCGCAGTCAATACACGGCGAAAAATATTCGTGAGTTTGAATTTCAAACGGGCAATCGGTGAAAAGAGTACCGAGACGAACCCTCGGACCGTATTTGTTGTGAAGAAAAAGGCAATTTTTTCCTATTCCTCCGAGCCCCGAAAGCGTAGCGATTTTCTTGTGGGAATACCTTCCGCAATAGTTCCAGCCGCCCTTGTTGACGCTCTGCGACGCTCCTATCGGAATATATTTATACCCGTGCTTTTCGAGAATAAAGCCGCATTGCAAAAGCGTGCGGTCGATAAATGCGTTCACGGTTCTGTAGTGATGAAAATACGAATGAGTCGGCTCGTCCGTTATCTCGTCAATGACAGCATCGGAGAGCTTGACAACAATGCTCATCGCATAGCTTTTTTCTCCGAAGGGTCCGTCGTCAACACAGGTGAAGCCGACGTCGGCAACTCCGTTTTCAAATAAAAATTTTTTCAATTCTTCCTGTACTTGCATTTAATAACCTCTTTTTTTATGCGAAAAATATAAACGGTGATGTTTATGACGACAGAAGAATATCTGAAACAGCGAATCAAGGATCTTGAAAACAATGTCTGTGACAGCGCTCTGCCTTTAAAATTTAGAAAAAATCAGGCTTTTGCTTTGCTTAATTACCGTGACGATTTGAAGCAAGCTGTTCTTGAAAATTCCCGCAGGCGACGATTGCCTCGGGAGGGACACCTTGAGCAATGAATTCCCTGTCACGGTTTATTTTACAAATGCCGATGCCCTGTTCGCGGCAAAGCTTTGTGTTGATAGTCAGCAGAAATATTCTATCCCAATTCTTGCGGTGAATTTGTTTCCATTCGAGATAGTCCTCAAGGTCCTGAAAGCTGTCGGTGAGAAAAACCACTCCGCAAGCAGAGGATATGCCTTTTTTGAGGATATTATCGAGATTCTTTTCGGAAGTTACATGATAAAGTTTATCGGGAATCTCAACACCGTCCCGAGGAATAATTATACCGTAATCGCCGCCAAAAAAGTGGTGCAGGGAGTTGCGAAAGGCAACGGGCGGAAAAACTTTTGGATGCTTCAAATAAGCCAAAATACATTTTATAAAGTCATTGAACCGTTCTCCACCCGGTAAACGACAGCAAAAAGAGTAAAAACACGGCTTCATTCTTTCACTTCCCGAAAAGTTTTCTATATTATAACTCTTTTTCGTCTTTTTTGCAATTATAACGGCATAAAAAACAAAATAAGGCGAACACTATTTTTGCAAACGATAAAAGAACCGTTCATCGGTCATCAAAGAGGAGAATAATATATGAAAGCAACCGGAATTGTTAGACGAATCGACGACCTCGGACGTGTGGTTATTCCGAAAGAGATTCGTCGCACAATGCATATCAAGGAGGGGGCTCCGCTGGAAATTTTTACGGACACGGAGGGCGGCGTTATATTTAAAAAATACTCGCCGATAAGTGAAATTTCCGATGTAACGGAGCATTTCGCCGATGTGCTTTACAGGAGTGTTACCACTCCGGTTTTAATCTGTGACAGAGACCATGTTATTTCATGTGCCGGTGTTTCAAAAAAGGATTTTCTCGAAAAACGTATCAGTTCCGAGCTGGAGAGCGTTATGGAATCGAGACAGCTCTACACTGGTGATAGAGATAAACAGCTTTTTCCGATTGAGGGAATCGACTATGGGGCTTCTATTGCGATGCCGATAATCGGCAACGGAGACATTCTCGGAGCAGTGGTTTTTCTTTGGAGCGACGGCTCCAAAATTTCCCCGACGGAAACAAAGCTGGCTCAGGTAGCAGCGTCGTTTATCGGCAAGCAAATGGAGCAATAACTAAGGCGATATCGCACGCTTCGATTGTGCGGTATTGTCCACGAAAACGTGTCTTAACCGTTTGGTTTCAGGCACGTTTTAATTTTTTTATGATGAAAAATATTAAGAAAAAAGGTCAATTCTTAAGAACTGATTAAGATTTAATTAAGAACCGCTTAAGATTGAATCAAGTCTATGGACAAGTGATTTTCAGGTGATATAATATCGCTTGTGAGCATGAAACGGCTTGTTATAACATACTGTTTCATGCTGATGTAAATTGGAAAGAGATACACAAACCTCGGGAAAAAAATAAAAATGAAAAAGGGTCGGCAACGCCGAAAGAGAAAGAGTCGGTAAAGCGGGTTTTGCGATAAAAACTGCTTGTCGGGGTAGGGCGATGCTTTGCGAGGGGGAATCAGGGGAAAAGATTCAAAAACAGCAAAGCATAAAGTCCCTATCTTCAAGAAGAAAAAATCAGCCGCATAAAACGTTGTGTTTAATGCGGCTGTGATGATTTTTAAAAGGTCAGGTTGAAATGAAGAATATCGTTGCACCGAGGAACATCTGAGCGTAGAAATAAGTCCAGATATTCACCTGCCTGAGTGCTCCGTGCTTTTCAACGTCAGGCTTGAAATTGAGAATCGAAAGCGTATAGTCTGAAAGCATGAAAAGGAACGCACCGAGCATAAGCATTATGCCTGTAAATATCGGAGATTCAACCAGGCTTCCGGATTTCATTATCATTATAGCAAGCAAAAAAGCCTTAACAACCATTGCTGCTATCGTTGCCGTGTAGAGAATACAGGGAATGAGCAGCTTGCCAAGCTCAATTTTGACAATGAATATTGCCGAAAGAATGGCGGCAACGACCAGAATTATGTATATTATCAATTCCGGCGCAGTAACAAGGGGTGTGTCGGAGAATAAAACCTTGAAAGCCTTACAATATGCAATCGTGTAGAAAACATGAGCGACAAGGAACGATGAAAGACCCGCAACAAAAAATCCCGAGCCGGGGCGGACGTGGAGCAGATAATCTCCGAGCCATGAAAAGCAGAGACCTACAAACATAAGCGCCGCATATCTTGTGAAATCACCTATGAGGCCGGCAATAAGGGCGTTTAAGATAAAAACAGTAGAGCAGGTCTGCTTGAGGACAAGAGATTTTTTGCATGGATTCGGTTGCTCCGCTTTAAGAAAGAATGGAATAACAATTGCCAATATCACAAGCAGTAAAGCAAAAAAAACAAAATACATTCTATCATCCATATTGGTGTCACCTCGAATAAAAGATTATTTATTTTTATTCTCTCAGGGGTGTTTTTTTATTTAATTCTTCCGAGTATGGGTGCGTCAATAATTCCGGGAAGTTGGTCAAAGGCAACCAGCCCGAATCTATGGAGTATCGGCGGGAAGAACGAATCAACGTCCAGCGCCAACGATTCTGCCATTGCACTCATCGGCATCTGACTTGACGGACGGAGAGTAACGATATGTCCGTTGAAATTGAGCTTGATTTTTCTCATACATATTCCGCCGACGGGACGCATATGTACTTCGAGTGTGTTTTCGTCAAGCCATGCCGCCGTCGAAAATGCCGTAAAGTTCATTCCGGCAAGTTTTATCGGGCTTGTTCGTGCCTTGCCGTCCATTCCGCAGAGAATGGTGTTATGCTCGTCACCCTCGTCCCATGACATTGTGCAGGTGTCACCGTCAAAATGAAAAACAATGTTATCAACATTTCCGGCTCTGTCTCCGGACATATAAACTATCGGAATCGGGAGCATACTGAACGGGAATCCCGCTGCATTAAGTATCGGATTTATCTGCATGGCAATTGTTTTGCCGTCAAGAGATTTCTCAAATTTACTGTGCTCTCTTGGCTCAAGGTCATCGGGCAGAGCACCGAGCTCGGGCTTGTTTTTCGGCGTCGGTTCGCTGTCGTTTTCAATGATGAGGTTGTTAAAGTGGCGCCAGATGCAGTCTCTTGTTTTTTGTTCGTTAATTTCACCGGCCGTCATGACGTAAACAATGTCGTCGTCATTTGAGACGATTCCGAACTGAGAAAACATTCCGTCGGCCCTGTAGCCGTTAATTCCGCCACAGCGCCAGAAGCAATATCCGTAGCCGCACTGGCTGTCAATAACATTGGTGAACGGAGAATTGTTTGCGTGCTGTTTCTGCGCAAGATAAGTCCATTTCTCGGGGATTATCTGCTTGCCGTTAAACATACCGTGCTGCTGATAACAGAACATAAATTTCGCAAGGTCTTCTGTCTTGAGGTAAAGACCCCAGCCGCCTGCCTCAATTCCGTCAATGTCGTGCTCCCAGAACGGGACATCAATTCCAAGCGGTTCAAAAAGTCTCGGAGTTAAAAATTCCACAACAGACATTCCCGTTATCCTTGTAAGCATCGCACAGAGCATGTACTGATTTTCGCTTATGTACTGCCAGTGACCGTCTCCGGGCGAAAACTTCCAGGCAGAATCAAAATAGTCCTTGATCCAATGATTTTTCGCCTTATCCGAGAAAACACTGACGTTTTTACCGGATTGCATGGACAGCAAGTGGTGAACATTCAGCTTTTCAAGATTTTCGTCCTTGATTTTCGGCCTGTATTCGGGGAAAATGTCAATGAGCTTGGTTTCTAGCGTCATCAAGCCTTCCGCAATGGCAAATCCGACCGCCGTTGAAGTGAAGCTCTTACTGACGGAATACATCATGTGGGGATATTCCGGCGAATAAGGAGCCGCCCATGTTTCGTAGGCAACCTTGCCTTCCCTCAAAATCATTATACTGTGAACTTCAATGTTTTGTGCACGGAAATCCTCTATAAGTTCGGATATTGTTTTGGACGAAATTCCGACCTGCTCGGGATAATCCGCGCGTGGAAGACGGATTTTTTCTTTGATTTCCATGTATGTTCCCTCCTATTTTAACCGCCTGTCAAGCGGTTGATTCCCTTTTGCTTCTCAAAAAGAGAGTTCCGCCCGTGAATGCCGCCGCACAAAGAACAACGGCGATAATTCTGCCGGGAGTAAATCTGAATTTAAGCGCAACATTTTTCTTCGCACCGACCTTCAGCGAGTCATGAGCCGATTGCAGTGCGGAGCGAGCGTCCGTAAGCTCAGAAAAGGAAGATCTACCGTCAAGCGTCTTTTTTGCCGCCGAAAGAGCGGAGGAAAAGGCTTTTTCGGTCTCGCTTGTGTAGGGCGAAAGATCCGTGTTGGCATAAATATCAATATTTTTTTCGAGATCGGTTGCCGCCGTCTCGGTTTTTCTTATATATTCTGTCAGCTCGGCAGGAAAATCGGTTTCGATAACGCTGTAGCCTCGGGAAATAAGGTCATCCCAGCCGGTTTCGTTATCGGCTCTCTTTCCGCATCTGCCGTTTACCATTGAGACCATAGCTCTTTTGCTGCCGACAAAGCGCTTCATGAGAAAATTATCGTAAAGAACGCCGTTGCCGTTGGTGCTGCCCATTTCTATTGTATAAATATTAGCGGCAAAATATTTTTTGACCGCCGATGTGGCAAGGAAGATGATGTTGCCCTGATAATTGCCCGTTACATTAACTCCGTCAAGATCCCTCGTCAGCTCAATTATTTTTTGGGGTTTTGCGTTAATTCTGAAAACTGTTTCGTCAAGCTTGCCGAGAGCCTTGACATAATCATAAACAGTTTTGAAATCATTTTCCTGAACATTAAGCATAACGGCTGTTCTGCCGGCGGCTGTTTCATAAATCTCTTTCAGCTCGGGAATACGGCAAGTTGTTTTTTTCTTGTCGGTTCCGCCGTTGCTTTCCCTCAGATAAAGCTCCTTGAGCTGAGCAAGTGTAAATGATGAAACTTTACCCGAAACGGATTTGCCCTCGCCGTCAACAGACATTCTGTCAACTTTTTCGTCTGCCATAAGAACGGGCTTGCCGTCTGCGGTCAAGCGTACATCGACGGACACTGCGTCATACTCTGCGGCGGCATTGATTGCTTCAGCCGAATTTTCGGGAAAGCTGTGCCAATCGCCTCTGTGAGCGATGCAGATTATATTCTTTTTACCGTCGGAAAAGTCACTTGCAATGTCGGAAGCATCTGCCGCAATGACAGAGCTTACCGAAAGGGCGGTAAAAAGAATAAGAGAAAGTATAAAAATTGCTGTTTTTTTCCAAATATTAACCATATTCAACCTCAAATCAATTCATTTATATAATTGTAGCACAAAAATTTAAAAAAATAAAGAGGAATTTTCTATATTTTTTGCCAAACAAATGTTTGCTTTTTCCGAACAAATGTGTTATAATACAGTTGTATAAAGTTTGAAAGAAGGTTGAGCCTATGTCTATTAACGAAACTCAGCGTAAAATATATGAATTTCTCGTTCAGCGCAGCGCAGACGGTATTCCTCCGTCGGTCAGGGAAATCGGTGCGGCGGTCGGTCTCAGATCCACCTCCTCCGTGCAGTCCAACCTTGATACGCTCGAGGAGGAGGGCTATATTCAGCGTGACCCGTTATTGAAGCGTTCCATCAGAATAATGGGACAGGCGGAGAATGTCACTCAAGTTCCGATTCTCGGCACCGTTACGGCAGGTGCACCTATACTCGCAGTTGAGGAGATTGAGGGATATTTCCCGTACACAGGCACGGCGACAAGAGATAAGCCGCTTTTCGGTCTGCATATCAGAGGAGAAAGCATGATAAATGCCGGAATTCTTGACGGCGATCTCGTAATTGTAGAAAAAACTCCGTTTGCACGAAACGGAGAAATTGTTATTGCACTTATTGATGATGAAGCGACCTGTAAAACCTTCTATAAGGAGAACGGTCACTATCGCTTGCAGCCGGAGAATGACACCTACGAGCCGATCATTGTTGACGAATGTGAAATTCTCGGTAAGGTTGTTGCTGTAATGAGATATTATTGATTCTGTTCCGAAAAAAGAAAGCCCGCCGTTTTGGCGGGTTTAGATTTATATTATATTGAGAACACTCCGGATACCCAAAGAGCAAGAAATGCATAGGCGACTGCGATTATGATAAATATGTAATAAAGAATGGATGTCAGGGCATATTTGGTCTTATCTGCTGTTTCGGATTCCTCATCGGCATAGCCGAAGCGCTCAATGCTCGTGCGCTGGGCTGCCATTATTATGGTAAACAACAGGAAAGCGGAGTAAACGACGCTGACCCAAATGTTAAATTTGATTTCGTTGGAGTGGCAAACAGCTCCGATTGCCGCAATAACGGCAGAAGCTAAAAACCAAATGTATTTTTCTGTTTTCTTAACAGGCTTCTGAGCCTTCTCTTTGTTTTCGGTCTTTTCTTTTTCCGCAATCATGTTTATCCCTCAGTTCATATTCGTGAGTAAACCTATCATAACATATGTGAAATTGAAATTCAAGAAAAATATTGACGATATTCATAATAAGGTTGAAAAATAACTGTTTTTGCGTTAAAATATTAAAGCTGTCTCTTATACACATCTCCGAGCCCACGAGACTCGACGT
>ENA-UAIQ01000067-UAIQ01000067.1-human-gut-metagenome-genome-assembly--contig:-NODE-67-length-29985-cov-7.316138_pt1 | contig 29985 bp, 27 predicted proteins | sample MGYA00244420_ERZ654391 | MGnify/ENA primary metagenome ERZ654391 (study PRJEB26926, sample SAMN06165002) | human gut metagenome | biome: ENVO:00009003; feature: ENVO:2100002; material: ENVO:00002003... | reverse complement strand
CCCTCTGCTTGTAAGGCAGATGCTCTCCCAGCTGAGCTATGCTCCCATTCGCCATGCTTCCTAACGTCGTTGCTCAGTACCGCAGCGACATTGAATACTTTACCATAATACAGGCAATTTGTCAATACTTTTTTCAGACTTTTTATTTTTTCTTTGCTGATTTTAAGAGCCTTTTTATATCCTCTCCGCTGAAATCGTATTTCTTGTCGCAGAATTGGCAGCAGACCTCTGTGTTCTCCTCTTTTGAAAGCTCTTCAAGCGACTTTGCTCCTGTTGAAATCAATGCAGCCTCAACCCTTTCGCGGGAGCAATTACATTTATATTCCGGCTTTGAAATGTCAAGAATATCAAGCTCAAATTCGTTGAGAACCTTTTGGCAAATGTCCTCCGGGCTGAGTCCGTCACAAAGCATTGACGTTACGGACGGGATATCCTTTATGCAGCGTTCAACGGCATCGATTGTATCGTCCATCGCCGTGGGAAGAAGCTGGATAATAAATCCTCCTGCCGCTTTAATCGAAAGGTCGGGATTGACAAGAACTCCGAGAGCGCACACGGACGGAATCTGTTCACTGATTGCATAATAGCTTGTGATATCCTCTGCAATTTCACCGCTTACGAGCGGAATCTGACCGACGTATGGCTCTTTCAGGCAAAGATCCTTGATAACTGTCAGCGAGCCGTCTGTGCCGACCGCGCCCGCTACGTCAAGCTTGCCCTTGGAATTAAGAGGAATTTCCACAACCGGATTCTGAACGTAACCTCTTGCGTTGCCGCTGCTGTCGGAAACAGCCATCACCGTGCCTGCCGGACCGCCGCCGTTAATTCTCAGTGTGATGCTTTCGTTTTCACCCTTTAACATACTGCCCATGAGACTCGACGCTGTGAGAAGTCTGCCGAGAGCTGCCGAAGTTACCGCCGACGTCTTATGTATCTGCTGCGATCTTTCAACCATGTCGGTCGTGTCGGCTGCCATAATAACAAGTGTACCGTCTCTTGAAATACATCTAACCAGTTTATTCATTTTATCGTTCCTCCGATTTATTCTTATACCCATTATACCGAGCCACAAACACGGCGCGCTGAGTTTTATTGTTAAAATCACGGTCGCTCATCTCGTCATAGATATGCAATATCTCAAAGTCGGCATCGGCGAGCCATTTTTTGTAGTTATCTATTGGATAAGCTTTTTCCGAAAAATCCTCCGTGCTGCGATAATAGGCTCCGTCCTCATATTCAAAAATATCAAGCGAAATATCTACGCTGTCGTCCTTGTTGAGACTGTTCTGCCAAACGCAGTAAACATCATCGCAGTCATAGACAAAGGTATTATTCGCAAGAATCTCTCTGTGCTTATATATTGTATTCACGTCAAAAATAAATATACCGTTATGCTCCATAAAAAGTCCGACTTTTTGAATAGTTTCGGCAACATCCTCGGCGCAGTCAAGGTGATTAAGACTGTCCAACATACAGACCGCACCGCTGATCGTTCCGTAAAGATCAAGCTCGGTCATATCCTGACAAAGAAACAGAACATCAACATTTTCCGAATACTTTTTATTCTGAGCCTGAGAAAGCATGGCATAAGCCGAATCCGTACCTATCATATCATATCCGCGCTTGGCAAGCTCAATCGTCAGGCTTCCTGTTCCGCAGGCAAGGTCAAGAATCGGCTCCTTACCCTTAACCCCGTAACGTTCAAAAAGCGCACTGATATAATCGGCACGCTTTTCGTATTCGATATTATCCGTCAGCTTGTCATAAACGTTTGCAAACGCATTATAGCCGCTCATTCTTTTTCTCCGTTCATTCGGTCAAATACAAGGTCATATCCGCCGCAGCCGTACTGGAGCGAACGGTTAACACGGCTGACTGTTGCCGTGCTTGCACCTGTTTCATCAACGATATCGCTGTAAACTTTTTTCTCACGAAGCATTTTTGCAACAACGATTCGTTGCGAGATTGATTTAAGCTCGTTGACCGTGCAAAGATCCTCAAAGAAATCATAGCATTCGTCAACGGATTTAAGGTGAAGTATTGCGTCAAAGAAAAGGTCTGTATTTTTATCTTTAAGCTTTTTTTCCATAAATTAGCATCTCCGTTTAATTTAATCAGCGGTATCTTTTACACCTTTATATTTTATCACATTAAAACGTAAAAGTAAAGTTATTATTCAAAATTAAATGTTGACGTGTGACTCTCAACACCGCCTATAAGTGTTGGTGTGTACGCAATTATAACAATATCGGGGTCGGTTTTGTCAATATAATCTATAACACTGCCGTCAAAATAACGTCTGTCAAGAAGCGTTGTGCTCTCAAATGTCTGTGAAAGATACGGGACAACGCATTTGTTATATGAATCGCCGATAATGAGAATCTTTTTGCCGTTTTTGCAGTCATGGTTTGTTATTTGCGTCAGCGCCTTATTGCCGTTGAGATAAGACGCATATGCAGAGTAGTTATAGTAATCGGTGTTGTTGAGGTAACTCTTATTGAATATGACATTCTCAAAGCGTCCGGTGCTCGGTGCGTCGTTATTATACTGAACGGTAATATTTGTTTTCTTTTTCGGATAAATAATGCTTATATCCTCGGGATCGGCAAAGGTCAGCGTCACAATTTTTCCTTGTGAGCCGAAGCAGTATTTTTCATACACATCAATGTTATAGCTTTCAAGATTGCCTATATCGCTGTCAAGCTTATATCCAAAGTCTGAATTAAGTGTGATTACAATTTGTCCTGCAGCCCAAACTCCTGTTTCGGGTTTCCAGTGATGGTCGGTTTTAAAGAAATTCGAGTACCAGTCACTGTTCTTTTGAGCCAGCGAAGCTCTCAGATCCGAGCAGTTAACACCGCTCTTTTTAAGCCTTTCAACAAGGTTGTCGGCAGTTATGTTTGCTCCGTCCGTGACTCCTTCCGGGAGCATACCGTCGCCCTCTTTTCCTTTTGCCGGATATTGAAAATATACAAAGTCGATTCCTTTTTCTTTCATTATATCGCTGAACCACTTAACGCTCTCTACCTGCGTCGTCGCATCGGAGAAAGCGCTGCTTTCAAATGTCAAATATCCGTTTTTCATAACAATAACGGAATCGCTTCCGCTGACAATTTTCATTCCGACAGTCTTTCCGAAAAGGGCGTTTGCCTCAACATATTTCATTCTTCCGGGCAAAAGCTTCGTAGTATAATAATCTATGTTTTCCTTTAATGTGTTTACTTTTTCAAGATAAGCCGAAAAAATGCCCGACTCGGTTTTACCGGTTTCCTCTGCCGTATTTTTTGGGGTTTTGACCGTCGGCTCGAATTCATAATTTTCACTGAAAGGATATTTCTTGCTCCAATCTTCTTGAGCAGAACTGTCATTCGATGAGCTTGAGCTTTCGGCTCCTGTCAAGCCGTAATCAAAATAACGTTTCGCACGGTAATATCTGTAGCAAACAGAGCCGAAAAAGAACGCGATTATACAAATGAAAACTATTCCGATAATAAATTTAGCTTTAAACTTTTTCATTTGATATCGCATTCCTTTCGTCAGAAATTAAAGTAAATAAACGGGTTGTACGTTCCTTTGATAATATATGTTACGGAAATCAGAAACAGTGCAACAAGTACAATTCCCGAAACGACCGTGTAAACAGGCTTGTTTGTATTTATTTTATTTTTCAGAGTTCGGATTATCGGGAAGCAGCAGATAATTCCGAGCACAAGGAAAAAGCTGTAGTTTGAAATATAAAACAGAGCTGTGCTGTCATAAAGCGGCAGTGAGCCGAAACCGAACATATTTTTAAGATATTCCCATGCCGAAGCAATATCCTTGGCCCTGAAAATGACCCAACCGATTATCACAAGGAGCATTGTGTAAACATGGCTGAAAGCGCCGAGCTTTTTTGTGAAGCCCGTGAGCTTTTCGATAGTGAGAATCACAAAATAGAACAAACCCCAAATGACAAATGTCCAGTTTGCTCCGTGCCAGATTCCCGTAAGAGTCCAAACAACAAAGAGGTTAAAAATCAGTCTCGATTTTTTCTTTACTCTGCTGCCTCCGAGCGGAAAATAAACATAATCCCTGAACCATGTTCCGAGCGAGATATGCCATCTGCGCCAAAACTCGGAAACGGATTTTGATACATACGGATAATCGAAATTTTCAAGAAATTCAAAGCCGAACATCTTCCCGAGTCCGATCGCCATCTCGCTGTAGCCCGAGAAGTCAAAAAGAATTTGCAAGGTATAAGCGAGTGCACCGAGCCACGCTGATGAGACCGAGCTGACCTCGCTGTCAAAAATTCCGTCGGCAACGATTGCGGCATTATTTGCAATAAGCACCTTTTTTACAAATCCTATCATAAAACGGTAAACGCCGTCGGTGAATTGATCGAAATTCTCATGCCGTTCCTTTATTTGATCGGCAATGGTTTGATAACGTACTATCGGTCCCGCAATGAGCTGGGGAAAGAAGGAAATATACAGCGCAACGTTGCACGGATTTTTCTGTACATCGCCGTTGCCGCGGTAAACATCAATAACATAAGACATTGCCTGAAACGTAAAAAACGAAATACCTATGGGCAAGGTTATGTTTAGTGTATCAAGGCTTGTATGAAAAAGCAAATTGATATTTTCAAGCGTAAATGTCAGATACTTAAATACAAAAAGCATTCCTATGTTAAAAATAACCGATACCGTTAAGGCTGCTCTGCCTTTTTTGTTGCCGCGGTTTTTATCGACCGCCAGTCCGAGCGCCCAGTTAACGAGAATTGAACCTAACATGAGAAGAACGTAAACAGGTTCACCCCACGCATAAAAGAAAATGCTCGAAACAATCAGCACGGCATTTTTGAAAGGCAACGACTTGAAAATCGGGTTATAGTATGCAATTAAAACTATCGGCAGAAACAAAAATAAAAATGTTGTTGACGAAAAAACCATACTATACCCCCTTTTTTAAAATAAATTTATTTTTATGAGTTTTTAGAAATAAAGCTGCAGCAAACTTCTTTATAAATTTTTCTCAGTCACAGACAAGCCGTGACAGCTCCCAAAATGAGGAGCCCACGCCCAAAACAAATTTCATTTAACTTTCGGCAAAAGTCTCGATCAAAGAAACTGCGGCAAATGCTTCAAATACGAAAGCGCATTGATAATCAATTATACAATATAATAATAATTTTTTCAACTGTAAAAATAGATAATACCTGTTTCTCGGATTTGTTGACAAATAAAAAAGGGTATAGTATAATTTGAAGGTAATCAACTGTTGTGAAAAATTATTGATTACATCTAAAAATTACGAATTGAGGTAATTATATTATGAATATAGCAGTGGTTCTTGCAGGCGGCTCGGGAAGCCGAATGGGTATGGTCGACAGGCCGAAGCAGTTTATTGACATCTACGGTAAGCCGGTTATTATCCACACTCTTGAAGCATTCGAAATCAACGAGAAAATTGACGCAATCTGCGTTGTTTGCGTAAAGGCATGGCAAGAGGATCTAACTGTGTGGCTCAAGGAATATGATATTCGCAAGGTTCGCTGGATTGCCGATGCAGGAGCCTCACGTCAGGAGTCCTCGCTCAATGCGTTAAATGCGATTCAGGCAGAGTGCAGCGGCGACGATTATGTTATCATTCACGATGCCGCAAGACCGCTTGTTTCTCAGAAAATTATCAATGAGAACATTGAAAAGGTCAAGGAATTCGGTGCTTGCGATACCGTTATTCCGGCTCACGATACGATCATAAAGAGCGTAGACGAAAAAACACTTGATTCAATTCCGCTCAGAAAAGAGCTTTACCTCGGTCAGACCCCTCAGTCTTTCAAGTATTCGATCGTAAGAAAGGCTTATGACGACTATTTTGCAATCCCCGAGGAAAAGCGCCCCGTCATGACCGATGACTGCGGACTTGTTCTTTCGGCAGGCATTAAAATAGGTATGGCAATGGGAGACAAGCTCAACATGAAGATAACAACAATGGAGGATCTCCTTCTTGTTAAATCCATTGTAAGAGCCGGAAGATAAGGCAGAAAGGATTGGTTAATTTTGTTCGCTAAGAGTTACAAAATTACAGAGCCGAAAAGATTTGAAATATTCGTTGAGGATATTAGAAACGATCATGTTCTTGTGAGACCCGAGTATCTTGCAGTATGCAAGGCGGATATCCGTTACTATCTCGGCAACAGAAGTCTTCGCATACTTAAAAGAAAGTTTCCGATGAGCCTTATTCATGAGGCAACGGGTGTTGTTGTTCGTGATAAAAGCGGTAAATTCAAGAGCGGTCAGAGAATCGTTCTTCTTCCGTGCCGTAAATCGGACTGCGACGGAACAAAGTGCGAGGTCTGTGTAAGAAACAATCCGCGCCTGCTTGACAATTACTGTCCGGAATCCAAATTCTGCTCCAGCAACTATGACGGCTTTTCAAAGGAGCTCATTGACCTTGAACATGAATACATGATCCCGATCCCCGATGAGATCGGACCGGAAGCCGTTTTCTCCGAGCTTATTTCCGTCGGCTGCTGTGCTATGAGACGTGCAGGCTTTACCGAGGGCGAAAGCGTTAAAAGCGTAACCGTTTGGGGCGACGGAATAATGGGATATATTATCTCTCTCGTTGCGAAATACGGTTTCGGCTGTGAGGTCAACATCGTGGGTCTTAACAAGGAAAAGCTTGATATGTTTGATTTTGCAAATGTCTATTATTCAAACGATATCGACGCCCTTCCGAGAATGTCTGTTGCAATTGAGGCTGTCGGCGGCAACGCATCCGGCATAGCCGCAAACCAGGCAATTGATAAGCTCTATTCGGGAGGAAAGCTTATTCTTTCGGGCGTTGCAAACGAAAATGTTCCGCTCAACACAAGAATGGTGCTTGAACACGGAATTTCGATAAGAGGAACAACAAGAAGTGTGCGCTGTGACTTTGAAAAAGCAGTCGAACTCCTCACAATACCTGAGTTCCGCGAACATATTCTCAGGCTCATGCTTTCAGTCAACGATGTAACAAACATCAGAGATTATTACGCGATATTTGAAAAGGAGTCAAAGTCAACGGCTCTCGGAAAAAACATCATGAAAATTTCATTTTAATCAAGCAGCAAAGTCTGACGCAAGCTTCTGTTTGCGTCAGACTTTTGTGAGCTTTTCCGTTGCAAGGCGTTTTATTTTTGTAAAGATAATAAATTGTTCCATATAAACAAACTATCCGCAGACTTTGATTTTGTCAATGTCTGCGGATTTTTGGTGATTACAATAATTATTTACTTGTATGCTAAATAGATATACGATGTGCCTATACCGTTTAAGTCACTTGTCACGTTGCCTGAGGTGCTGTTGGAAACCTTGAAGCCGGTTGAGGTAAGCGAGAGACCCTGGGAGGAAAGGGATTCGTTTGCAACCGCCATGTAGCTCTTGCATGTGCTCTTTGTGAAGTCAACCGATACGGCAGGCTTGCCCGTCGCCATAAGAATCACAAGCTGCGGCTTGAAGCCGACGGAAAGCGAACGTGTCGACGAGCCGTTTCCAATATAAAATCCCGCTTCAAACGGAGCGTTCCATTTTATTTTGTCCTCGGCGGTTACATGAATTTCGCTGTTTCTGATATGGCTGCCGCAAAGAAGCTCTTTGTCAAGAAAGCTTGCAAAGTTTTCATCTGTGCTTGCGGCAGGGCAGAAGTCGGCATTCATCAAAAACCAGCCGTTCATCACGAGCGCGTCGGTGTCTCTGTCGGAGGCTATATCCTCACATCCGGATTTTTCGATGTTCAGGTTTGTCCTAAAAGTCAATGCATCGGCAATTCTTGTAAATATATCGTGGCATGCCTGACCGCCTTTTGAGAAAGGAACGCAAATGCTCAGATTTGCTTTAATCATTGCCGTTCGGCAGTATTCCTGTTTTTCAAGCACACCGTCGTCGTTGGCAACAAATTTGTCAGTGATTTCGATATTGTCAATTCCGACGGCAACAATTGCTTTTCTCAGCGGAACAGCCTTGTTTATCGGAGGATATTCAACAAAGAAGGTCAGATCGTTCATATCATCCTGTTTACCGAGCCATTCGACAATTCTTATTGGGAGTGAAACAATACTGTCCATTATTCAACCTCCACAATTTCTCTGATTATTGCCCAGACGTAAATCACTTCGTTCTTGAAATACACCTTTTCACAACGGTCAACGGTGTATTTCTTTCCGTTGGATTCAACGTGACAGCTTTCCTTTTCGGGATCGTGGTCGGGGGGACCGATATAAAGATAATGTCCCTGGCTGTTAAAGCCGATAACAGTATTGACGCCGTTAAGGTACATCTTGTTTTTATATCTCAGCGGTTGAATAAAAGCTCCGAAGATCGGGCTGCTCCAGCCGTCGTCGGTCTTGAGAGTGACCTCCTGACCGTATTTTTCAAACATTGATTTGAGAGTCATGTTACATCACCTTGATTTGATTAAAAGCGAAGCTGTCGTCCTTGCAAAGCGGAATTATATCCGCCGATTTTTTATCGTAAAAGTCCTTTGCACGTTCAAGAAAATCCTCGACCGTCTTGCTGTCCTGCTCTATGCTCACATCGCCCGCCTTAAAGCTTGTAATGCTTGGCTCGCTCTCAAGAGAGCTTTTTTTGAGCGCAAGCTTGTAGTACGCAAGCCCTGCGGCTGCGGCAATGACACGAAAATCTTCCCTGTCGGCATCGGGCTTCAGCCTTGAGTCTATCTCTTTGATGCAGGAGCGGCATAAAGGAAGAATTTCTTCTTCCTTATATGCCGAAATGTCCGTAAGCTCGCCGAGATAGTCCTTTACTTCCCAGCAGCTCATTCTGAGCCTACCGTACCCTGATTCTCAGAGCCTGTTGTGATCTCGGCAGGAGCGAGAGTCTTAACCGCACCGGGGAGAATCTTTGCAAAGCCTGTGATAGAGGTGATAGCAATCTGCTCAAGCTGACGGTCAACAAGCTTACCGTAGTCTGTTTCAACATCGCCGACCTTGACCATTTCAAGAGCACATGTCTTGTCAAGACCGATCATCATGCCGCTTTTTGTAACATGAGAGGACTTGATGAGGTTTGCGCCGAACGGAGTGATAAGCTTGCCTGTGCCATGAAAATTAAGTCCTGCGGCAGCATCTCTGAATTCCGACATTTTGAGTACAGTTGCCGTTACGTCGGGCGATGCGAGAATCGTGTTAAGCTCATACGGTGCAAACTGATTCCAAAAATCAATAAGATCGTCATACGTATATTCGTCTGCTGCAAGTGCACATACGCCGGCAGGGTTTTTACCTCCGTCGCCATTGATAAGAACGTCGACGGCATCTGCCATAAGGCTCTGCGCAAGGTATGAGCCGATTCTCTTGAGCGCAATTGAAATAACATCAAGACGCTGGAAACGAAGCACATCGTAAGATGTTGTAATCATTCTGCCTCTTTTCTTGAGACGGATGGTTCTGTCGCTTACTTTGAAGTCGGCTGTTTCAAGAGTATCCCCCTCCTTGAAAACCTTCATCTCGGCGTTTGCCGATGTCATTTCAAGATTCATTGCGCGGTAATCGAGAGAGTCGATATTGGTCGTTGCAGCTATGATATCGGGAAGAAAGCTTGCCTCATCCATGCCGTAGCGAACGGCTCTGGAGATGTACTCCGGGAAGAGAACTGCGGCATCGCTTGTCTGGAAAAACTTGCCTACAACCGAGCTGTCGGAGCCCTGCGGCTTGATGCCGAAACGCTTGAGCTGACGCTGATAAGCGTCGAGACCTTCAAGATCAGTTCCTCTGTAATTCTCCGAGGGATCAAGTCCCTCCAATACCTGTGTAAAGCTGCGGCCTGTGCCGTACATACCTTTCTCAAGTCTTAAATTATCAAAACCCATTTTGGTTCCTCCTTAAAATTTAAATTCATTGTTCGTGTTTGTATTCTTTTCTTTTTTTGCCTTCAACTGAGGTGTGAGAGGGATAACGTCCTCAGCCTTTTTTCTGAAAGCGTCTCTTATTCTGATTAGTTCATCCGTTTCAACACTCGAACACATTTTTTCAATACTTTCGCCCGAAAGGGATGGCACGGAAAGAACAGCAAATTTTGCTGTCTCCTCGGTAAGAGAGCGGCGGTAAATAATGCCGTCCTGCGCCTGTTTTTCAAGCTTTTTAATGTATTCGGAAAGCTGCTTTGCTTCGGATTCGCTGAGCTTGACGGCGTTGCCGTCCTTTATTGCCTTGATACAGTTTTCCATTGTTTCAATCTCCTTTTTGTAGCTTTTTGTCACTCCTGCATTAACCTGAGCCGGAACCGCTACGAAAGACCATTCGTAAGCATCGTTTATATTGGAAAGTCTGCAATAGCAGAGCTTACCGTCATAGATTTCGCCCTTGACGTGATTGCAGGGGTCATATCTCATGTCACTGCCGCAAACAGAGCAGGTGAACGAGCCGACGGCACAACTGACACTGACTTCCTTTTTGATGCCTGCGTTAATGTCGCCGATGAGATCTGCGTTTTTTTCGGTCAGGGGCATGTATGCTCTTGCCTTGACGCATCTGTAATCCTCGCCTGTTACGGTTTTTTTGCCCGGAATCGAAACACATTCGGCGTGATAGATTCTTGCACTCTGGTTCGAGCTCTTGGGGTCGTGGTCGAAAATTCCCGTTACACCGACAAACAGCTCTGCCAACTGCATGAGAGCCTCGTTTGTAAAGCTTTCGCCGTCACGGTCAACGTCGTTGTCACAGAGAATTACGTTAAAGCTGTAAACCTCGTCGGCAGAAAGTGCCTTTACGGTAAAGCGGTTGATTTTTTCAAGATCCTCGGCTGTAACTTCGCAGGGAGAAACGCTTGATTTAAATGCCTTATTCAACTGATTTCAACTCCTGTTCAATCCTTTCACTCTGCGCACGGTAAAGCCGTGCCTTTGCCAGTTCAACCTCATCTTGAAGGGTAATGTCATCCCATTCAACGGAAAATCCGTCATTTCTGCCGTTGGTAATCATCCAAAAACGGCAAATTCTTTCGATTACCGGTGTCAGCAGCCTGCGATATGCTTCAAGCTCGCTTGTCAGCACGTCTGCCTGCTGAGAGGACATTCTCTCGGTAGACGACCAGCTCAGACTCAGCATGAACGGAGGAAGGCCCGTTTTTGCAACGATCTGTTCAAGCATCTGACGGACAGGAACCTCGCTGTCGAGGATCTGATTGTCCGCTCCGATTGCTTTGATGCTGACATCGCCTACGGCAACGAAGTCTCTGACCTGGTTGCCGGGCTGCATTGCCTCACTCCATTCACGGGCGACCTGCTGCGCTCTGTCCTTTGCATATGCACGGTCAACAACATCGTTCTGCGGCTTATATGTGACGGCAAACCTGACGTTGCCGACCCTGTCCCAGTTGATTCCGATAGTGTTATAAATCTTCATCAGAATGTTGCTGACAAACGGCAGACCCTTTAAAAGTGAGCTGCCGGTAAGCTGACCTGCTTCGGGATTGAGAACCGAGAGAAGAACAAGCTGAGGATAAGTGACCGGCTTGGCTTCGGCAAGTTCTCGAACGCATACTATGCTTGAAAAGCCGTCGTCGCCGCGTTTCAGTTCAATGTCGTCAATGTCGGCATTGTAGAGGGCGACGAAATCTCCGTTTGAATCGGTGATCATCTCACCGACCGCCGTTCCATAGGTCAAAAGCTGTTCAAAATAAGCCGACATAAAAGCATTTATGCCTTGCTGACCCGAGCCGACCCTGATCTCACGAAGAAAGCGACGAAGCTCTTTTTCACATGTCTTGTCTTTGCAGTCAACATGAAAACCGCCTGTGAGCCTGATGATTTTATAAATCGCAGCGTCCACAATAGGGATAGCTTCACGAAGCTCACGGTAGAGACTGTTCTGCATTGATGAGAGGGGAGTGTAGCTGTCAAGAAGACTGAAAGGATTTTTCTTGTAGGTTTGCGGTGCTGAGACCGCGGTTTTTGCAGCGGATAATTTCTTGAATATTCCCACTGAAATTCTCCTTTCTTTTTGTGTGGAGGCAACCGCCGATTCAGGAGGCGGTCGCAAGAGTGTTAACGAGAAACACTCATAACGAAAAAGTCATTTTCGGGCGCATTCAGCGCCGTAGTGACGAAGTAGCGTAGATCGTCCATGGCATGGTCATTTTCCTTGCGCGGTGCGTCCCGAACTGCTTTATCGTCCCACTTGTAAAGCGAAAATTCACGGAGCGTGTCCTTGCATTCGGGCGAAAAATATATCACCCGTTGCTTGAGAGCATCGGATACCTGTCTGATTCCGTCAACAACATCATTCTTCGCAGGTATCACCGTGAAACGTCCTTTTCTGCGGATGCATTGAATAAAGCTTGCTGCCGATGGGTCAACGATGACCGATTCAATTCTGAGATCATCGGCAAGCTTTTCAAGCTCCTCATAATGCTCGGCGTCTGTCCTTTGCTCGCCTATTTTGCGTGAATCATAGTAGTATTCACGTATTCGGTACCATTTCTTTTCATATTCGCCCCATAGACCGAACGAACACGGATTGACCGTGCCGTAATCGCAGGAGATGAAAAATCGTGTGAACCGATCGGTTTCGGGAGGGACAGTGACATGGATTTCCTCGCTGAACATAGGATAAACAACGCCCTGAGCCGCGACCCATTTGCCCTCGACAAATCTTTTGTAGAAAGCACCCGAGTAAAGGCTTTCGTAGCGCCGGATTATCTTTTCCGTCAGCGACGGATTGTCACGCATTGTAAAATGAAGATAGAGGCAGTTCTTCTGCTTTGCCTTTAGTATCCATTCACGGTAGAACCAGTGCATAGGATGCTCCGGGTTGCAGTTGAACCACAGCTTTGAGCCGTCAAGCGAGCATCTTGCGATTGCCTGCTCAACAAACGACCGCGGCATAAGAGCCACCTCATCGAGCAGAACTCCGCCGAGCGTCATACCCTGAATCAAAGCCGCCGAACCTTCATCTTTTCCGCCGAAAAGGTAAAAACGGTTTACTCTGTCCTTGTAGGTCATTTCAATATAGTTTTGCGACGATTTAAGCTTCATTGAAAAACCGAGGGAAGCCAAAATTGAATTTAAAGGAACAATAACATTCCTTTTTAACGATGCTATGGTTTTCCCGCATATAGCAAATGACGTGTCGGAAAACGCATAAAATGACCAGGCAATAAAAGAAAGAGACATACATACTGTTTTTCCCGAACGTACAGCACCGTCGCAAATGATAGCGTCGTAAAAATTCTTGTCCGAACTGTCACACCACCATGTCATTGCCTGAAGCTGTTTTTCGGAAAAATTCCTGAATGATGAAAGTGAGCTACTCAAGCTTATCATTCCTCACTTTTGCGGCGCTGTTTTCAAGCGCCTTGTAGAAGGGGAGAGCACTGTCCTCATCACCGCCGGAACAAAGCTGCTCCAAGTGCTCAAGTGCTTTGAGACGGTCAAAAAATTTGATCTCGAGACCGCCTCCCTTAGGACGTTTGATTTCGCTGACGTTGAAAAGGTCAAGCTTTTCCGTTCCAAGCATAGGCTTTTCGTCGGAATATGCCAGTCTGACGGCATCCGAAATATTTCCGAATGCAAGCTGGCGATATCCTGTGATGATCTCGTCACGGTTGATGTTTCGCAGTTTGTCAAGCCGCTCGATTTCCTTTTTGATGTCCTTGCGTTCAAGCATTGACGGGCCGACCTTGCGGGCTTTGATTCCGTAGCCTGCCTTGGCTGCAGAGGCTCGTGCGTCCCTTGTCAGAGAAAAGAATAAACAAAACAGCTTTTCTTTTTCTTCAAGTGCCATAAAAACTTCCTTTCATTTTTGTACGGTTAACCGTTTTGTGAGAGTTGCCTCTCAATCTAAGCGCAAAAAACAGCAATCCATAACCTTTTTTGGTTATTGATTGCTGTTAATAATTATTTTATTTACAATTTGTTCACATTTAGCGTAAGCGGATGCATTGATTTCGATTTGATTTGTAAAATCTGCATCAAGTGAAATTTCGGTGCAAGGAGTTGTTGACAAAAAAATCACGGACGGCCGAAGCCGTCCGTTTTAATTTGCCTTATTCATTGCTTTGTCTATTTCGCCGTCAAGAATAAACGGGAGCACCTCGGTTGCCTTTGTTATGGCAGACTTGAGCTGTTCCGTATCGTCTTTGCCGAATTTTGAAAGAACCCAGTCGGCGAGATCGTATTCGGGGTTCGGTTTTGCACCTACGCCGATTTTAATTCTCGGGAATTGGTCAGAATTGAGATGATAAATAATACTTTTGATTCCGTTGTGTCCGCCGTCTGTACCCTTGCGCCTTATTCTCAGCTTGCCGCAGGGGAGGGAAATATCGTCGAAAATAACGATTATCTTCTCCGGCGGTATCTTATAGAACTTTGCAATGTCTCTGACAGCCGTGCCGCTGTTGTTCATAAACGTCTGCGGCTTGACAAGCAGGCATCTGTGATTGTTGATAACAACGTCTGCGACAAGCGCATTGTTTTTAAGATTGTTAATCTCTGTGTCAAGCTCGCTTGCAATATGGTCAAGCGTCAGAAAGCCAGCGTTGTGGCGAGTGAATTCATAATTTTTACCCGGATTGCCGAGACCGACTATAAGAAATTCAATCGGTCCCGGGGCAATTCCTTTGCTTCGTTTAAAGAACATCTTGTACCTCAGGAAATTGCCGTATTGAAGCTTTGACCTCAATACGACAAATTTGTTTCTTTTCTTTTTGCGGTTAACCGAATTTAACGGTCATTGTTTTCTTGGTTACCGAGTCCCAGTTGTCAATATCGGTAATGCTGTCATCGACGAGGGTGTAAACAAGCTTGACCTTCATGTCGTTGAGCTCTTTGATTATTGTTTCCTCGTCGGGATATTTATCAACGTTTACAAGACCCGAAATATAAACCGGTACACCCGAACCGGATTTGATTCCGTATTCGCAGTCGAGATTTTTCAAAACGACAAGATTGTTGTTTGAATTTGTCAATTCAAGGAACGATGTGATAAGTCTCTGCGAGCTTGTGTTAGCGATATAAGCCGTGTATCCGAACTCGACCCATTTTTCTGCATTCTTGACGATGTCCTCAGCCTTGCTCTTGTCAACTCCGTTGTCAACCATGGTGTTGACAAGCTTTACTTTTTGAGCATCGTTTTTAATGGTCTCGCTGAGTCTGGTGCTCATCGTCAGGTCGTTAATGATAGGACTGTCAACCTTGACGACTCTCGTCGCATCTTCGCTCTTGCCTTCGGCGTTGACCGATGTGTACTTGACAACGGCGGTGCTTGCTTTTTCGTCAACGCTCGGCTGAACCGGAGCACCTTTTCCGTCAATGACCTCTTGAGCGCTTGCCTTGGTTGTTCCGTTAGAAGCGTCAGCACCGGATATGGCGTCCGCAGTGTTGCCCTTCTTTCCGCAGCCGCCGACGGCGAGCACAACGCTCGCTGCCATGACAAGCGAAATAATTCTCATTAAAATTTTGTTGTTCATAATCTACCTCTTACTTCTGCCATCTGTATGGCTTCTTTTTCTTGACCCAATCCTTCTTGACGGATTCCTTGGCTCTTGCAATTGCAAGAGCATTGTCGGGAACGTTATCGGTGATGACCGAGCCTGCTGCCGTGTATGCGTTGTCTCCGACCTGAACGGGAGCGACAAGGCAGGTATCGCAGCCGATGAACGCATTGTTTCCGACTTTTGTTCTCGCCTTGGATTTGCCGTCATAGTTGGCGGTCGCACAGCCGCAGCCGAAGTTTACACCGCTGCCAACGTCGGAATCGCCTATATATGTCAGGTGAGCGACGCTCGTATGGTCGCCGATGACGGAATTCTTGAATTCAACAAAGTTACCGACCTTGACTCCCTCGCCGATAACCGAACCGGGACGTACACGAACGAACGGACCCATGTGTGCACCGTTCTTTATCTCCGCACTGTAGCATTGAACATTGTTGAGCGAAACGTTGTCACCGATAACGCTGTCCTCAATGAGACTGTTCGGGCCTATTTCGCAGTTTGCACCGATAACGGACTTGCCCTTAATTATCGTGCCGGGAAGGATTTCCGTATCAGCTTTGATTTTAGCGTCGGGAGAGATGATAACTCCGTCCGCACACGGAATCGAAACACCGTTGAGCATATGCTTTTTGAGAATGTTCCTGCGAGCGATATCGTTGAGCAGCTGGAGCTGAACTCTGTCGTTTGCGCCGAGAACGATATCGGGCGAGCTTGCATCGTAAGCGACGGCATTGAGACCTTTTTCAAGAATGACCTCAACTGCGTCGGTAAGATGATATTCGATCGCCTCATCATTCTTTCTGTCGTGCTTTTCGATTATGCCCTCGAGCGATTCGAGAAGAACCGAGCCGGAAAACCAATATGCACCCGAGTTTACCTCATTGACTATCTTTTCGGCCTGTGTAGCTTCTTTCTCCTCAACTATTCTTTTGAGCTTACCGTCTCTTGAACGGATTATTCTGCCGTAACCGAACGGATCGGCAACCTTTGCGGAAATTACCGTTGCGGCATTGTTGCCTGCCTTATGAAAATCAAGAGCCGCTTTGAGAGTTTCGGCAGGAATAAGGGGAGCGTCACCGTTAAGAACAAGTACGTTGCCCGGAATATGCTCCTTGATAAAATCCTTTGCCTGCATGATTGCGTGACCCGTACCGAGAAGCTCCTTCTGCTCGACGGTCTTGAATCTGCTGCCGAAGTGCTCGATGATCATTTCACGCTTGAAGCCCGTAACCAGGCAGATATCACTTACGCCGGCATTGACCGCCGCGTCGGTGACCCAATCTATCATAGGTTTGAACAAAACCTCGGCGAGAACCTTAGGCTTTGACGATTTCATTCGCGTGCCTTGACCTGCTGCCAGAATAACTGCACAATTTGAACTCATTTTGCTTCCTCCTCAGTAAATAAAAATCTACATACTAATTATTGCAGAAAATCAAAAGAAATACAATAGAATTTTTCATTTTTTTTACGACAATTTTCACAAAAGTTTAGGCGTTTATTTGTGCTTATTTATTTCAAAAATGTATAGCAATAGTTTGTCCCGTGTGTTATAATAATACGAAACGTGTTATTGGGATTATTCTGCCCAATCGCTGTTAACAATTTAGGTAATAATTTTAAATGGAGGTAATACCCATGGCAACTAAGTATACTTACCTTTTTTCCGAAGGTAACAAAGACATGCGTAATCTCCTCGGCGGTAAAGGTGCAAACCTTGCAGAGATGACCAACATCGGTCTTCCTGTTCCCCAGGGATTTACGATCACAACAGAAGCCTGTACAAAGTATTATGAAGACGGCAAGAAGATCAATGATGAAATCAAGGGTCAGATCATGGACTACATCGAGAAGATGGAAGAGATAACCGGCAAGAAGTTCGGCGATAAGAAGAATCCTCTTCTCGTTTCCGTTCGTTCGGGTGCCCGTGCTTCCATGCCCGGCATGATGGACACAATTCTTAACCTCGGTCTTAACGAGGATGTTGTTGAGACAATCGCAGAGATGTCAGGCAATCCGCGTTGGGCTTGGGACTGCTACAGAAGATTTATCCAGATGTACTCCGACGTTGTTATGGAAGTCGGCAAGAAGTACTTCGAGGAGCTTATTGATAAGATGAAGGCCGAGAAGGGCGTTACTCAGGATGTTGAGCTTACAGCCGATGACCTCAAGGTTCTCGCAGGTCAGTTCAAGGATGAGTACAAGTCAAAGATCGGTGCTGACTTCCCGTCAGACCCGAAGGAGCAGCTCATGGGTGCTGTTGAGGCTGTTTTCCGTTCATGGGACAACCCGCGTGCCAACGTTTACCGTCGTGATAACGATATCCCGTATTCATGGGGTACTGCCGTTAACGTTCAGTCAATGGCATTCGGTAACATGGGTGACGATTGCGGTACCGGTGTTGCTTTCACCCGTGACCCGGCTACAGGCGCAAAGGGCCTCTTCGGTGAGTTCCTTACAAATGCACAGGGTGAGGACGTTGTTGCAGGCGTTCGTACACCGATGAAGATTTCCGAGATGGCTGACAAGTTCCCCGAGGCTTTCAAGCAGTTCCAGGATGTTTGCCATACTCTTGAGGATCATTACAGAGATATGCAGGACATGGAGTTCACTGTTGAGCACGGTAAGCTCTTCATGCTTCAGACAAGAAACGGTAAGAGAACAGCTCAGGCTGCCCTCAAGATCGCTTGTGACCTTGTTGACGAGGGCATGATCGACGAGAAGCAGGCTGTTAAGATGATCGACCCGAGAAACCTTGACACTCTTCTTCACCCCCAGTTCGATGCTAAGGCTCTTAAGGCTGCTACACCGATGGGCAAGGGTCTCGGCGCATCTCCGGGTGCTGCTTGCGGCAAGATCGTATTCTCGGCAGAGGACGCTGTAGAGTGGGCTGAGAGAGGCGAGAAGGTTGTTCTTGTTCGTCTTGAGACTTCTCCGGAAGATATCACAGGTATGAAGTCGGCTCAGGGTATTCTTACAGTTCGTGGCGGTATGACATCTCACGCAGCCGTTGTTGCCCGTGGTATGGGTACTTGCTGTGTATCGGGCTGCGGCGACATCAAGATGGATGAAGCTAACAAGAAGTTCGAGCTTGCAGGCAAGACTTTCGTTGAGGGTGACTACATCTCAATCGACGGTTCAACAGGTAACATCTATGACGGTATCATCCCGACAGTTGACGCTCAGATCGCAGGCGAGTTCGGCAGAGTTATGGAGTGGGCCGATAAGTACAGAAGACTTAAGGTTCGTACAAATGCAGATACTCCGACAGATGCTAAGAAGGCAAGAGAGCTCGGCGCAGAGGGTATCGGTCTTTGCCGTACAGAGCATATGTTCTTCGAGGCAGACAGAATCGCTGCTTTCCGTGAGATGATTTGTGCAGATACTCTCGAGGAGAGAGAGGCTGCTCTTGATAAGATTCTTCCGTATCAGCAGGGCGACTTTGAGAAGCTCTATGAGGCTCTTGAAGGCAACCCGGTTACAATCCGTTTCCTTGATCCGCCGCTTCATGAGTTCGTTCCGACTGAGGAAGCTGACATCAAGGCTCTTGCAGATGCACAGGGCAAGTCCGTTGAGGACATCAAGGCTCTCATCAGCTCTCTCCATGAGTTCAACCCGATGATGGGTCACCGTGGATGCCGTCTTACAGTCACATATCCTGAGATTGCTAAGATGCAGACAAAGGCTGTTATCCGTGCGGCTATCAACGTTAAGAAGGCTCATCCGGATTGGGCACTCGTTCCCGAGATCATGATTCCTCTTACCGGTGAGGTTAAGGAACTTAAGTTCGTTAAGGACGTAGTTGTTGCAACAGCTGACGCTGAGATTGCAGCAGCAGGCATCGACCTCAAGTACGAGGTTGGTACAATGATCGAGATTCCTCGTGCCGCTCTTACAGCTGACGAGATCGCTAAGGAAGCTGAGTTCTTCTGCTTCGGTACTAACGACCTTACTCAGATGACATTCGGCTTCAGCCGTGATGACGCAGGTAAGTTCCTCGGTTCTTACTATGACCACAAGATTTATGAGTTCGATCCGTTTGCAAAGCTCGACCAGGTTGGTGTAGGTAAGCTTATGGATATGGCAGTTAAGATGGGTAAGGCAGTTCGCCCGACTCTCCACTGCGGTATCTGCGGCGAGCACGGCGGAGATCCTTCTTCGGTAGAGTTCTGCCACAAGATCGGTCTCGACTATGTATCTTGCTCACCGTTCCGTGTTCCGATCGCTCGTCTTGCTGCAGCACAGGCAGCTCTCGCTGACTAAGTTTGAAGACTGTATTATAGACCTTATAAAACTTGTTTTCGGACAAGCATAAATGATACACAGCCCCCGGAGCGTATATGCTTCGGGGGCTGTTGTGTATTCCGTTTTATGAGGCAGACAATAATATTTCTCGTCTGTCCATTAGTGAGTTTAATATGGCTGTATTATTTCTGAAAATCAAAGCTTTAAGTTTATATATATTGTTTTTTGAATAATCTTTATTAAAACTCCGTTTTCTGAATTATGATTTATTTTGACGGAATTATCACTTCAATTACGACTTTTACATTGTTGCCAACGCTGAGCGGAAAAGAGGATATTCAAAAATAAATAAAAATATTATAAAATAATAATAAATAATATTGACAATTATGAATTATACTGTATAATAAATACATAATTATGTGAAAAAGATGATAAAATGAAAAAACAGTTGATTCAGGTTATTTCTGTCATTCTTGTTATTCTTACGGTTCTTTCGGTACCTACGTTTGCCGGTTTTTCAGATTCCGGCATCAACGGTGTGATAACGGAGATAACCGAGCTTTTGACCGGTACAACAACCGACGACGAAACAACGGGCGAAACCACAACGGAGCCCACGACGGATGAGCCGACTACGGAACCTACTACCGAAACTACTACAGAACCGACTACCGAGCCGACTACCGAACCGTCAAAGACATTTGATGACTATAATGACAGCGATAAGATTGCCGTCATGTATATCTGCACTCAGCAAGTCGGACTTGGTCACGCATGGATTTATATTGAGAATACGGCAGAATGTGACCTCAAGGTCGGCTGCTATGATTTGAAGCCCGACTGTGGCGTTTCGATGGGAACGTTTTTGCTCAGCCGCTCTGACGGCGGCGGATTATATTATAATGTTGAGGCTTACTGTGCAAATAAGTGGGGACTTAAAAATAAGAGTTGGCTCAAAACCGAGCTTACCAAGAAGCAGCTTATTAAGGTGAGCGATAGAATCAAACAGTGGAATTATTGGGATTTTTATTTTAACTGCACTTTTTTTGCAGCCGAAATTTGGAACTGTGCTTCAAAGAAAAAGATAATTCCGCTTATGTTTCCGTTCTTTATAAAGTGGCAGATTCTGGCGAAGGGCGGAAACAAAGATGTTGAAATGAAGCCTGTCGAAAAAACAGATTGCTTCAAACAGCGTGGGTCCGGAAAGAATGCACACATCGTTCAGGTTAAGGAAGGCACACTTGATTCAAAATTGTTTTAATAATAATCGGAATCCGTCATATATGGGCGGATTCTTTTTTGTGTTGAAAAAGAAAAAAATTATGGTATAATAAAAGAAAAGGAGCTAATTTCTATGAAAGCATTATTATGCAAACTTCTTTCGGGTGTAATTACGCTGATTTCACTGATAGCCTTTGCAGTCAATCAGCCGACAATCCCAAATCCGACAAAAAAGGTTGATATGTCAAAATTTACGCTCACCTTTGAGGATGAATTTGAGAACGAGCTTGACCGCAGTGTTTGGTCGGGACACTATACCTATGGTGACAAATCATCAGTTCGCAAAGGCTCATATTGGAACAATTATATGGCTTATACCGAGAACGGGAATCTCATTATTCCGCTTAGATATCTCCCTGACGGCATGGGCGGCACGGGTGCAGGCTGGTACACGGCAGGCCTCGATACCGATTCCGATGCGCCAAACGGCTTTTCGCAAAAATTTGGCTATTTTGAATGTCGCTGTATTCTTCCTAAGGGTGTCGATATCTGGAGCGCGTTCTGGATGATGAATGAAAATGTTTACACGGTTGACGGCTCGGGTCGTGACGGCACAGAGGTTGATATAATGGAAAGCTTCAGCTACGGAAAACGTATCTCAAATGTCATTCAGAGCAATCTTCATTGGGACGGCTATGACGAAGCTCATCAGACCGGAAAAGCGAAGAAGGCATATGTCATCGGTAACAATCCGTATGAGGAGTTCAATACATACGGCTTGGAATGGAACGAAAACGAGTATATTTTCTATGTCAACGGCAAGGAATACTGTCGCTCAAATGCCGGCGGAGTATGTCAAAATCCGCTCTATCTTATTCTTTCGGTTGAGATGTGGGGCGAGAACGCAGTTCCCTTGGACAGAGATGCCGACAGCGCTCCGGCGGATTATATTGTAGACTATGTAAGAGCTTATCAGTACAATGATTTGCTGAACAAATAAGCTTTAAATATAAAAACAACCTCCTAAGGCGTAGTGAAAAAGCCTTGGGAGGTTGTTGATTCATTCTAAAAGACAAAATCGCTTTGCCAGATATCAACGTCAAAGTCTTGGAAAACATCCTTGAGACGCTTATGAATATCGTCCTTTGAAATTCCTTTTTTCAGTATTACTTGCAAGAATCCGCCGCCGCCTGCGCCGCATATCATCTTTGCATCGGTGAGGTCATCTACGGTCATGATTATTTGATCAATAAGAGTGTTAGTGCTGCCGCCGTCTATCATTTTGGACAGCCCCCAATGAGCATTTAAAAGGCTTGCAAATCCGTCTATATCGCCTCGCTCAAGCGCGAAACGCATGAGCGCCGCAACTTTTTGAATATTGCGGTGAGCTTCAAGACTTCTCGGCTCATTGCCAACGTAGCTACCGACAACATCACGCAACAGATTTCTTGCCAAACGTCGCTGACCTGTATAAATCACAGCAAAGCGCTCGGAAAGCTCTTTTTTTGTGCTTTCGCTCAGAATTACATGATCAACGTTGATTTTTTGCTCGATCCCTGAATCGGAGGTTATGAATTTAATTCCCGGGGTTATGCCGCCGACCTGATCCTGCCAGCCGCCGCCCGTGGACATGATCTGCTCCATTGCGAGGACGGTTGAATAAAGCTTGTCGTCATCATATTCAATGTGCATGAACTCGAAAACTGCTTTGACCGCTGCAGCCGAAAGAATCGAGGACGTACCGAGTCCCGAGCCTTTGGGAACATTCGTAACTTCCGAGTGCATCTCAAATCCGCCGCCGAGACGGCTGAGAATATCGTCAAGACTGCCGCCCGATTTCGGAATTATTCCGCAGGCAAGCAGGCACGCCTTTTGAAGCGCAAACGGGTCAAACGGATCCCCCGTATTCTGTAAGGGTTCTATGTTGTCAAATTCACCGTGAACGTCCATATCGCGGCTGTCAAATACAATTTTGTGTTCGGAAATCTTAACAAGTCTGACCTCAACAGGCAGTTCGCCGTTGAGCGAGATGGCGGCATTTAGAACTACGCCGCCGTGCTCAAGGCAATGCGGGCAGGTGTCTGTCCAGCCTCCGCCCCAATTGACACGAAGCGGAAGCTTGACTACCGTTTCGTTTTCTTCAATTTTACATTTTGAGTTAAAACGGAGCTCCTTCATTGTGCTGCTCAGAACTGTATCCGCAATCAGCTTAAAGCATTTGGCAATGTATTTTTCATCATTGAATACCGTTCCGAGGTAGTAGTAGAGCCTTATGGCATATGAAAAATCCGGAAGACTTGAGGTATCGAGCTTGTTGAATTCCTTTTCGAGCCACTGAGACTGAATAGTGGTGAGTTTATCTGCTTTGAGGATTCCGAAGCACTTACTTGCAGGCTTGCCTTCAAGTATGTAGTTCTTGAATTCGTCCATTCTGACAAGCTCCTCCATACGCTTTGTCCAGTCTATCACGGCGTCAGGATCGGCATCGTTGAAGCCCGAGCAGAGAGATTTTTTTGTTGATTTCAGCCATGCTCCGGTATTTTTTGACTCATTTACAATTATATCATAAAGGTTGAGCGCCGCATTAACAGCCTCATTAACAGTCTTACATTCCGGATAAAGCTTTGCGTTCCAAAGGGTGTGCTCGTCGCCGTCATCCCACAAATCGCTTGTGTGCAGAGAAAGTCTATCGGCAATTTCCTCAAGATTTCGACCGAAAACCATACCTTTTTTCGGATTGTCATGTATATCCATTATTCGGCAGACAAAACAACCGTCAGTCTGCTTCAAGCCATGGATAAGCACATTATCCGGAATAATCTCGTCGTGAAGGTCGATAAAGCTGATATAGCAGTTCTTTCCTACAACGGCTTTGGAATGAATATATGAAACTTCAAGATAAGAACCGTCGCCGATAACGGCACCCTCTGAGCGAACGGAATTATATGCTGCAATGTCAGGGTCGGAAATGCTGCTGTTGATTTGTTTTTTCCAGCCGAGAGAGCTGTATTCCTCAACACCCTTAATCATCAGCTTCATAATTTCCGGGATTGAGCCGAAATGAATGAAACGTGCAGGGGAGAGGTTGAGCAGCTTCATATTATATTGACCGATTGCCGACCAAAGTGCTGTCCTTGCCGCTGTCAGCTCATCGCAGAAGCTACCCTCGGGACTCTGAGTTAAAAAGTTTTCAAGGTCGGATTCTTCGGCAAGGCAGTAGGCTATATCGCCGTAAAGGGAAAGCCTTGCTCTGTCATTAACCATGATATCGTATTTCTCGTCGGTATCAACCGTCCCGTAAAGCTTTTCAAGAATATTCGGGCTGAGCCACAACGCTCCCGTGTCGATGCTGCACTTGTTTCTCTCGTCAACCGCACCCTCTGCTTTGAGAATTTCAAGGGTCTGTTTGTGAAGAAACTTTTTGACATTGCCACGTTCGCTTTTGAGGTATACCCCGTGATTTGTTGCAACTTCCGAGTCCTCTTTAAAGCTGATAACAGCGGCATTCGAGGATCCGAAATCGCACATAAGCGGATTGAAAAGCAGAGTAACATCCCCGGAAAGAAGAAGCATACCGTTTTTCAGGCGTCCGGGAATACTTGCCATGGAAACCATGAACATATCAAAAAGCGTTGCCGGCAAACCGCCGAACGAGGTCGGAATTGGGCTGAAAAGCTTACCGAGAGCGCTGTATTGCGGAGTTCTCGAGCTGTTGCCGCCTGCATGGATAACCATAATTCTTTTGCTCGACAAATTGCCGTACAGTCTCTTTAATTCACGGATAACGGAGAGCGTGGAGCCTGCCGAGCCGACACGCTTATTTTCCCTGTCCGAAACAACAAGAAAATCGGTATAAGGCGAAACTCTGCCGACGGAGCGTCTGTATTCTATTTGCTTGCGGTATCCGTCGGCTTGTGCGGTGTTGCTTGCCGTTATTACAATGCAGTCCCAATGCGGAAAATTCGGATTGCTTACCGAGCGGTCAAAATCCGCCTGCGAATCCATGAGAGACTGCTGCAAAAACAGCGACACCATAGCCGTATTTGTCAGTTTATTTGAAAAAACGTTATCGGACATAGGTTACCTCCTACGGTTCTTTTACGTCTTGCTGATTCTTGATTTAAGCTTATGAATTCTGCCGAAGAATAGCTCTTTTTCGGCTTTGTTTGCGCCAAAGGTAAGCATACAAACGGCGAGAATCACACAGAATGTAACTCCTCCGGCCAAAAGGGAAAGGAAGCTGTTATGAATGAAATAAGAAACGGCTGCGCTTCCGAGACAGGAAATGATCATGCTTGGCAGAATTCCTTTAAATGATTGACCGAAAAGAAACATTACGTCAATGTGAATGGCTTTTTTATAGTAAATGTTCATCAGTATGATTTGACCGATGATTGTGAAAACCGCCGTTGCCGCCGCCGCACCGAACATGCCCCAGTATTTTATCCACCAAATTGTCAGAAGAATATTGCCGACAGCCGTTACTCCGAGACATAATGAGCGGACATGCCTTTTACGCAGGACGTCGAGAATGTTAACGATAATTCCGTTTGACATATTTATAAACATCGGAACCATTATCATAATGGCTATAATCCATGCGTCGAGATAATCCGTGCCGTAAACTATCGAAATAAACGGACGGCCGACTGCAATAAAACCGAAAAGAACCAATCCTCCGACGATTACAACAAGCCTGCAGGGCTGAACAAGGGTTTTTGTGAGTTCTGAACCCTCCTTGCCGTTTCGCATGTCCTTGGCAACCTGCGGCATGTACATTGAAATCGGTATGGTGGTCATGGCTGAGAAGGTTGAATAAATGTACATTGCAACCGAATATACCGATACCGCTTCGGGGGACATGACGATACCTATTACGAATTTATCAACATTGTTGTTAGCCATGTTGACAATCGTTTGCAGAAACATAGCGAGAGCCAGCGGAAGAATCTGACGGAAAATTCCGACGTTAAAGTATTTAAAAGTGAATTTAACCTTTAATTTTATTATACAGTAGAAAATTGTAAAAATAAAAATGCAAATTGTGAGCACTGTGTCTATCGTGACAAGCACTATGGCACTGTGCTTTACGATCAGGAGAGAAACAACAATAATCGAACGGACAATAAGATAGGTCAGGGAAACGATTGAGCCGAGGCTGTATCTTTCAAAGCCGAGGACAACACCGTTAAGGGTTTGCACAAGAAAATTGAATACAAGCTTCACGGCAGATATAATAAAAATTAACTTGCCTGTTTCTATTTGTTCGGGAGTAAGGGATTTGTGATATATTGTACCAATCAAAAGATAGAATATGAATACACCGATACATATGAGCGCCGAAAGAATACAGGTTGTCGTCCAAACGGTGGAAATATTTTTTCTGATATCGTCGTTTTCCGTACCGTCCTTTTTACAAAGAGAAATGTTTCTTGTCATTATCGTACCTGTTCCGAATTCAAACAGGGTCAGATAGGTAAGAAACGATGTCATGGTCTGATAAACGCCGTAGTCGGTTTTGCCGAGCATTCTAAGAATAAATGCGGACATGAAAAAACCGATGACGGTGTTAAGAATTGTATAGATATATGAAATTGCTATTCCTTTACCTCTGCGATTCATTTTGAGTCTCCGATCTTTTGCTTAATTCGACGGTATTTGCCAATCGCTCTTGTAATCAGTGTGTGACGATTGGCTGCATCATGAAGTAATGCAGATATCGAGGCAGTGCCGTTAAAATTGTCAAAGAAATAATCTCGGTTTAAGTTGTAACCGGTTTGAATGTACATTGAACTGTTTTCACGCAAAGCATCATCTTCGCTTACTTCTGTAAATTCAATGTCACAAAGGCTGTTAAATGTGCTTATCGCCTTTTCGCTGTTGATAAAAGCAAGCGTTATGCCTGTGTTGTCATTCATTTGCGGGGTTACTTTTTCGCAACCCCAAAAATCTGCCATTGTGAAGTCGGAAATACGTTCCAGCTTGCGGAAAGGGCATTTAAAACAACTTTTTCGTATGGTTACACTGTGAACAAAAGCGCTCATATAAGGGTCATCAACAACGGTTTGACAGTATTTATTTCCGTTTGAAAAATCAACGGAAAAAGAATATTTTTTCCAGCCGGATATTTTATTTCGGAAGCTCACCTTATCGGAATGTGCATTGTTCTTTTCTTCAAGCTCTGAAATATACGCACTCCAAACAGCGGGGGAGGGAACGCCGTGACATATCATATCCACGGTTAAAAGATTATCATATTTCTTTTTAAGATATGCACTCAGTCCTTCAATTTGACACGGTGTGCCGGAAAAGAGAACAGGGCGCCCCGACATCAAATCTTTTTTTATTTCTCTGAAAAGATTTGCGTTATCTTCGCATTGAACATATTTTGACCCGCGCAGCTTTCCGATATCCTCTGCTTTTTCAATGCCGATGTGTTTCACGGATTTAAAATCCGATGAAAATGCCGCACCGTAAACAATTCCTCCCTCGGCAATAACCTTTGAAGCGAGAACCGAGAAAAATCCGCCCGAGGAGCTGCTCATGCGAACCGAGCTGTCGGTTGTTCTTACTGCATATATTTTTGAAGCCTTTGAACGACTGCTTTCGTTTAAAACGGGGCACATCGAAGCACACGCTCCGCACTCGGTGCAAAGCGAGAAATCAACCTGTGGGTAACGAAAGCCATCTTCGTCGGAACAAAGAGAGATTGCGTTACGAGCGCATACGGCAGAGCATGCGGCACAGCCTGTACAGTTTTTCGGTGCTTTAATCGGCTTCATATTTTTACCTTCCGAAGTTTGAAATAAGATCCTTAGCGGCGCTTTCCGCCCTCTTTTGATATTCGGGGATTACTTCCTTCAGTCTATTATGAATAATTTCCTGATTTTGCTGCAGCCATTTGAATTCATCAAATACCTCGTCGGCTGATTTTAATTCCTGGACCGGAAGAACATAGTGTTTATAATCACCGAAAAGGTCGGTTGCAATTCCTTTTGACTTTATTGAGTAGCCGAGAACAAGAGTCGGAACAAGGCTGGAATATGCCGCAATAGACGCATGGGTTCTTGCAGCAACCAAAAGAGAGCATTTTGAAATAATGTATTTCAGTTGGTTACAGCTGTAATCCTCTTTTGGAAGCCGTACACGGTCATTGCTTTCAAATCGCTGTTTTAAAATATTGAGAGGTTCATAGTCCTGACCCTTAAAATCGTTCATATAAACATGAGGGATAAGTATTATGTTCATATCGGTATGAGCGAGAAGGTCTTCAATAATTTTTATGCATCCGTCAATAACAAGCATATGATCCGGATTTTCTTCCATCGAAATGGGACTGAGATTTATCCCGACAACGCCTTTTTTCCACCAGCTTTCATCTGTTTCAACAGCTTCGGGCTCGAGGGTAAACGCAGGGTCGGCTGTCAAAAAGAGCTTGTCTTTGTCAAAACCGGAGTTAAGCATGATATTATATGTCATTTGTTCTCTGATATAAAGTCTGTTATATGATAATAGGGCATTCTTTATCCTTTCATTTCTTACCGCAGACTCGTCAATAGATGCTGCCCAAAGAACAAGAGGGATTTGTTTTATTTTGCAAATGCGAACAAGAGCATCATGTTCAAGCAAAACGCCGTAGCAATATGTGTCGCCGCCGATGTGAACGGCAATGTTATCTTTAGCGGATTTTAAAAAGTCCTTTTGTCTGAGCATTTCGTAAGGAACCGTATTGTGAAAAACTTTATTCCATGCTGCTTTGAAAAAAAGCGACGGTTTGCTGTTCAATTCACGGAATTTCAGCACTTCATCATAATATTTAAAATCCTGATTTTCTTTAAACTCGTTCTCACTTCTGACTGTCAGTGATGTTTTAACATTCAATTTGCGAAACATGGCTGAGACTGACTTTGCAATTGCCTCAGTGCCTCTGTTTTCGCGACCCGTATAGCCGCCCATGACGATTTTTTTCATTCGTGCCGCTCCTCTTTATTTTGATTGATATATCGGTTTTGCAATGCTGCACGGACCGAATTCGTATAATGATTTTATATCTTTACCCTCAAGAAGGAAATTTGACAGATGAATAAAACGCTTTGCTGCTTCCTGAGGAGACCAATTTTGTGTAATTGTGTAATATGCTTCTTTGCCGTATTTTTTGCAAAGCTCGGGGTTATCCGTCATAGTTCGCAGCAGAGAATACATCTCATCAATTCTGCCGTTTTGATATACTCTGCCATTTATGCCGTCTTTCATCATAAACGGAACCGCGCCTATAGCACGATTTGTAAGCACGGCACAGCCGCTGTTCATTGATTCATTAAGAACTGCGCCCCAGCCTTCGTTATAGTCGCTTGTGAAGAGGTAAATTGACGATTTTTCCATTAATCTGCGAACTTCGTCCTGCGAGAGCGCACCTGTAAATTTTACGCAGTCATCAAGACCGTTTTTACTTACTTTTTCTTTCATTTTAGAAAGCAACGGACCGTTTCCGACCATTGTGAGTTTGAATTGAATCCCGTCTTTTTTCAATCTTCTCGCCATTTCTATTGCGTGTTCACTGTGCTTTAATTCGATAAATCGACCTGCCCACATGAGACTGTTTGTCTCTTTCTCCGAAAGCAGTTTATCAATATTGTCATATTTAATTACTTCGGGAAAATATCCCCATTTGAACATTTTGTCGGGGTAGGCGTGTATTATACGGCAATCCCCGGCAACGTAACCTCCGGCACAGAGCAGATAGAAATTCTTTTTTGCATATTTTGTGTGATAATTGTATGAATTTTTAAGAACTCTCGGATCAAGGAGTCGGATATATCCCTGTTTGAATAATCTTTCAAGATATCGGAATGTGATTTTATCGGTATTCTCGAGGCGATTTTTTATCCACTCGGTTGATGAACCGCCCTGTATTACGATATCGGCATCGTCGATGAGCTTTTTGGCAAGCTTCTTTTGTTCCTCGCCGTCATAGGTGCAGACGATAAAATCTGTCTCTTATACACATCTCCGAGCCCACGAGACTCGACGTCATCTC
>ENA-UAIQ01000028-UAIQ01000028.1-human-gut-metagenome-genome-assembly--contig:-NODE-28-length-48483-cov-7.547927_pt1 | contig 48483 bp, 53 predicted proteins | sample MGYA00244420_ERZ654391 | MGnify/ENA primary metagenome ERZ654391 (study PRJEB26926, sample SAMN06165002) | human gut metagenome | biome: ENVO:00009003; feature: ENVO:2100002; material: ENVO:00002003... | reverse complement strand
CAACAGCAGGCAATCGTGGAGCTGCAACAGCAGGCGATTGTGGAGCTGCAACAGCGAGAGGAAAAGCGTCCGTAGGGGAAAACGGTTTAGCTGTTGCGAGAGGTAACAACGTCAGAGTCAAGGGCGGTCTCGGTGCAGTCCTTGTTATCGCAGAAGAAAACGAGTCTGATTATGATATTAAAGAGTGGGCGGCCGTTTTAGTTGATGGCGAAACAATCAAAGCAGATACATTCTATATGCTAAAAAACGGTGAGTTCGTGGAGGTGAAATAACTTTCACTTACCGTTAAAATATTAAATTTAAAGGAGATTTTTACAATGCTTGAAATGAACATAACAATTACAGCCGCAGGACTTGAGGCGGCAATCAACAACCTTGCAACCGCTATCGGTGGAAATGCCGCTGCGAATAAAGCGGAAACAACAGCGATGACAACTGATCAGACTACACCGACTGCACCGTCGATACCCGTTGTTCCTACTATGCCTGCACCTCCTGCGGTGCAGCCCTCTGTACCTGTAAACCCGACGCCGATTCCGACATCTGCGCCTCAGTACACATTTGATATGATTTCAACCGCAGGTTCGGCACTCATCGATGCCGGAAAGATAGATCAGCTTGTGATGTTGCTCGGCAAATTCGGCGTGCAGAGCTTGACCGATCTCAATCCCGAAAGCTACGGAGCGGTCGCAAATGAGCTCCGTGCGCTCGGTGCAAAGATCTAACGGAGGTTGACTGTAATGGACAGAATAGAACTCAAGGTGTACAAGCCTAAAGCAAAAGAGGAACGCCGATGTGTTCAGATCAGCGGCGAGGCGGACGCAATTCTGCGCCGCTTATGCAGAGCAACAGGGCTTTCAAACGGATACATCGTATCACAGATGATTATACAGGGTGAAAAGCTCGTTGATATCGTGGAGGTGACCGAATAATGCCTACACCTGAAGTACATGCACTGCTTTCCGCTTCATCTGCTTCAAGGTGGCTGCATTGCACGGCGGCACCTCGTTTTGAAGCACAATTCCCCGAAAGTACGTCCGAATATGCGGAAGAGGGAAGATTGGCGCACGCTATATGTGAGCTTAAAGTAATCAAGCATTTTACCGTCGCAATTAAGCCCAGTACATTCAGATCCCGGCTTAAAAAGCTGAAAGAAAATCCGCTTTATCAGGACGAGATGGACAAGACGTCTGATTTGTACTTGGAACATCTCGCCGAAAAGGCTATGCGATATAACACGAAGCCGAATGTTGCAGCAGAAGTAAAAGTCGATTTTTCGGAATATGTACCCGAGGGTTTCGGCACATGTGATTGCATTATGATCGGCGGCGATACGCTGAGTATTACCGACTATAAACACGGTAAGGGTGTTCCTGTTTCTGCCGAAAACAATCCGCAAATGAGACTGTACGCCCTCGGAGCCTTAAAGCGATATAAACCCGTTTACGGCGACAGTATCAAAAAGGTTTGTATGACGATAGATCAGCCGCGAATTCAGTTCGAGCCCGACAGTGAGACAATAACGGTTGAAGAATTACTCGCTTGGGGCGAGAGCATTAAGTCGACGGCGGCAAAGGCATATATGGGCCTTGGTGAATTCGTGCCCGGTGAACATTGCCGCTTTTGCAGAGGCAAGGCAAAATGTAAAGCCCGTGCCGATCAGAACACAGCACTGGAAGAATTCAAAAACTGCACACCGCAGAATAAGGCTAATGCGGACGGTGACAATGTCCTTTCCGATGCCGAAATCGGCGATTTACTTATAAGAGGTCAGGAGCTTGTAAAGTGGTACAAAGACCTTGAAGAATACGCACTCGGAACCATTCTCGATGGTGGTTCGATACCGGGTTGGAAAGCTGTCGCAGGCAGAAGCAACCGAACCTTTACCGATGCCGATGCGGCGTTTAATGCCGCAATGGCGGCAGGATATGACAAGTCGCTTCTGTATGACCTCAAGCCCAAAACGCTCACCGAGCTTGAAAAGCTCATGGGCAAAGCGGAGTTTGCGGATAAGCTCGGCAGCTTTGTTGTAAAACCGCTCGGCAAACCGACGCTTGCTTTATTCAGCGATAAGAGAGAGGCATACAATCCCGCTGCTTCGGATTTCGCAGAGGTGACGAAGAATGGCTGAGGTTATACATTTTCGGGACGGTAGTTCAGAGGCGGTTCTTACGGATAAGCCCACGTTTATCGAAAGATGTATCTGTGAAAAACTCGGAAAGGAAACTGCTGACTTTATTTCAGACTATATCAAAGAATTGTTAGATGAAATCGAGCATTACGAAATCGCACTGCTTGAACCCGAAAGAACCGCGGACGGATATCTTACCCTGTGTCAAGACACTTTGACTGCGTTAGGAGAGTTAAGGCTTCTTGTATATGAAAGCCGGATTAACAAAAACAAAATACAAAAAGCTGTTGACAGCGCTTACAAAAGACTGCAACAAAATTTATAAATAAAAAAGGAGATTTTATCATGTATCAGAATATTGCAACAAAAGTATTAACAGGAGAGGTCAGACTTTCTTATGCTAACCTCACAACGCCGAGAGCACCGCAGCAGGGCGGCGAACCGAAGTACAGCGTAGCGCTGCTTATACCTAAGACGGACGCCGCTACGATTGCTAATATCAACGCTTCAATTAAGGCAGCATATGAGGACGGTGTAAGCAAGAAATGGGGCGGTGCTCACCCTACGCCGAAAACTATCTTACATGACGGAGACGGCCTCAGAGAAAACGGTACGCCTTACGGTGACGAATGCAAGGGTCATTATGTTATTACGGCAAGCACAAAGAACAAGCCACAGGTCGTCGGAATTGACAATATCGAATGCGAGCTTGCCCCGTCGGACATTTACAGCGGTATGTTTGCACGTGTAACCGTCAATTTCTTCCCGTATAACACCGCAGGCAGTAAAGGCGTCGGCTGCGGTCTCGGTAATGTGCTTAAAACCCGTGACGGTGAGCCTCTTTCAGGCGGCGCTTCGGCGGCAAGTGACTTTGCTGATCTCGGTCAGTCTTTCAGTACGCAACAGTATCCGCAGTCACAGCCGCAACAGGCGGCAGCTCCCGTATTTCAGCAGGCACCGTATAGCCCCGTGACGCCGCAGCAGGCAGTACCGCAGGCATACGCCGCACCGACACAGCCGCAGAGCCGTCCTGCAGTAAATCCGATAACAGGTCAGGCTTGGTAAATCCAAAAGGAGGTAAAAGGCAATGGATCATCTCAGTATTGATCTTGAGACCTTTTCAAGTGTGCCGATTCAAAAAGCCGGAGCACAGAAATATATTCAAAGCCCCGACTTTGAGATCCTTCTCTTTTCTTATTCTCTCAACGGCGCAGAGCCTGGTTGCTGTGATTTTGCACAGGGCGAATCACTCCCGCAATGGGTTATGGACGCTTTGCTTGATCCGCATTGCCTGAAGCACGCATACAATGCGCCGTTTGAGTGGGGCTGCCTGTCTAAATTTTTAGGCAGGCAGTTGCCGCCGTCACAATGGCGCTGCACAATGTTTCACGGCTTGTATGCAGGATATACAGCAGGGTTGGACGCAACAGGCAGGGCTTTAGGCTTGCCGGAAGATAAGCGCAAGCTTAATACGGGTAAATATCTCATACGTTATTTCTGTGTACCATGTGCGCCTACAAAAAGCAACGGCGGAAGAACACGCAATTATCCGTACCACGACCCTGAACGTTGGGAGCTGTTCAAGGAATACAACCGACAGGACGTAATTACGGAAATGGAGATTGAACGCAGATTATCCGCTGTCAAAATTCCCGATTTTGTTCAAAAAGAATGGGAAACGGATCTGATAATAAATAGCCGAGGCGTTGCGGTTGATATGGATATGGTGGACGGTGCGCTTGAACTCGGATCGACCGTGCGTAACACACTTACGGAGGAGGCTGTACAGATATCGGGACTTAGCAATCCTAACAGTGTCGCACAGCTCTCCTCTTGGCTTGAATCGGAAACAGGAGAAGCAATATCGGGACTGCGTAAGGATACAGTGGCGAAAATGCTTGCCCGTGACAATAATACACCTGAAGTTCGGCGTATGCTTGAAATCAGACAGGAGCTCGGCAAGACAAGTACGAAGAAGTATGATGCTATTGAGCAGGCGGTATGCTCCGATAACCGTGTTCGAGGTCTTTTGCAATTTTACGGAGCTAACCGTACAGGCCGTTGGGCGGGTCGTTTTGTGCAGGTTCAAAATCTTCCCCGTACCTATACAGAGAATTTGGAGCTTGCCCGAAATCTTGTTAAAGACCGTAAGCTTGATAATCTGAAACTTATATACGGAAGCGTGTCCGATACGCTGTCACAGCTGATACGCACGGCTTTTGTTGCCGCTCCCGGCAATGTACTTATTGACGCCGATTTCTCGGCTATCGAAGCCCGTGTTATATCGTGGCTTGCAGGGGAGGAGTGGAGGCTTGAGGTTTTTCGCACCCACGGCAAGATATATGAGGCCTCCGCATCTCAGATGTTCGGAGTGCCGATAGAAAAGATTAAAAAGGGAAATCCCGAATACTCGCTCAGACAAAAAGGCAAGGTCGCCGAGCTTGCACTCGGCTATCAGGGCAGTACAGGGGCTCTTATCAATATGGGCGCACTCGATATGGGAATACCCGAAGACGATCTTCCCGATATTGTGAGCCGTTGGCGTGAAGCTAATAAACGCATACGGGATCTATGGTACAAGGTTGATTCCGCAGCCGTGCAGGTTATTGTACAGGGTGGAAGCGTAGGAGTGAACAGCCTTATTTTCTCTCACGAATGGGACGCTAATCAGAATACCGATTATCTGACAGTCACATTACCGAGCGGAAGAAAGCTGTATTACAGCGCTCCACAGATAGGAGAAAATCAATGGGGAAACCCCTCCATATCGTATATGGGTATGGATCAGACGACAAAGAAGTGGAAGCGCATTGAAACCTACGGCGGAAAGCTTGTTGAAAACTGTGTACAGGCGATTGCCCGTGACTGCTTGGCGCAAGCCATTGAACATCTCGAAGCGGCAGGTTTGCCCGTGGTGTTTCACATTCACGACGAGGTTGTTATTGACGTTAAACCGTGGGCGGACAGAGACACTATGCTGAATACAGTCGTTAAAATTATGAGCCGCCCCGTTCCGTGGGCTCCGGGGCTTCCGCTGAATGCCGACGGCTGGGTTGGTACATTTTTCAAAAAGGATTAAGGAGTGAGCGTTTTGCAGAATGACAGAAAAATCAACATAGCTTCGGGCGCAAGCCGCAGAGCGACACTGTGGACGACACAAGCGCTTATGGTGTCGGAGTTGTGGGAAAGACTGAAGGTGCCCGTAAGAAGTTCGGAAACGCTTGCCGAATATCTTGATATGAAAAAGGCACAGCAGGACGATTTAAAGGACGTCGGCGGATTTGTCGGCGGCAGTCTGAACGGTACACGTCGCAAGGCGAACAACGTTTCGGGACGTGACATCATAACACTTGATCTCGATAATATTCCTGCCGGACACAAGGATGATATACTTCGCCGTGTTGATGCTTTGGGCTGTGGATACTGTGTTTACAGCACAAGAAAACATCATCCCTCGGCACCGAGACTTCGTGTGCTGCTGCCGCTTGACAGAACCGTAACGGCGGATGAATACGAACCGCTTGCAAGAAAAGCGGCCGAATACATCGGTCTTGAGTTTACCGATCCGACAACATTTGACCCGTGCCGTCTGATGTATTGGCCGAGTTGCTGTTCGGACAGCGAATATGTTTACATTGTCGGAGATAAGCCCTTTATTTCCGCTGACGGACTTCTTGCACAATATGCGGATTGGCACGACGTTAGCAGCTGGCCCGCAATGCCGGGACAGAACAAGTTTACTAAGCTGGCAGTCAAGCAGGGCGATCCCGAAAGCAAAAACGGAGTGGTCGGAGCATTCTGCCGCACATATGACATCAACCGTGCAATGGACGAGCTGCTTCCCGGTATTTATGAACCCGTTGACAATATGCCGGGTAGATATACATATCTCGGGGGCTCGACGACAGGTGGAGCGGTTCTGTACGATAACGGTAAATTCTTATACAGTCACCACGCAACAGACCCTTGCGGCGGACGTCTTGTCAACGCCTTTGACCTTGTACGTTTGCACAAATTCGCCGATAAGGACGACGAAGCAACAGCAGGCGCACCTACAAACCGTTTGCCGTCGTATTCGGCAATGTGTGAATTAGCTTGCGGATTGCCCGATGTTGCCGCACTCATTAACAAGGAACGTTACGACAGTGCTATAAAGGACTTCGGAGGTGTAAATGCCGACGAAAACGACGAGACAGACTGGATGATGTTACTCGAAAAGAACGTTCAGACGGGCGCTGTGAAGTCCACAATAGATAACGTTCGTATAATTCTTGAACACGATCCGCTGCTTAAAGGTAAGTTTGCCTTAAACGAATTTGCGGGCCGTGGTGAGGTTCTCGGTGCGTTGCCGTGGGATAACAGAGACAAACGCCGCTTGTGGGATGATAATGATAATCAGGGACTGTATTGGTATCTTGAGAGAGTGTACAAGATATCAGGCAACGGAAAGGTTGATGGTGCGCTTTCGCTCCATTCAAACGCTCACGCTTTTAACGATGTAAAAAATTATCTCTTGGGACAGAGCAGTAAATGGGACGGCGTTCCCCGTCTCGATACTCTTTTCGTGGATTATCTCGGTGCAAAAGATACGGCATACAACAGAGCCGTAACACGCAAGGCGTTTGTTGCCGCTGTTGCCCGTGCTATGAACCCCGGTTGTAAATATGACAATATGGTTATCCTTTCGGGGCCTCAGGGCATAGGCAAAAGCACCCTGCTTGATAAAATGAGCCGAGGCTGGTTCAACGACAGCATACGCACATTCGAGGGCAAAGAGGCATCGGAACTCTTGCAGGGCGTATGGATCGTTGAGGTGTCCGAGCTTGATGCATTCAGGCGTACAGACGTAAGCAGAATAAAGCAGTTTTTGAGCCTGCGTGCCGATAGGTTCCGCGCAGCTTACGGCCGTAACGTCAAGGAATTGCCCCGCACTTGTATTTTCTTCGGTACGACGAATACATCGGAGTTCTTGCAGGATACAACGGGTAACCGCCGCTTTTGGCCGATAGACACAGGCGAACAGGAAAACACAAAAAACGTATGGCAGGATCTTGAAAATGAAGTTGATCAACTGTGGGCAGAAGCATTCACACGCTGGCAGGCGGGCGAATCCTTATATCTTACAGGAGAGATCGCCGAAGCCGCAAAGGAAAAGCAGGAGGAACACCGGGAAGCGTCAAGTCGTGAGGGTATTGTCCGTGAGTTTATGGAGAGTGATATTCCCGACGATTGGAGTAAGTGGACGCTTGACAGACGCCGAATGTATTGGGGCGGTGTTACAATGGGCAGCGACAAAATCCGATTGGTAAAGCGTGATCGTGTATGTGCGCTTGAGGTTTGGTGCGAAGCGTTCGGTGGAAACATAAGGGACTTAAAAAACGCAGAGGCAAGAGAGTTAAACAACATAATGGCGGTTACACCAGGTTGGCAAAAAAGCAACAGCAGTATGAGGGTCGGTTGCTACGGTGTTCAGAGGTGTTTTGTTCGAAAAAAGATGTAACAATCTATGTAACAATCGGCGAAAAAACGTAACAATCGGTGTAACAATCGAAAGATTGTTACAAACGAAAATGTAACAAATATTGCTGGATTGTTACATTGTTACGCTAATTGTTACATTAGAAATCCCCATTTTTCAAGGCTTTCAAGGAAAATGTAACAATGTAACAATTATTACTATTGATTATTAAAATAGAGAGTTAGAGGGTAAAAATACTCTCTAATCCGCCTAATGTGACGCATATATACGCGCGCGTGAGAAAATGTTACATTTCATAAGGAAGGAGGTTTTTCGGTGCTTGAAAAAGAAGTCGAAAAATATTTGTGCAGGCAGGTAAAAAACGAGTTGTGCGGTTGGGCTTTGAAGTTTGTAAGTCCGGGTCAGAACGGTGTGCCGGACAGGGTTGTTCTCATACCGCAAGGCAGGATCTATTTTGTCGAGACTAAAGCCCCAAACAAAAAACTGCGAAAGCTGCAGGGTTATGTTTGCAATAAAATTCGGGCACTTGGTTTTTCTGTTTTGAGGATAGATACGATCGAGAAAGTAGACAATTTCATAAAGGAGGTGAGGACAGGTGGAATACAGACCGCATAACTATCAGGCATATTGCATTGACCGAATAGTAAACGATCCTGCGGTAGGATTGTTTCTCCGTCCGGGTCTCGGAAAAACGTCAATCACGCTTTCGGCGATAAATATTCTGAAATATTTCAAGTGGAATATTTCAAAGGCGTTGGTCGTAGCGCCTAAAAAGGTTGCCGAGGGTACTTGGAGTAAGGAGGCTGACAAGTGGGATCACCTACGACATTTACGGGTTGTAACGGTTCTCGGTTCTGCCGCAAAGCGTATAAGGGCTTTAAATACTACGGCAGACGTTTATGTTATCAATCGTGAAAACATTCCATGGCTGGTTGAATATTATCAGCAGGCGTGGCCGTTTGATATGGTGGTGCTTGACGAAAGCACGAGCTTTAAGAACGGTCAAAGTAAGCGCTTTAAGGCTATGAAACTTGTAAGGCGATTTTGTAAAAAGGTTGTGCTGCTTACGGGTACACCGTCCTCAAAGGGGCTTATGGATTTATGGGCGCAGATCTATCTGCTTGATGAGGGCGCAAGACTGGGTAAAAACATCACACAGTTTCGTGCGAGGTATTTTGATGCGAATACGCACGGCGGACATTTTACCGACTACAAGCCAAAGGAGGATGCCGAATCGGCGGTTCTTAACGCAATAAGCGATATATGCGTTTCGATGAAAGCCGAGGATTATTTGGAGTTACCCGATTGCATTGAACACGACGTTCCGATAGTGCTTGACGACAAGACGATGAAAGCATACACGCAGTTTGAACGGGATCTTCTTCTTGAGATCAACGAAGATGTCATTACAGCAGGCACGGCGGGAGTGCTGACAGGCAAGCTGTTACAGTTTTGTAGCGGAGCGGTTTACGACGACGAGCGGCGCACGGTACATATTCACGACTGCAAGATTGAGGCATATATGGAGCTGCTTGAAAGTCTGAACGGCGAACCATGCATAACGTTCTACGGATATCAGCACGACAGAGAGCGTATTCTTGAAGCGCTGAAAAAGACAAAACTCCGTGTGTGTGTTTACAAGGGCACCGATGATGAGGACGCATGGAACAGAGGAGAGATTGACGTCTTGCTTGTTCATCCGAGCAGCTGTGCATACGGATTGAACCTACAAGCGGGCGGTAGGCACATTATTTGGTTCACACCGAATTGGAGTTTTGAGCTTAACGATCAGGGCAAATGCCGCTTGTGGCGACAGGGTTCGCCTTATGACAAGGTGTATGTGCATTATCTGATTGTGCAGGGCGGCGTCGATGAGGACGTGCTTGCTGCAATACGAGAGCGTGCGGGTACGCACGAAACGGTAATGCAAATTTTAAAAGCAAGAATTAAAAAGGTCAAAAATGAAATTAAGCGTTGAAAGGAAGAATTATTTATGACTGATGAATCAAGAGAAGAAATGCAATTTGTGCAGGACCTTATGGCTTTAAAATTCGCCTTTATTGATGGTGATATTCAATATAAATCTGATAAATTTGGCGACAGCTATAAAATTTGGGCTTCACGAACTATTGATAATGCAATAGAACACATAGTGAGATCGAGAACAGATTATGAAGAAGCGGCGGACCTTTTGTGAGTTCTTGAGCAAAAAAAACGAAAAGGAGCGTGATTGACAGTGACAGCAAAGGAATATTTGTCGCAGGTCCGCAAGATTGATATTATGATCAACTATAAGCAGAAGCAGCTTGACGAGTTACAGCATACGGCGGATTCGGTTACGGCAAATGCAAGCTCTGAGAGGGTTCAGAGTTCAGGAACGCAAGATCGTGTCGGTCAGATTGTCGCCAAAATAGTTGATTTGCAGAATGAAATCAATCGAGACATTGACCGATTGGTTGACGTTAAACGTGAGATAATGACAGTCGTGGATCAGCTTGACCCTACTTGTATTGAGCTCCTCACAAAGCGGTATTTTGATTTTAAAACATGGGAACAGATCGCCGCAGAGATGGGCTATTCGTATCAATGGGTCTGCGGAATAGTTAACGGAAAACCCGGCTTACATATTCAGGCATTGGGAAAAGTTCAAAAAATAATTGATAAAAATTGATTTACTTGATAGAACTTTAGTATCCACCTGTGGTATGATATATGCTGAAAAATATGTCAATGAAGCTGTCGCACATCGCGGCGGCTTCTTTTTATGGTGTAAAATATGGACATTGAAAGGTGCAGGAAGTGTATATGGGCTGACAAGATAAATTCTCAGACGGTGTACTGCCTGTTCAAAAAGTGTATATACGAGCGTAAATGCAAAATTAAAGATAAGAAAAAATAGCAGACGGAGGTGATGTTCTGTGACCGAAAAACAAAAACGTTTTGCTGATGAGTACTTAAAAGATTGCAATGCTACAAGAGCATATAAGGCAGCATATCCAAATGTGAAAAAAGATAGCGTTGCCAGAGTAGCAGGTGCAAGATTGTTAACTTTTGTTAACGTAAAAAACTACATAGACGAGCAGCTTGAAGTGTTGCACAATGAGAGAACAGCCGATGCAGGAGAGGTTATGGAATATCTTACCTCCGTGCTTCGCGGTGAATCGTCTTCGGAGGTTGTAGCAGTTGAATTTATAGGAGACGGCATATCCCGTGCGAAAAAAATTCAAAAGGCACCTGATGAAAAAGAACGGTTGAAAGCTGCGGAACTTCTCGGACGAAGATATCGAATGTTTACGGATAAAGTTGATATGGAAGGAGCTGTGCCGGTGATTATTACCGGGGAAAATGAGCTTGAAAACTGAGGCAAGCAGGGTTTATCTTCCCGACGTGGTCGGCAGAGGATATAAGGACTTTTGGTGCTTTAAAGGCAGATACAGAGCTGTCAAAGGCTCCCGCCGTTCCAAAAAGTCAAAAACAATGGCACTTTGGACAATCTACAATTTGATGAAATACCCGGAGAGTAATATGCTCGTTGTTCGCAAAACATATCGAACGCTTAAAGACAGTTGTTTTACGGAGTTGAAGTGGGCAATCAAGCGGCTGAAGGTCGAAAAGCAATGGACTGTAAAGGAATCACCGCTTGAAATGACATATATTCCTACGGGGCAAAAGATTTATTTCCGAGGTCTTGACGATCCGCTGAAAATCACTTCAATAGCTGTTGAGGTTGGCGTTTTATCCTGGATGTGGATTGAAGAAGCATACGAAATCACCAAGGAGGAGGACTTCGATACCCTTGCTGAATCTATGCTCGGTGACTGTCCTCCGGGGCTGTTTAAACAAATTACATTGACCTTTAACCCGTGGAATGAGAAAACATGGCTGAAAAAGCGCTTCTTTGATGATCCTGATGAAGATACATTGGCAATAACAACGAATTACAAGTGCAATGAGTGGCTTTCTGAGACAGATATAAGCGTTTTTGAAAAGATGCGGGAAAGAAACCCGCGACGATATCAAGTTGCCGGATTGGGGGACTGGGGTATTGTGGACGGCCTTATTTATGAGAATTGGCGGGAGCAAAGCTTTACTCTTGACGGAATTAAAAACTGTAAATCGGCATTTGGGCTTGATTTCGGATATACGAATGACCCAAGTGCTTTTTTTGCCGGTTTTGTAGATCTCGATAACAGGCTGTTGTATGTATGGGATGAATTCTACGAAAAAGGAATGTCGAACAGGGATATATATACGACTGTTGTTCGTTGCGGATATTCAAAGGAGCGAATTGTGGCCGATTCGGCGGAGCCAAAGAGCATTGACGAGCTAAAAGGCATGGGGTTGAGAATATCCGGGGCGAGAAAGGGCAAGGACAGCGTCCTCAACGGTATTCAATGGATTCAGGACTTTGAAATTATTATCCATCCTCGGTGTGTGAATTTTATTACCGAAATATCGAACTACACATGGGATACGGACAAGTTTGGAAATAAGCTGAACAGACCGATTGACGCTTTTAACCACCTTATGGACGCAATGCGTTATGCTCTTGAATCGTACATTAAACAGAGAGGTTGGATTTCATAATGGACGAAAAAATAAAAGAATACTTTAAAATCAATAAGCTGCCGAAGCCGAACGTTATTAACTATGTCGGAAGCTGGGCACACGGTGATTGCTACGCCGTTACCTGCGGTTGGTTCAGAATAAAGAAATACTGCGTTTATTGTATAAAAGACGAAATTCATTCAGTACGGCGGAGGTGATCAGATGCTTAAAAACCTTGAAAACAGCGAAATTATAAATTTTATAAATGAAGATCGGACAAGTCAGAAAAAGCGCTTTGCTAAAGAGGGCGAAAAATACTACGAAGGTGAACACGATATAAAAAATTATCGTGTTTTTTACTATGATGCCGGAGGAAATCTTGTTGAGGACAAAATCAGATCCAATATCAGAATATCACACCCGTTTTTCACCGAATTGGTAGATCAGCAGGTGCAGTATATGCTTTCGGGTGACGGTGGATTTGTGAAGTCCGACAACCCGGAGCTTCAGACAGAGCTTGACGCATATTTCAACGAAAACGAGGATTTTACACAAGAGTTGTATGATACGCTGACAGGGTGTGTCTCCAAAGGCTTTGATTATATGTATGCTTACAGGAATGCAAGCGGTAAGCTCTCTTTTCAGAATGCCGATTGTGTCGGTGTTGTTGAGGTTGAGGCTAAATTTGCGAGCGACGGCAAGGATCACATAATCTATTGGTACATAGAGAGAATTGACAAGGACAAGCACTGTGTTAAGAGAATACAGGTTTGGGACGATTCTCAGACCTATTACTACACTCAGATTGAGGACGGAAAGCTTATCCTTGACGAATCAACCGATGAGAAGCCGAACCCTCGTCCGCACGTTATCTACAAAAAGGATAATGACGACGATACATATTATGAGGGCTTAGGATTTATTCCGTTTTTCAGACTTGATAACTGCCGTAAGCAGTTAGGCGGTTTAAAGCCGATAAAGGACCTTATCGACGATTATGATCTTATGGCTTGCGGATTGTCAAACAACCTCCAGGACGCCGCTGAATATTTGGTGGTTGTCAAAGGCTTCCAAGGCGACAATATGGAGGAGCTCATCGGAAATATCAAAAAGAAGAAGCACGTCGGCGTTGACGAAAACGGCGATGTTGATTTCAAGACGGTTTCCGTGCCGTATGAGGCAAGAAAAGTAAAGCTGGAGCTTGACGAAAAGAACATTTACCGTTTCGGCATGGGCTTTAATTCGGCTCAGGTGGGCGACGGAAACATCACAAATATCGTTATTAAATCACGTTATGCCTTGCTTGACTTGAAATGCAACAAGCTCGAAATCAGGTTGAAGCAGTTTTTGAGAAAAATCTTAAAAATCGTTCTCCAGGAGATCAACGACAAAAACGGCACCGATTATCAGCAGAAGGACGTTTATTTTGAATTTAAGCGTGAGGTTATGACAAATGCCCAGGACAACGCTCAAATCGAATTGACGGACGCACAGACCGAACAAACAAGGATCAATACGCTGTTAGGACTTGCGGCTGTTCTCGGTGATGAGACCGTTGTCCGGCTGATTTGTGACATTCTTGATATTGACTATGAAGAAATCAAAAGCAAGCTTCCCGAAAAGGACGATTATTTACAGACGGCATTAAATGAGGTTGAAACGGATGAACAAACGGCAGAAGCAAGTAATCCAATCACAACTGAATGACGAGAGGGCAACGCTGAACAAGCTAAAAGGGATTTACAAAAAAGCTCTTGACGATGTTAATGACCGTTTAGCTGCACTCAAAGGAAGAGCAGAGACGGAAAATCTGCAAAGTGTGATTTATCAAATTCAATATCAGGAAGCCCTCAAAAAGCAGATAAACGGAATACTTGATACTCTGAACGGCGATCAGTTCAGCACGATATCAGAATATCTTGCCAAGTCTTATGAAAGCGGTTTCGTAGGAGCGATGTATGACATTCACGGTCAGGGCGTGCCGCTGATATTTCCGATAGATCAGGATCAGGCCGTTCAAGCCGTAACGCTCGATACGAAGCTGTCAAAGCCGTTGTATAACAAACTCGGTGAAGATGTAAATCTGCTGAAAAAGAGAGTGGCAAACAATATATCACGGGGTATTGCACAGGGGCAGAGCTATTCCGACATTGCGAAGAATATCGCTGTCGGTATGGTCGGAAATTATGCAAGAATGAACGGCGGCGCATTGTATAACGCAATGAGAATAACGAGAACCGAAGCGCACCGAATCAGTCAGCAGGCGGCGTATGACGCACTGAAAAAGGCAAAGGATAACGGCGCCGATGTCGTGAAGCAGTGGGACGCAACGCTCGACAAGCGAACAAGACCGTCACACGCAAGAGTTGACGGCGAAATACGGGAGCTTGACGAGCCTTTCTCAAACGGACTTATGAAACCCGGCGATCCGAACGGAAGGGCGGCCGAGGTTATAAACTGTCGCTGTCAGCTTCTTCAGCGTGCAAAGTGCGCGCTCGACGCGGACGAGCTTGACGAGCTGAAAGACCGTGCAGCATATTTCGGACTTGATAAGACCGCTAACTTTGAAGAGTTCAGAAAAAAATATATGCCTGCAAGTATTGCAAATTCCGAAAATAGTGGTATAATATTAGCAAGAAATCTTGATCGAAAGTCATCAAATACAGGTGTATTTTCCAACCTCGGTGTAACTATGCAGAAGAAAGAGGTTAAAAGGATCTGCGAAGAATACGGATTTGATGTAAAGGGTCTTACATTTAAAATCCAAAGATCCGAACACCTGTTAAATTCATCATATTACGGTTCGACCGACTATGACAATATCGGAAGAATAGATTTGTTTCCAAATGCTTTTCAAGATGAAGAAGAGTTGATTAAAACTATTATCCATGAAAAATGCCATGTGGAGCAATTAAAACAATACGGGAAAAAGTATTGTTTAGAGCATTTAGCGGATATGGAAGCGGAAGCGTATCAGACCGAAGAAGAAATATTTAAAAAACTAACGAAAGGAGAGAAATAACATGAAATGGCTTAAAAATATAGAAAGTCTTTCTGAATGCGGCAAAGTTGGACCCTGTCCTTTTTGCGGAAGTAATGACACAAGTTACAATGCTAAGAAAGTTAATGGCGATATGGGTTATGTGGTTATCTGGTGCAATGAATGCAAGAAATCTCATGTTATTTCACGAGCAAATATAACCGAAAAAATGAATGACAGTCAAGATGTTCCAAAAGGAATATTTTAATTCGATGTTATAGCAACAGCACCCTGAGAAATCGAGGTGCTTTTTTCATGTCCGAAAACAAATAAGCGGGAGATTCTAACTTGAAAATATTTATATCACAGTCCATGGGAGGTTGTCGTGCGGGATATGATGTGGCACGGCTTTACGGCATTGAGATAAACGGTGAAGCGTCATGATTTGTCCGTATATTAAACCGACAGAGATTGAAACCCAATCGTGGTTTCAAAATGCCGATCCGTCAACACAGACGTTAACGGACGGAGTAACGATAACAGCAAGTACGGTTGTTCCTCAGAAATGCAGGGAGAATGATTGTGCCGCCTGGTATGACGGCAGATGTCATTATAATAAGTGAATATTTATGATTACGCTCTGCTTTTTAGCGGGGCGTTTTTCATGCAACAAAATATTGATTCAAGACATCTGAAAGGGTGTCTTTTTTCATATCTCCACTTCAAAAGTCAGTGGTAAAAGAGAGTAATTCAAATACAAGATGTAACTTGTAAAAATCATAATTTGAAAGGACGGTCATTGAGTATGACACTACAGGAAATTTTAAAGGCAAAGGGCCTTTCTGACGAGGACATCGAATCTGTTATCGACGAAATGAAGCAGAACAAGATTTTTACCGCTGCAGAGGAAAATCTTGATATTCGATACGGAAAACTGAAAGGTGAGCACGATACGCTGACACAGCAGTATTCACAGGCAAATGCGCTTATTGATCAGCTAAAGAAAGGCACAAAAGCCGACGAGGAGCTTCAAGGCAAAATAACAAGCTATGAAACACAGGTTCAGAGCCTGCAGGAGCAGCTTGCCGAGACGAAGCTCAAATCCGCTCTCAAGGTGGCGCTTCTTTCAGAAAAGGCGGAGGATGTTGACTATCTCACATTCAAGCTGGAAAGTAAGCTGAAAGACGAAAACAAGAAGCTCGAGCTTGACGAAAATGAGAACATCAAGGGCTGGAAAGATATTGTTTCAGGTCTTAAAACGCAGTTCCCAAACCAGTTTGAAAAAACAGCCGACAAGAAAATCATTGAGAACAAGCTGCCGAACAATTCGGACGATAAGGTTCTTACAAAGTCGGACATTTTGAAAATGCCATATACCGAAAGAGCAAAATTTCAGTCGGAAAATCCGACAGAATATGAAACAATAATGAAATCTTAAAAAGGAGACGAAAAATTATGCCAAACACAACTATGAATGATGTAATCAATCCCCAGGTTATGGGCGATATGATATCAGCAAAAACAGAAGCTATGCTTAAAATCACACCTTATGCAAAGGTCGATACTACGCTTCAGGGCGTTCCCGGTGACACAAAGACCGTTCCGTCCTGGAAGTATATCGGCGATGCGGAAGATGTTACAGAGGGCGCAGAGGTCGGACTTACCTCAATGAAAGCGTCAAGCACTACCTTTACAATCAAAAAGGCGATGAAAGCAGTCGGAATCACTCAGGAGGCAATCAACAGCGGTTACGGCAATCCCGTTGATCAGGCTGAGACCCAGCTTGCAAAGGCTATTGCCGGCAAGGTTGACAACGATGTCTTTGCGGCTGCACTCAAGACAAGTCAGGTAAGCGGCGACGGCTCGTCGGTAATTGCTTATTCGGGCGTTGTTGACATTGTTGACGTTTTTGACGAGGAAGAGATCACCGACAAGGCTCTTTTCATCAATCCTAAGCAGCTCACGAAGCTCAGAAAAGATACCGAATTTATTTCCGCCGATAAGTATAACAACAACGTTATGGTTTCGGGCGAAATCGGTATGATCTGTCAGACAAGAATCGTTCCGTCAAAGAAAGTTCCGAAGATTACGGCGAAAGTCGGCGCGTCGAGTGATCAGGGCGCAGTAAAGATTACTGCCGACAATCAGAAAACGTATGCAGGCCATGTTTGGGACGAAACAAACAAGGCTGTAATTACGCCTGCGGTTGACAGCTATGTTGTGCCCGAGACAAACGCTTACTACCTTTGCCCGTGCCTCAAGCTCGAGCCCGCCGATTCGGAGACAGAGTTCACGGAAACAGAGCTTCCCGCAGTTACAATTTTCCTCAAGAAGGATACACAGACCGACCATGAGTGGCTTCCGAGAAAGCAGACACACGAAATCACAACCGCAAAGTATTACGGTGTTGCACTCACAAACGAGGCTAAAGCCGTTGTCGGAAAGTTTAAGGCTTAAAGGGGGGCTGCCCTTATGATTTTGACCGTTGCAGAGCTCAAACAGCTGATAACAACGGATAAGCCCGAATTTGCCCTTCAAGTTATGCTTGAGGGGCTTGAAGAGCTTATTATCAAGTACACAAACAATAATTTCCGTAACCGTGTAACAGGAGAACCCGAATACCCGTCGAGCATTAAGACCGCCGTTGCTGAAATCGTTGCGTGGAAGCTCCGAAACGAGGCTATAAATTCGGACGAAACCGAGCATAAGCCGGTACAGTCCGAGACTATTTCCCGTCATTCGGTGACCTATGCGAGTGACAATACCGAAAGTGACATTGATGAACGCTTCGGCGCACCGAAAAAATATACTGCCGTTTTCAATCAATATATGAGGGCGAGGTTTTGATATGAGGAAAATCAAGGGCAATATTACCGCTCAGTTGCAGACAAAGACGGGAGCGGTTAAAAATGAAATCGGCGAGGTCGTTCCAAAATGGGAAACGGCATATACTCTCGTCGGTTTTCTTGATCTTTCGTCAGGCGATTCAAAGTATTCCTCATATAATGCCAAAATTCAGGAATCAACACATATTTTCGTTTGCAATTATCAAGAGCTGACTGCCGTTACGGCTGAAAACAGCAGACTGATAATCAATGGCAAGGTATATGACGTTATGCTGATTGACGATCCGATGGAGCTTCATTATCAGCTTGAGTTTTATCTCAAATTCACAGGAGGTCAGTAATGTCGGACGTTGAATTTCAGGACAATTCTTTGCAGGTCAAAGCTGCCATTGAGAGCGCCTGTATTGCCTGGCTTTACGAGTGGGCAGGCGAAATACGGTCACGAACGCAGAGAAACGCCCGTGTTGATACGGAGCGAACAAAGGGAAAATGGGACTATTTTGTTGATGCCAACGAGAAAAAGGCAGTCGTCGGAAATCCTCTTGAAAATGCAATCTGGGAAGAGTTCGGAACGGGTCAGTACGCTTTGAACGGTGACGGCAGAAAAACACCGTGGTATGTTCCCGTTGACGGATATTCGGGCAAAAAGAAGCCTACATATCAGGGAAAAGTAATCATTGTGTATGGAAAAGACGGTAAGCAGTTTTATAAGACCGACGGTAAAAAGCCGCAGCGAAATTTGCAAAAGGCTTTTGACAGTCTTAAAAACAAACTGCAAAAAGACCTTGAAGCCCGTATGAAAGGAATTGGTTAAATGTCAATTTCAGCATTAAAATTTATATCCGAAAAACTCGAAAGGCTGAAAATTCCGTATGCTTTTGAAGAATGGACAGCGAATGAGGTGCCCGACCCGTATTTCGTCGGTGAATACAACGAGGTTGAAAGCACTGAGCGAGAGGAAAACGGCTATCAGGAAACAACCTTTATTTTAACGGGTACAGGGCGAAAATGGCTCGGACTTGAGCAGGCTAAGGAAATTATTGAAAATAGCATAACAGAAACGGCGATTCTTCCAAACGGTAACGGAATCGCCGTTTTCTATTCCAATTCATTTCCTGTTCCGACGGGAGATGCGGAATTGAAACGAATACAAATCAATTTAACAATTAAAGAATGGAGAGTGAACTGAATATGACTATTGGTTCAGAGTTTAAAAGCTCGGGAATTACCGAAAATACGCCGAAAACCATAATGCTCGGTGCAGGAACAATTCATAAAGGTTTGGTGTTCGGTTATACCTTGCTTGAAGCAAAGCCCGAGGATTGGGAAACGGGCTTTGCAAATTATTATGCCAAGAGCACATCGGGCGGCAACGACGCATATACGAAGCTTACAGCAAAAACAGACTGGGCAGCTAACAAATATTACCGTCCGGGTTGGAATTTCAAGGAATCCCTTATTTGCGCTACTTCGGGCGGTTCAAAGGTTTCTATTACTCCCGAATTTTATGATGTGCCCGTTGACGGCGCACTTGTTAAGGTTAAGGGTCTGACCGTTAAGACGGGTGAAACGGCAAAAATGGAGGTAAACCCGATTGAGCTTACTCCTGCAATTCTCAAAATGGCTCTTATCGGCGACGAGAAGGTATCGGATATTGCTACGGGCTACAGTGAGATTACTTCGAGAGCTATCATCAATGAGGGCGATTATCTCATGCACATGGCATATGTCGGAAAGACAATCGAGGGCAATCCGATTATCATAATTTTTGACTATGCGCTTTGCACATCAGGTCTTGAACTTGAGAGCAAGAATAAGGAAGCAACGGTTCCGAAGTTCACGTTCGAGTGCTTCGCCAATCTTACGCCCGAAGCCGACACGCTTCCGTATCATATTTATTATCCCACGCCGCAGGCGTAAGAAAGGATTTTGAACAATGAGTGAAAAAAACTATGAGTTCAGAAAATTGAATTCCACAGACATTTTCCCGATGGCAACTTTAATTAACAAGATCGGTATCAGACGTTTCAAGGAGGCGTTTCAGAACGACGAGTTCAGAGATGCTCTGAGCGGTGAGGACAGCGATAACGCCCTTGAAAAGGTTGGAATCAGCGTCGCTTTTGACGTTGCAGGCATCGTCCTTGAAGCTCTCCCAAACTGTAAGAACGATATATACGGTCTTCTCGCCGATGTGTCAAATGTTGAGCGTGAAAAGCTTGAAAAAATGGAGCCCGCCGCTTTCTTTGAAATGATCATTGATTTTATCAAGAAGCCCGAGCTCAAGGATTTTATGAAGGTTGCCTCCAAATTATTCAAATAAGCGATATAAAATTTATGGACTTGCTATTCAGACGATATGCAAGTCCTTTTTTATTGCTTGATGAAGTTATTAAGAATAACCGCTTTTCGGAATTTGTTACCGAGGTGATGAAATCGGAAAACGAACGGCAGACCTGGGAGTTTTATCTCCACAAGGTATTCGATAAGTCGTATTCGGATTTTAAAGAATCGCTCGGCACAGTGGAAGGTACGGTTCCTTCTGAGGCGAATTTGGAAGCAACAGTAAAATCATCTGAAAACATTTTAAATAATTTCAAACCGATATAAGGGTGGTGAATTGATGGAATTATTTAAGCTATTCGGCACTATCGCCGTTAAGAACAGCCAGGCAAACGAAGCTATTGACGAAACAACAGGTAAGGCTGCTCAATCGGAAAGTAAAATGTCAAGTGCCTTCAAGAAAATCGGAAGTGCATTTACAAAGGCATTTTCTAACAACAGCAAAGTCAAAGAAACCTCGCAGTCCTTAAAGCAGTTGACCGAAACGGTTGATAAGCAGGAATCGGTTCTGACACAGTTAAAAAACAAATATCGAGATCTATACCTGACACACGGTAAAAATTCAACCGAAGCTAAAGAATGCGCAAAGGAAATTGACCGCCTTTCATCTGAGCTGAAAGAGAACAAAACAAAGCTTACCGAAGCGGAGAGAGCAGCAGATAAATTTGACAAAACCCTTGATGATGTGTCCGATTCGTCAAACGATGCAAGCAATTCAATGTCAGATTCATTCAAAAAAATCGGTGCCGCAGTTACAGCATATTTTGCGGTTGACAAAGTTGTTGATTTTGGCAAACAGGTTGTAGAAGCGGCGGCGAATGTTTCTGCCGAAGCGTCGGCATTTGAACAGATTATGGGCGGATATTCGGACACAGCTCAAAAGAAAATGAATGAAATCGCCGATAATACAGGCATGGTTGCGAGCCGATTAACACCGTATATGACAAGTATGACGGCAAAATTCAAAGGCTTGGGATTCGATATCGGAGAAGCGACGGACCTTGCGTCCGACGGTTTAAATCTTGCTGCAGATGCGGCGGCATTCTGGGATATGTCTCTTGACAATTCAATGTCGCATTTGAATTCATTTGTCAACGGCTCATACGAGGGCGGCGAGGCAATAGGATTATTTGCGAACGACACACAGATGGCTTCCTACGCTGTCAGCCAGGGGCTTGTTAAACAAACGAAAGATTGGGCAAGCCTCGATGAAGCAACCAAACAGGCAACACGACTTGAATATGCACAGAACATGATGAAAGCTTCAGGTGCTGTCGGACAGGCGGCAAAGGAATCAAGTCAGTATGCAAACGTTCAGGCCAATCTAAACGAGAAATGGCGGCAGTTTAAGGCTCAAATCGGTGAACCGCTGCTTGAAAATGTTGTTAATCCTGCAATGCAGAAGCTGAGCGGTTTGGTTGATAAAGCATCGACGGGATTTCAAGATCTGCAAAAATGGGTGAGCGAAAATAAAACGCTGCTTTCAGTGCTCGGAGGAGTCATCGGAGCGGTTGCTGTTGGAATGACGGCTTACAGCATTGCACAAACCGCTATGACAGTGGCTTCAAAATTACACACTGCGGCAACTGTGGCTGAAAAACTTGCCGTATTAGGCTTAAACGGCGCAATGCTTACAAGTCCTGTAACTTGGATTGTTGCCGGTATTGTGGCTTTAATTGCTGTTTTTGTGATTCTTTGGAACAAGTGCGAGGGATTCCGTAATTTTTGGATCAATTTGTGGGACAAAATCAAGACTGCGTTTGCTCCCGTAATAGAGTTTGTCAAAAGTTCATTTGAGAGCTTTAAGGAAAAACTGCAAACGGGAATTTTGCCGGCGTTACAGGACTTATGGACGGCGATCAAAGAAAAGGTACTTCCTGTACTCAGCCTAATATGGGACTATGTTCAAATCTACATACAACCGGCATTTGAATGGCTGAAAACAGGTCTTGGAAACATTAAGATTGTTTTCCAAACTATTTTCACAGTTATAAAAACAATCGTTTCAACCGCTTTTGAAAATATTAAAACAGTAATTACAACCGTATGGAATAACATAAAAATTGTTATTTCAACGGTTTTAGATGTTATAAAAAATATCATTAAGCTTGCAACGTCCATTATTAAAGGCGATTGGAAGGGTGCTTGGGAAGCTATCAAGGGCATATTTTCATCAATTTGGAACGGCATCAAAGGTATTGTTTCTAATGTTTGGAATGCAATCAAGAGCATTTTTTCCAATAATCTTAATGCCATAAAAAGCAGTGTATCAACCGTGTTTAACGGTGTAAAGGCTGTTATTCAGAACACGATTAACGGTGCGAAGAATATTGTAAAAAGCGGGTTGGACGCTATTAAGAATTTCTTCTCAAAATTAAAATTAAAATTTCCAAGCATAAAACTACCGCACTTTTCAATTAAGGGTAGCTTCAGCTTGAAGCCTCCATCAGTTCCGAAATTGTCAGTTGATTGGTACGCAAAGGCGATGAAAAATGCTATGCTTTTGAATCAACCGACTATTTTCGGAGTAAATCCGAACGGAAATCTTATGGGTGGAGGAGAAGCAGGGCAGGAAGTTGTTGCAGGTTCGAGCACACTTATGGCAATGATTCGCAATGCTGTTCAGAATGAAAACGCCGGCATTATTTATTATCTCGATAAGCTGATATCAATGCTTGCACAGTATTTCCCTGAAATTCTCGGTAATCTTGAGCGTGAAATGGTGCTTGACGACGGTACGCTTGTCGCAAAAATCACGCCGAAGGTTGATAAAAAGCTCGGCGATATTAACAGAATGAAGGAGCGTGGACAGTAATGAATACGGTAACATTCGGAGAATATAACTCTTACTCTGACTTGAATTTAATACTGTCCTCAAAAACTATCGGTTCGCCGTCTGTAAAAACCTCGACAATAGATTTGCCGGGCTCAGACGGCGAGCTTGATTTTACAGAGTATTTCGGTGAGCCCAAATATTCAAACAGGACGTTGAAATTTCAGTTTACGGCTATAAATCCCACGACGGCATTTGACTCAACGGTAAAAAATCTTTTGCATGGGCAGAAAATGAAAATTGTTTTGTCCGACGATCCCGATGTATATTTTTACGGAAGACTTTCGGTTGGCGACTGGTATGTTAATAAAGGCATATCCACAATTGACGTTGAATGTAATTGTGAACCTTATCGAATGAAGAAAAATGAAACCGTTGTACAGGTCGCGTACGGTACTGCCGATAAAAGCAATGCTAATATTTGTCCGCATTTTAAACTGTGGCCTGCCGGCACTGTTTATACGGTGGCAAGCGAGGACGAAATTATCTTTAAAAATGCGAAGGATAATGCAACGTCTCCTGGCTTTCCAATAAGCGGACAGACATGGGTTACGGTTAAATTCGAGACCTGCGGCAACTATTACGTGGGTCAATACGACAAGGACGGGAACCATTTGACGTCGGTATTAAAGACGGACGCTGTATATACGTTTAAGACGGTATCTAAGGCTGCTTTCCTTCGCATTACACTAATGCCGGCTCAAGACTCAGTTTTTCCTTTTTCGTACACAAATTTAATGGTGTACGAAGGTCAAGATGATAGGTCATATATCAGATACAGTCCCATTACGGAACTGTTATGCGATAATGCCAGAAAATCGGTTGTTCCGAAAATAACTGTCGATAAAGCCGCCACTTTAAAATGTAACGGAACTACGGTTGCTATGTCGGCGAATACAACTCATTCAATCCCTGAATTTGAATTTCGCAAGGGGATGAATAAACTTGAAATTGTCACAGCGGATTTCGGAACGGTTGTTAAAGCTGTTTATCGGGAGGGGAATTTATAGTGAAATATCGTGTTGTATGCGGCAATTATTTATTGCTGGACACTCAGATTGAAGCATTGAAGCTTGTTGACCCGACGCTTGAGCTTGAACTCAATAAAACTGGGTCTTTCACTTTTACAATTTATCCCGATCATCCAAATTTTGAAAGAATTCAAAAGCTGAAGCCGATAATCACGGTATATCAAGATGAAATAATACTTTTCAGAGGGCGGATTCTGAATGATGAAGTTGGATGGCATAACGAAAGGCAGGTCACTTGTGAAGGTGAACTTGCCTTTTTACTTGATTCTGTGCAGCGCCCGTTTGTTTTTCCTGTTTCCGATACTTCTCCGGCAACGCCCGAAGCGTACTTGCGTTTTCTGCTTACAAATCACAATGAACAGGTTGATGAAGAACATCAATTTAAACTCGGCAATGTAACAGTCAAGGACGATAATGATTATATCGCCAGGTCCGATACCGAATATTCGACCACTTGGGATTTGATCAATCAGGGCTTGATTTCGACACACGGCGGCTATTTGTGGGTCAGGCATGAGACGGACGGTAATTATCTTGATTATCTTGCTGATTTTTCAACGCTTAGTAATCAGCCGATTGAGTTCGGCAGAAATTTACTTGACCTGAAAAAGGAACGTAAGGGAGAAGATATTGTAACAGGAATTGTTCCGATCGGAGCGACATTAACCGAAGATGCGACGGATGAGACGACGGGGGAAACAAAACAGATTTCAACGATCGTCACAATATCGGATCTTGACGATGAAACTACGGATAATATCTGTAAATCCGGCGATTGCATTTTTTCAAAGGCGGCGCAGAATACATACGGAAAGATTTTCAAAATGGTCAAGTGGGAGAACGTTACCGATTCGACAAATCTATTGAGAAAAGCAAAACAAAAACTTGCAAAGAGCATTTTGCTCAGTCAGTCAATAGAGCTGACAGCCGCCGATCTATCCGCAACCGGGCAGGACTTCAACGCTTTTCGACTCGGCAGGTATGTCAAAACTACAAGTAAGCCGCACGATCTGTCAGAAAACTATCTGATAAAGAAGCTTTCAATTAAGCTTATGAACCCTGCCGACAATAAGCTCACTTTAGGTGAGACATTCTATTCTTTCACGGAGGATAACAGAATAAAATCGGATGAAACGAAGCGGTACATTGATACGAACATCGAAAAAAGCCGTTCGCAGACAATTGTTGACCTTGAAAGAAAAATGGACGCTAAGGTTACGGCAACCGAAGGCTCTATTTTGAGTACTGTATCGGATATCTATTATTCAAAGGAAGACGGTCAGGAGCTTATGGGGAAGTGGTCGGAATTTGAGCAAGCGGCTAACGGTTGGGAAATGCGCTTTAATTCACTCAATACCGACCTAAAAAATTATCAAAGCAGCACAGACAGTCAGTTTGAATTGATACAAAAGTATATTCAATTTAAAGACGGCGATATCATTCTCGGTCAGAAGAGCAATAAGTTTGGACAAAGAATTTCAAATAATAAAAATTCTTTTTATGAGGACGGTGCTGAGGTTGCTTATTTCAGCGGACGAAAGCTTAATGTTTATGACGGCGAATTTATCAATTCTTTAAAATTAGGCAAATTTGCATTTCTCCCCCGTGCAAACGGAAATTTATCTTTCAAAAAGGTGGTGGAATAAATGGGAGTATCACAAAATTTAACTGTTACGCAGAAAAGCAGAGATTTTGCCGGGAATTTTTCAAAAGTCAGAATAAGATGGACAAGCACACAAAGCGGCAGTTCATGGAACGGATATAACCGAACCGCTTATTATTATGTCTCTGTCAATGGCGGCGCGGAAAAGAAATATTCGGTAAAATACACGTTGCCTCAGAACACAACAAAAACAATTCTCGACACAACAATCGTTGTTCCGCACAGAGCAGACGGAACAGCTTCGGTAAAAGTCAGAACATGGATGGATACCGACATTTCAGCGGGAATTATTCAAAAATCCCAGGCAGTAACGTTAACGTCAATTCCGCGTGCGACAGTGCCGACATTTTCGGCGACAAGTACAGAAATCGGATCGAATGTAACGATCAATCTTAGTCGCGCAGCGGATTCGTTTACTCATACGCTGACATATGCTTTTGGCAAAGCTTCGGGCACAATCGGCGCAGATATCGGTACAAGCGTGGTATGGTCGATTCCGTCAGACCTTGCAGCACAAATCCCCAATGACGTGAGCGGAACATGCGTGATTACTTGCAAAACATTTAACGGATCTACACTTATAGGGACCAAAACGGCAAAACTGGCATTAAAAGTTCCGTCATCGGTAGTACCGGTTATAAATTCTGTTTTGATTGTCGAGGGTACAGAACAGTTGAAAAATCATTTTACTGTCTTTGTTCAGAATAATTCGACATTGGCGGTTTCGGTGAGCGCTGTCGGTGCTGCCGGCAGCAGCATTACAAAGGTTGAAACGAAGATACAAGATGTCCTTTACAACGGTAAATCTTTTGTTTCGGCGTTGATTACTGCTGCGGGAGAGATTACCGTTAATACCACTGTAACGGATAGCAGAGGGCGTACGGCGAAGTCATCAAGCACAGTGTCAGTTGCGGAATATGATTTTCCGACGATTTACAGTATGTCGGTCAAGAGAATTGACACCGCAGGAAATGAAACCGAAGACGGTGAAAGAATTTCTGTAAGAATCCATTATTCGACGAGCAATATTGACAACCAAAACGGTGAACATGAAAATCCACGAACATATAAGCTGCAGTACAGAAGATCCGATGAAACAGAGTTCACAACTTTTGAATCGGGGGAGGCTTCCCTTATACATTCTCAATCTCATGCATATAAATCAGCACCTGTAATTTCCGGCGATAATTCGTATGTGATAAGGCTCGAAGTAGCGGATTTCTTTAAAACAACGGTATGTGATATCGAACTTCCGACGGCCTTCACTTTGATGGACTTCAATTCATCAGGCCAAGGCGTTGCTTTTGGTAAGGTGTCCGAAAAAAGAGGTATGGAAGTTAACATGAACACCGACTTCTTTAAAGAAGTAAATGTTTACTCCGACAGCAATGTCGAAAACGGAAACTATATAAATTTCCGTAAAAAGGACGGAACGCTAACAGCCAAAGTCAATTCTTCGGAAAATGGGGAAGGTTTGAACATAATTATTTACGGTTCTGACGGCGCAACTAAGGAACTAACCGTTTTCAAAGACGGTGGAATAACATTGCCGATAGAAGAAACATTTTTTACAGCAGAAACAGATGTTACTATCAACAGGTCAACAGTTTCACGCCAAGGAAATATTGTTCTTTTTTATGCTTATGTTACGGCTTCAAATGCAATCGGCTCAGGAAATGCCAAACATGTAGGAACGGTCCCGGAAGGCTACAGACCTAATTTATCAGTCGCAACAATAGGAATTCAAGGAAATACGGGTGTGTGTTCTGCATGGGTTCAAAATACGGGGGATGTATGGATTCGTCCCCATTCAGCTGCATCCGCAAATACTACTTTTGAATTTATGCTTGTTTATAATAAAGCCGCAACTTGGGGAATACAACAGGAGGTGATCACCGATGATTAACCGAATTACAGTCAGCGAGCGAAGGGGATTGTTTCCCGAATATTCAAGTCTCGGCACGATAGGGGAGAAGAACGCAACGACGCTGTTGTTTCTTCTCCCTTCGTCGTTGCAGGGATACAACGAAAATATCGTCTGTGAGACCGCACAGGGCAGTTTTAACTATGATGTATCAAACGATACCTTCGACCTTCCGAGTGAGGTTCTGACGGATAGCACGTTGAAATTGCAGCTTGTTCTCAAGGACGGTGACAAGGTAATTTGGAAGTCAATTCCGTACACATTCACATTAAATCCGACCCTTGACGACAGCGGCGAAAACGTCATTGAAAAAGCAAAAACGGAGCAGAGAGAGGCGGACCGAACAGAGCTTGGCGAAACGTTATCCGACCTCACGGGGCAGGACTTAAAGAAATCGGACTGGGACGAGCTTATTGACATTGCGAATGAATTGCCACTTAAAACTGAGCAAAATGTCCTTGATCTGACGAACTATTCCGCGCTGACATATGCTTTTGAACACGCAACGACAGCTCCAAGCTTGATTACAGGCGGATATAAGCTCGACAAGGAAGAATCTGACGATCCCGACTCACCCGACGTTTTGATTAAGCTTCCATTTCTTGAAACACCGAATGCGGTGTACAGTAAAAGTACCCGTGTTTCGCAATCTGTCGAGGAGTGCGGATTCAGCGTTAAAGGCTCGGCGAAAACAATCGCAGGAAACGAAAGAAGTATGTTTAATTCTCTCGGCGGAGCGGTTGCGGCAAATTTAAAGAAACTTACACTTGCCGACTTTGAGTGCGTTGTTGACCCTCGCGGAATGTTCAACGACAGCGGTTCTATTGAGGAAATAACGCTGATTGAAAAAGAAAACAATGCAGAAGAATACAACGCCGGTTATTGGTATGAATTTTTCCGAAACTGCTCAAATTTGCAGTCGATCCTCGGAACGCCGCTTGACATGAGCCGTGGAACAGCGTACACACGAACGTTTCAGAAGTGTTCAAAGTTAAAGTGTGTTCGTTTTAAGCCACTCACAATCAGCCATGACCTCGACTTGTCAGATTGTCCTGCTTTGATGAAAGGAAAGTACGGAGCAAGCTCCGATGACCCGGGAACGATCTTGTCAATTGTTAACGGTGTCCGCGAATATAGATCGGAATTAGTTCAAATTACGATTAAATTCTCGGCACTTGTCAAGGATTATTTGACATCCTGGCGGTGCGTTAAAAACGAGGATACGGGCTTATACGTTGCCGCAACTCAGGGCATGACACTTGCAACGGTTTTGACGAACTATAAAGGAGTGATTATAGCATGATTTACGAAAAGCAACCAATCGAACACGCAACCGTATCAATCGTTGAGGACAACGGCTTTAAAATGCTTGTGATTGAGCCGAACGATGGTTACAAACTCAGAGCGAACGGCGACGATACATACAGCACGATGCAGATCATTTTTTCGGCAGATTTTGAAAGCTTGTTGAATAATTATCATGCCGTACCGCTCGATGAACCGGATGAGACGGTCGAAAATCCTCCGAGTTTGCCGACAGAAGACGAAGAAATCAGCGACAGCGAGGCGCTGTCTATAATAATTTCGGGAGGTAATGACAATGACGAGAGCGGAAGCTAAAGTTTACAGAAATAAGGTCGTGCAGGGTGAGCAGGTTGAAAAGCTCGGCGGTATTACAGAGAAAATCGAGCAGTCGGACAAAATCGGCTACGACTGGCACAACTACTATGTTGGCGATAAGCTCGTAAAATCTATATACGTTGAGCAGGACAATCCGGTAGGCACACAGAACAACCCGTTCGAATGGTCGCCCGGTATGCGACTTATCACGAACGGCTATTACACTTATGGCGGCAGGCGATACGTTGCAATTGCCGAAGGTTCGCCCGAAACGATTACAGAGGAATATCTCGTTGAATTTTAAGGAGGTCAAGACTATGACACCAACAGGAAACAGACTTATTGACACAATCATATATGTTGCAGGCTCGGCGATCGCATTTAATGTGATTTTGCCGATCTGCGCCGTTATCCTTAAAGCCCTCGGGCTGATGTGAGGTGAGAGGATGGGCGAAAACATATCGACAGAGGAACGAATTGCAAAGCTCGAAAGCGAGAACGTGACATTGTTTCACTATATCAAAGAAATAAAGGACGAACAAAAAGAGTTCCGGAAACTTGTAACTGCGGTTGAAAAGATAGCCAATCAGACGGCGGACAACAGAGAAATGCTTGAGCAGAACAATAATAAGCTTGACGACATTTCGGCACGTTTGACGGACGTTGAACATCAGCCGGCAGAATCAGCCAAGAAAAGAGCCGACAAAATATCGGACACGGTTATCGCGGTCGTTGTGACCGGAATTGTGAACGCTATAATTACGGCTTTAATTACATTCTTAACCAAATAAGGAGGAATCATTATGAAAAAAATCAATCTCAAGGGCGTAACGGTGCAGACCTGGGCAAGAACACTCGTTCTCTTGCTTGCGCTCATTAGTCAGCTTGCCGTTATCCTCGGCAAGAGAAGCGAAGCAATCGACATTGATCAATGGCAGGAGTATGTGACTTACATATTCACCGTCGGAGCATCAATCGTCGCATGGTGGAAGAACAACAGTTTTACGAAAAATGCACAGGTTGCCGATGATGTCAAGAACAGCCCCGAACTGACAAACGGAAGAGGTGAGTGAATATGAGTAACAGCTCACTCGCTACATATCAGCGACTGACCGATAATTACGACCCTCGCAGAAACAAGATCGACACGATTACAATTCATTGTTACGTTGGACAGGTCACGGCAAAGCAGGGTTGCGATTATTTTTACAACACCGACAGAGAGGTTTCCTCAAACTATGTTGTCGGTCGTGACGGTTCGATCGGTCTTTCGGTTGCAGAGAATCACAGAGCGTGGACGTCGTCCTCTCCATCAAACGACCACAGGGCAATCACAATTGAAGTTGCCTCGGACACAAAGCCGCCGTATGCAGTCACAGATAAGGCATATAGTGCACTCATAACACTTGTAACCGACATCTGCAAGCGTAACGACATCAAAAGGCTTGTGTGGTCCGATAACAAGAGTAACCGAGTTAACCACCGCAACGGCTGCAATATGACCGTACACAGGGATTTTGCTTCGACTGCTTGTCCCGGTGCATATCTTTACAGCCGTATGGCAGATACTGCGGCTCAGGTCAACAAGAGACTTTCCGCAGGCACAACAAAGCCGACAGCCAAACCGACAACCACAATCAAAATTGACGCACCGTCAGACGTAGGAGGTAATGATATGACAAGAGGATATTTTCAGGTAGGCGACCGCAACGAGGGTGTTTACGCATACAAACAACAGCTTATGCTCCTCAAGAAAAAGGGCATAATTTCGCAGGGAGTTGACAATAACAACATCTTCGGCGCAGGCACCCGAACAGCTACAAAGCAGGTACAAAAAGCCGCAGGCATAACCGTTGACGGCCTTGCCGGTCCGCAGACAATAAGAGCTTGCTATGTCCTGGCGAGTAAGTAAGTTTTAAAATTTAATCAAACTCTATAAATAACGATCCCCGGATTACCACTTATGTGATAGTCCGGGGATTTTTTGTTTTATGATTGCTGATTTTTGACTGACATTTTGACTGACATTTACTGCGAAAAGCAGATAAAAACGGCGATTATTATTCGCTGAAAGAAAAATATATGAACCTGTTTTGGGCATAAAAAAGTCCGCAAACACTTATTTATAGCGGTTTGCGGACTTGGTGGAGACGGACGGGATCGAACCGTTGACCTCTTGAATGCCATTCAAGCGCTCTCCCAGCTGAGCTACGCCCCCGTAAAAATGCAGTATTATCAAGGGTTTCAGAAATTGAACGCTTGATTTTTTACGTTTTGAACGCTTGAATATTATCATATTCTAACGAAAAAGTCAAGTGTTTTTTTGAAAAAAGAAGGCTCATTTTCGTTGAGCCTTCTTGATTTCTTGATTAGTTTTATTCGTTGTTACTTCTTCTCTTGAACAATGTAACTGCTAAAAAAAGATTTTCTTTTTTCGTTTCAATCCTCGGCGGTATCAGTTATAATTTTTTTATTCTTTCTTTGCTGATTAAGCCATAGGGCGTTGAGTACGACTTGTTCATATGTGACATCTTCGCCTTTTTGAATGAATTTAATCATTTCTCTTTTATCGACATCGTTTTTTGTGTAGACAAGTACACCGTAAATAAAATCGTCATCGCAGTTTGGAACTTTTTTTAATTCTTCAATAAGACAGGCAGAAAGCTTATCGTTTCTGTTTGTCTTGATAAAATCTTCTAAGCTTTTCATATAAATTATTCGAATTCAGCAAATCAAAAATTGATTACACCGAGATGCTCAAGCAGAATCTTTGTGCCGATGAGGATAAGGATAACGCCGCCGGCGATTTCCGCCTTGCTCTTATATTTAAGACCGAAGATGTTGCCAACCTTGAGTCCGATTGCGGAAATGATAAACGTTATAACGCCGATGAATGAAACTGCGGCAACGATGTTGACGTCGGGCAGCAGGGCAAAGGTGATGCCGACTGCGAGGGCGTCGATGCTTGTTGCGACTGCAAGGACGATCATAGTCTTGAACGAGAACGAATCGTTTGCCTTTCCGTCTTCCTTCGAGCAGCCCTCACGGATCATGTTTCCTCCTATTATGGCAAGCAGAACGAATGCTACCCAATGATCAAAAGACGTGATGTACTTTTCGAATGTTGAGCCGAGAAAATAGCCGATAGTGGGCATAAGAGCCTGAAATCCGCCGAACCACCCACCGATTATCAGGTAGTGCTTTGTTTTAAGCTTCTGCGTCGAAAGACCCTTGCAGACCGAAACGGCGAAAGCGTCCATTGACAGACCGACTGCCAGGATGAATAATTCAAGTAACCCCATATTTTACCTCCGAGAATAAAAAAATCAGACACCGTCGTGCCTGAAAAAATCCCAGACACGGCAAAGCCACGTCTGAGTCTCGTTATTTAAGACAAGCCAGACGCTTTGCGTCAGTGTGTTGACTTGTCACTCGTTTCGAGCTATCTACTCCCTCAAACTCTGCCGATTATATCATATTAAAATGTATGTGTCAACCTTCATTTCTTGAACGAAATTGTTGATTTGTTTATTGGGGATGGAGTGTTTTTTATTGTTAGGAGAGGAATACCGAACGGCATTGACTTTTATCGGCAACATTATTGTTGACAAAGCAGGGGAAATACATTAAACTGAGTTTAATATAAAACAAAGGAGCTTTATTATGCTTTCAAAGCCTCAATACGAAGAACAGATCGCCGCAACCCGTGATAAACGCATGAAGTGGTGGCGAGAAGCAAGATTCGGCATGTTTATTCACTACGGACTTTTTTCACAGCTCGGAAGAAATGAGTGGGCTATGGCGTGCGAAAATATTCCGCCCGAGGAGTATGAAGCACTTGCCGATAATTTCTGCCCGAAAGAGGGCTGCTGCCGTGAATGGGCAAAGCTTGCCAAGGAAGCCGGTTGTAAATATATGGTCATGACGACCCGTCATCACGAGGGCTTCAGCCTGTGGAATTCAAAGGCAAATCCGTACAATTCCGTCAATTACGGTCCGCACCGCGATATAGTCAAGGAATTTGTTGAAGCATGCCGTGAGTTTGACCTGAAAATCGGTTTTTATTCGACCTGCATGGAATGGCATCACCCGGACAGCGGAATCTGTGCCTATGACACGGAGGCGAGAAGACGTTACACGCAGTTCCTTAAAGATATAAACACGGAGCTTCTCACCCAGTACGGCAAGATTGATATTCTTTGGTACGACGTTCCGCTGCCGATGGAGTCATGGGAGGGTTGGGATTCGCTTGAGCGCAACCAGTATCTCAGAAGTCTCCAGCCGGATATTATTATCAACGACAGAAGCGGACTTGCCGAGGATTTCGGCACTCCGGAGGAGCACATCACTCCGTCCGAGCGTGACTGGGAGGCTTGCATGACCTTCAACGGAATAAGCTGGGGCTATGTTGATTCGGATCAGGCACTCCCTTACAGCTACACGCCGCAGAGAATTGTCAATATGCTTCAAACCTGCTGCGAATACGGCGGAAATCTTCTGCTCAATGTCGGTCCTAAGCCGGACGGCTCGATTCCTTATGAGGTTATTGATCCGCTTCACAAGGTAGGTGAATGGCTCAAGGTCAACGGCGAAGCGGTTTACGGTATTCTCAACAAGGGCGAGGGCAACAAATTCCAGCTCAACGGCGTCGGAAGGGGTACGTCAAAGGGCACAACGATTTATATGTGGAACAAGATTTGGGCGCCGTGCAACGGGAAAATGGCTCTTGCCGGATTTATGGACGAGCCTAAGAAGATTTCCTTCATGGACGGCACTCCGATAAAATTCGAGAAAAAGGGCGACAGAATTTTTATATATGATTTGCCCGAAAAAAATCCCGATCCGATTATAAATTATCCGCTCATAAAGCTTGAATTCGACAAGCTCCCGAGATACAGATTTGCGTCGTATTTTCCGCAGCTCAACGGCGGCAGAGACGACAGGGAAATCGTCAGAGCGGACGACCTTTGGAGGTAAACAGAATAATAAAGCGAGCCGAAGCGCAATGTACAACGGCTCGTTTATAATTTAGGAGAAGGCAATGGAAGAAAAGAAAACAATTACATTGGATTTAACGGATTGTAAGTATCTCGGAGAGCTTCATGAACGAATTAGGACAGCATTTGATTTTCCTGAATGGTACGGTGCTAATTTAGACGCTTTTTGGGATTTGTTAAGCAGTGAATGTGACGCAGATGAGGTGATTTTGACAGGGGTAAATACCATGCCCGAGGAACTCAGAAAATACATGTCCGACATCTATAAAATTCTTGACAGAAAAACCGCTGAACGTGAAAATTATAGCCGCATTTATGCGGATATCAAACCGTTTTTCTATAAAATAGAATTCTGAGGTTTTATTGGTTAAAGTTCAATGTCAATAAAGCTGTGGGCATCGTGCTCTGCGGAAAGTATGGATTGAATCCATATTTGCAGTGTACGATGCCCACATTATTTATAAGCAGAAAATAAAATATAGGAAAATGCCAATCACAGCTTCAAGCCGTAGACCTTAACGGCGTTTTGATAAAGAATCTTGTCCGAATCCTCTTTGTTGTAGCCGAGAGTGTAGAAACGCTTCAGGTCTGTTTCAACGCTCCACATCGGGTAGTCCGTTCCGAAAAGGACACGGTCAACGCCGTAGCGTGCGATGATCTCACGGATTTTAGCGTCGGAGAGAGCATAGAACGACGATGAGCAGTCAACATAAAAATTCTCACGGTCGGCAAGAAGCTTTGACGCCTCATCCCACATCGACCAGCCGCCGAAATGAGCGCCGACGACAACCATCTTGTCGTAAATATCAAGTATCGGAATGAGCCTGTTCGGGTTGGAGTAATCATATCTGCTGTCGCCTGTGTGAAGAAGAACGGGGAGCTTGAATTCTTCGCAAAGCTCATATATTTTAAGGCATCTGTAATCGTCAAGTTTGAACTGCTGAATGTCGGGGTGAAGCTTAACTCCGCCGAGACCGAGCGAAACAAGCTCCTCAACGTCGGCCCTGATATCCTCGCTGTCGGGGTGGAGCGTACCGAGACCGTAAAGCTTGTCTGGGTGAGCGGCTACCTCGGCGGCAATGAATTTATTTATAGAGCTGACCTGCTTCGGCGTCGTTGCGACCGACTGTACGATGAATTTATCAATACCTGCCTTCGCTCCGTTTTCGAGCAGGGTGGAAACCTTTCCGTCGTAGGTTGTGGGCAGGGAATAAAAGCGTCCCGTGCTGTGCGCCGCCTTGTCGGCAATCTTATCAGGGTAGATGTGACAGTGTGCATCAATGACCATTAAAAACACCTTCTTTTGCTGATGATATACAATTATAAGTCCGTTTTTTTGCAATGTCAAGGTATACAACAATGATATATGTTTTGAACATTTTTGCAAACTGCTATTGAAATTATTATTGCAGAATGATAGAATATAACCGTAAATCTAACATTTTCCAAGGAGGAATTATATATGCTCGAAAATCCTGCATTCAACGAGAATAACGAAAAGATTCTCTGCGAAATGAACGGTAAAAATCCCGAGATGCACATGAATATTTGGGTAAAGAAGCTTGCAAAAGGGGAGAAGTACGAAATTTTCAGCGCCGAGAACGAGACGGCAGTGCTCATCCTCAAGGGCAACATGAATATAAGCTGGAATGACAGAACAGAGAACATGAAAAGAAAGAATCCGTTCGAGAAAACACCGTATTGTCTGCATGTATGCAAGGGTATAAAGATAAGCATTGAGGCTTGTGAGGACAGCGAGTTCCTTGTTCAGCAGACCGATAACGAGAGAGAGTTTGAGCCTGTTTTCTATAAGCCCGAGGATTGTCTTTATCAGCATTTCGGCAAAGGTCAGTGGGAGGGCACAGGATACCGTATTTGCTCAACGATGTTCGACTATGACAATGCCCCTTATTCCAACATGGTAATGGGCGAGGTGTTCAACCAGCCGGGCAGATGGTCGAGCTATCCGCCGCACCATCATCCGCAGCCCGAGGTTTATTACTATCAGTTCGATCCGCCGCAGGGCTTCGGTGCATGCTTCAACGGAGACGACGTTTTCAAGAGCACCGACGGCGCATATTGCACGATAACCGACGGCAACGACCACGAGCAGGTCACAGCTCCGGGCTACACAATGTATTATGTATGGATGATCCGCCATATTGACGGCGACCCGTGGTACAAGACCACACGTCTTTACTCCAAGGAGCATGAATGGCTCGTCAATGCGGATTGATTTGTTGGATTATCGGTACGGAGTAAGAAATTACAGTTAAGAAGAATTTAACCAAGGCTTCCCTCAAGAGGGAGGCTGCGGGATTAGTACACAACATTTAGCCTTTATCAAAATTTTAGTTTAAATAAAACTAACTTTGACTCAGTAGGGGCGCTCATCGCACGTCCGCCAAAGTCTTCTAAAAAACAAAAGCGGACGACCGATGATCGCCCTTACAAATAAAACTGAGGTTTTACAAACAATTAAGTTTGAAAAAATCTCAAGGTGAGAGGAAAATTCGTGGGCTCCTCCCTTGGGGGAGCTATCAGCGAAGCTGACTGAGGGGTTTCCTTAAAGTCAGATAAAATTTGTTTTGAGCGTGGGCTTCCCTGTAGGGGAGCTGGCGGCGAAGCCGACTGAGGGAGTAAGGTCTTATCAGACTTAAACTCCTTCCGACTTCAACACAACTCACCGTATAAAAAAGAAAGGTATTTACTATGAAAAAATTAAACATTCTTGTATCATTTATAATGGTATTCGTTTTGACATTCGCAATGGCTTCAACCGGCTTTGCCGCGGACAAGTCATTGACAACCGCACCTCTTTACTTCAATGAGGACGGCAGCTTCAGAATAATGCACGTTACCGATACGCACCTCAGCAAGGATAACGTTAAAGCTTCAATCTGGCTTATTGCCAATGCCTGCGACCGTGAAAAGCCTGATTTGATAATGCTCACGGGCGATATCTGCAAGTGCGATACCGTGGAGGAAACCAAATGGTTTATCGAGCAGATCATGAGCGTTTTCCAGTCGAGAGATATTCCCGTCGCGGTTTGCTTCGGTAATCATGACTCCGAAAACGGCGTTATTTCAAGAGAGGATCTCATGGCTCTTTACAATGAATATCCTTGCTCGATTTCGATTGACGACGGCGAAATGCTTTCCGGCTGCGGCACATACAACGTTCCGCTCTATTCGTCCATCGACGGCAAAATGAAGTTTAACCTTTGGGTATTCGATTCGGGCGATTATGATAGTGAGGGTCATTACTCAAACGTACAGGCTGACCAGGTTGAATGGTACAAGCAGACCTCCGCAGAGATCGAAAAGCAGAACGGCGGTAAGATCAATTCATTTGTCTTTCAGCATATTATTGTCCCTGAGGTTTATGACGGACTCAAAAAGATGAAGCATAAGGGCGCATATGTGTATAATAAGTTCTATACAGACGATGAATTCTACGCTTTCGATCCCGAAGTCGAGAATCACGGCACACTCCACGAATCGCCGTCCTGCGGCTATTATAACCACGGACAGTTTGACGCATTGGTTGAGAGGGGAGATGTACTCGCAATGTTCACGGGTCACGACCACTCCAACAGCTTCAGCGTTAAATACAAGGGCATAAATATAACCAATTCACTGAGTACGCGCTATAACGGCGATGCCTATTCATCACAGTACGGTTACAGAATTATCGACCTTGATGAGAATGATACTTCGACATATCAGACAAGAACCCAGCGCTGGTACAATGCTTTTTCTGCCTGCGATTCAACTGCTTTAAGAAAAGCAGGGGATAAGGACGGCGCAAAGCTTGTCGATAAGGTCAATTTCCTCGGCTTTATTGAGCTTGCCTGTGAAACGATCGGTCATCTCTTCGTAAGAATATTTATCGGCAGAACGGTGTATTATAAGTAAAATATTTCGGTACTTCCGAAGTCAGAAGAAATTTTTCATGCCTCCCCTTGTTGCAAGGTAGCAAAGCGGCGCGACGGTAGTGAATGAACGTCCGGCGGACGTTCAGAGCCGGAGCGTGACCGAGCCGCAGCGAGAAGGTGTCGTCTATGGCGACGGAGGGGATAAAGAAAAGCTGATTGAAGAAATTTTCCAAGGTGCAGCGGCCATCGCACCTTACGGAAAGTTTCGGAAAGGCACATTTCGTGCGATCTAAGCAACATAAATCGCTAAAATAGGCATTGATTTTGATTTATTCCCCGAATTTTCAAAAATTTAGAATATTTTTACAAAAACACTTGACAATATATATGCATAAGTGATAGAATACCAAAGATTGATAATGTGATTTATTATGTGTCCCCATGGGCATATGATTTGTCAATATTCAAAATTTTTAAGAAAGGAGATGTAGTTTTTGCCTACCTTTAATCAGTTAGTTAGAAACGGCAGACAGACTATCGAAAAGAAAGCAAAGGCTCCTGCTCTTCTCAAGGGTCTCAATTCTAAGAAGAACATTGTTACCGACCAGAATTCACCTCAGAAGCGCGGCGTTTGCACAGCAGTTAAGACTGCTACACCTAAAAAGCCTAACTCGGCTCTTCGTAAGATCGCCAGAGTTCGTCTTACAAACGGTATCGAAGTTTCTTCGTATATCCCGGGTGTAGGTCATAACCTTCAGGAGCACAGCGTTGTTCTTATTCGTGGCGGTCGTGTTAAGGACCTTCCCGGTGTTCGTTACCACATCATCCGCGGCACACTCGATACTCAGGGTGTTAACGGAAGAATGCAGTCCCGTTCAAAGTACGGTGCTAAGCGTCCGAAGGCTGCTAAAAAGTAATTCCTCTTTTTAAAAGGAAAGTTTGAAAGACAGAATCTTCTTGCAGGCTGCGCAGGGTAAGGTACGCTGCGTATCAATGTGAGAGTGTATATATATAATGTATGTGCTTCTCCATTGGCGCCACAGGGTTTTGTCACTTGAGTACCTATGATATCATTACTATGAAGGAGGGAAGCGAAGTGCCAAGAAGAGGCCAGATTGCAAAACGTGATGTTTTGCCAGATCCGCTTTACAATTCAAAGTTGGTAACAAGACTTATCAACAATGTTATGTATGATGGTAAAAAGGGTGTCGCACAGAAGATTGTTTACGACGCATTTGACATCATCAAGGAGAAGACAGGTAAGGAGCCTGTAGAGGTTTTTGAAGCCGCTATGGAAAACGTAATGCCTGTTCTCGAGGTTAAGGCTCGCCGTGTCGGCGGTGCTACTTATCAGGTTCCGATGGAGGTTCGTCCCGAGAGAAGACAGACACTCGGACTCAGATGGATCACCAACTATTCACGTCTTCGTTCGGAAAGAACTATGAAAGAGCGTCTTGCTAACGAGATCATGGATGCTGTTAACGAAACAGGTTCGGCATTCAAGAAGCGTGAAGATACTCATAAGATGGCAGAGGCTAATAAGGCTTTTGCACATTTCAGATGGTAATCTTCCCGAAAATTTCAGGGATTTAATTGCTTATTTAAATTTACGGAGGTTTATATGGGAAGACAAGTACCACTTGAATTAACAAGAAACATCGGTATCATGGCTCATATCGATGCCGGTAAAACAACTACGACCGAGCGTATCCTTTTCTACACCGGTGTTAACCACAAGATGGGTGAAACACATGACGGTGCAGCAACAATGGACTGGATGGCTCAGGAGCAGGAGCGTGGTATCACAATCACCTCTGCTGCTACCACCTGTTTCTGGAAGGGTCACCGTATCAACATCATTGATACCCCGGGTCACGTTGACTTTACTGTTGAAGTTGAGCGTTCTCTTCGTGTTCTTGACGGTTCCGTTACCGTCCTTTGCGCAAAGGGTGGCGTTGAGCCTCAGTCTGAGACCGTTTGGCGTCAGGCTGATAAGTATCATGTACCTCGTATGGTATATGTTAACAAAATGGACATTATGGGCGCAGATTTCTATCATGTTATCGACATGATGAAGGAGCGTCTCAAGTGTAATGCCGTTCCGATTCAGCTCCCCATCGGTCGTGAACTCGAGTTCAGAGGAATCATCGACCTTGTTACAATGGAAGCTGAGGTTTATTATGACGATAAGGGTCTCGATATCAGAATCGAGCCTATCCCCGATGATATGAAAGAGCTTGCTCAGAAGTATCACGAGGAGCTTATCGAGGCTGTTGCCGAGCAGGATGACGCTCTTATGGAGAAATTCTTCGAGGGCGAGGAGCTTACGATCGACGAGATCAAGAACTGCATCCGTAAGGCAACTATCGCAAACGAAATGGTTCCCGTATGCTGCGGTACATCTTACCGTAACAAGGGCGTTCAGATGCTCCTTGATAATATCATTGCTTACATGCCTGCTCCGACGGACGTTGAGGCTATCAGAGGCACCAACCCCGAGACAGGCGAAGAGGAAGATCGTCATTCCTCCGATACAGAGCCGTTTGCAGCTCTTGCATTTAAGATTGCAACAGACCCGTTTGTCGGTAAGCTCTGCTTCTTCAGAGTTTATTCAGGTACTGTTTCGGCAGGTACAACCGTTTACAACTCTGTTAAGGACACGGATGAGCGTCTCGGACGTATTCTTCAGATGCACGCTAACCACAGACAGGATCTTGATGTTGTTTACGCCGGTGATATCGCCGCTGCCGTAGGCCTCAAGAACACAACAACAGGTGATACTCTCTGCGATGAGAAGAATCCGATTGTTCTCGAATCAATGGAATTCCCGGAGCCTGTTATCCGTGTTGCTATCGAGCCTAAGACCAAGGCAGGTCAGGAAAAGATGGGTATCGGACTTCAGAAGCTTGCTGAAGAGGATCCGACATTCCGTTGCTACACCGACGAAGAAACAGGTCAGACGATCATCGCAGGTATGGGTGAGCTTCACCTTGAGATCATCGTTGACAGACTTCTCCGTGAGTTCAAGGTTGAGGCTAACATCGGTAAGCCCCAGGTTGCTTACAGAGAAACAATCACAACCCCGGCAGACGTTGATTGCAAGTATTCACGTCAGTCAGGCGGTAAGGGCCAGTACGGTCACGTTAAGATTAAGATTGAGCCGAATCCGGAAAAGGGCTTCGAGTTTGTTAACGCTATCGTCGGCGGTGCTGTTCCGAAGGAGTACATTCCTGCTGTTGAGGCCGGTATCAAGGGCGCAATGCAGTCAGGCGTTCTCGCAGGATATCCTGTTGTTGACGTTAAGGTTACTCTTTATGATGGATCTTATCATGAGGTCGACTCCTCAGAAATGGCCTTTAAGATTGCCGGTTCTATGGCATTCAAGGACGCTATGAGAAAGGCATCTCCTGTTCTCATGGAGCCTATTATGAAGGTTGCCATCATCGTTCCGTCCGAGTATCTCGGCGACGTTATGGGTGACGTTAACTCCCGCCGCGGTATGATCCTCGGTCAGGAGCAGAGAACGGGTGCCGTTCAGGTTGACGCTAATATCCCGCTCTCCAACATGTTCGGTTACGCTACAGACCTTCGTTCCAAGACTCAGGGTCGTGGTCAGTACGTAATGGAACCCAGCCACTACACGGCTGTTCCGAAGTCTATCGCAGATGACATCATCAGCGCAAGAACTAAGGGCTAATTATTTTCAAAAAAGGCTTGCTTTTTTGAATGGAAATTGTTACAATGTAACTATGCAGTATGCATTGAATAAAATTATTTAATACCAAAGGGAGGAAATTCCAAATGGCAAAGGAAAAATTTAACCGAACCAAACCCCATGTCAACATTGGTACTATCGGCCACGTTGACCATGGTAAGACTACTTTGACAGCTGCTATCACAAAGACACTCGCAATGAAGGGCGAAGCTGCTTTCGTTGACTATGCTAACATCGATAAGGCTCCTGAAGAGAGAGAGCGTGGTATCACAATCAACACCGCTCACGTTGAGTATGAGACTGCTTCACGTCACTATGCTCACGTTGACTGCCCGGGCCATGCTGACTATATCAAGAACATGATCACAGGTGCTGCTCAGATGGACGGCGCTATCCTTGTTATCGCTGCAACAGACGGTCCTATGGCTCAGACTAAGGAGCACCTTCTTCTTGCACGTCAGGTTGGCGTTCCCTACATCATCGTATTCATGAACAAGATCGACCAGGTTGACGATCCTGAGCTTATCGAGCTTGTTGAGATGGAAATCCGTGAGACTCTTAACGAGTACGATTTCCCGGGCGACGACACACCGATCATCAAGGGTTCTGCTCTTAAGGCTCTTGAGTACGACGGTGACGATGTAAACGCTCCTGAGCTTGCTTGCATCTGGGAGCTCATGGATGCTGTTGATACTTACATCCCGACTCCTGACCGTAAGGCTGACCTTCCGTTCCTTATGCCTGTTGAGGACGTATTCACAATCACAGGCCGTGGTACAGTTGCTACAGGTAGAGTTGAGCGTGGACAGCTCAAGATGTCTGACGAAGTTGAAATCGTTGGTCTTTCCGACGAGAAGAAGAAGACTGTTGTTACAGGTATCGAAATGTTCCGTAAGCTCCTCGACTATGCTGAGGCAGGCGACAACATCGGTGCTCTTCTTCGTGGTATCCAGAGAACAGACATCGAGCGTGGCCAGGTTCTTTCTAAGCCCGGTTCAATTCATCCTCACACAAAGTTCTCAGGTCAGGTTTACGTTCTGACTAAGGACGAGGGTGGCCGTCATACTCCGTTCTTCAACAACTACCGTCCTCAGTTCTATTTCAGAACAACAGACGTTACAGGTGTTATCACTCTTCCTGAGGGAACAGAGATGTGCATGCCCGGCGATAACGTTACAATGAACGTTGAGCTCATCACTCCGATCGCTATCGAAGAAGGTCTTCGTTTCGCTATCCGTGAGGGCGGACGTACAGTTGGCTCAGGCGTTGTTACCGCTATCAACGAATAATTAAATTATTCAATACAAGAGACAGGTCGAAAGGCCTGTCTTTTTTTATCGCTCTATATAAGGTAGAATAAATCATATAGTACAGTTTTCGCTGCCGTCACGGCCTCGGAACGTATTACCCTGAGCTTGAGGATATCGTCCATTATGAAACGGAAGATAACAAGCTGAACGAATACGGCACGGAGGAGTTCAACCGAGCACATGTTGAAAACATGATCCAAAAATACAAGCGGCTGACGGTTGGAAGCATTGACCCTGCCAATATTGCGAAATATCAGGCATGGCTCAATGAGTTGTAGGGCAGAAAGACTCAACTAAGTATTGCAAATTCCGAAAATAGTGGTATAATAAATGCAGCAAGTCAGTCAAACTACTATGACCGTGTTGTTCCGAATCTGGAAGCAAAGTTCAATGTTAAAATTGACGGATACGATAATGTCGTAAACAATGGACTTTCTAAAGCGTGCAAAACTGTTGCTGATGTAGGTTTTAAAAATGATTGTGAAATATTGCGCCTTGTAAATCTTGATACTGGAGCTATTGAGTATGAAGAAATCGGTACAAATGAAAGTGTAGGAAATGAATTGTTTTGGAAATTTGCTAACCAAAATTCAAAGAAACGGTACGCTTTTGTACATAATCATAATACAATGTCTGGCTTTTCAGAAACAGATATGAGGACGCTTTTGTCTGATAATTGCATTGAAATGTTTGTAGTTTCAAGAGCAGATGGAACAATTATGATCGTAGAAAAGAATAAGACCCCTGAAACATTATTTTTTGATAAGCTTTATGCAGATAAGCTCGAACCAATAAATAAAAAATCTCGCGCAGGAGAGATTTCTCCGGGGGACAGAACTTTTTTACGAGAGAAAACAATCGTTGATAATTTAATTAAAGAATATACAAAAGGACTGATTATTTTTGAGTGATTGGGCGAGCGGAACAATAAAAGAAGTCCCTTTTTGGAGGGAAGATATGACACCCGAAGAATATGAAGAGGAAAGAACATATTTGATTGAGCATTGGGAAGATTATATGAAAAATCAGTATGTTCCTCTTTGGAAGCAAAATAAATAACTAAGCACCCTGAGAAATCAAGGTGCTTTTTTCATGCTTATAATTTCAGCGTTGCCGTAAAGGTGACGCTGTTTTTATATCAAAAATACAGTTTGCCCGTATCTGAAACAACGGGGTGCGGATGTCCTTATCCGTAAAAAAGGAGAGTATATGGCTGAAGAAGTCAACAACACAGAGAATACAGAAAACGGCAATGTACAGCAGGACACAAATACAGGTGCGGCGAATACAGAACCGGAGAAGAAGTATTCCGAGGAGGAGATGAACGGTATCTCCAAGAAAAACAGCCCCTTACCGAGAGGTAAAGAGCTGTTGATTATATAATATCTTATTTAACCGACTTGATCATTGATTCGCCTGTCATTTCCTTCGGCTGGGGGAGATCCATGATCTGGAGCATTGTCGGTGCAAGGTCGCAGAGCTTACCTGTTTCCTTGAGCTCGCAGTCATAGCCTACAATGCAGAGCGGAACCGGATTGGTTGAGTGCGGTGTGAACGGCTTGCCGTCGTCACCGATCATCTTGTCTGCATTGCCGTGGTCGGCAGTGATGAGGACTGCGCCGCCCATGCTGAGCGCTGCGTCGCAAACTCTGCCTACGCACTCGTCAACGGCCTCAACAGCCTTGACAGCCGCCTCAAATACGCCTGTGTGACCGACCATGTCGCAGTTAGCAAAGTTGAGGATAACAACGTCATACTTGTCGGATTTAATCTGCTCGCAGACTGCATCGCAAACCTCGTATGCACTCATCTCCGGCTTGAGATCGAAAGTCGGAACATCGGGTGAGTGGATAAGAATTCTGTCTTCACCCTTAAATGTCTTTTCCTCGCCTCCGTTGAAGAAGAATGTAACGTGAGCATATTTTTGCGTCTCGGCGATTCTGAGCTGAGTTTTTCCCTGTGAAGCAAGGTACTCACCCATAGTCATTTTAAGCTCCTCCGGCGAGAATGCAACGCTTACATTCGGCATTGTTTCGTCGTACTGAGTCATGCAAACGTATGTGAGCGGGAAGAAGCCGTTCTTTCTCTCAAAGCCGTCAAACTTCTCGTCAACGAAGGTTCTTGTGATCTGTCTTGCACGGTCGGGACGGAAGTTGAAGAATACAACGCTGTCGTTTGCCTTGATCATGCCGTTCTTATTGATAACGGTCGGAACGATGAATTCGTCCGTAACTCCGTTAGCATAGGATTCGTTCATGCTGTCAACTGCGCAGTCTGCCTGAATTCCTTCGCCGTAAACCATTGCGGCATAAGCCTTCTCAACTCTGTCCCAAGCAAAGTCACGGTCCATAGCGTAGTAACGACCCATAACCGTTGCAATTTCGCCGACTCCAAGCTCCTTTGTTTTAGCATAAACGTCCTTGATGAAGCCGACACCCGATGTTACGGAAACATCACGTCCGTCCATTATGCAATGGATATAAACCTTATCGAGACCCTCGCGCTTTGCCATTTCAAGCAAGCCGTAAAGGTGCTCAATGTGGCTGTGAACGCCGCCGTCGGAAAGAAGTCCTACAAGGTGGAGGGCAGTGCCGTTTTTCTTGCAGTTCTCGCAAGCCTTGAGCAGAGCCTCATTCTTGAAGAAATCGCCGTCCTGAATGGACTTTGAAATCTTAACGAGCATCTGATAAACAACGCGGCCTGCACCGATATTTGTATGACCGACCTCGCTGTTTCCCATCTGACCGTCCGGGAGACCTACATCAAGTCCCGAAGCGCCGATAGTAGTGAACGGATTTTCTTTAAAAAGTCTTGTAAGATTGGGAGTATTTGCAGCTTCAATTGCATTTCCCTTTGCACCGGGGTTGATTCCGAAGCCGTCCATGATACATAATACAACCGGTCTTTTCATAATAAATCACCACTTTCAAAATCAGAGGACTGCCGCATTTTATGAAGACCAAAGAGCTCGAGTCTCTTTGGTCTGCGCATAATGCGTCAGCCCCGCGAAAATTATATCCGATATAAATTATTTACTTGCTGCCTTAACAATAGCCGCAAAGTCGGGAGCCTTGAGAGATGCGCCGCCGATAAGACCGCCGTCAACATCTTCCTTGCCGAGAAGCTCATCTGCATTCTTGGCGTTCATTGATCCGCCGTACTGAACAACAAACTTGTCGGCAGCTTCCTTATCATAAAGCTCGGCGATAAGCTCACGGATAGCCTTGCAGACCTCCTCAGCCTGATCGGCTGTTGCAGTCTTGCCTGTTCCGATAGCCCAAACCGGCTCATATGCGATGATGATTCTGTCAAGCTCTTCTTTGCTTACGCCCGCAAGAGCAATCTTAACCTGAGAGGAAACGACCTCCATTGTGATGTTCTGCTCACGCTGCTCAAGATATTCACCTACGCAGAGGATAACAGTCATGCCGTTGTCAAGAGCGGCTCTCGTGCGGTCGTGAACTGTAACGTCTGTATCGCCGAAGTATGTCCTTCTCTCGCTGTGGCCTGTGATAACGATATCAACGCCGCAAGCCTTGAGCATTTCTGCGGAAACCTCACCTGTGAATGCGCCGCTCTTTGCCCAGTGGCAGTTCTCTGCACCGATTTTGATGTTTGAACCCTTAGCTGCTTCAAGAGCTGCAAAAAGGTCAACATAGGGGACGCAGCAAACTACGTCACAATCTGCGTCTGCAACGAGAGGCTTGATCTCATTGATGAGAGCTGTAGTCTCCGCAGGGGTTTTATTCATTTTCCAGTTACCTGCGATAACTGCTTTACGAAGTGATTTGTTCATTTTAACTACCTCCGATTATTTGTCGTTAAGAGCTACGATGCCCGGAAGCTCCTTGCCCTCAAGGAATTCAAGAGAAGCACCGCCGCCTGTTGAGATGTGAGACATCTTGTCGGCAAAACCGAGCTTCTGAACAGCAGCAGCCGAGTCGCCGCCGCCGATGATTGAGATAGCGCCGGAATCTGCAACGGCAGTTGCAACAGCGATTGTACCTGCTGCGAAGTTATCCCACTCTGAAACACCCATAGGTCCGTTCCAGATTACCGTTCCGCTGCCCTTGATAGCGTCAGCGAAAAGAGCCTGTGTCTTAGGACCGATGTCAAGACCCATCCAGCCGTCGGGAATGATATCACTGTCGATAACCATAGCCTCTGTGTCGGGCTTGTACTCTTTACCTACCTTATTGTCAACCGGAATAAGGAACTTAACTCCCTTTTCCTTAGCTTTATTCATCATGTTCAAAGCATCTTCGATTCTGTCTTCCTCAAGAAGAGAATTACCGATGTTGTAGCCGAGAGCCTTCATGAATGTGTAAGCCATACCGCCGCCGACGATGATTGTGTCACACTTGTCGAGGAGATTGGTTATAACGCCGATCTTGTCAGATACCTTAGCACCGCCGAGAATAGCAACAAGCGGACGCTTCGGGTTAGCAAGGGCACCGCCGATGAATTTGATTTCCTTCTGAATGAGGAATCCGCAGACTGCGGGAAGATAGTCGGCAACACCTGTTGTTGAGCTGTGGGCTCTGTGAGCAGAACCGAAGGCATCGTTTACAAAGATATCTGCAAGAGAAGCAAGCTTCTTTGAGAATTCGGGATCGTTCTTTGTCTCCTCCTTGTGGAAACGAACGTTTTCGAGAAGCATTACGTCGCCGTCCTGAAGCGAAGCGGCGAGTGACTGTGCACTTTCGCCTACAACGTCCTTTGCCATCTTAACTTCCTTACCGAGGAGCTCGGAAAGGCGAGCGGCAACGGGAGCAAGAGAAAACTCAGGCTTGAATTCACCCTTGGGTCTGCCGAGATGTGAGCAAAGGATAACCTTTGCATTATGGTCGATAAGATATTTGATTGTCGGGAGCGAAGCAACAATACGCTTGTCGCTTGTAATAACGCCGTCCTTGAGAGGAACGTTGAAGTCGCAGCGTACAAGAACCTTCTTGCCGTTTACGTCAATATCCTCAACAGTCTTTTTGTTAAGAGCTTCCATTATTGATCTTCCTTTCAGAAATAGTTTCAGACAATTCGCAAGCCATAGTTGTGCGGCATTGCCTGTTTATTTTCAATCCGATTTATTTTACAACATTACGGGAAATTTTTCAAGTACCAATAGCCAAAAATTTAACAATATATCAGTATATACATAAAATTAGCATATTTTTTTCGTTTATTCACC